>Ga0075326_1000249_pt1 | contig 11533 bp, 9 predicted proteins | sample MayberrySE_Catta_3_FD_120052 | JGI IMG/M metagenome (GOLD analysis project Ga0075326, IMG submission 120052) | Natural and restored wetland microbial communities from the San Francisco Bay, California, USA, that impact long-term carbon... | ecosystem: Environmental > Terrestrial > Soil > Wetlands...
AGGGCGATGCTCAGGAAGTACAGGTACGAGGTCAGCCACGAGAAGTACAGCTGGCTCTCGCCCCACCCCAGGGCCGCCGACAGGGCCACGCTGGCGATCCCGACGGCGCCGGCGATCCACGGCAGTCTCGTCCACGGGCTGCGGGCCGGGACCGCGACCGCGGCGGTCAGGTCGGGCGCGCCGGCGGGTCCGAACGGCCGCAGGACGTCGTCGCGGTTCACGGCTCCGCCTCCTGCTTGCGGGACAGGAGCTCCACGTGGCTCGCGCCGAGGCCCTTCAGGAGGTCGGGCGTCCCCTTGACGTCGAAACGCGGGTCCCACGACTCGATCGAGATGAAGAACCCGTCGTCGGTGACGCGCTCGAAGCGCTTCGACCCGAACAGCGGATGGAACAGCATGGGGAGCTGGTTCAGGGCGAGCATTCCGACCACCGCGCCCAGCGCCCCGCCGAGAACCCCGAGCTCGAACGTGATCGGCACGTAGGCCTGCCAGCTGAAGTACGGCTTGCCGCTGATGACGAGCGGGTAGTCCACCGTGCTGGTCCACCACTGCAGCAGCATCGCGCCGGCCGCTCCCCCGAGGCCGCACACCAGCACGATCAGCGGAAGCCTGGAGGCCTTGAGGCCCATGGCCCGCGCCGTGCCGTGAATCGGGAAGGGCGAGTGCACGTCCCACCGCGTGTATCCGGCATCGCGCACGCGCTCCGCGGCGTGCAGCACTTCCCGGGGGGACGAGAACTCCGCCAGGACCCCGTAGTGCTCCTTGCCCTCGGGGAGGCTGGGCATCAACAGCCGCATCAGTGAACCGTCTCCTCGACCATCGTCCGGCGCGGCCCCGTCGTCCCGGGCTCGTGATGCGGGTCCGCCTGCGGCAGGACCGACTTGACCTCGGCGGTGGCGACCATGGGCAGGAAGCGGACGAACAGGCAGAACATGAAGAAGAACAGTCCGAAGCTCCCGAGAAACGCCGTGACGTCCCAGAACGTCGGTCTGTAGTAGTCCCAGCTCGAGGGCAGGAAATCGCGGTGCAGCGACGAGGCGACGATCACGAAGCGCTCGAACCACATCCCGATGTTCACGAAGATCGACAGGATGAACAGCATCGGGACGCTGGTGCGGACCCTCTTGAACCAGAACAGCTGCGGCGAGACCACGTTGCACGTGATCATGGTCCAGTAGGCCCAGGCGTACGGCCCGAAGGCGCGGTTGACGAACGTGAACTGCTCGTACGGGTTCCCGCTGTACCACGCGATGAAGAACTCCATGCCGTACGCGTAGCCCACCATGGAGCCCGTGACCAGCATGATCTTCGCCATGTTCTCGAAGTGCCGGATCGTGACGATGTTCTCGAGCTTGAACGCGACGCGCGCGACGACCATCAGCGTCATCACCATGGCGAAGCCGGAGAAGATCGCGCCCGCCACGAAGTACGGGGGGAAGATCGTCGTGTGCCACCCCGGGAGCTGGGAGACGGCGAAGTCCATCGAGACGATGGAGTGCACCGACAGCACGAGCGGGGTCGCCAGCCCGGCGAGGATCAGATAGGCGGATTCGTAGTGCAGCCAGTGCCGGCCCGAGCCCCGCCACCCCTGGGCCAGGAAGCCGTAGATCTTGCGCCGGATCCCCGTGGAGCGATCGCGAACCGTGGCGAGGTCCGGGATCAGGCCGGTGTACCAGAACAGCGCCGAGACCGTTCCGTAGACGCTGACCGCGAAGACGTCCCACAGCAGCGGGCTGCGGAAGTTCGGCCACATGCCCATCTGGTTGGGAACGGGCATCATCCAGTAGGCGAACCACACGCGTCCGACGTGGATTCCGGGGAAGATCAGCGCGCACATCACCGCGAAGATCGTCATCGCCTCCGCGGAGCGGTTGATCGAGGTGCGCCACTTCTGCCGGAACAGGAACAGGATCGCCGAGATCAGCGTGCCGGCGTGGCCGATGCCGATCCAGAACACGAAGTTGACGATCGCGTAGCCCCACCCGACGGGGTTGTTCACCCCCCAGACGCCGATGCCCTCCCAGAACAGCCACCCGACGCCGACCCCCAGCAACCCGAGCAATCCGGCCGAGACCGTGAGGATGAGCCACCAGCCCATCGGGGGCTTGGTCTCCATGGGCGCGGCCACGGCCTCGGTGAGGGAATGGAAGTCGTGACCGCCCAGGATGAGGGGTGCGCGACCGTCCACCGGATCGTAGTGGACGTTGTCTTCGACCTGAGCCGCGGACGATTTCATCTTCGGGCGGAACCCTTGCTCGGAGCTCGTCTTCGGCCGGCCGGGCGCCGCGGCGGCGTCGCGCTTGGACGATCGGTGAACACTCGGAGAACACCCCTCCCCATCGGGCGCCCGGAAGGGCGCCGTACGATACCAACAGGCCTGCGCAGGGTCAAGCTTCCCAGGCCCACTCCGGCGCCGGCCTCCTCCCCGCGGTCGTCGATTCTGGATTACAATCCTCTCCTTTGGGCGCGGCCGCGGAATTCCCCGCGAGGTAACATGAAACGCCAGGGACGGCCGAGGTCCTCTCGTTCCCCACAGAGAGCCCGCAGCAGCGCTCCGAGGGCGCCTCGGCCGTACCGTTCGCGGCGGATGCCCACCCTGGCTCGCGCTACGAGGCCCTTGACGTAAGGAGACGATGCCGTGGCCTTGAAGAAGGAGACCGATGTCCTCGTGGTGGGAGCGGGACCGGTGGGGCAGCTCGCCTCGCTGCGTCTGGCGCGCCGCGGCGTCGACGTCACGGTCCTGGACAAGCACTACCGGACGGGAGCTCACAGCTACGCCCTGGCGCTGCACTCGGACACCCTTAGGCTGCTGAACGAGATCGGGGTGCTGGACGAGATCGCGCCTCACGCCCATCGCGTCGACCGCATCGGCTTCTACGACGGCGCGACGCGGCGCTGCGCGCTCGAGCTGTCCAAGCTCGGGGGGGACTTTCCGTACGTTCTCGTCGCGCCGCAGAGCCGCCTGGAAACCGCGCTCGAGAACCGGCTGATCGAGCACCGGGTCAAGGTGCTGTGGAACCACCGGCTCGAGGAGCTCCTGGAGTCGAACCTCACGGCAGAGATCGCCAAGCTCGACCGCGTGGCATGCGGCTACCCGATCGCCCAGATGGAGTGGGTGGTCGTCAAGACGTTCCACACCCGGGCGTCGTTCGTCGTGGGCGCCGACGGCTACCATTCGGTGATCCGGGAGCGACTCGGGATCCCGCTCCAGGGCGTGGGGGCTCCGACGGTCTACTCGGTCTTCGAGTTCGATTCCCCGATCGAGCCGGACGGCGAGGTTCGCGTCGTGCTGGACGACGAGTCCACGAGCGTCCTGTGGCCGATGGGGGGCGGCCGGTGCCGCTTCAGCTTCGGGATCCGCGACGTCGAAGAGCACGAGCCCAGTCGCGATTTCCTGAATGCCCGCATCCGGGAGCGCGCGCCGTGGTTCCCCCAGGTCGAGGGGCCGATCCACTGGACCTCCGCCGTGATCTTCGCGAAGCGCCTCGCCGAGAGCTTCGGGCGGGGGCGCGTGTGGCTGGCAGGCGACTCGGTGCATCTCACGAGCCCGGTGGGCGTGCAGAGCATGAATGCCGGCCTCGGCGAAGCGCGCGATCTCGCCGACCGCATGGCCGACATCCTCGGCGGCAAGTCCAACGTCGAGTCCCTCGGGGAATACGACGGCGGGCACCGCGATCGATGGCGGTTCCTGCTGGGGATCGACGGCGATCTCCCCGCATCGAACGGCGCGGATCCCTGGGTCCGCCAGCGCGCCTCGCGGATCCTGTCGTCGGTACCGGCCACCGGCGACGACCTGCGGCGCCTGCTCGCCCAGATCGGGCTGGGCTGAGCCGTCCGCGTCCACGCGGCGGATCCGGCGCGTCCACCAAGCCTGCTAAGCTGGGAGCCTGTCCGAGTAATCCCTGGGGTCGCGTGGCGCGACATAGGAGAGAAGCGCATGCCGACGAATCGAAGGTGTGGTTCCATGCTCGCGATCCTGACGATGCTGCTGCCGGCGGCGATGTGGATCGGCTGCGGGGGCTCCCCGGATACCGGGACGCCTCCCGCTCCGGCGAAAGCCCCGGACTCGGCCGCCTCGCCTCCGCCGGCGGCGCCCCCGTCCGCGGCAGCACCCTCCGGCTCCGCGACGATCCTCGGAACCGTCACCTACCAGGGCGAGGTGCCCAGCCTCCCGCCGGTCAGCATGTCCGCCGACCCGGCGTGCGCGGCCAAGCACTCCGGTCCGGTCAGCCCGGAGGTCCTGGTCGTCGGGGACGAGGGCACCCTCGGGAACGTGTTCGTGAAGGTCAAGAGCGGCCTCCCCGAGGGACGGTGGCCGGCGCCGTCCGAGCCGGTGATCATGGATCAGAACGGCTGCCGCTACACGCCCCACGTGATGGGGATCATGGTGGGGCAACCGTTCAAGATCCTGAACTCGGACGGTCTGCTGCACAACGTCCACGCCCTCCCGCAGGTCAACAAGCAATTCAACATGGCGATGCCGGCGAGCCGCACGGAAGCGATCGAGACCTTCAACAAGTCGGAGGACGTGTTCGCGATCAAGTGCGACGTCCATCCCTGGATGAAGGCCTGGGTGGCGGTGACGGACCACCCGTTCTTCGACGTCACGGACAAGGACGGCACGTTCCGGATCGCGAACGTTCCGGCCGGAAACTACGAGATCGAGGCGTGGCACGAGAAGCTCGGCACGCGGACGGCCTCGGTGACGGTGGCCGAGGGGGCGACCGGGTCGGCGGACTTCACGTTCACGAAATGAGGGTCAGGCCTCGCGCGCGCGGAGCGTCCACCCGCCGGCCCCGTGCCAGCGTCCGAATTCCTCGGCCGGGATGGGCCGGCTGAACAGGTAGCCCTGACCGTAGTCGCATCCGAGCTCCTTGAGCGCCGCCCACACCTGCGGGCTCTCGACCCCTTCCGCGACGACCTTCATGCCGAGGTTGTGAGCCAGGTCGATCGTCGAGCGCACGATCGTCACATCGTCCGGGCTGCGGTCCATCTCGATCACGAACGACTTGTCGATCTTGAGCTCGTCGGCAGGCAGCTTCCTCAGGTAGCCCAGCGACGAGTAACCCGTTCCGAAGTCGTCGATGGAGATCCCGACGCCGAGATCCGAGATCTCGGTCAGCACCTCGAGCGCCTTCCCGGGATCTTCCATGATCACGCTCTCGGTGATCTCCAGTCCGAGGTAGCCGGGCGGCAGTCCGTTGGCGGACAGCAGGCTCTCGAGGGTCGCGGGGAGCTCCCTCTCGAGGAGGTTGCGTGCGGAGAGGTTCACGCACACGCCGATCTCGACGCCGCGGGCCCGCCACTCGGCGCACTGCGCCAGCGAGGTCTGAAGCACCCACAGCGCGAGCGGGGCGATGAGCCCGCTCTGCTCCGCGATGGGGATGAACTCGTCGGGCGCGACGTCCCCGTGCTCCGGGTGGCGCCAGCGGACGAGCACCTCGGCCCCGACCGTGCGCCCCGTGCGGGCGTCGATCTTCGGCTGATAGTGCAGCGAGAGCTGGTCGTTCTTGATGGCGTTGCGCAGGTCGGCGGTCAGGGCCAGGTGCCGCTTGCTGTGGTAGTCGTGCTCGGGATCGTAGACGGCGACCTTCGAGCGTTCCCGCTTGGCGGCGTACATCGCGACGTCACCGCGCTGGATGAGCGCTTCCGGCGTGCCGCCGTGATCGGGGAACACGGCGATCCCGACGCTGGTGTCGACGGGGAGAGACATGCCCTCGACCTGGAACGGATCCTGCAGCTTCCTCACGAGGCGCCATGCCATCTCTCGCGCGCGCTCGAGGCCGGTGTTCGGAAGGACCACCGCGAACTCGTCGCCTCCCAGTCGCGCGATGGTGTCGCCCGAGGTCAGCGGCGATTCGAGGCGCAGGGCGATCTTCTCGAGCAGCAGATCGCCGGTGCGATGCCCGAGCGTGTCGTTGATCTCGCGGAAGCGGTCCAGGTCGAGCAGCAGGAAGGCGACGGGCGTGCCGTCGCTCCGGGCCTCGTCGAGAGCGTGCCGCATGCTCCGTCCGAGGTAGACGCGGTTCGGCAATCCGGTCAGCGCGTCGTGGGTCGCCTGATGCACGAGCTCCCGGCGCCGCGCCGTTCGGTCCGTGATGTCTCGAAGGCAGGCCGCCCGAAGGGTCCCTTCCACGGTCGCGAAGGTGTTGACCGTCATCTCCAGGTCGATGAGTCGGCCCGCGCGTCGGCCCACGACCTCGTAGGGTCCGGCGCCGCGGCGCTTCTCGGGAGCGGCCTGCTGCTCCTCGGAGGCGTCGTCCGGAAGAGAGATCAGGGTCTCGATGGGGCTCCCCACCAGCTCCGCGGCGCGCATCCCGAACAGCGCCTCGGCGGTCCGGTTCACGCGCACGACCGTCCCGTCGGGCCCCACCACCAGGATGGCGTCGAAGCCGTTCTCGAACAGCAGGCGCGCGACATCGTCGGATGGCGGGAGGTCGCGCCGCGGCGCGGCCGGCTCGAGGCGTTCGATCACGCGCCTCACCGCCGCCGCCTGCACCGAGAGCCATTCGACGAGCACGCCGGTTCTCCATGGACCACGTGGGGATTCGCACATCGGCCCGCGTCCGATTCCAAAGGTCGGTCCCGGGACCAGGCGCGTCAAGAAGAGCGTGGCTCGGGGTTCGAGAGGGGGAGCGTCGCGGCCGGCCCGGCACCGGGCGCGGAGCGCCGTGTAGAATGAGGTCCGGGTGAGCGATGCCGATCTACGAGTTCTACTGCGCGACCTGCCACACGGTCTTCAACTTCCTGTCGCGGGGGATCAACACCACGACACACCCGGCATGTCCGCGCTGCGGCAGGCCTCGGCTGGAGCGCAGGGTGTCCGCGTTCGCCATCTCCAAGGGCCGCACCGAGTCCGAGGGCGCGGACGGGCTGCCCGACATCGACGAAGGCCGCATGGAGAAGGCCATGGCGGAGATCGCCGAGGAAGCCGAGGGGATCGGCGAGGAGGATCCTCGCGGGATGGCGCGGCTGATGCGCAAGCTGTACGACTCGACCGGACTGTCGCTCGGCGAGGGGGTCGAGGAGGCGATCCGCCGCATGGAGGATGGGGAGGATCCCGAGAAAATCGAGGAGGACCTCGGCGAGATCCTGGGAGACGAGGATCCGTTCGCGGGCACCGCTCCGGGGAAGCTGGCCGCGGCCGTGCGGCGGCGGTTGCGCCCACCTTCCGTGGACGAGACGCTCTACGAGCTGTAGAGGCCCCTTTGTCCGGCGCGCGGGCCTCGGCTATCCTGGAGGGTCGACCATGGCCAACGTGCCGAAGGCATTCCGAGCTCTAGCGCTGTCCGCGTGCATCGCGGCATTCGCGCATCCGGTTCCGGCGGCGACGACCGCCGCCCAGATCGAGCAGCTCATCGCCGCGGACAAGCTGGACGAGGCCGTGGCCTTGGCTCGAGAGGCGGTCGGTACCGCGCCCGACGACCCGGACCTCCACATGGCGCTGGCGCAGGCGCTCGCCACGAAGGGCCGCCGGGTCGTGCCGGTCGTGGAGGCCGAGATCGATCCCACCGCGATCGGGAAGAAGGACCAGTTCCTTCCGTTTCCGGAGGTCGGCACCAATACCGAAGTCGACGTGGTCTACGATCACGAGCTGCTCGACGAGGCCCTGTCCGAGGTCCGCAAGGCCATCCGCCTCGCGCCGCAGCGGCTCGATCTGAGATACAGCGAGTGCTTCCTGCTGACGGACGCGGGGGAGATCCAGAAGGCCTCCGCGGCGATCTTCCGCACGATCGAGAGCTTTCCCGGCCGCAACGATCTCGCGCCGACGCTGGCTTCGTACGGGAACGAGCGCGCGGCGCGCGGCGATGCGGCGGGTGCCGTGACGCTGCTCGGCGTGGTGGTCGCGGCCTTCCCCGATGATCCCGCCGTGCTCGCGTCTCACGGCACCGTGCTCGCCCAGAGCGGACGGGCGGAGGAGGGTCTCGCGGCCCTCGATCGCGCGGCCGAGCTCAATCCACGGGAGCTCTCGATCTCGCGCAAGCGCGGAGCGGTCGGCCTCCTCGCCCAGGACTTCGGGCGCGCGCGAACCGCGTTCCTCCGGGCGCACCTCTTGAGCTACGAAACATCGGACCACTTCGGCGCCGCCGCCGCCCAGTTCGGCCTGAGCCCGGCTTCGGCGCGATCCGACTTCGAGGAGCTGGCCACCACCGGGGCCGCCTCCGACCCTCTCGAGAACGAGCTGGCACGGGATTTCCTGCGCGCGATCGACCGTCCCGACACGCGCGTCGATCTCGCGAGCCGCCTGGTGGCGGACCAGCAGGGACTGCTGGCCATCCCGATTCTGTTCCAGGTCCTCGCGCAGTCGAAGAGCGACGCGGCTGCCCGCAGAATGCTCGAGGAGATCTACGAGGGCGTCGGCTTTCCCCTGCCCCCGGCGTCGAGCGAACCGCCCCGGCCGGCGCCGGGCAGCGAGTAGCGGTAGGTCCAGATCGCGAGGACCACGGCACACGCCAGGAGCGCGGCGCCGAACCACTGGTGCAGGGTCGCGACCCCGACCTCGAAGCGGCTCCCGCCGAGCGAGCGCGTCGCGGCCCAGGAGGCGAGCCCGAGCAGGATCTGGACGATCGTGCCGTCCGCCACGGCGTGACCGAGCCAGCGCAGGCGAGGGCTCGAACGATGGAGCGCCCACGCCCGGGCTCCGCACGCCAGCGCGACCAGCGCCACGACGACCGCGAGCGCGATGTGGAAAGTCAGTCCCGTGTCGAGATGCCTCTGGATCGCGCCCAGCGTGACCTGAGCGACGAGCAGCGCGACGAGGCCGGTACACAGGACGCGGTCGATCCACCCCGGGGTGGGCGAGGCTCCGCGGACGTCGGCGCGCCATCCCCGGGAGGTGAACACGGCCAGCGCCACCATCGTGCTCAGGAACACCTGAGCGAGAACGCCGTGAACCACGGCCAGCCCGATCTCGGGCTCGAGCCTCGATGTCTCGAGCGTGAACCTCCCGGTGACCCGCAGGCCCCCGAGAATCCCCTGCAGGACGACCAGCGCCACGGCGGTCCACCCCAGGCGGCGGACCCAAGCGCGCTCCTCGAGTCCGTGCACGAGCACCGCGAGGACGAGGGTCGTGAGCCCGACCAGAGCGCCGAACAGGCGGTGGGCGTGCTCGTAGTACACGCCGCCGGTCATCCGCGACAACGGGAAAAGGAACATGTTGTAACCGTAGGAGTTCGGCCAGTCGACGACCGCGAGGCCGACGCCCTTGCTGGTCACCAGTCCTCCGACCCCGAGCAGCAGGAACGTCCCCGCGACGGCGACCCGAGCGAGGATCCCGACCCACACGGCCGGCTCGATCCGGCGCGTACGGCCGCGCGAGCCCAGCGCCGCGCCCGCGCCGCCCAGGAGCGCCGATGCGAGGAGGAAACCCGGGATCCACGCCATCGCGGACGGCGCCACGCGGTTCGGGCTCGATCCGCCGAGCAGGCTCCCGAGGACGAGCAGGTTGACGAGCCCGGACAGCAGCCCGACCGCGGCGCCTCCCCGGAACCCCCGAGCCGTCACGCGGCCGGCGACGATCCCGCCGATGACGAGACAGGTCGCGAACATCGCGGCGAGCAGCGCGCCCGGCGCGAGCACCGTCGGCAGCCTTCCGACGTAGCCCACGGCCCACATCGCGATCGTGACGGCGAACGCGAGAGCGACGACGTCCGCCATGGACCGCCGCTCGGGAAGCGCTCGGATGTGCTCGACGCCCATTCCGCAACCTCGCAGGGCAAGTCGGATCGCATTGTAGCCCGCGGCCGCCGCCCACCCCGTCGCCGGCTCGGCACCCGGGGAGCGCAAGCGGCCGGGGGCCGGTAGACTGGAACCGAGGAAGCCACCCCAGGAGGCCACGATGCCGCATCCACACCGATTCCGTTCTCGACCGGCGCTCGCGCTCGTCCTGTGCGCCGCCGCCGCGGCTCCGGCGAGCGCCGCCGTGGACGTCGTCGTGGACGCGAAGACCCTCACGGACCTGCTGTCCGCGATGGTGCCCCCGAGCGCCGCGCTCGATCTGACGCCCGACAACCGAGTCACGCTCAAGATCGAGGACGTGCGGGTCACCGGATTCGATCCGGCCGCCGAGAACGGAGGGCACATCCTCGCCGCGCTGCGGCTCGAGGTCCCGGAGCTCGGTCTGAAGCTCCCGGTCGAGCCTCGCCTGTCGCTGCACCTGAGCGAGAAGGACGGCCGCAGGCTGTGCTACCTGCAGTTCGAGCGCGTCATGCTGCCCGTGCCCCTGGCCGGTCCGCTCGACATCGCGACGTTGCTGCCGAGAATCCCGGTCCCGGCGGACGAGATCAACGCGATCGAGACCGCGCGCGGCGCGTTCCAGGTTCGCACGCGCCTCGCCGGGACCGAGATCCGGAGCGCGGCCGTCAACTTCCGGTTCGACATCCTCGTGTCCCCGTTGCCGGCCCAACCCTAGCTGCCAAGCTAGCTGTCCTCCGCGGTCTCTCGAATGAGGTGATCGACGACGGCGTTCAAGTCGCCGCTCCGCCGGAAGACCGCGAGCTGCCGATCGGCACTGGTGCCCTCGCGCAGGATCGTGCGCGCATACTCGATCTCCCGGCGGATCCCGAGCTCGTCCGCGACGTCGTCGATGAACTCCAGCATCTCGTCGACCAGCTCGGCGAGCGGAAATTCCTGTTGCTTGCCGAAGTCGATCAGACGCGCATCGGTGCCGTAGCGCACCGCGCGCCACTTGTTCTCCGTGATCAGATTGCGACGGTAATCCCGCCACCCGATGTTGAGCTGCCGCAAACGGATCAGCTTCCCGACGATTCCCACCAGCAGCGCGGTCACGCAGATCGCCTCGTCGATCCGCGTGCAGATGTCGAACAGCCGGAACTCCAGCGTCGGGTACTTGACGCTGGGGCGGATGTCCCACCAGATCTTGGTCGGCTCGTCGATGCAGTTCGTGCGCAGGAGCGTGGCCACGAACCCCTCGTAGGCCGACCACGAGTGGAACGACGGGGGCAGCCCGCTGCGGGGGAGGCTTCCGATGACGATCGAGCGGTACGACTTCAAGCCGGTGTCCCGTCCCTGCCAGAAGGGTGAGCTGGTCGACAGCGCCAGAAGGTGGGGCAGGAAATACCGCGACTGGTTCATGACGTCGATCAGCAGCTCGCGGTCCTCGATCCCGACATGGACGTGCATGCCGAACACCAGCATCTGGCGGGCCACGTCGGCCATGTTGGTGGCGTGCTGCGCGTAGCGCTCCCCCGCGGTCACGAGCTGGGAGGTCCAGCTCGAGAACGGATGGGTCCCCGCTGCGGCGACGCGCATGCCCTCGGACTCCGCCAGCTCGCGCACCGCGCGCCGCAGGCGGACCAGCTCGCCGCGCGCCTCACAGATGTCGCGACAGATCGAGCTGCCCACCTCGATCTGGGACTGCAGGAACTCGGGCTTGATCTGATCCCGCAGCACGATGCTCCTGCTGCGGTCGAGAAACTGCTGGACGTAGGAGGTGAGCTCTCGGGTCTCCGGATGGACGATCTGGTACTCCTCCTCCAGACCCAGCGTCAGCGCGGGAAGCGGCATGGATGGAA
>Ga0075326_1000250_pt1 | contig 11514 bp, 6 predicted proteins | sample MayberrySE_Catta_3_FD_120052 | JGI IMG/M metagenome (GOLD analysis project Ga0075326, IMG submission 120052) | Natural and restored wetland microbial communities from the San Francisco Bay, California, USA, that impact long-term carbon... | ecosystem: Environmental > Terrestrial > Soil > Wetlands...
CCTGCAGGTTGAGCCCCTCAGAGAGCACGTCGGTCGAGATGAGGACGCGGATCTCGACCTTGCGCTGCTTCTTCAGCTCGGGCGACGAGGTGCCGTTGTAGTAAGGCGAGAAGCGCTGGATGACGTCGGCTCGGTTCCGTCCTGACGCGCTGTCCACTTGCTCCAGGCCGTCGATGCCGGCCTCAGTCAACTCTTTGTGTAGGTAACGCGCTGTGTCGGCGAACTCAGTGAAGATGATGACCTTGTGGCCGGCGGCGTCCTTCGACTTCAGCAGACGTGTCAGCTTCTTCAGCTTGTCGTCGTTGCTTGGCTTGAACTTCCGCACCTCTTCCAGGAACTTGACGATCTCGTCGAGGTCGAGGAACGTCTCCTGTAGCATTTCCGAGACCTTGTATTCCTTGGGGTCGAGGCGTTCTACTGCCTCAAGTAATTCAGGAGGGACGATATCTTCGTCCGCGTCGGCTTCCGCAGCTTCGTCCCATAACCTCAGTTGCCGCTCAGCCGCGTAGTTCAGGATCTCCGAATTCTGCGCCTTCCAGCGTTCCAGGCGCCTCTTCTCAGCGTCCGATGCACTGTGCACCTCAACGAAAGCCAGCAGCTTCTTGAGCAGCCGTTCGCAAGAAAGTTCGAACGCGGTGACTGAACTCTCGAACCGCTTGAGGAAGTTCGTCCGGATCAGTCCCACCACTTGGTGCTGCCGGTTCTCTTCAAGTGGGTCGATGTCTTCTTCGTCGCCCTTGTACCAGGCCAAGGGATAGTACATGGGCAGGGTGAACAGGGGGTTCTGCTTCTCGAACGCTTTCTCGACCATGTCGAGCAGGCGCCCATATGTCTGCCGGATCGAGTACTCCGCGACCTGCGGGGCCCGCCTCTCGGGAAACGACGCCGCATCACCCGTCTCACGCATCTGGCTCTCTTTCGCGTATGCTCGACTCCGCTGCACGACAAGCGTCCGGAACAGGTCGCTGGTCAGAAGTATTTCCTGCGCCTCGGTCAGATGCTCCGCAAGGTCAGATGCCTCGGCGTGGACCTGTCCTCGTAGCGTCTTCTCCAGTGTGTTGAAGTGCGCGCGGAAGTTATTCACGCCAAGTGTGCGTGCGAAGTAGTCTTCTTCTTGCCGCGTGAACAGCTCCGCCATATGCCGGAAGTCGGCCAGACGGTTGTTAATCGGCGTCGCGGTCAGGAGGAAGACCTCCTTCGGCCTCTCCGTTGGGTCAAGCAGCTCGTACATCTGGTAGTAGCGCGACGGTACCCTGCCGCTCTTGACGCCTCGCCGGCCCGGATTTCGAAAGTGATGCGCCTCATCAATAATCACGGCGTCAGCAAGCTCCGTGATTCGCTTGAACCGCTCCGGGAAGTCCCCGCCACGACCAAGATCGGTATGGCTGAAGACCGCTAGGTTGCTGAAGTCGGCCCCGCCGCCAACGCCTCCAATGTGCGGGAGCCAATCGCGCAAGTGCGGCTCCCAAACGCCTTCCTTCGTCGGCTTCGGCGCGAAGAGGACGACACGCTTGTTCTCGTGGAGCACCAGTCGCTCGATGAGCATCAAGCCCACGAACGTTTTCCCGAGGCCGACGCCGTCACACAGGAACGCCCCACCGTGCTGCCGGGCGATCTTCATCAACGCCCAGTACGCTTCCTTCTGATAGCGGTCAAGGTGCTCGAACATCTGCGAACGTGACTGGTCCCACTCGCTAGCGGTTAGCTCGTGGCCGCGAAAGAACTCCTGCAACGATTTCGCATAGACCTCGAAGGGCGAGTACGCGCGCGTGTGCCTCTCGATCACTTGCAGGAGGTCCGGCGTGATCTCCTCGGCATCGTCCCAGTGCCTCTCGAACCATTCCTGGAGCAGAGGAACTTCCCGCTGGATCTGTACGTTGAGCTCGACATTCGTCGTGAGTCCGGGGTACGTGAAGTTGCTGGAACCGACCAGCGCCGTTGAGCCAACCACGGCTGACTTGCCGTGGGTAATGTATGCCTTCGCGTGGAACTTGTCCTTCGTGTAAACCTTCGCCCTAATCTGCCCGGCCCTCAGCGCTTCCACGATCGCTGGCACACCTCTCAGGAAGCTGTTCCTAAGTTTCTCTTCCACGATGCTCTCATCGAGCTTCGTGGCGAGGCTCTCGACCAGGGCCTTCTTGGTTCGCTTCGTCACCTGATCGCCCATCAGGATCCTGATTTCCTCGAGCTTCTGCCACTCGCCATCTAGCCCGAGCAGGGCGCCAATCTCGAAGAAAGCCGTCGCGATGTCGAACTTGTCCGCGATCTCCGTCCACTCGCGGAGGTACTGCAAAACCTTCCAGTCAGCGTCGCTGTTGTCGACGATAAAGAGGTCGCCACCCTCCCGTTTCTGCCCGTCACCCATCGGCGTGCCGAACAGCGCGTCCTCGCTCAAGCCTCGTGGGGGTCTCTCCTGCTTCGCCAATCCGACATTCCTAGGCTGGTTGTTGGGTTCGTACGATTGTAGATGTACCTCACCGGCATCGCAACGCCCCTTGACAAACACCCTTCCCGTGGAGTAACGCTCCCCGCTCGGTAAGGACAAATAGGAACAAGAGTGAGCAATTGAGCCGAAACGGAAGGAGCGATGCTAGTTATGTAAAGCAAAACAGGTGATTTTACGAAACAAACTTCAGATACGAAAAATACCAGCCGCCCGCGTGAGGCAGGAGGCGATCAGCAATGGCGAAATCCAGCAAGGACACCAAGCCCGCGACCAACAGCAAACAGCGCGAGCCCTCCCCCGCTAACGAGGCCCGGCCGCCCGCGGACCCATCCGCCGGACAGGCGGCCCCCGCCTCGGTCGACCCCAAGATCACCGAGATCCTTGCCGGGGTTCGCCAGGCCCTTACCGCCCCGGAGACTCCACCCCAGCCGGAAGAGAGAACCCGCGGAAGACCTCGCAAACACTCACGCCGTGGCAAAGGCGGCGGGCCCAAGACCCCCGAAGGCAAGGCCGCCGTCGCTCTCAATCCCATGAGGCACGGCATGTACGCCCAGGCCCCCATCATCCCCGGCGAGTCCGAGGAGGAGTGGCAGGCGCACCTTGCCGGCATGATCGAAAGCTTCGAGCCTGAGGGGTACTACGAGCACCGCCTCGTCGCCCGCATCGCCTGGCTGTTCTTTGCCCTCGACCGTGTCGTGCGCTACGAGAACGCCACGACGACCAACGCGATGACCTACGCGCCGGGTGACCTTGAGGACGACGAAGACGAAGACGAAGACGAAGACGAAGATGAAGGGGAGCAAGAAGAGGAGCGGCTCGTCTCCCCGCTGGGGTTCCACTACCTCCTCGGCACCGACTTCCACCTCAACAAGATCATGCGGATCGAGGGTCACCGTCATCGCCAGCTCATGCAGACGCTCAACCAGCTCGAGGCCACGCAGGCTCGCCGCGCCGGCCGGCCAATGCCCCTCAACCGCCTCGACGTCACATCCGGGCCGACCTACCGCAACACCCGCCCTCCCAACCTCTTCGATGCCCGCGACAACCACCCGCCGGGAACATGACTAACCCCCGCCACCTTGACAGGTTACGATCGCCGCCTATACTGGACGTGGTGGCGCCGGACCCCCGCTCGCCGCCGACTCGACGCCCCGACAGCCGACCGGAGATCGCCGGTGCCAGGACGCAACCGCCGACTCGTCCGGGGGAGCATTGCTGCCGCCACCCTTGCGCTGGCCGCGGCCGCTGTCGCCGCGCTGGCCGGCGCCGGGCCCGCGCACTCCACACCCCAGCCCGTCATGTACGTCGCGCCGGAGTCGGCGGTCCTCCAGGGCGGCGACGCCGAGGCGGGCGCCGTCTTCCCCGTCGACATCGTCCTCGACGGCGTCGAGGACCTGGGCGCGTTCGAGTTCGAGATCACGGTCCACACCAACTACTTCGAATACGGCGCCTTCGAGGTCGGGGCGTTCTTCAACAGCACCGGCCGCAGCGCAGCCTGCCTCCAGAACGCCCAGGACGGCGGCTCGGCCAATTTCGGCTGCACGTCCACCGGCGCCCTGCCGCCGGGCCCGGACGGCGCGGGCACGGTCGCGACGGTCAACCTCGTGGTCCAGGGGCTGGCCGCGGGCGAGACGACCATCCAGCTTGCGAACTGCACCGCCTCCGACGTGCTCGGCCAGGGCCTGCCGGTCAGCGGCTGCAAGAACGCGAAGATCGACATCAACCCGAACACGCCCACGCCGCCGGAGTTCCTGCGCATGGAGATGCTGCCGCGGCTCCAGAACGTCTTCCTCACCGCGCAGGGCGCCAAGGTCCCGCCGCCCGACTGCCTGGCCGGCGGCGACGTCGCCGTCCTCGAGGAGCGGCTCAGCCTCCCGGTCCCGGACGCGCCCGACCCGAAAGACCCGGAGCAGCTCCAGCAGGTCGGCGCGTTCGAGTTCGAAGTCCACTACGACAGCAAGGACGTCTGCGTCGTGCTCGTGCCGGGCCCGGCCGCCGGCAACATGACCTGCATCGTCGAGGACGCTGTCACCAAGCCCCAGCTCGAGGGCATCGCGCGCCTGGGCTGCGCCACGATCGGCAAGGAGGGCTTCCCGGACACCAACACCGAGGAGGGCCGCCTCCTCGCCGAGGTCCTCGTCTACCCGCAGCCGGAGCTCTACTCGCTCGCCAAGCCGGCCCAGGACAACGGCGTCGTCGTCCAGATCAACAACGTCAACTGCGACCTCGCCGACCTCCAGGGCCATCCGATCGCCGTGCTCGGCTGCGACGACGCCGACATCACCTACCGCTACCTCGAGGGCGATGTCGAGCCGGACTGCGTCCTCGACGCCCTCGACGCGCAGTCGGTCGCGTTCCGCTGGGGCACCGAGAAGGGCAGCCTGATCTACAAGGACTTCATGAACCTCGAGCCGTCCGGCGCGCAGCAGGACAGCGACATCGACACGAACGACATCCAGGTCGTGCTCGGCCGCTTCGGCAGCACCTGCGACGACCCGCACCCGCCGCAGGAGCCGCAGAACCCGAAGGGCGTCGAGACGCCCCCGCCGACCCCGACCGCGACCAACACGCCCACGCCGACGGTCACGCCGCCCGAGTCGAAGCCGCGCGTCAACCTCGCGCCGCCCGAGCAGGACCTCGTCCTGACCGCGCCGCCGGCGTCCGGCCTCTGCGCGGACAGCCCCGACGCGGTCACGTTCGACGTGCTCGCCAAGGACCCGATCACCTCGGAGGACCCGAAGGCGCCGGGCGAGCTGCAGGAGCTCGGCGCGTTCGAGTTCGAGCTCCAGTACGACGACACGTTCCTGTGCATCGAGGTCGCGCCCGGCCCGGTCCCGCAGGACGAGATGAACTGCGTGAACCAGGTCACCGAGGGCCTCATCCACTACGGCTGCACCACGATCCCGGGCCTCGTGCCGTCGCCGCAGCCGCCCGGCGTCCTCGCCACGATCACCGTGCAGGTCGAGCCGGACGTCTATGCGCTCGTCGGCCCCGCCGACAAGTGGGTCTTCGATCTCGTCACCAAGAACTGCAAGCTCGGCGACCTGCTCGGCCACTCGATCAAGAGCACGTCCTGCGCCGGCGCCGTCCTGAGCGTGCACTACCCGCCGCCGTAATGCGTGCGATAGCGGAAGGCCCATCCTGAGCCTGTCGCCTGGCCTGAGCAACGCCGAAGGGAAGGACGGGCCACCTGACGGCGAACTCTCGCCACCCGCTACAATCCTCGCCATGCGCACGCCGATCCGCATGGCCGGACTCGTTCTCGCGATCGCAACACTGCTCGCGGCAGCGTGGACGTCCGCAGCAGCGGACTCCAAGCAATCTGATGCGCCTGAAGAAGCGCAGCTTCTTCAAGGAACTAGCCTCAGCGAGTTCCCGTTTGCCAGCGAGTACGCGGGAATCACGGTGCCTCCCGGCCCTTTCGGCGACATCGCCTTCGCCAGCAACCGCCCCGGCGGCGATATCGACGGCGACTACGACATCTACACGTCGCTGTACGCCGGAGCGCAGCAGACCCGCCGCACCGACGCCGCCGGCGACGACACCTCGCCGCAGTGGTCGCCGGACGGTGAAGCCATCGCCTTCACGTCGAACAGGGACGGCAACGACGAGGTCTACGTCATGCACCCGAGCGGCACGGACCAGACCAACCTCACCGACCACCCGAGCGAGGACCGCGCGCCGACGTGGTCCGCCGACGGCACGAAGATCGCCTTCGCCAGCGACCGCACCGGCGACTGGGAGATCTACGTGATGGACGCCGACGGGGATAACGTCGAGAACGTCACCGACAGCCCGGAGACCGATGACGAGTTCCCCGACTGGTCGCCGACCGGCGAGCGCATCGCCTTCATCCGCGACGGCGACATCTGGACGATGAACGCCGACGGCTCCGACCCGGCGGAGGTCCACGACGCCCCGGCCGACGTCGTCGGGCGCGCGAGCTTCAAGCCGGACACGCACGCCTTCCTCTTCAGTATCGAAGGTGACCCGCACGTCTGGCTCGTCTGGGAGGACGGCACGAACCACCAGCACCTCGTCCTGGGCCGCGACGGCGACTGGGGCCCGACCAGCTACCGCATCATCTTCGCCTTCGACGACGAGATCCAGAGCGCCGACATGATGGGCGGCGAGCAGGGCGTCGTGACGAGCAACGACTTCGACGACCGGCAGCCCGACTGGCGCTGGGCCGGCTGGGTGTTGCCGAACACACCCACCCCGACGGACGTCGGCACGCCGGCCTACACCTCGACACCAAGCGACACGCCGCCGCCGGCAACGGACACGCCGACTGTCACGAACACGTCCCTTGCGCCGCCACCCACGCCGACGCCGCCAGCGCTGGCCGGCGACGCCAACTGCGACGGCTCCATAAACGCGATCGACGCTGCGCTGATCCTGCAGCTGACGGCGTCGCTGCTGGACACACTCCCCTGCCCCGCCAACGCCGACGTTAACGGCGACGGCCGCGCGGACGCCGTCGACGCGGCGCTCATCCTCCAATTCACCGCCGGCCTCATCGGTGCACCCTGAGCTTGTCGAAGGGCCGCCGTTGCGCTGGACCATGGACAGGCAGGCCCGCAGCGGCGTATACTTGGCGCCACAATGAGCGCACCCGGGCGCAGACTTGCGCCATTCCTGGTGTTGGTCATGGCGATCGCGCTCCTCACGCTGACCTCGGGCGCCACCGCCGGCGAAGCTTGGCCTGGCAAGCCTGAGCCTCAGGTCCTCGGCTGCATCCTCGATGATACGTACGAGGACAACGACACGTTGCAGACCCCGGCCGCCATCTCCCTTCCGTTCGAAGACCTGACGCTACGGTCGTGCGACGACGATTTCTACTCGTTCTCGCTGACGGCGAAAACCACGATTAGTGTGGTCGTCCATGCCGACATCGACGCCGGGTACATGCTGCTCTACTTACAACGTCCCAACGGCGCCGTGCTGCAAACCGGTCAGTTCGAGACGAACGGCAAATCACTGACCTACGATGTCGACACCACCGGCACCTACATCTTGCATGTCCTGGCGGATGATGCCCCTGACTACAAGGGGAACGACTACGACCTCTTCATCTCGGCCTGCCTCGAAGACCCGTTCGAGAACGACGACGACATTCCGAACTCAACTGACGTCTCGCCGCCCTTTGAACGCGACTTGCTTCGCTCCTGCCCGGGCGACGACGACTGGTTCGCGTTCACGGCGGGCCTCGGCCAGACGATCAAGATCGACGCCCTCTTCACACACGCCCAAGGCGACATCAACATCTATCTCTCCAGGCCTGGCGACTTTGGTCTGGTCGCGTCGTCCGTTTCGGAGACAGACAACGAGTCGATGAGCTACGTGGTGCCGATGCTGGGTACAGGCACCTATCGCGTGCGCGTGGCGCATGGCCCGTTCGCGTTCAGCGAAGGCAACCTCTACGAGATCCACATCCAGACCAACTCGGCAGGCGCGACACCGACGACAGGGCCGCCCACTGATACACCGCCGGGGCCGACCAACACCCCGGCGCAGCCAACGGACACGCCATCCGGCCCGACGAACACGTCGACGAACACACCGGCGGGGCCAACGAACACACCCGTCCCGCCAACGAACACGCCCACGCCGCCGGCTGAAGGCCTTCAAGGCGATGTCGACTGCAACGGCGTGGTGAACGCGATCGACGCCGCGTTGGTCCTGCAGCTGACAGCGTCGCTACTGGGCGACCTTCCCTGCCCCGAGAACGCCGACGTCAACGGTGACGGCAACGTGAACGCTGTCGACGCGGCGCTCATCCTGCAGTTCACCGCGGGCCTGATCGATACGCTGCCGCCGTGATGAAGCCTCCGAAGAAGCGAAGCTTCTTCAAGGAACTCGCTGCGGCGAGTTCCCGGGCCCTTGTTGGCGCGCCCGATCTCTGCCTATCCTGACGAGCCGCTACCGGCAGCGGAGCGACATCATGGCCAAGCCAACCATCTTCACCGTTGACGAAGACCCGGAGGTGATCGCGGTCGTCGACCGCGACCTGCGCGAGCGCTACGGCCGCGAGTACCGGCTCGTGTTCCTCCACTCCTGCGCGGAAGCCCTCGAGGCGCTCCAGGAGATGCGCCGCAAGTCCGAGCCCGTGGCGCTCTTCGTCATCGACCAGCGTATGCCGGAGATGTCCGGTATCGAGTTCCTCGAGCAGGCGATCCCACTCCACCCGCAGGCGCGCAAGGTCCTGCTCACCGCCTACGCCGACGTCGACTCCGCGATCAGTGCGATCAACAAGGTCGGCGTCGACCACTACCTGACGAAGCCCTGGGACCCCGCCGAGGAGTTCCTCTATCCGGTCGTCGACGAGCTGCTCGACGAGTGGCGCACGACGGTCGAGCTCCCGTTCGAGGGCATCCGCGTCGTCGGGACGATGTGGTCGCCTGAGTGTCACGAGATCAAAGACTTCCTTGCCCGCAACTCCATTCCCTATCGCTGGCTCGACATCGAGCGCGACGACGAAGGCAAGGCACTGATGGCATCGATCGACGTCGACGCGGATCGCGTGCCGATCCTGTTCCTCCCCGACGGCGACGTGCTCGTGCACCCGAATCCCGAGGAGGTCGCGGAAAAGACGGGCCTCCAGACGCAGGCCGAGCAGCCGTTCTACGACGTCATTGTGATCGGCAGCGGGCCCGCCGGGCTCTCGGCGTCAGTCTACGCGAGCGCCGACGGCCTGCGCGTGCTCCTCGTCGAGCGCCACGCCCCGGGCGGCCAGGCCGGCAACAGCCCCAAGATCGAGAATTTCTTGGGCTTCCCCAGCGGTATCTCGGGCGGCAGCCTTGCGCGTCGCGCCGTCGCGCAGGCCAAACGCTTCGGCACCGAGATCCTCACGACACAGGAGGTCATGAACATTCGCGTCGAAGGGGACGTGAAGATCGTCACCCTTGACGACGGCGGCGAGGTGTCGGCGCGCATGGTCCTCGTCGCGACCGGCGCCTGGTTCCGCACGCTCGACCTGCCCACGGCGCAGCGCTGGACCGGGGCCGGCGTCTACTACGGCGCAGCCCACACCGAGGCGATGCACTGCAAGGACGCCGATGTCGTCGTCATCGGCGCCGGGAACTCCGCCGCGCAGGGCGTCCTCCACGTCGCCGAGTTCGCCAAGAGCGTGAAGGTGCTGATCCGCGGCGACGAGCCGAGCTGGTCGCACTACCTCGACGTCTCGATCCGCGCGCATCCGAACATCGAGCTGCTCCTCGGCGAGGAGATCTGCGACGTCATCGGCGACGAGCAGCACATCCATCAGGTCGCGATCAAGTCGCGCGACTCCGGCGAGGTGCGCACGCTCCCGTGCGGCGCCGTCTTCGTCTTCATCGGTCAGTACCCGCAGACCGACTTCCTCGGCGACCTCGTCGAGCGCACCGAGAGCGGCCACATCCTGACCGGCCTCGACCTCATCAAGGACGGCCGGCGGCCGCGGGGCTGGACGCTCCACCGCGACCCGTTCCTGCTCGAGACGAGCGTGCCGGGGATCTTCGCCGCGGGCGACGTCCGCAACGGCACGAAGCACGGCGTCGCCGCCGCGACGGGCGACGGCAACGCAGCCGTCTCCAACTTCTGGCAGTACCTCTCGACCGTCTAGACGGGCCGGTAGCCTACCGCCGTCCAGATCCGATCGTCCGGCCCGGCATCCTCGCGCGTGAACTCGCGGAACAGCCGAACGTCGACGAAGCCCGCGTCCTCGTACAACAATCGCGACTCCGCCTGCGTGTACCAGCGCGCGCCCGGCGACCGGCTGTGATCCTCGGTCTCGACGACCACGTCGTCGACGAGCACTTCGTAGCGGTCCTCCGTGTGTTCGAGCTGCGCCTCCGAGTCGTAGCGCGCCCGCGTCCAGCGGCGCACGACCGCGCCGTCGTCGCGAGTGGCTTCCTGCGTCTTGTGCCACGTTTGCGCCTGCTCCTCGGTCTGCGGTTCACCGGACCACATCAGCATGAACGACATCGCGAGCGCGCCACCGGGTTCGAGGTGCGTGTGCAGGCGGCGCATCGCCTCGCGGACGGCGTCCGGCTCGATGACGAGCTGGATCGAGCTGGACGGGACGAGGATTGTCCGGTAGCGGCGCGGCAGCTCGAGCGACTCCACGGCCTGCTCGTAGATCGCCGGCGCGAGACCGAGCGTCGCGGCCTTCTCATTGCAGATTGCGAGCATCTCCGGCGAGTTGTCCACGCCGTCGATGTCGATGCCCTGCTGCGCGTAGTCGAGCAGGAGGCGGCCCGTCCCGCAGCCGACGTCGAGCACCGGCTCACCGCTCTCGCGGACGAGGTCGAGGTAGAACCCCCGGTCCGACCACGTCGACGTGTCGCCGCGGAGCAGGTCCCACGACCGGGCGATGAGCCCGCGGTACTCGTAGTCGCCTGCCAACGATGTCAGCCGCGGGAGGTGCGGATGAGCGCTTCCTGCGCGACCGAGGCGACCTGCGTGCCGTCGCGGCGGTACATCTGCCCGAGGATGAGCGCGCGGGCCGCGTGGGCGATCGGGCTCTCGCTCGTGAAGAGGAGCCAGTCATCGAAGCGCGGCGGGTGGTGGAACCAGATGGCGTGGTCGAGGCTAGCCGACGCGCCGGGGCCGGGCCGCATGCGCGGGTCGGGGCGCGCCTGGCCGGCGAACGCCGTCGCGATGAAGCCGCGGTCGCTCGCGTAGGTCATGAGCGCCGCGTGCATCGCCGGGTCCTCGGGCGGGACGCCGCGGACGCCCATCCAGACGCGGCGGCGCGGCATGTCGCCGGGGGGCGGCGCGACGGTGTCGACCGTGCGGAGCTCGATCGCGCTCTGGCGCTCGAACGACTGCATGCGCTGCTGGTCCTCGGGCGGGGCGCGGAACGGGAAGCCCCACGACGGGAGGCCGTCGGGGCCGGGCAGGTCGGGCGGCGGCGCGCTCCGCGACTCGCCCTCCTCAGGCCGGGCGAAGCTGCACGAGAGGTTGAAGATCGCCTTGGTGCCCTGGTAGGCGACGACGTCGCGAGTCGTGAAGGTGCGGCCGTCGCGGATGCGCATGACCTCGTAGCGGATCGGTTCCTCGTGGCTGCCGGCGCGCACGAAGTAGGC
>Ga0075326_1000252_pt1 | contig 11456 bp, 8 predicted proteins | sample MayberrySE_Catta_3_FD_120052 | JGI IMG/M metagenome (GOLD analysis project Ga0075326, IMG submission 120052) | Natural and restored wetland microbial communities from the San Francisco Bay, California, USA, that impact long-term carbon... | ecosystem: Environmental > Terrestrial > Soil > Wetlands...
CGAGAAGCTCGGGATCGACGTCGAGTACGAGCGCATCGGCGAGTACAAGAGCGCGGTCGAGAGCTACGCCGAGTCCAAGATGTCGGACGCGAACCGCGAGCAGACGAACGCGCTGCTCGACTCGATCGACGCGCACTTCGTCGCGCGCATCGCCGCCTCGCGGGGGCGCAGCGAGGAGCAGGTGCGCCTCGCGATCGACTCCGCGCCGAGCGCGCCCGAGGAGCTCCTCGCGCACGGGCTCGTGGACGAGGTGGCGACCTTCGCCGCCGCGCTCGAGGCGCTGGGCGAGCACGAACGCGTCGAGGCGGACGTCTACGCGCGCGTGACGCCCGAGGGCGTCGGCTTCGAGCCTGCGGCCACCTTCGCGATCGTGCACGGGGTCGGCCCCGTGCTGGTGGGCGAGGGCACGTTCTCGGGCGCGCAGCCCGTGATGGCCTCCGACACGGTCGCCGAGGCGATCGCCGACGCGGCCGCGGACGACGACGTGAAGGCGATCGTGCTGCGCATCGACAGCCCCGGCGGCTCGCCGCTCGCCTCGGACCTGATCTGGCAGGCGATCCGCGCTGCCCAGGGCCGGGGCAAGCCCGTCGTCGCCTCGCTCTCGGACGTGGCCGCCTCGGGCGGCTACTACGTCGCGAGCGCGGCCGACGCGATCGTGAGCCAGCCGCAGACGCTGACCGGCTCGATCGGCGTGTTCGTGATCCGCCCGGTCCTCGCGGGCCTCTTCGAGAAGCTCGGCGTCACGGTCGAGCCGCTCACGCGCGGCGCGCGCGCCGATCTGCTGCTCTCCACCGTGCCGATGAGCGCGGAGACGCGGGCGGTGCTGCGCCAGGACGTGCAGGCGACCTACGAGCGCTTCCTCGAGCGCGTGGCCGAGGGGCGCGGGCTCGAGACCGCCGCGGTCGACCGGGTCGCGCGCGGGCGGATCTGGACGGGCGCGCAGGCCCAGCAGGTCGGGCTCGTGGACCGGCTCGGCGGCGTCGCCGAGGCGGTGCTCGCGGCGAAGGAGAAGCTGGACCTCGCGCCGGACGCCGACGTGCTGCTCGTCCAGTACCCGCCGCCGAAGCCGGTCGCGCAGCAGCTGATCGAGGCGCTCCAGGGCGGGGCGGCGCTCGAGCTCTTCGCATGGCCGCGCGCCCTCGACGCCGTCCAGGAGCTCGCCGGTCTCCTGCACGTGCTCCCGACCGGGACCCCGCTCCTCATCGCACCGGGCTGGATCGAGATCCGCTAGGCGAGGCGGTCCTGCGCAGCGGCTCGGCGCGCGGTGGCGTAGTCTCGCGAGCGCGGAGACGCGTGCATGAAGCTCAGCAAGGAGTTCGAGGTGGGCGCCTCGCGCGAGCGGGCCGAGGCCGTGCTGGCCGAGGACGAGACGCTGACGAGTCTCTTCCCCGACACGGTGACGGAGATCGTCTCGCGCACGGCGCGCCGCCGCACGGCGCGCTCCCGCTACAAGCTGCTCGGCCAGGACGGCGAGGCCACCTTCCACTTCGATACGCAGCCCGACGGCAGCGTGAAGTTCGAGAAGGTCTGCGACGGCCGCATCTGGAAGGAGCTCTCGGGCCGCGTGACGCTCGCCGAGCGCGGCCCGAAGCTGCGCGTGCGCATCGACCTCGAAGGCCGCACCAAGGGCTTCATCCCCGAGTTCACGATCAAGGCGCCGCTCCAGAAGCAGATCGACGACATGGCGCGCGCGCTGCGGAAGCGGATGGAGAAGCGTTGAGCGAGCTGCCGCCCGGGGCGGCCTTCGTCACCGCGAGCGACGGCGTGCGGCTCTACGTCGAGGCGCACGGCGAGGGCGAGCCCGTCCTGTTCTCGCCGGGCTACTGCCAGACGCACGAGAACTTCCGGCCGCAGGTCGCCTCCTTCGTGGCCGCGGGCTACCGCCCGGTGCTCTGGGACTACCGCGGGCACGGGCTCTCGGACGCGCCGGCCGATCCGGGCGCCTACTCGATGGCGCAGGTGGTGGACGACCTCGCGCGCGTCCTCGACTGGGCGGCACCCGGCCAGCGCGCCGTGGTGGGCGGGCTCTCCTTCGGCGGGCTCGCCTCGCAGCACCATGCGCTCGCGTACCCCGAGCGCGTGTCCGCGCTGCTCCTCATCGCGAGCGGCCCCGGCTTCAAGAACCCGAAGGCGCAGGCGGACTGGGAGGCGCAGATCGGCCGGATCGCGGACCGCCTCGAGCGGGTCGGCTTCACGGGCTGGGCGAGCGGCCGCTCCGCGCCGACCGCGATCGGGCTCCGCCCCGAGCTGCCGGCGGCGCAGGCCGCGGGCCGCGCGATCGAGGCGCAGAGCCCGGAGGGCGTCGCGCTCTTTGGCCGGCGCGTCGCGGGCCCCGCGCCGTCCACGCTCGACCGCCTCGGCGAGATCCGGGCGCCCGCCCTCGTGCTGGTGGGCGCGCTCGACGGCGCGTACCTCCGCGCGGCCGAGGTGATGAAGGCGAAGCTCCCGAACGCCCGCTCCGTCCTGATCCCGGGCGCCGGCCACTGCGTGAACCTCGAGCAGAGCGAGGCCTTCGATCGCGCCGTGTTCGAGTTCCTGCGGTCGCGGTAGGGCGGTAGGGAGCGGGCGGCCGCGCGGCCGGCCCCGCGGGGAATACAACCGAGCGGTGGGCTGCCATCCCCCGAAAGAGGGATTCGACTCGGAAGCTCCGGACTCACACTGCCGCCTCCGGCTCAGGGTGCGCGTCGGCCGGTTCCAATCACGTCCGGAAGGAAACCATGCGACCGCACTCGTTCGGGGCTCTCCTCTGTGCAGCGCTCGGCTTCACGACGCCTGCGCTCGCCACGACGATCTCGCTCAGCAGCGTCAGCAGCGACGCGACGCCCGCGAGCCAGCTCGACGCCGACTTCGACTTCTCGGTCTCCGGAAGCACGCTGACGCTCACCGTCACGAACACGGGCAGCAGCTTCAACATCACCGAGGTCTACTTCAACGGCTCGACCAGCGTGACGAGCCTGTCGCTCGTCACCGCGACGCACAACGTCCAGGGCAACGTGTTCGCGGTGTGGTCGCCGGTCGAGCCGAACTCGAACGCCGACGGCTTCGGAGCCTTCGACTTCGCGCTCACCGACGGCGTCGGCGAGACGAACGTCAACGTCATCGAGCCCAACGAGAACGTCATCTTCACCTTCGCGATCACCGGCGCGGGCGGCTACACCGACGCCGACTTCATCGTCGGGAACGCGAACGGCTACCAGGCCGCCGCCAAGTTCACGAACGGCGGGGACGACCCCGAGACGCCCGAAGCGGACGACGACGACAGCGCCTTCGGCGCGGTGCCCGAGCCCGCGGTGGGCTGGCTCTTCGGGGCCGGCCTGCTCATGATCGCAGCGCGCAAGCGGCTGGCGTGAGCCACCGCCGAACGCTGACCGGCGGCAGGTCGCGCGGCGAAGCCCCATACTCCCGTGGCGTGCACACGGGGGGCCCATGGGAAAGGTGTTCGACGGCATCGACGAGCGGCTCGCGGCGTGGATCTCCGCGCAGCACCTCTTCTTCGTCGCGACCGCGCCTCGCGACGGCGGGCACGTGAACCTCTCGCCGAAGGGGCTCGACTCCCTTGCCGTGCTCGAGCCGCGGAGCGTCGCGTACCTCGACGTGGTCGGGAGCGGCGCCGAGACGATCGCCCACCTCCGCGAGAACGGGCGCATCACGCTGATGTTCTGCGCCTTCGAGGGGCTGCCGCGCATCGTGCGGCTCTACGGCCGCGGCGAGGTGCTGGAGCCCGGGGACCGCGGATTCGCCGCCCTCGCGGAGCGCTTCCCGCCGCAGCCGAGCGCGCGCTCCGTGATCCGCGTGGCGCTCACGCGCATCGCCGACTCGTGCGGCTACGGCGTCCCGCTCATGGAGTACAAGGGCGAACGCAGCCAGATCGCCGACTGGGCGGAGAGGAAGGGTCCGGAGGGCCTGCGCCGCTACCAGCTCGAGCGGAATCGTGAGAGCATCGACGGGCTCCCGGCGCTGCGGGCGAAGACCCTCGGTCCGGACGCGCACGGCCGAGGGGGCGCCTGACGGGAAGGGTCCCGACACAGTAGAGTGGCGCGGGGGCCGGGAGGCCGATGCGCCCCGTCCTCCAGAGCCTCCCGGTGACGCTGCTCCTCGCGGCGCTGCTTCCCGCCGTTTCCGGCGCCCAGCCCCTCCCGGTCGACGCGCTGTTCTGCAACATCGAGTGCGAGAGCGCGGCCGCCGACGCACGCTGCGGGATCGGCATCGTGGGCGGCCATGCGCTCGAGGCGAGGCGCGGCGAGGTCGCGCCGCTCGCCGCCGGCGACGGCGTCGAGCTCGGCGGCGATCTCTCGATCCCCACCGGCGACGGCGACGGCATCGCCCTCGCGGAGGCCGCGCTCGAGCTCCGCTTCAGCCAGCCCGGCCCGAACGCGTGCCTCACGGGCTTCGACATCGTCCGCGGCACGGCGCGGCTCCCGGTGCCGGGTGCGGGCGCTCTCGCCGAGGCCTCGATCGAGGTGGTCGAGCAGCCGATCGCGAGCATCGGGCTCGACCTCGGGCGGAACCTGCTGCCCGCGGGCAGCCCCTGGTGCCTGCCCGAGCTGGGCCTCGACTGCGCCTGCACCGACTTCTGCCTCGACGAGGTGCCGGTGCTGCGCACGGACGCGCACTACTTCTCGTTCGACGTGGACGCCCGCTACGTGTTCCGGATCGCCGGCTTCGAGCTGCCGAGCAGCCCGGGCGTGGCCGCCACCTTCGTGCTCGATCCGCAGGATCCCTATTTCTTCCTGACCGGCTCGGCGCTCGGGATCCCCGGCCTGAAGACCCCGTTGAACGCGAGCTCGGGCGGCTTCGGCTTCTCCTGGAACGACGAGATCCCGTTCGTGCCGCTCTCGACGTACCCCTTCGGCGACGTGATGGAGCCCTTCCGGGGCGGCTACGCCGCGCGCCTCGCCCTGCCCCTCTTCGAGACCGAGTTCGAGCGCGTGAAGGTGCTGCTCGACGGGCTGCTCGTCGCCTCGCTCGACCCCGACGAGGACGGCGACCACCCCTTCGCGACGCCGGGCGACTTCCTCGCGGACCCCGACCTCGCGCTCGGCGCGAACGGCGCCTTCTCCGTGAAGTTCTCGCCCTTCGCGGGCCCCGGGAAGCAGGCGAAGAAGACGAAGCCCGGCAAGGAGCCGAAGCCGACCACGGACAAGGACGTGCAGAAGGAGGGCAAGAAGGCGAAGAAGGGCGGCCTCGCGAACCGGCTGCTCGCGCTGACCTTCGATCTCGGCACGGCGAGCGCGATCGGCCGGGTCCACCCCGCCTTCACGGAGCTCTACCTCTCGGGCACGCTCGGCGACGGGCAGAGCCTGCTGCCTGCGTTCATGCCGCTGCCGGTGACGGCGGGCGCCGGCGCGAAACTCGCCGCCTACTTCACGACGCAGCCCGGCGGCAGCTTCGCGCAGGCCGAGGGCGCGCTCGGGCTCGACACCACGACGCTGGCGCGCTGGGCCAAGGTGGAGGAGGCCGGCGTCGTGCTCGGCGTCGACGGCCTGCTGCGGGTCGACGAGACGGGCTTCCGGATCGCCGGCAGCAGCGGCTCCCGGATGCATCCCTCGGTGGCGCCGAGCGGCATGGCCGGCGTCGAGGCCTTCATCGCGCCGAACGGCGTCGACACCTTCGTCACGCTGCGCGGGGCGATGACCGTGGCCGGGGAGGGCTTCCCGGACGCCGCGCTCACGCTCTCGCCGCGCGGCGTCGAGATCGAGGGCACCCTGCGGCTCGACGCTCACGAGCTCGACATGCGCGGCAGCTTCCGCGGCACGAAGGGCCGCCTCGAGGGCGGCACCCAGGTCGCGATCCCGTACGAGCGCGAGGACACGCAGAGAAAGCTCCAGCTGCTCGACCAGATCCTGAACCAGTCGCAGGAGGTCGAGCTGGCCGAGGCGCTGCTCGGCGACGCCGAGGCCGAGCTCGAGCGCCACCGGCGGAACGCCGACGCCGTCGCCGCCGATCTCGCCGTGGCGAGCGCGCAGGTCGCGGCGCTCCAGGCCGAGGTCGACGCGTTCACCGTGCAGATCGCGCAGAAGCAGTCGGGCCTCGTCGCCCAGCAGAGGCGTGACTGCAGCGCGGACTTCAGCGGGTGTCCGAGCTGCGGGAGCTGCGCGAGCCGCTGCGACTGCGGCACGTTCGACGTGGCGTGCCACGCCGACTGCGGCGTGTGCCAGACCGCGCGAACGGCCTGCCTCGCCGCCCGCGAGACCTGCCGCATCGCGAACATCGCGATCTGCCAGGCGGACCGCGCCGCGAGGCTGGTGGCGCTCGCCGCGGAGATCGCCGCGCTCGAGACCGCGCGCGCCAGCGTGCGCGCGGCCCGGGACGTCGCGCTCGGCGTGCTCGCGCCGATCCAGGCCGCGGCCGAGCTCGCGTTCGCCGCGCTCGCCACCGCGGAGGTGACCGCCGAGGCGGCGCAGGCCGGGCTCGACGCCGCGCAGGCCGGCCTCGACGCGCTCCAGGACCAGCTCGACCGCCTCCCGCCGCTCCGCGGCACCGTGGTTGCGGACCTGAGCCTCGTGATCGACACCGGCCCGAAGGGCACGCGCAAGACCGGCAAGGTGGTCGGCGCGTTCGAGGGCCGGCGCATCGCGAAGGGCCGCGTCGACCTCAAGGCCGAGCCGAGCATCGTCTGCCTGACCGTGGCGCGCGAGGGCCTCGGCGAGATCTGCACGCCGCTATGAGGGCGAGAGCAGCGCGCGCAGGCGGGCGGGCCGCACCGGCTTGCGCAGCACGGGGAAGCCGGCCGCGCGGATCGCCTCGAGCCCGGGTCCCTCGCCGTCGCCGGTGAGGATGACCGCGGCGAGCGCGGCTCCCGCCGAGTCGCGCAGCTGCAACACCAGCTCCGGGCCGGAGAGGCCCGCGCCGAGCTGGTGGTCGGCGAGCACGAGATCGGGGGCGAAGCCCGCGGCCGCGGCCAGCGCGTCGGCCGCCCCGGCGGCCTCGCGCACCTCGCAGCCCCAGCCGCGCAGCAGAGCGCAGGTCGCGCGGCGCACCGCCTCGTCGTCGTCCACCACGAGCACGCGCCGCGCCGCGGGCACGGCCGCCGCGGCCGGGGCGAGGCTCGCCGCTCCTCGAGCGGCGGCCGGCGCTGCGCGCAGGGCACGCAGGGCGAAGGTGGAGCCGCGTCCCGGCGCAGAGCGCAGCTCGACGCGGTGGCCGAGCACGCGTGCGAGGCCGTCCACGATCGAGAGCCCGAGGCCGAGGCCGGCGCGGCTCGCTCCGGGCAGCTGACGGAAGGCGTCGAAGATCTCGGCGTGCAAGTGCGCGGGAATGCCGGGGCCGCTGTCGCGCACCTCGATCGCCACCTCCGCGCGCCGCGGCCGCGCGCAGACCAGGACGGCGCCCCCCTGCTGCGTGTAGCGGACGGCGTTGCTCACCAGGTTGCGGAGGACGCGGAGCAGCAGCAGACGGTCGCTCTCCACGGCGAGCCGCGTGGGGACGATGCGGAGCCGCAGGCCCTTCGCCTCCGCCGGACCCGCGAAGTCGCGCGCGAGCTGCGCAAAGAGGGCGCGCAGCTCCACCCGCTCCCGCTCTGCGCGCACCGCGCCGGCGTCGAGCGTCGAGCGGTCGAGCAGCGAGGTGAGCATCTCGTCGAGGTCCTGGGTGGAGGCGCCGATGCGCTCGACCAACTGGCGCGTCTCGGGATCGCTGGTGCGGTCCGCGAGCGCCTCGGCGAGCAGGCCCACCGCGTGGAGCGGCTGGCGCAGGTCGTGGCCTGCGGCCGCGATCAGGTTCGTCTTCGCGAGGCTCTCCCGGTCGACGTGCTCCTTCGCGAGGCGCGCGTGGGTGGCCTCGACGTGGCCCGCAACGGCTTCGAGCGCGGCCGTGTCGGTGCGCGTGTAGATGTCGCCCGAGCGTTTGGCGCCAAGGCACAGCAACGTGTCCACGCTGCCGCCGAGCCGGAGGGGCAACGCGAGCGCGGCCTCCGTGCCGAGCTCGGGCGGCACGTTGCCGGGAGCGAGACGCGACGGCGGTGTCACGGACGCGGGAAGACTCGCCGGGAGCGAGACGCCGTCGGCGTGCACGCGGCGGAAGCCTTCGGGGCCGGCACGGTAGAGCGCGAAGCCGCGTGCGTCGAAGAGGCGGGCGCTGCGCTCGGCCGCGAGCGTCAGCAGGGCGCCGTCGTCCCGGCAGCGCGCCACGTCCTCGAGCAGCGACGCGACCGCTTCGTGCAGCTTCTCCCGCCCGGGGAAGAGCAGCTGGTCGATGCGCGGGCGGAGCCGGGCGCCCAGGGGGACGACCAGAGCGCCGAGCAATGCGGCGAGTGCGATGCGCACGGCGATCGGCTCGACGCCGAGCGAGCCGGCGAGCGCCGTTCCCGCGGCAGGCACCAGCGTTGCGAGCGTGAACACGACCGTGCCGGCGGCGAGCGACCAGGCCGCGGTGGCTCCGAGCAGACGGTCGACGTCGAAGGCGTTGTCGCGCACGACCGCGAGCACGAGGCCGCTGACGCAGGTCACGGTGGCGAGGAACCCGAACGCGAAGGCCTGCGGGAAGCCTTGCCACCCCGGTGCGATCAGCGGCGCGAGGAGCGTCGCGACCAGGGGCAGCGTGCCGAGCAACGTCCCGAGCAGGATCCAGCGCAGGCGACGGCGTCCGGCCGCGTGCGCATGCGCATAGTTCCACGTCAGGATCGTGAGCACCCCGACGAAGGCGGCGGCATGGGACGCGAACGACACCCGTGCGATCCAGCTCGAGGGCAGGGGCCCGCCGAGCATGTAGCTGCCGCGGACGACGCCCAGGTACAGCAGGGCGCCGAGCCACGGCCAGCCGGCCCACGTCCGGGTGCCCTCCGGCATCTCGTCCGGGAACAGGCGCGCCCAGCGCAGCATGCCGAAGAAGGCCAGCGGTCCCGCGACGTTGAGGACGACCGCCGCGAGCCACGTCTTCCACTCCGGCCCGCCGTAGAACTCTGCTTGTGTGAGGCCGTACGTGACGGCGCCCAGGAAGAGGCGTTGCGCACTCGGTGAGCCCGGGGCGCGCACGATCAGGAGTACGCTCACGGCGGGGATCAGCAGCAGCAGCGGGAGGCGCGACCAGGGGTGCAGGTGAGGCCGCGCTTCGAGCGCCACGCTCCGCTGGGTACCCGAGCGCTCGAAGACGAGAGGCACGGGATGGCCCGGCCGCGTCCGCGCCAGGCCGATCGCCTGGAAGCCGACGTAGCCCACCCCGGAGAGGTCGCGGTCGCCGAGCCGGAGCAGCCGATCGCCGGGCTCGAGCCCGCTGCCCGAGCTGTCGGTCTCGACCGGATACCCCGCCACGACGGGATGTGCGCCCGGGACGCCGCGCACGAACACGGGAAGCTGGGCCAGCCCCGAGCGAGCCACCTCGTGCGCGTGCAGCCCCACCGCGAGCAGATACGCGGGCAGGTAGACGCCCAGCAGCAGCTTGTCGGCCCGACTGAGGCGCGCGGGCAAAGACTTTCCTCGCGTTGCGCGACGCGCGAACATAGGTCGCGGGTGCAAGGTCTGCGAGATGAAGCTCCTGATCTGCGACGACCATGCACTCTTCCGGGAGGGTCTCCAGCTCGTCCTCCGACAGCTGGACCCCGCGGCGGAGCTGGTCAGCGTGGGTGACGCGGAGTCCGCGCTCGCCCGGGTGGAGCAGGGTGCCTTCGACCTCGTGCTCCTCGATCTCGGGCTGCCCGGCATGAGCGGGCTCTCTGCCCTCGACGCGCTGCGCGTGAGCCACCCCGACCTTCCCGTCGTGGTGCTCTCCGCTTCCGAGAGCCCGCGGGACATCCGCGCTGCGCTCGCGCGGGGCGCCTCGGGCTTCCTGACGAAGTCGGCGCGGGGCAGCGCGCTGCAGCACGCCCTCGAGGTGGTGCTGGCCGGCGGAGTGTATGCGCCGGCCAGCGCAAGGGACGCCGAGCCGCCCCTTGCGGCCGAGCTCACGGAGCGCCAGGTCGAGGTGCTGCGGCTCATCGCGCGCGGGCTCACGAACCGTGAGATCGCCGAGGTCCTCCACATCACCGAACAGACCGCGAAGTCGCACGTCAAGCACATCTACAGCGCCCTCGACGTATCGAACCGGACCGAGGCCGTGATGCGCATGCGCGAGCTCGGGCTGGAGGACTGAGCGAGGGAGGTCGCGCGAGCGCGTGATACCCTGCGCCGCGCCATGGACCGGGACGAGAAGCTCGCGCGGCTCGCCGCCTCCCGTGCGCGGGTGGCGGGTGCGCTGACCGCCGCCGTGATGGTCGTGTACTTCGGCTTCATCCTGCTGATCGCGTGGGGCAAGCCGCTGCTCGCCACGCTGATCCGCCCGGGGCTCTCGCTCGGCATCCTGCTCGGCGCGCTCGTGATCGTCTTCTCGTGGCTGCTCACGTGGGTCTACGTGCGCTGGGCGAACCGCCGCTACGACGCGGCGGTCGACGAGCTGCGCGAGTAGGCGGGCACGTGGCGCTCCTCTTCTTCTTCCTCTTCATCGCGCTCACGCTCGGCATCACGTACTGGGCGGCGCGGCGGACGCGCACGACCGACCACTTCTACGCGGCCGGCCGCAGCATCAGCGCCGGACAGAACGGCTTCGCGCTGGCCGGCGACTACATGAGCGCGGCGAGCTTCCTCGGCATCGCCGGGCTCGTCTCGACCACGGGCTTCGACGGGCTCATCTACTCGACCGGCTGGCTGGTGGGCTGGCCGGTGGTGCTGTTCCTGATCGCGGAGCCGCTCCGGAACCTCGGCCGCTACACGTTCGCCGACGTGGTGGCGCTGCGCTTCCGGCCGGTGCCGGTGCGGATGGCGGCCGCGCTCGGCACGCTCGCGACCGTCGTCTTCTACCTGATCGCGCAGATGGTGGGCGCGGGCAGCCTGATCCGGCTGCTCTTCGGCATCCCCTTCGAGGCGGCCGTCGCGCTCACGGGCGCCGCGATGATCGTCTACGTCCTCTTCGGCGGCATGCTCGCCACCACCTGGGTGCAGATCGTGAAGGCGGGGCTGCTGCTCGGGGGCGCCACGCTGCTCGGCGTGCTCGTGCTCGCGCGCTTCGCCTTCGACCCCACCGCGCTCTTCGCGGCGGCGGCCGAGCGCTACGGCGACGCCGTGCTCGCCCCCGGCAAGCTCGTCACGAGCCCGCTCGAGGCGGTCTCGCTCGGGCTCGCGCTGATGTTCGGCACGGCGGGCCTCCCGCACGTCCTGATGCGCTTCTACACCGTGCCCGAGGCGCGCGCCGCGCGGACCAGCGTGTTCTACGCCACCGGCCTGATCGGGTACTTCTACCTGATGACCTTCGTGCTCGGCTTCGGCGCGATGGTGCTGGTGGGGCCCGACGCGATCCGCGCCGCCGACGCGGGAGGCAACATGGCGGCGCCGCTGCTCGCCGAGCTGCTCGGCGGCACGCCGTTTCTCGGCTTCATCGCGGCGGTCGCCTTCGCGACGATCCTCGCGGTGGTCGCGGGCTTGACGCTATCGGGAGCGGCCGCGCTTTCGCATGACCTCTGGGTCGGCGTCGTGCGCAAGGGCCACGCG
>Ga0075326_1000254_pt1 | contig 11373 bp, 10 predicted proteins | sample MayberrySE_Catta_3_FD_120052 | JGI IMG/M metagenome (GOLD analysis project Ga0075326, IMG submission 120052) | Natural and restored wetland microbial communities from the San Francisco Bay, California, USA, that impact long-term carbon... | ecosystem: Environmental > Terrestrial > Soil >...
CCAACGAAGGTCCGGTGACGGTTCAGCTCCTGACCCGGCACTGGATCATCACCGACTCCGACGGTCGCGTCGAGGAGGTGCAGGGTCCCGGTGTGGTCGGCGCCCAGCCCGTCCTGCAGGCCGGGCAGAGCTTCGAGTACACCTCGTTCTGCCCGTTGCGCACGCCGTTCGGATCGATGCGGGGCACCTATCAGATGGTCACGCAATCCGGCGAGCAGTTCGACGCGCAGATCGCGACCTTCTCCTTGAACGAGCCGTACTCCGTCCACTGAGGGTCGCTCCCAGGGGGTGCCCATGGGCGAGCGTCTTGTCCTTCGCGTTCCGCGCGGGCCGATCCTCTCGCTGGGGTTGCTGGCGGCGGCGGCGGTGCTCGCGAGCGGAGCCCCGGGGGAGGCCGAGGGGCCCCGCGGGACGTTGATCGAGCGCGGCCGGTCGCTGTACGAGATCCACTGCGCGAGCTGCCACGGAGCGTCCCTGAAGGGGGACGGTCCGACCGCGAAGGAGCTCGACGCGCGGCCGACCGACCTCACGAGAATCAGCGAGCGAAACGACGGCGAGTTCCCGTTCTCGCGGCTCTACCGGACCATCGAGGGCGCGGACGACGTGTCGGATCACCACACGCGCGAGATGCCGCGATGGGGCTTCGCCTTCCAGGAGCTCGACAGCGACGTGGACCAGCGCGACGAGGTTCGAGGCCGGATCCTGCAGCTCATGTACTACATCGAGTCCGCTCAGGTCGGGCACGGCAGCTCGCGCCATGACTGACGCCCGGCGGCAACGGGTGATCGGGGGAGTCGCCCTCATCGCGCTGGGCCTCGGCCTGTGGGTCCTGCAGCGCATGGAGGCCCTGGGACCCGCCGCGTTCTACCTGCTGGTCGGCGGGGTGTTGCTCGCCGCCTACCTCGCCCAGCGCAAGTTCGGTTTTCTGGTGCCGGCGTGCATCCTGCTGGGCCTCGGCGCGGGCACGATCGGTCGCAGCTCCGTGCTGGATCTCGGAGACACGTCGATGCTGGGCCTCGGCCTCGGTTTCGTCGCGATCTTCTTGATCGCGCTGCTCTACGAGAGGAAAACCCACTGGTGACCGCTGATACCGGGCGCGGTCCTTATCGCGCTGGGCCTCGACAAGACCCAGGAGGTCTTCCGACTCCTGTACTCGAACTGGCCTCTGGCGCTGGTCGTCGTGGGGATCCTGATCCTGCTCGGCGCGTTCGGCCTCGGCTCTCGCGGGGGCGGATCGTCGCGCTGACGTCCCGAAATGACGATGCCTCATCGGGGCCTTGTTGTAACACGTCGTAAAACCGCGCCGGCCCGCACCGGGACGGTTGACACTCGTGGCGCGTTGGAGTATTCGACTCCGAAGGCACGTCGGTGACTCTCGAACCGACGACAACGGCAGGCCCGAGACCTGCACGGAGGGAGATGCATGAAGAGCGACAAGAAGCCCGTCGGATTGTTCCTCGAGGTCGAGGAGATCGAGAACCGCTCGAAGCCGGGAGGCTGCGAGAGCTCCTCCAGCACCTCGCCGCTTTGTACCTGTCCGTGCCGGTGGCCCAACACCGTCACCTAGACGACGGAAGGCTCGACGGGAAAGGGGGAGGCGACTCCCCCTTTCCCGCGCGCGTCGCCGGCACCCCCTCCACGGGCTTCATGGAACAGCGCTGCCTCTACACGTTGCTTCACGCGGACAAGGCGAGTCACGAGCCGATCCTCCTGGAGTGGGCCGCGCCGCTGACGCGGATGCTCCGCGACGACCCCCGCCTCGACTCGCTGTTCTTCGCGCGCTACAACAAGCCCGACTGGCAGATTCGCTACCGCGTCCTCGGCGACCCGTCGTGGGTCGAGGGGCCGGTTCGCGAGACGGTCGCCGCGACACTCGAGCCGCTGCGCGAGCGCGGCGCGTTCTCGTCCCGGGAGTTCGCGACCTACGAGCGCGAGTACGAGCGCTACGGCGGCCCCGAGGGAATGCGCCTCTCCGAGAGGATCTTCTTCCACGACACGGTCGCCTGCCTGGAGCTGATCGAGGCCGAGGCGCGCGGCCGGCTGTCGAAATCGCGGCGCGAGTACAGTCTCGTGCTGACCGAGTCCTTCCTCGACCTGTTCGGCTTCGATCGCGCCCGGCGGATCGAGTTCTACGAGTTCGGCTACCGCTGGACCCGCGAGGAGGGGGGCTGGGAGCCGGACGAGTTCCAGCTCCTCGAGGAGCGCTACCAGGGGCTCCGGGAAGGACTGGCCGCCCTGGTGGACGGGCGCCGCAACGGTGAAGCGGATGCCTCGTGGGGCGGCGAGGAGCCCGCGGCGATCGCGCATCGCTGTCTCGAGCGCACGCGTCCCGTGGTCGAAGAGCTGCTTTCCGCCCACGCGGCCGGTCGCATCCATCAGGATCCGATCCACCTCGCGTGGTCGTACTGCCACATGCACTGCAACCGGCTCGGCGTGGCCACGCCCGCCGAGGCGATCCTGCGGTTCTTCATGCACCGCCTCCACGAGGAGCGGCAGGTCGGGATCGCTTGACGCGCCCCCTCGCTCTTCTGCGGGTCAACACGCTACCGTTCGATACGCTCGAGGCCCTGCGCGGGCGCCGCGCGGTTCCGTTGCTCGACGCGCTCGCCGTGATCGAGGAGCGGATGGCGGAAGATTGTGCGCGGCTCGAAGAGGCCCTGCACCGGGCGGCGGGTCCCAAGGACGATGGCGCCGGACCCGGCGAGGCGCGCGCGCGGCACGCGCTCCTGGCGATCCGGCGCGACGTCCACAACCGCCGGAGCGTGCGGGAGAATTCCGTGCGAGAAGCGCACCGCGGTGTCACGGCCGAGATCGCGGACGGCCTCGCGCGCTACGGCGAGAGCCATGGCAGGAGAGCCGCGCTCGATGCGTCCTGCGCGCGCGCGGTGACGGAAGATCTCCTCGAGAGCCGCCGGGCCCTGGTCCGGCTCGCTCTCGATCCGTTCTTCGAGGAGGGCGTCGGGCTCGCCAGCCGCTCCATCGTTCCCCGCGTCCGGGCGCTCGAGCGCGAGGACCCGGCGCGCTGGGGCCACGACGAGCGCCACGTCGCGGCCAAGATCGCCGCCTACCTGTCGAGGTTCTGCAACAAGACGAGCCCAAACGGCCTGTTCTGCGCCACCGCCATCGCCGAGATCGTCGATGACGGCTTCTCCGTGGACGGGGAGCCGGTCATCGAGCGCATCGATGCGCTCCTGAGCCTCGCCGAGGCGCGCAAGGTCGCCGCCTGTCTCGCGGTCGATCCCGCCGTCGATCCCGCCGTCGTACCGCGGCCCAACCCGACGCTGCGCGAGCGCGACGGCCGCTTCATCTTCTGGAAACCCGCGTCGTCCCGGAATCCGAACGACGATGAGGTCCTGAGTCAGACCAAGGACCATCCGGTGGTGCGCATGTTCCTCGAGGAGGCGGCCCAGGGGCTGAGCGCGCGGGAGCTGGTGCGCGCCGTCGGCGAACGGTGCGAGGCCGATCCCAGCGAGCTCGAGGCCTTCTACCGCGCCCTGGTCGACAAGGGGTTGCTCATCGCCGAGGTCGAGATCCCGTACAACGCCAGGACCCCGCTCGGCCACCTCGCGCGGGTATGTCGCGAGGCGGGCTGTCGCCCGGAATGGCTCGATACGATCGAGGCGGTGGAAGCGGAGGTGCGCTCGCTGCCGGATCTCCCGGGGCCGGCCCGAGCGGAGACCATGGAACGGATCGCGGCGACGCTCGAGCGGCTGCCGCACAACCGCACGCTCGGTCACGACGAGCTGTTCCGGGTCGATGCGGCGTCCGCGCTCCGCGCGCGCCTCCCGGCGCGGACGATCGAGAGCCTCGCCGCGTCGTTCCGCGTCTACGCCCGGATGTTCGCGGCCATCTACCCCGAGCGCATCTACCTCGCGACCCTGGCGGCGCGCTTCCTGTCCGCGCATCCCCCCGATACCGACGTCGAGATGCTCGACCTGTACCACGGACTGTTCGAGGCCGGGAGGTTCGAGCGCCCGGCCTCGTTCCCCGAGCCCGCCTCGCTCGCGGGCGAGAGCGGGGAGCGCGAGGCGGCGGCGCGCCGCATGGCGCGGCTGAAGGGGTACTTCGCGAGCCGAGCGCGCCGCCTGGGGCCGGGGGACGAGTTGGTGCTCGAGGACGAGGAGATCGCGGAGCTGCTCGACGGCGCGCCCGAGCCGCCCTGGATGTGCGGCGTCCTGTTCCAGCTCGCCGCCGACGACGGCGGCGAGCCCGGCCGTATCGTCCTGAGCTCGATCTTCCCGGGGGCGGGGCTCGCGCTGGCGCGATTCGACCACCTCCTCGGCGGAGGGGCATCCGACGAGCGCAACCCGATCGCGCGGGAGCTGCGCCGTGGATGGTCGCCCGTCGAGCGCGACGGCGCGGTGATCGCCGAAATGACTTACACGCACAACGCGCGAACGGCCAACGCCGCGCTCCGCCCCTCGATCTTCCGTCACGAGATCGAGCTGCCCGGCGAGAAGGCCTCGCCGGGGGCGCGCGCCATCCCGCTCGGCGACCTGACCGTACGCTTCGACAGCGTCCGGCAGCGCTTCGTGCTGCGCTCGCGGTCTCTCGACGCCGAGGTCATCCCCGTCATCACGAGCGGGGTGAACCCGGTCGGGATCATCTCGTTCCTCGTCAACATCGGACAGCAGGGGTTCCAGCCGCTCGGGTACTTCCCCGGATTCGAGGCCGAGGGCGTCACGCGCTGGCCCCGGGTGGTGCACGACCGCCTGGTGCTGTTCCGGGAGCGCTGGGTGTTCGGGCGCGAGGACCGGCCCGCGCTGCCCGAGCCCGCCTCGCGCGCGCCCGAGGTCGAGTTCTTCGTGGAGGCGGCCCGTTGGCGGCGGCGCCACCGTCTGCCGCGGCACGTCTTCGCCCACACCTCGGCCGACCCGAAGCCGCGCTACGTGGACCTCGAATCGCCGCTGCTCGTCGACCTGCTGCGCCGCGCGCTGGCCGAGCCCGGTGTCGAGAGCCTGCACGTCGTCGAGATGCTGCCCCGTCCCGAGGAGCTGCTGGTCCGCGGACCCGGGGGCGGGTACGCTACGGAGTTCCTCGTGCAGCTTCAGGGGCCGCGCCCCGGGGGACGGGAGCCGTGACCGAGCGCGTCGATTCCTACGCCGGCTTCGCCCGGCACTACGACCTCCACGGCTGGGACTGGTACGCCTCGACCTACGGGGAGCGTCTGTTCCGCCTGCTGGGAGACCGCGGCCTCGCGGGCTCGAGGGTCCTGGAAGCGGGCTGCGGCACCGGCACGCTCGCGCTGGAGCTAGCGCGGCGCGGGTACCGCGTCACGGGTGTCGACCTGTCGCAGGCGATGCTCGACGTCGCGCGCGAGAAGGACGAGGGGCGCCGCGTCGAGTGGCGCCGCGCGGACGTCACGGATCTCGATCTCGGCGCGACCTTCGACGTCGTGACGTGCGTCGGCGACATCCTCAATCACCTGGAGGACCTCGCGGCGTGGGCCGGCGCGCTTCAGGGCTTCGCGCGTCACCTGCGGCCCTCGGGCCTCCTGTTCGTGGACGCCATGACGAGCCTCGGCCTCGAGCGTCTCCAGGGCTTCACGGTTCGCGAGACGGCGCACAGCACGCTGATCGTCGGCTCGATCTGGGAGCCGGCGAGCCGCCGCTCGACGCTCAAGATCACGTCGTTCGTCCGCGACCCCGCCACGGGACGCTACGGCCGGGCGTCCGACGCGATCACCGAGTGGGGGCAGCCGGTCGCGGACGTGCTCCGCAGCATGGCCGCCGCGGGGTTCGACGCCGTCGAGCGGCCCTTCGCGGTGGCCGCCGATCCCGAGGCGGAAGAGCGCCTCGCCGTCCTCGCGCGCCGGAGCTGACCGTGCACGCCGACCTGTACACCCTCCTGCACGCGCCGCGCGAGAGGCACGAGGCCCTCCTCCACGACCTGATCGCGCCCCTGGCGCGCGAGGTCGCCGGCCGCCCGGAGCTCGACTCGTTGTTCTTCGCGCGCTACAGCATCCCGGATTGGCAGCTGCGCTTCCGGGTGCTCGGAGAGCGAGCGTGGGTCGAGGGCGCCGTTCGCGACCTGGTCGAGCGTCGCCTCGCGGCTCTGGGCGACGGCGCGGGCGTCGAGCGCTGCGAGTTCTCGTCGTACGCCAGGGAGGTCGAGCGCTACGGCGGCGAGGAAGGCATGCGGCTCGCCGAGCGGTTCTTCCACCACGACAGCCTGGTGTGTCTCGATCTGATGGATGCCGAGAGACGCGGCGATCTCGGGAAGTCGCGGCGCGAGGTCAGCCTGCTCCTGACCGAGCGGCTGCTCGACCTCCTGCGCTTCGATCGCGAGCGCCGCGTCGCGTTCTACGCGTTCGGCTACAGCTGGGTGATCGAGCGCGACGAGTGGACCGCAGAGCAGAAGCTCGCGCTCGACCGCCGGTTCGAGGAGCTGCGCGAGGGGCTCCGGGCGCTGCTCGACGGCTCGGCGGCGGAGGAGCCGGACGCATTGTGGGGTGGCCCTCACGCATCGAGGATCGCGGGGCGGTGGCTCGAGTCCGTGGCCCCGGTGATCGAGCGCCTGCTCGAGGGGCTGGCCGCGGGCCGGATCGACGGCGACCCGGTGAACCTCGCCTGGTCGCTGACCCACATGCACTGCAACCGTCTCGGGATCGACGCCATGCCGGAGGCGATCCTGCGGTACTTCATGCACCGCCTGTACCTCGAGAGCGAGAGGAACTGATCGCCGCCGGGGATCCCCCGGCTGCCCCCGCCACGCGCACACGAGCGTTCCATCACACCAGTTCGAGATCCGCGTGCCGTGAGAAGTGACGGAAATCGGCGTCCCGAGCGATCAGCGGTATCCCGTGGTCGATGCAGCTCTGGGAGATCAGCGTGTCGGCGAGGCGGGCCCGCAATCGCCGCGCGAGCACCTTCGCGCGTGTCGCCGCGGCGCGTTCCCAGAAGCCGGAATGGGATTGCAGCAGCGGTAACGCCAGGAGCAGCCTCGACACTCGCGGATCGAGCTTCGGATCACTGAGGATCTCGACGAGAACGACCGGCGGCAAGACCGCCTGGCTCGACTCCAGCGCTCGGTCGAACGCTTGGACGTCCGTTCCTTCCTCGCCGCGCAAGAAGGCGATCAGGGTGCTCGTGTCGACCGCGACCATGCTACCTGTCCTGGCGGTGCGCCTCGAGATCGATCGAGACGGCAACCCGTCCGCGCAGCTTCCGAAGCTGCCGGTAGACTTCGCCCGCGGCGACGAGCTGGAGCCCACGGCGCACCGTCTCGGTGATTCCCTCGCCGGTGTACTGCTGGGCCTTCTCCAGGAGGTCTTCGGGGACGTGGACCGTGATCTTCCGGATGGTCGCCACGGGGTCAACGTACCGTAACGAGTGCCGTAAGTCAATACGGCAATGCTCCGATCGCGACTCCGAGGACCCTTCGTGTAAGCTGGGCGGCCACGGGGCCCTTTTCATGCTGAGATGTCCGTCTTGCGCGAGTGACGTGCCGGTGGGCAAGCGCTTCTGCGCCGACTGCGGCACGGCCGTCGGCACACCGACCTCCGCGCCGACCGAGACGAGCGTCAGCGGCGCGCCGCCTCCGCGCCGCACGCGCCTGCGATCGACGAGCGCGCCGTCGCTCGACTTCCCGGACCACGCCCGCTTCCTGCCGGGGGTGATGCTCGCCGGCCGCTACCGCATCGTCGGCCTGCTCGGGCGCGGCGGCATGGGCGAGGTCTACCGCGCGGACGACCTGCGGCTCGGCCAGACCGTCGCGTTGAAATTCCTGCCCGAGGCGTTCGAGCAGGACCCCGGGCGCCTGCAGCGCTTCCTCGGCGAGGTTCGCATCGCGCGGCAGGTGACCCACCCGAACGTGTGCCGGGTCTACGATGTCGGCGAGACGGACGGCCAGCACTACCTTTCGATGGAGTACGTGGACGGAGAGGACCTCGGCTCGCTGCTGCGGCGGATCGGACGGCTTCCGGAGGACAAGGCCGTGCAGCTCGCGCGCCAGATCTGCGCCGGTCTCGCCGCGGCCCACGACCAGGGCATCCTGCACCGCGACCTCAAGCCGGCCAACGTCATGATCGACGGTCGCGGGCGCGCGCGCCTGACCGACTTCGGATTGGCGGGCCTCGTCGAGGGATTCGCGGGCGGCGAGGTGCGGGCCGGGACGCCGGCCTACATGGCGCCCGAGCAGCTCGCCGGCAAGGGCGTGTCGATTCGAAGCGACGTCTACTCGCTCGGTCTCGTGCTCTACGAGCTGTTCACCGGCAAGCAGGCGTTCAGCGCCGGGTCGACGGCCGAGCTGATGCGGCTCCAGCAGGAGACCTTGCCCCCGAGCCCCGCCAGCCACGTTTCGGGTCTCGACCCGGCCGTCGAGCGCGTGATCCTGCGCTGTCTGGAGAAGGAGCCCAGGGAGCGGCCGGCCTCGGCGCTGGCCGTGGCGGCGGCGCTGCCGGGAGGCGACCCGCTGGCCGCGGCGCTGGCGGCGGGGGAGACGCCGTCTCCCGAGATGGTCGCCGCGGCGGGGCCCGAGGGCGGATTGAAGCCGGCGACCGCGATGGCCTGTCTGGCCTTCGTGCTCGCCGGGATCGTCGTCGTCGCGGGGCTGGCCGGCAAGACGACCCTGTTCGCCAAGATCCCGATGACCAAGCCGATGGCGGCGCTGCAGGAGAACGCGCGCGAGATCATCCGGAAGCTGGGCTACGACGAGGCCCCGGCCGACAGCGTGGCGCATTACCACTTCGATTTCGCCACGTTTCAAAAGCTCGTCGGCGAATCGCGCTCGGTTTCGGACCATGTGTCGAGCCCCGGCCAGATGCTGTTCGAGTTCCACTACCGGCAGAGTCCGTCCGATCTGGTCCCCCTCAACTTCGCGGGGATCGTGGAGACGAACGACCCTCCGGAAGACGCCGGAAACGTCGACGTCCGCCTGGACCTCCACGGCCGGCTCCGGTGGCTGCGCGTCAAGCCCCCCGACGTCGAGTTCTCGGCGGAGCCCGCGCCGGCTCCGGATTGGTCGGCGCTGTTCGAGGCCGCGGGCCTCGACATGACCGAGTTCACGGAGATCGCGCCCACCGTGCAGCCGCGGTTCTTCGCGGACTCGCGCATGGCCTGGAGCGGGACCCTGGTCGAGCCGAGCGAAACGCCGGTGCGCATCGAAGCGGCCGCGCTGCGGGGCAGGCCGGTGGCCTTCGAGAGGATCCTGCCTTCGGACTCGAATTGGTCGGCGGAAACCGTCGCCGAGGACAAGGCGAAGGACGACGAGGAGCGAGACGTCGCCGGGACGATCATGGTGACGCTCCTGGTCGCGCTGCTCGGGGGCGCCGTCTTCCTCGCTCTCCGGAACTCCAGGCTCGGGCGCGGCGATCGCCGGGGCGCGATGCGCATGGCGGCGTTCGTGTTCGCCATGCGCCTCCTGAACTGGCTGATCGCCGGCCACCACGTCGCGGCCTTCGAGGACGTCATCCTGTCCGTCGTTGCGCTGAGCGGGGCGTTGTTCCTCGGCGGCCTGACGTGGGTGCTCTACATGGCCCTCGAGCCCTACGTCAGGCGACTGTGGCCCGAGTCGATGGTCGGCTGGAGCCGGCTGCTCGCGGGCCGCTTCCGCGATCCGCTGGTGGGCCGCGACCTGCTCGTCGGCATGACGCTCGGCCTGGCGCTCCAGCTCCTCCAGATCGTCACCTTCTGGATCGCCCAATCGCGCAACTGGTTCCCTCCGCTGCCGGCAGCGAGCTTCATGGGCACCCTGAGAGGGGGCCGGTACATCCTGAGCGAGCTGTTCACGACCCACCTCACGAGCGTCGCCGCGCCGCTGGGCTTGCTGCTGCTGTTCCTGTTCTTCCGCCTCATCTTCAGGCGGCAGTGGCTGGCGGCGACCGTGTTCGTGCTCATGTTCGCGGCGCTCGGCTCCCAGAACATCTCGCAGCTCTCCGGTGGGCAAGGCGGCGTCGCTCCGATCGTCTTCGGCATCGTGCTCGGTGGGCTCAACGCCGCCATCATCATCACGCTCCTGGTGAGATTCGGCATCCTGGCGACCGCTGCCGCGATTTTGGCCGGGGGGATCTGCGACGCCTATCCCCTGACGCTCGACTTCTCGACGCCGTACGTCGGCGCGACGATGTTCGGGATGCTGGTCCTCGCCGCATACGCGCTCTACGGCTTCAGGACCTCGCTCGCGGGGCGCGCGCTGTTCCGCGACAACATCCTCCAGGAGCGCTCCGCGTAGCGCGTGCCCCCCCGCACGGCGTCCCCGCCTCGTTTGCCGCGCTACTGGTCCGCGCATAGATTGAAGGTGTCCCCGGAGCCTCGAGCGTGAATTCCGCGATGCGCGCAGTGTCGGTCCTCATCGCCCTGACTCTCGCCTTGCCCGCGGTTTCCGGTCCCGCGACGGAGCCCGCCGCAGCGCCTGAGGCGGGAGCCTGCTGGCCGGGGGAACCCGGCACCGACCCGGAGCGCTGTCCGCCGAACGATCCGGGCTACAAGAGTCCCTGGGAGTTCAAGAGCACGATCCCGGCCGCCGTCGACCGCGCGAAGATGCACCCCGGCGAGATCGCGCTCGGCGCGATCGGCATCTCGCTCGACGCGGCGTGGCAGCACACCCTCGGGCGCGACGACGTCGTCATCGCCGTCCTCGACAGCGGCATTCGCTTCTCCTACGAGGACCTCCGCAGGAAGCTGGTCCTGAATCCCGGCGAGCTGCCGCTTCCCGCGGGCGCCGAGACCCACGACCGCAACGGCGACGGCGTGTTCGACGTCGACGATTATTCCGGGGACCCGCGCGTGACCGATCGCAACGCCAACGGCCTGCTCGACGCCCAGGACCTGATCCTGACCTTCTCGGACTGCGCCGACGGCGACGGCAACGGCTACCCGGACGACATCTCGGGCTACGACTTCTTCGGCGGCGAGCACTGCGGCTTTCAGGGCGGCGACAACGATCCCGCCGACCGCACCGACTTCGGCCACGGAACGGGCATCGCGTCCACCGCGGCGGCCGAGACGAACAACGGCATCCGCGACGCGGGGGTGTGCCCGCGGTGCCGCGTGCTCCCGGTTCGCATCGGGGACAGCTTCGTGGTCGACGCCAACCACTTCGCGCGCGGCGTGGTGTTCGCCGTGAAGGCCGGCGCGTCGGTGATCGCGGCCGCGGTCGGGAGCTACAACAACACCCCCGCCGCGCGTCGTGCCATCGACTTCGCCTACGAGCACGGGGTCGCCGTGATCGCCTCGGCCGCCGACGAGTTCTCGTACCACCACAACTATCCGAGCGTGAACGACCACGCGCTGTACGTCAATGCCATCCGCCACAACAACGTGGACGACTGGCGCGAGGCCTCGACGTTCTGGGGCGTGAACCCGTGCACCAACTTCGGCGCGCGGGTGTGGATCACCGTGCCCGCGGTCAGCTGCTCGTCCGGGGCCACTTCCC
>Ga0075326_1000255_pt1 | contig 11362 bp, 8 predicted proteins | sample MayberrySE_Catta_3_FD_120052 | JGI IMG/M metagenome (GOLD analysis project Ga0075326, IMG submission 120052) | Natural and restored wetland microbial communities from the San Francisco Bay, California, USA, that impact long-term carbon... | ecosystem: Environmental > Terrestrial > Soil > Wetlands...
CGGACGACGCTGCAGCCACCTGCGGATGGGCCGAGACCGGCGGCGGCGTGGCGGTTGGCGTCACGCAGCTGCTCTGAAACCAGTCCCGTTCCGCCGCACTCCTGTATTTCGTACCGCGGGCCTCCTCGCAAGAGGACCGGTCCGGCAGCCTGGTCGGAGTAGGCGTGGCCGTCCACGTCGGCGATGCCGTCGCAGTCGTCGTCACCGTCGCGGTCACGGTGGGCGCGCTCGTGGACTCTTGTATTGGGTCCCAGGGTTCCGAGGCCCACGCCAGGCCGCCCAGGAGCCCCACTAGAGCGATGCCACCAAGCACCGCCGCAAGGATTTCAAGTCTTGACAAACCAGCCTCCACTCTTGCTTGTCCCCGCTACGTTCGCCCCAGGCGCGCGCAAACAAGCCTTGAGCTGTGGCGCTGCGTCTACACCGAGGCGCGGTGCCCTGCTCAGGCAACATCCAGACCCAAGTCAGGTGGGACGGTGGCCATCTGCCACCAGCGCCAAGGGTAGTGAAATCAGTCACTACGATCAAAGGCTAATTGGATTGAATGATTATGCACTTATCCACCGCCATCCTGCGCAGAGCACAGATCTCGGCTCCAAGGTCGAGTCTAGCAGTGGACGAACCACCACTAGCTCGTTCAACACTAGGATGCTACCGGACTACTACGAAGTACTGGACATACCCGAAACGGCTTCGCGTCGCGAGATCGAGGCCGCCTACTGGCGGCGCGCCCGGCAGCGCCGCGACCTCGTCCCGCTGCTCAACGAGGCAATCGACCTGCTGTCTGACAAGCAGCGGCGCGCAACCTACGACGCCGAGCGCAAGGCGAAGCGGGAGCAGCTTGTTCGCGAAGCTCGCAAGTCCGCGGACGGCCCATCGATCGAGGAGCGCGTTCGGGAACGATGGGGTTACTAAGGGCTAGGGACGGGACCAGACTCCTTCGTCGAACTAGGCCGGCAGCCCATCCTCAACGCATGGCAGGGGCGAGTGGTGCAGGTTGCCCCTACTAAGTCGGCGAAGAACCTCTGAGTCTCGCATTGGACGTACTGGCCTGCGACTCCGCATCATGCACCTCCTTCATTAGCCGCCAGCTCTCCACGTCGGCGGGGACCCACTGGTTCCAGGAGAGTTCGTTCCAGATGTCGGCAATGCTGAGGTCGCCCACGAACGTGATCACGCCGCCGCCCACATAGTTCCAGACTACGCTGTACAGGTGTCGCATCCTGTGCGGCAATGCAGGAGCCGACTCCCAAAGCCCCATCAGGCGCGTGATGTATGCAGGATCGCCTTCAAACAGGGTTGCGAAAGCGTCGCGCAGCCACGGGGCCGGGCGCTCCGGATTCTGCGCGAAGCGCGGGTCGCCCTTCGCAAGGCCGATCATGAACGTCAGCACCTCATCGTAGTTGACGATGCGTGATGCCAGGTTAGCCTCACTCGCACGCGCCAAGAAACTCCTTTCGCCGACCTTCGTTGCAGGCTGGCTCAAATCCACGCGCCACAGCCGCTCAAACGCCAGGTTCGCAGCCACGATGTCGAACGCCATGTTGGTAATGAAGGCAGGCCAGGGATACGCGTCGATCTCCTCGCGCAGGTTCGCCTGATCGAAGATGTAGCGCTCCCGGAGTAGCGACTCTAGGTCGACCGCAAATCCGGCCGCGGCGCGGATCGGGTTCGCTTCCTCCCGGGCGATACCGATCGCGTCGATCAGGGCGTTCATTGACGCCAGGCTGGGATGACGAGCGCCGCTCTCGTACGCCTTAATCGCCCCGAGCGAAAGGCCGGAGCGACGTGCCACCTCGTCCCGGGATAGCTTTCGCCGCTCACGCTGGGCGCGCAGAGCTGCGCGCCAATCCAGCAGACCTTCGTCAGATGTCATGGAGTCCAGTATAGGGCTCAGGGCTACAGATTGTAGCCGCTTTCGCGTTGCCACGGTGAGGGCAGCCGTGCGGGAATACACATAGTCGACACCGCCTCCCAGAGTCATCACGGTGCTCATCTAAACTGGAGCAAACTCGTGCGTGTCTTCCTCTCAGTAAGCCTGCTCGCCTGTACGGCGATCGTCGCTAGTTTGGCAGGCCTCAGCCAGCCACCCCATGAGGCTGATGCGGGGCTCGTAACCTACGTCGTCAACTCGACAGAGGACGACGATGATGGCATCTGCCATGCTCCGCCAGAGGGAGACTGCACACTCCGCGAGGCCCTGAACCTCCTCGGCTCCGGCGATAGCGTTCACTTCGACATTCCAGAGTCGGACTCCCAGTGCGAGGGCGATGTGTGCCGCATTTCTGTGGATTCGGAGCTACCTGTTCTGGACTCAGACAACGTAGTGATCGACGGCTATACGCAGCCCGGCGCCGAGCCAAACGACAACGAGTTCGGCGACTCAATCAACGCCGACATCCGGATCGCGCTTATGGGCCACCCTGGGCTCAACGGCTTTCAGATCGCTGGCGATGGCAACACCGTGCGCGGTTTCATGATTGCCACTTTCAACACGGGAGTCCTCATCGAGGGCAACGAGAATACTGTCACCGGCAACTTCATCGGCACGCCCGGGGATCAGGCATCGGGTGCCAATGGCACTGGCGTCGAAGTGCAGGGACTCAGCAACACAATCGGAGGTCTTGAACCTGAAGGCCGTAACTTGATCTCGAACAACAACGTAGGAGTGTTCGTCGGTGAAGGGGCTACTTTCACAGACGTCCTGGGTAACTACCTCGGCGTCGACTCCAGTGGTTCGGAGCCGATCCCAAACCAGAGTGTTGGAATCGGCGTGGTCTCAGGTCCAACGGGCGTTGACATTGGTTCGTTAGACGACGGCGGAGGAAACGTCATCGCCGCCACAGGACTCGGCGGTTCGCCAAACGGCGATGCGTACCACGGTGCGGGCATTGCCGTGGTGGGAGAGCCCATCGGCGGCTTCGACCTCGCAACTCTCTCCAACAACATCATTGGCATGAGCATCGATGGTGACGCACCACTTGGGAATTCGGGACACGGCATCTATGTCTCTGGAAGTGACCGACTTGTCGCGGCCTTCGAAAACACGGTCGCCTTCAATGGGGGGGCCGGTTTTAGGGTGGAGAGTGGTGCACGAGCCAATCTGCTCGACAACGAGATCGCCTTCAACGAACAGGCGGGCATCGCCGTGGTCGATGCGGCCACGAGAGGTGTCCACGTCATGGAGAACGAAATCCACTCCAACGGCGGCCTCGGCATTGACCTTGGCGACGACGGCGTAACGCCCAACGACATCGATGACGCGGATGACGGTCCCAATGACCTCCAGAACGCCCCGGCGCTCGCGTCTGCATTGTCGGGTAGTCTCACAATCACCGGGTCGCTCCTCACCGGACCCTTCGACATCGCTGATGACCCGCACTACGGTATCCACTTCTTCGCCAGCGACGACTGCGACCCATCCGGCCAAGGGGAAGGAGAGGAACACATCGGCTTCATCAGCATCGAACCGGATCCGGACGGCGTAACCTCCTTCGTCGCGACAGGGGACATCACGATCGACCCAGGCAGGTACGTCACCGCCACTGCCACTATCGACATACTCGGCGTTCCCCAGAGCACATCTGAGTTCTCCAACTGCGTCGAGGTGGAGTCCACCGCCACGGCGACGCCAACACCCACGAGCACGCCTACGGCTATCGCTACTCAGCCAGAATCAACCGCAACCCACACGCCTACCGACACGCCTACTGTGATCGCCACTCAACCTGGACCAACCGCGACCAGTACCCCGACGCTCGCCCAGGTTGTCGGCGATGTGAACTGCGACGGCCAGGTCAACAGCATCGATGCAGCGCTCGTCCTGCAGTTCGCCGCCAACCTCACGGACTCCCTTCCATGTGAAGGGGCCGCGGACGTCAACGGCGACGGCCAGATAAGCGCCGTCGACGCCGCGCTCATCCTGCAGTTCGCTGCCGGCCTCCTCAGCGAACTCTGAGAAACAAGACCAGGACCTTCGCATCACGCCTGTGCGGAAAAGTTCGGCGGTAATTGAGTTTAGGGACGGGGCCAGACGTGATCGTCGGATTAGGCCGGCAGCCCGTCCTCGCCGCAGGGCAGCTCACCCAGCTCGACCAGACCAGCCAGACCGTCCAGCACGTCAAGCGTCCGCTCCATGGCCACGGGCTCTAGCCCGCCAGGGTCGCTGGTGAACGGCTCGTTGAACAGCCGGATGATGAGGAGCGTCGCCACAATTACCGCGACGACCGCCCCAATTTGGTACGCCTGCGACAGCGCACGCTCGTTGGCGTCGGCGTAGAATAGCATGAAGACGAAGATGACCGCCGCGATTGCGAAGAGCGCGATCCACAGCGGCCCAGGCAGAATGCCCTCGGCGCCGTGCACGCGATCCAGGCGGGCCTGTTCGCGTTCGGACGTTTGGTCCAGGAATTTGGCGTAGGCCGTCTCTTGCTCGGGCGTCTCTGTCTGGACGGTCCGCACCGTCTCGAATACTGCGATGCCCCACGGATTCGCGTCTTCCGTGTCGTCGCCGCGCTCCAGCGCCGGCCACTCCTGATGGACCACGTAGCGGCCGTAGCACGTTAGCTCCCCGCTGAGTTCGGAAGCGACATCGGCCGGGAGGAACTGCGCCGTCTCCACCTGCTGCAAGAGCACCAGCGCCTCCGCTTCCGCCCCGGCTCGTGATTCGTCGTAGGTCGTGAACGCGAGAAAGACGATGAATCCAAGGAGGATAGCGAAGCCCGTGGCCAGCACCCCAAACACACCGGAGGCGCGGTCGCTATCGGCGAAGTAGCTACCTTCCGGCGCCTTCCGCCTCACCACCATCATGGCAGCGATAGCGATCGCACTCGCGCCTGCCACGATGAGGACGCCGTAGAGGACGTTCATGTCAGTTAGGGAGCTGGACTTGGCGATCCGTCACGCCGGAATGCATGGCGGATTATAGCACCAGTTCAGGGAGATACATTAGGTGTGAGAGAAGGCTGCGACATAGGCGTTTCAGTTGGTGTAAGCGTCGCGAGCTGCGTTGGCGTTTCTGGGGACCCAGCGGTCGGAGTACGCGACGGGGCGGGCGTTCTCGTCGGCCTTGGCGTTCCGGTGGGTTGACGCCTGGTCGGCTCCTCGATCGTGGGCGTTTCGGTAGACGAACCAGACCCTTGGCCATACTGGTGCTCGAACCAGTCCCACGAGATCCGCGAAAGCCTGGCGCCGAAGGAGTAGCCGGCGTATTGCGAAGGCGCCGTCTGGGAGAGGTACGTCACGGCATACGCCTTCTGCTTCCCATCGCGCCCCACGAACGTAACTAGCCCAGCGTCGGCGACCACCCAGCCGTCGAGGTCGGCGTAGTAGCCTATCTTGTGCGCGACCGTCGCGGCTGAAGGCAATTGCGCAGGGAGGATGTAATTCAATGTGGGCTTGATCTCTCTGAGGCGAGCCAGAGTGTATTGCGTCCACTGGGAGTCGAAGAGCTCGCCACGGTAGAGCTTCGTGAGGGCGAGGTTCGTCTCCAGGGCCGTAAGGAGGTTGTTCTGCGTGCCATTTCCGTAGTAGGGAACGTGATCGAAGAGTGAGGCCGTCATTCCCCAGGAGCGCATCAGTTCGCGGCCCCGCTGTTCGCCCGCGTGAAAGTCTCCATACGAAGTCTGGAGAAACCGCATGACCTCGGGCGGATAGCTCGCGCCAATGCCAACATGGACGCTATAGGCGACATCTCCGGTTCCTACAGCACCCTCCTGCAGACGGCTCACGAGCGCGAACAACGCGAACATATTGATCGTGCAACCGGTACGCTGAGGTCGATTGCCGTTCACGGAAATCGTCTCGCCGGTCTGGAGGTCCGTCACCGCAACAGCAGCCTGAACACCGCTCGAGGCACTGTATGCTTCCACCTCCGCCGCAAGGCGGTCGTGCAGGCCCATGAACGTCTCGGAAACGCCCACGTTCTCCGGCAACGAGCCGGCGGCGGCCGCAGGTGGCGGGCCAATCACTTGGTCGCCACCCATCTCTACGGGAGCTGCGGGTGCTACCTCTGCAGGCATCGGGATAACTGGCCGTGAGGTTGACGTCGCGCTAGCGGGAGCGACGTGCGTGGGACTCGGGTCCGCTACGACGGTGGTTGGCGAGGTACCAGCCTGCCGTTCCGAGAAGACGAACGCCGCCATCACAACGGCACCGAGTACCAGCAAACCGAGCCATACCGACCTGCGCCTGGCAACGCTTCTGGCGGATGCCCGCGTTAACGAGCGGACCTTGCGCAGGAGGCCCGCGGGCCCAACCACTACCTGTCTCCCCTCATACGAACTATTGTAAGACGTTCAGGATGGCTGTGTCTCAACGTAGTTGCGTGAACGAGAGTCGATGACCGTCCATGCTGGCCACCGTGGTTCATACTGTCGTGCGATATGGCGGAGCTTTCGGGAGGATTTGAACCCGCCAACCCGTGACTCGGAGGGAGCTACCGGAGTACCTCGTACACGGGCAGGGCCAGCCCTTCGATCGTCTCGATGCCGTACTCTTGTGTCGACTGGTAGTTCGTCATGACGGCGATGGCGTAGGGTTCTGTGTTGGCGTCAAGCGGGGAAATGAAGCCGACGCTGTTGACCCGCCAGCCGTCATCATCCGGATACCAACCGTTCTTCACACCCACGACCTCCGCACCGCTCTCGTCCGCCCCCGCAGGTACACCCCAGCGCTGCTCCTCGATGACACTTGTCAGGAGCGCGAGCGCGGCGGCCCGGTGAACGGGATTGACAAGTTCACCGAACGCGAGCCGTGCCATCAGGGTTGCGAAGCCGGTTGCGGAGGCGGTGCTGGTGCCCCAGTACGGGCCATCATACGGCGTAATTCCGGTCACTTCCAACGACTCGAGGCAGGCGGCAACACCGGGTCCTCCCCCAAGGTCGTTCCACAGCACGTCCGTGGCATCGTTGTCGCTGTAGGTGATCATGGGCCACATGAGCGACAACTCCCACTCATTGACGTACCGTCCCTGCTGCTCGGCGCGCGCCATCACGCACGTCATCACGACGACCTTGATCACGCTGGCCGTTTCCAGTTGCTCGTCTCCGTTCTCGCTGTAGAGGATGCCGTCGCGCGCCGTTACCACCGCGATCCCGCGCGCCGGCTCTCGCTGCTGGATATACACAGCAGCATCGCTCGACAGCGCTGAGAGCGTCTCACCTGGCGCGGCGACGGACGATTGTGCCGAGCGAGGCACGGCAAGGGCGAGGTCCTCGACGGTCTCAGGCGCCGAAACCGGAAGGGGCGCCTCACCTGAACTCGCCTGGGCCGGCGTGAGGTTGAAGGCGATCTGGATATCCGTACTAGCTCCCGCAACGGAGATCACGTTCACTGAGTAGCTCTGCGTCACGGAAATGTCCTCTGAGTATGCCGTCGTGTAGGCGCTCCTGCCCACAAGTTGTACTTCGTCACTCAATCCCTGAATCGACAAGATTGCACTGTCGAACGGGGCTTCGATTGAGATCTCCAGGCGCTGACCCTGCTCGGCCTGGACGACGAAGGGCGCGATCTCGCGGGCCGCAAGCGCACGGTCGATGGTGATCAATTCCCCTTCCGGCGACGCCAGTACTTCGGGGACGTACCTGAAGGACAGAGGAGGATCGATGGCCACTGCCTCTGCGTTCTCATCGACCAATCCAAGCGCGCCATCGCTGAGCGTGTAAGTGCGCGTCACTTCGCTCGCTTTGCCTTCTTCCTCGCTTGAGGGCATTAGCGGGCGGTAGCGAATCGTGAGCTGGCGGTCGACAATCTCTGCCGTGCGTATCAATACGTTGTCGCCGAGCAGCTGAGGCGCGGCTGGCGAGGGCTGGCCGTCATCGTTGAGGACAGCCGCGACGCTCGTCGTCCACGCGTCCGGGCCGGTGGGTTCGAGGAGGAATACGACCGAGTCGATGCTGCTTCCCTGATCGAGTTCACCAAACGCCCCGACATCTGCCAGCCGCGCGGCAGGCACGGAACCTTCGCCGGTCGGTTCCGCCAGCGTGCCGTCGGTGAGGGTAAGGCTGCTCCCGGGCGTGACCACTGACTGATATGTGCTGTTGCGAAGTTGGGACCACGTGAGCGCCGACCGTTCCACGGTCGGAGAGTCCTCGCTGCAGGCCGCTAAGCCGGCCACGGCGAGGACAGCGATGATGGCAAACATCGAGCGCCACCAGCGAGAGCGCGCCGCTTCAGCCACGATCGGCCTTGCTGATAGATTGAGCAAGCTGCGCCCGCGCGCGTAGCGTGGCGTCACAGCTGGCCGTCGTCAAGGACGTCAGGGGTTCTCGGCCGACCGCTGAAGGGACATCCGCTCATCCGTCCCCAGGATGGTAGCGCCGCCGGTCCCTGCAAACCAGGAATCTGAATAGCTGGCGCGCTCGGGAGGATTCGAACCCCCGACCCTCGGTTCCGAAGTTCGTTCTGCCGCGTCCGTCCGCCGGGGTTGCTGTCAGCTTTGCTGTCAGCCGCATGGCCACGAGGTACGCCTGGTGCCGGAACGCCCACAACCCCGTGCGCGATTCATCCCGACGACCGTGTCGACTCGGTCCGCGCCTTCATCTCGCGCGGGCCGATGTTCTGATTGTGGTGGAAGACGTTGTCGGAGTCGTACTTAGCTTTCACGGCCGCGAGCCGGTCGTAGACTTCGTCTCCGTACGACTCGCGGACTCGGTCAGGCTCCTCGTCGTCGCCAAGGAAGTTGACATAGACGCCGTCGCGGAAGCGGTCAAGCGAAGCAAAGAAGCCCTTCGCCCAGCGGACGTCTTGGTCACCGTGGACTTCCCCTGGCTGCCACACTGCGTCGAGCGTGATGGCGTGTGACGCCTGTCGATTCCCGAACGCCGTGTCGGCCCGGGACACGCGGCTGACCGCGCCTCCCAGGTGGAACACAACCGCATACGAGCGCGGCGACGAGCACGCAAACGCGTTCTCAGTGATGACGTCGACGAGATCGTCGCTGAACTCGGGGAGGTATGTGGACTTCCAGTAGTAGTTCCAACCGTGACGCACGGTGGAGTCGAGGCTGCTCTGGTGGCCCACGTACGGCGTACGCGCAACCAGATCGAGCAGGGGTGACCCGAATGCGCGCAGCGGGCCGAGCACTCTGACGGCCTCCTCCATCGGCCCGGCATAACAGCTCGCCACGATCACCACCGGACGCCAGTGCAGATCCTCGGGGATGGCCGGAAGCGGGGGCGCGGTGCCAAACCTCACCACCGTGCCGAGTTCGTCCGGGGCGTCGCTTACGAAGTCGCGATAGAAGCGGAGGACCTTATCGGTGTCAGCGGCGTCCCAGAGAATCGGCCCGGCCAAGACATCGGGGCCGACGGGGTGGAGTCGGAAGTCGAATGAGGTGACCACGCCGAAGTTCCCGCCGCCTCCCCGCAGCGCCCAGAACAGGTCAGGATGCTCATCTTCGGACACCTGCAACATTTCCCCCTCCGCCGTGACGATCTGGGCGGCGAGCAGGTTGTCAACCGTGAGACCGTGCTTGCGCATGAGCCAACCGATGCCGCCGCCCAAGGTAAGTCCGGCGACCCCCGTGTGACTCACTATGCCACCGGTGGTCGCCAGACCGTGGACCTGCGCCTCGTGGTCGACGTCGCCCCACAGAGCACCACCCTCCACCCGGGCGGTACGGCTGGCTGGGTCGACCCACACGGACCGCATTCCCGAGAGGTCGATAACGATCCCGTCGTCACAGACGGCCGTGCCGGCCACGTTGTGGCCGCCGCCTCGTACGGCGAGCTCTAGACCGTAGTCGCGTGCGAATCTCACGGCGGCCGCCACGTCGGCGGCGCCGCTGCAGCGGGCGATGAGACGAGGGTGGCGGTCAATGGCGCCGTTCCAGATGGCCCGAGCGTCGTTGTAGTCAGCGTGGTCAGCGGTGATAAGCTGGCCCCTGAACCCATTGATCTCCATCGCGATTGCCTCCTGTCTGGGCTGACCGACCTTGACGGTCGCGTCGTCGGTCCTCCCCAATCCACTCAACCACCGGAGCCCGCATCTGTATAGTCACAGATCTGGACTTCACGACGACGTGTCTGCGACGATGGTGTCATGAGGACTTACGGCCAGTACTGCCCGATCGCCCGTGGTGCGGAGATCTTCGCCGAGCGTTGGACGCCGGTGATCATCCGCAACCTGTATCTGGGGTGCGGAAGCTTCGGTGAAATCCTGGAGGGCGCACCCGGGCTTTCACGCACGTTGCTATCAAAGCGGCTCACGCAGCTCGAACGCCTCAGAATTGTCGAGGCGAAACCCAAACTCCGGGGGCGCGGACGCCATTACCAGCTCACGCCCGCCGGCCATGACCTCTTCAAGGTTTGTGCGTCGCTCGGCGAGTGGGGGGCCCGCTGGCTCGAGATCGCTCCTGAGCACCTCGATCCGTTTGTGGCTCTGTGGTCGATGTGCAACGCGCTGCGCTGGAACCGGCTCCCCGATCGGCGCATCGTCGTTCGTTTCGACTTCATAGACCGCCAGCGCAGCGAGCTGTACTGGCTTCTGATCGAGCACGGAGAAACCGAGATCTGCAAAGAGTACCCCGGCCTCGACGAGGATCTTTACATCACGGCGGAAGCCGAGGCCTTCGTCAAATGGCACGCCGGCCAGCTGACATGGGCCGCGGCCACTCGCGACCGGCGCATCCAACTCCACGGCCCTTCGTGGCTCGTTCGAGCCTTCCCGACGTGGAACGCCCGCAGCATGTTCGCTGACATCAAGCCGATCTCCCGAAGGGCCCCGAGTGGTCCAGGACATGAATCGTCATCGGCCTAGTCCCAAGACCCGTGTTGCTGTCAACGCTGCAATGAAGCCGCGGATACACCCTGGAGGCAGTGCTCCGGAGTCGCGAGTCGGATTGGGTAAGTGGCGCGCTCGGGAGGATTCGAACCCCCGACCCTCGGTTCCGAAGACCGATGCTCTATCCGCTGAGCTACGGGCGCGCGGTCCTGCTGCCGCAAGTGTAACAAGCGGCGATGCGTGCCTAGCCGGAAGACGCAACCTGGACGTTCACACGCGTGAAGTTCTCGTCCTCCGCCAGCGCGCCGGCCTCCACGCTCCCCGACGTCGAGCCGTCCTCGTTCGTGAAGGTGATCGCGTTGCCATCGGCCAGGGTCGACGATCCTTCCGGAGCGTCCTCGACCGTCCACCCGATCCCTTCGAGTTGTGCGCGGTAGTAGTCGAGCACGTCGGTCGCGTCGTCCTGCGTCACCATCGATGCGATGAATTGCCTGCCCTGCGGCGCGCGCTGGAATCCCGTTTCGATGATCGTGGAGTCCGGGTACTGCGGCACCTCGTCCGCCGGGAAACCGGCCGGCAACGGGCGGCTCTGCCCGGGCTCGAAGTCCTCGACGTCATTGTCGTCCGCGGCGCCGAGCAC
>Ga0075326_1000257_pt1 | contig 11267 bp, 9 predicted proteins | sample MayberrySE_Catta_3_FD_120052 | JGI IMG/M metagenome (GOLD analysis project Ga0075326, IMG submission 120052) | Natural and restored wetland microbial communities from the San Francisco Bay, California, USA, that impact long-term carbon... | ecosystem: Environmental > Terrestrial > Soil > Wetlands...
CGCCGCTGGACGGCAGTTTCGACGACTGGGGCCGCGCCGTTGGCGAGGCGGAAGGCGAGAACATCCGTCGCATTGCGGACGAACGGTGTGAGAGCGGGCGGCCGTTGGCCTACCTGCTCGGGTCGGCCTGGTTCGCCGACCTGGAGTTCGAGGTCGGCCCGGACGTGCTGGTGCCGCGCTCGCCGATCGCGGAGCTGATTCTGGATGGATTTCGCCCGTGGCTGAGGCCGGAACGGATCCGCCGGGTGCTCGACCTGGGCACCGGCTGTGGCTGCATCGGGATCGCGGCCGCCTGTCACTTGCCGGACGCCGAGGTCGATGCCGTGGACATCAGCGAGGCGGCGCTCGCGGTGGCGGCACGTAACGCGGCCCGGCACGGCGTGGCGCAGCGCGTGCGGCTGATTCGCTCGGACCTGTTCCGGTCGCTGGCGCCCTGCGGGTATGATCTGATCCTGGCCAACCCTCCGTACGTTCCGCTGGCCGCGCTCGCCGGGCTGCCTCCGGAGTTTCGCGCCGAACCCGGCCTCGGTCTGGCTTCAGGGCCGGACGGCCTGGACGCGACCTTGCGAATCCTGGCCGACGCGCCGGAATTCCTGGCCGGGGATGGCATACTGATTTGCGAAGTGGGTGAAAGCGAGGAACGACTGGCCGCGGCCCTGCCGACGGCGCCGTTTCTGTGGCTGGAGTTCGAGCGCGGCGGCGCCGGGGTGTTCCTGCTCTCCCGTACGGAACTGGAAACCGCGCGCCCGGCCGCAGCCGCGTTGATCGGGAAGCGTAAACATGTCGCATAACAGTTTCGGACACCTGTTGCGGGTGACGACCTTCGGCGAAAGCCATGGGCCGGCCATCGGCTGCGTGATCGACGGATTCCCGCCGGGGCTGGAGATTGCCGCCGGTGAGATCAAAGCCGAACTCGAGCGGCGGGCCACCGGCCGCAGCCGCCACACCTCGCAGCGCCACGAGGCCGACGACGTGCAGATCCTGTCCGGCGTGTTCGAAGGCCGCACGACGGGCACGCCGATCGGTCTGCTGATCGTAAACACCGACGCCCGTTCCCGCGACTACGAGGAAATCAAGCGCCAATTCCGTCCGGGCCATGCCGACTACACGTACTGGAAGAAGTACGGCGTTCGCGATTATCGCGGCGGCGGACGTTCGTCTGCGCGTGAGACGACCATGCGCGTGGCCGCGGGCGCCTTGGCGCGCAAGTGGCTGCAGCAGGAACTCGGGGTGTCCATCCAGGGCTGGCTCGCCCAGTTGGGCCCGTTGCGCACCGATGCGGTCATGAATTGGGACGCCATCGAGGATAACCCGTTCTTCTGCCCCGACCCGGACAGAGTGCCGGAACTGGAAGCGTTCATGGACGCCCTGCGCAAGTCGGGCGATTCGGTCGGGGCGCGGGTGAACGCCGTCGCGCGCGGCGTACCGCCCGGCTTGGGGGCGCCGGTGTACGGCAAGCTCGACGCCGACCTGGCGGCCGCCATGATGAGCATCAACGCCGCCAAGGGTGTCGAGATCGGCGCCGGGTTCGCCAGCGTGGCGCAGAAGGGAACCGAACACCGCGACGAGATGACCCGTGAGGGCTTTCTCAGCAACCATGCCGGCGGTATCCTTGGCGGTATCTCGAGCGGCCAGGACATCCTCGTCAGCACGGCCTTCAAGCCGACTTCCAGCCTGCGGTTGCCGGCTCGCGGGCTCGATATCGACGGCAACGAAGTGGTAATCGTCACCAAGGGCCGCCACGACCCCTGCGTCGGCATTCGCGCCACGCCCATCGTGGAAGCCATGCTGGCGCTGGTGCTGATGGATCACGTCTTGCGGCATCGTGCCCAAATGGGTGGAAATGTTTTTGAAACATAGGCTTAGTTTGAATATATAATGTCATTTATCATGAGAGAACCGACGATAGCGGTAGTGGGCGCCAGCGGCGCCGTTGGCGAGGTGATGCTGGCCATCCTCGCCGAGCGCGGCCACGCGGCCGGCAAGGTGCGGGCGCTGGCGAGCGAGCGCTCGGCCGGTGGGCCAGTGGACTTTGGGCGAACGCAGCTCACGGTCGGCGACCTGGCCGATTTCGACTTCGGCAGCGTGGACTACGCGCTGTTTTCCGCCGGCGGCTCGGTCAGCAAGCAGTACGCACCGCAGGCGGCCGAGGCCGGGGCGGTGGTGATCGACAACACCTCGGCTTTCCGTTACGACGACCACATTCCGCTGGTGGTGCCCGAGGTGAACGCGCACGCTCTGGAAGGCATCACGACCGGCGCGATCATCGCCAACCCCAATTGCTCGACGATTCAGATGGTCGTCGCGCTGGCCCCGATCCACCGTGCGGTCGGTGTCGCCCGCATCAACGTGGCGACCTACCAATCGGTTTCGGGCGCCGGCCGGCGCGGGCTGCACGAGCTCGCCACGCAAACGATGCAGCGGCTCAGCTTCCAGGATATCGAGGTGAGCAAGTTCGCGCAGCCCATCGCCTTCAACGTATTGCCGCAGATCGACGAGATGCTGGAGAACGGTTACACGCGGGAGGAAATGAAGATGGTCTGGGAAACCCAGAAGATCTTCGGCGACCCCGAGATCCTGGTCAATGCCACGGCCGTGCGGGTCCCGGTCTTCTATGGCCATTCCGAGGCCGTGCATTTCGAGACCCGCCAGGACATCTCGATCGAAGAGGTGCGGCGCCTGCTCGACGGAGCCCCCGGCGTGCAGCTCGTGGAAGGGCAGGGCATGATCCACGCCACGGCGGTCACCCACGCCGCCGGCAAGGACGCGGTGTTCGTCAGCCGGCTGCGGCGCGACATCAGCCACCCGCGGGGCATCTGCATGTGGGTGGTGTCAGACAACGTGCGCAAGGGCGCCGCGCTCAACGCCGTGCAGATCATGGAACAGCTAGAGGAAAACCGCCGCGCCAGTGGAAACGCGGCAGCAGCGAACGTACACTCTGCGTGATCGGAATGCAGACACCCGCAGCAGGGACCGCAGCCGATCCTGCTTTTCGCGAGGTCAGGGAAAGACGGAGGGACTCATGAAAGCCAACCATCGCAGCTTCCCTTTTGGCGTGCCGGCACTCGTGGCCGCGGCCTCGCTGGCGTTCAGCCCGGCGGCGTGGTCGCTGGGACTGGGCGACGTCAAAGTGGAGTCGTTCCTGAACCAGCCGCTGCGGGCCCGCATCGACCTGATCACCCAGGAGAGCGACGACCTCGAATCGGTCATTGCGCGCCTGGCCTCGACGCGTGATTACGAGTTGATCGGGGCCAGCCGCGAGTCGGTCCCGGTACCGATCAGTTTTTCGGTCGAAGACCTCGATGGCGATGCCTACATCCTGGCGACCAGCAACCTGCCGGTCGGCGAGCCGATCGTTCGTCTGATCGTCGAGGTAAGCTGGTCCAGCGGACGCATGCTGCGCGAGTACACGCTGTTTCTCGACCCGCCCGTGGTTCCGGACGCGGCCCCGGCGCCGCGCGTCGACCAGCGCCGTGCCGGCGTTCCGGCCGCGGCGACCCCGCCGGCCGCACCTGCGCCTTCGGAGGCTTCGGCGGACGCTCCGTCGGAGGCCCCGGCGCGGCCCACGGCCGTGCCGTCGGGTGCGGAGTACGGTCCCGTGCAAAGCGGCCAGACCTTGTGGAGCATCGCCAGTGACTGGTCCCGCGGCAGCGGCCTGGATATCAACCGGGTCATGCTCGCGATCCAGCGCGAAAATCCCGATGCGTTCCTCAACGACAACATCAATCTGCTCAAGCGCGGGGCGATCCTGCGCATGCCGGAACGGTCCGAGGTTGAGGCGATGACTACGGCCGCGGCCTACCGCGAAGTGGCCGCTCAGGAAGAAGCGTTTACCGGGCGGCGGGTGACCGATACGGTCGTCAGCCCGGAAACCCCCCTGCTGGCCGAGGAAGCCGCAATCGCGCCGATCGAGCGCGCACCCGAACCGGCGCCGGCGCCGGCCGACGAGCCGGAAGCGTCCGCGGATGAAGCGGCAGAGGCAGCAGTTGCGGCAGCGCCGGAGCCCGCGGACGAAGTCCCGGACGTCGCCGAGTCGCGTGACGTGCTGGAACTGGTACCGCCGTCACCGGAGGGCGATCTCGACGGCGCCTTCGGCTTCGAAGAAACGGAGCAGGGCGCCGCTACGGACAGCGATGCCGAGGCGCTGCGCGAGAACCTGGCGCGCACCGAAGAGGAACTGATCAATCAGCAGCAGCAGAATGCCTATCTCGAGGAGCGCATCCGCGAACTCGAATCGCAGCTGGAAAGTGCCGACGAGACCGGTGTTGCCGATGCGGACATGGCCAACATGGAGGCGCGATTGCAGGAGCAGCGTCAGGCCGAGGCGCGGGCCCGCGCGGAAGCGGCCGAACAGCCGTGGTACAGCCGCCTGTGGGTCTGGTTGATCGGGCTGGTCGTGGTGGCCGCAGCGGTCGCCGGCTGGCTGTTCAGTCGTCGCGGCCAGGACGGGCTGGAGGGAGTCGCCGCGTCCACCGGGGACTCTTTGCGGGACATCAAGACCGAGGCCGAGGACGTGTTGCGTGTGCTGTCCGACGAAGACAGCCCCAAGGCAGCGGAGCGGGTCGCGTCGGACCCACAGCAGCGGTCCGGCGACAGCGCGGACGAAGCCGAGGACCTTGCACCGGAGCTGGCCGGGGAGAAGTCACCCTCGACCCGCTTCGGCGCGAACGTCGACGACGCCGAACTGCTGGACGAGGAAAGTTCCGACCCGGAAATCCAGTTGGACCTTGCCCGAGCGTACATTTCCATGGGTGACCGGGAGGCCGCCCGGGTGATCCTCGAGGAAGTCGTCAACAATGGCTCGGACACGCAGCAGGCCGAAGCCCGCAAGATGCTGGAGATTCTCTGAACCAATCGGGCCTGCCGGTCGACCCCGTTTCTCACTCTCGGTTTGACACATGCGGTACGCGATGGGCCTGGAATACGACGGCAGCAGATTCCTGGGCTGGCAAATCCAGCGCCAGGAGCCGACCGTGCAGGCCTGCGTCGAACGGGCGGCCGCCCGCGTCGCCAACGAGGAGATCCGGGTAACCTGCTGCGGCCGCACCGACACCGGTGTGCACGCGCTTTGCCAGGTCGCGCACTTCGACACGGTCGCCCGGCGGCCCGAGCGGGCGTGGATCCTGGGGCTGAACAGCCATCTGCCCGATGGCGCCAGCGTGCTGTGGATCCGCGCAGTAGACGACGCGTTCCACGCGCGGTTCAGCGCCTTTGCGCGAACCTACCGCTACCTGGTGCTGAATCGCTGGATCCGGCCCGCGCTGGACGCCCGGCGCATGGCCTGGTGCCGCCACCCGCTGGACGCCGCCCGGATGAACGAGGCCGCACAGTCCCTGCGCGGGGAGCATGATTTCACCTCGTTTCGCGCCCGTGCCTGCCAGGCCCGTCACGCGGTGCGGGAAATTCAGGACATCTCGGTGCGGCGCTCCGGCGAGGTCGTCAGCCTGGAGGTCACAGCCAACGGTTTCCTGTACCACATGGTGAGGAACATTGCCGGGAGCCTGCTGCGCGTCGGGCTCGGCGAGAACGAACCGCGCTGGATCGGCGAATTGCTGACCCGGCGCGATCGCAGCCAGGCGGCGCCGACCGCGGCGCCGGAAGGGCTGTACTTCGTTCGCGCCCGCTTTCCGGACCGGTATGGTCTGCCGGCCGAACCGTCCCCATTTCCACGGGGATGGGATCTGTCATGACCGAACTGCGGCAACCGGCGCGCGTCAAAATCTGCGGCATCACCCGGCTGCAGGACCTGCAGGCGGCAGTCACGGCCGGCGCCGACGCGCTGGGCTTCGTGTTTGCTCCGCGCAGCCGGCGGGCCGTACAGCCGGAGCAGGCGGCGGCCCTGGCTGCGGAAGTCCCTGCCTTTGTGGCCCGGGTAGGCTTGTTCCTGGACCAGGACTACGACGAGGTGGCCCGCATCCTCGACCGTGTGCCGCTGACCCTGCTGCAGTTTCACGGACGCGAGGAGCCGGCCTTCTGCCGCCGCTTCGGCCGCCCGTACATCAAGGCGTTCGGCATGGACTCGGATCCGAACCTCGAGCAGGCGGCGGCCGCCTTCGGCGACGCTGCCGCGCTGTTGCTGGACAGCCACGAGCAGGGCCGGTCGGGTGGCACCGGGCAGGTCTTCGACTGGGCCCGGGTGCCGCAGCTGGCGCGGCCGTTGATCCTGGCCGGCGGGCTGACCCCGGCCAACGTCCGTGCCGCGGTGCAGCGAGTACGCCCGTGGGCGGTGGACGTATCCAGCGGCGTGGAGGACGCGCCGGGCATCAAGAACGCACTGAAGATCGAGTCATTCATCAGAGAGGCAAAGTGTGAGTAGAGATACCGCGACAGCGAACACTCCTTCCTTCGAGCCGGACGAGCATGGCCATTTCGGCCCGTACGGTGGAACCTACGTTTCGGAAACCCTCATGCACGCGCTGGAGGAATTGAAGGAAGCCTATTTTCGCTGGCGCGGCGACGACGAGTTCATCGCGCGCTTCGACGCCGACCTGGCGAACTACGTGGGCCGGCCCTCGCCGATCTATTTCGCCCGGCGTCTGACCGCGGCGGCGGGCGGCGCGCGCATCCTGCTCAAGCGTGAGGATCTGAACCACACGGGCGCCCACAAGATCAACAACACGGTGGGGCAGGCGCTGCTGGCCGACTACATGGGCAAGTCGCGAATCATCGCCGAGACCGGAGCCGGCCAGCACGGGGTCGCCTCCGCTACGGTGGCGGCCCGGCTGGGCAAGAGCTGCGTCGTGTACATGGGCGAAGTGGACATCCATCGCCAAGCCATCAACGTGTTCCGCATGCGCCTGCTGGGCGCCGAGGTGCGCGCGGTGACGTCCGGATCGAAAACGCTGAAGGATGCGCTCAACGAAGCCATGCGCGACTGGGTGACCAACGTGGATGACACCTTCTACATCATCGGCACGGTCGCCGGCCCACATCCGTACCCTTTGATGGTGCGCGAATTCAACGCGGTAGTCGGGCGCGAGGCCCGCCGCCAGATGCTGGAACAGTACGATGCCTTGCCCGACGTTTTGGTCGCCTGTGTCGGCGGCGGCTCCAACGCGCTGGGACTGTTCCACCCGTTCATCGGCGATCGCGAGGTTCGCATGGTGGGCGTGGAAGCCGCCGGTGAGGGCCTGCAGACGGGTCGGCACGCGGCCTCGTTGTGCGCGGGACGCCCGGGTGTGCTGCACGGCTGCCGCACCTACCTGATGGACGACGCGGCCGGCCAGATCGAGCACACGCATTCCGTTTCGGCCGGGCTGGACTACCCGGGCGTTGGCCCCGAGCATGCCTGGCTCAAGGATACCGGGCGGGCCGAATACGTGGGCGTGACCGACCAGGAGGCGCTGCAGGCCTTTCACCGGCTGACCCGGCTGGAGGGCATTCTGCCGGCCCTCGAGAGCGCCCACGCCGTCGCCTACGGCATGCAGCTGGCGAGCACAATGCGCTCCGACCAGATGGTGCTGGTCAACCTTTCCGGACGCGGCGACAAGGACGTGCACACCGTCGCCGAACTGGAGGGCATCACCTTATGAGCAACCGCATCGACGCGCGCTTCCGGACGCTGGCGGAGTCGGGCCGCAAGGCCCTGATCCCGTTCGTTACAGCCGGCTTCCCGGACCCGGAGTGGACCGTTCCGGTTCTGCACGAACTGGTCGCCGCCGGCGCCGACGTGCTGGAGCTCGGCGTGCCGTTTTCCGATCCGACCGCAGACGGGCCGGTGATCCAGGCGGCCAGCGAACGAGCTATTGCCAACGGCGTGAGCCTGGGTCGCGTGCTGGACATGGTGGCCCGGTTCCGCGAGCAGGACGACCGGACGCCGGTCGTTCTGATGGGTTACATGAACCCGGTCGAGCGCTACGGCTACGACGCCTTCGCCGCCGACGCCGCCGCCGCCGGTGTCGACGGCGTGCTGATGGTGGACTGCCCGCCGGAGGAGATGGAGGCCCTGCGGGGCGCGCTGGACGCCCGTGGCATCTGCACGATATGCCTGGTCGCCCCCACCACGACCGAGGCTCGGATGGAGCGGATCGCGCGCTGGGCGCAGGGCTACCTGTACTACGTGTCGTTCAAGGGCATCACCGGCGCCGACCGGCTGGATGCCCCGAGCCTTGCGGCCCCGCTGCAGACACTGCGACGCCACAGCAACCTGCCGGTGGCGGTCGGCTTCGGCATCAAGGGTCCGGCGAGCGCGGCGGCCGTGGCCGGCCTGGCCGACGGCGTGGTCATAGGCAGCGCGCTGATCGGGGAACTGGACGGCGCCGACTCGCAAGAGGCCGCCCGTAACCGGGTCCGGGCCTTTCTTGCGCCGGTCCGCGCGGCGATGGACAATACCGGGCCATGAGCTGGTTTCAGAAACTGATGCCTTCGCGCATCCGTACCGAAGGCGGCAGCAAGCGCACGGTGCCCGAAGGCCTCTGGACCAAGTGCGACGCCTGCGCGGCGGTGCTGTATCGACCCGAACTGGAACGCAACCTTTCGGTCTGCCCGAAGTGTTCCAGCCACATGCCGGTGAGTGCGCGCACCCGTCTCGACCACTTTCTCGATCCGGGCGACAAGCGCGAGATCGCCGCCGGCCTCGAGCCCACCGATCCCCTGAAGTTCAAGGACAGCAAGAAGTACCGCGACCGCATCAACGCCGCGCAGAAGAAAACCGGCGAAAAGGATGCGCTGGTGGCGATGGCCGGCAAATTGCTGGGCCGCGATGTCGTCGCCTGTGCCTTCGAATTCGGTTTCCTCGGCGGCTCCATGGGCTCGGTGGTGGGTGAGAAGTTCGTGCGCGCCGGCCAGGAATCCCTGCGGTTGCGCGCACCGCTGGTGTGTTTTTCCGCCACCGGCGGCGCACGCATGCAGGAAGGCCTGCTGTCGCTGATGCAGATGGCCAAGACCAGCGCGGTCCTGGCGCGTCTGGCGGAGGAGGGCGTTCCCTACGTTTCGGTGCTCACGCATCCGACCACCGGCGGTGTGTCGGCCAGCCTGGGCATGCTGGGAGACGTAAACATCGCCGAACCCGGCGCGCTGATCGGCTTCGCGGGACCGCGCGTGATCGAGCAGACCGTGCGCGAAAAGCTCCCGGAGGGCTTCCAGCGCAGCGAATTCCTCCTCGAGAAGGGCGCCATCGACATGATTGTTGACCGCCGCCAGATGCGCGAGCAGGTCGCCGGCCTGCTGGGCCTGTTGGCCGGCGGGCAGCGCCCGCGCGCAGTTCGCGGCGAGGTAGTCGCCGGCTGAACACGCCTCCCCGACCGACCCGGCTCGACGACTGGCTGGCGCTGCTGGAAGTCCGGCACCCCAAGAGTATCGACCTCGGCCTGGAACGGTGCCGCGACGTGTGGCAGCGCATGGGTTCGCCGCAGCCCGCGCCGCGGATTTTCGTCATCGCCGGCACCAACGGAAAGGGCTCCACCGTCGCCAATATCTGCGCCGCGCTCGACGGGCTGGGTTACCGTTACGGCAGTTATACGACCCCGCACGTGTACCGGTACAACGAGCGCATTCAGCTGCAGCGGGAGGCAGTTGCCGACGCGGTGCTGCTGGGCGCCTTCGAGCGGGTCGAAGCGGCCCGCGGCGACACCAGCCTGACCTACTTCGAGTTCGGGACCCTGGCAGCGCTGTCGATCCTGGAGCAGGCGAAACTCGACTTTGCGGTCCTGGAAATCGGGCTCGGCGGGCGCCTGGATGCGGTAAACCTGGTGGATGCCGACTGCGCGGTGATCACGCCCATCGGCCTGGATCACCAGGAATACCTGGGAAATGACCTGTTGGGCATCGGCCGCGAGAAGGCCGGCATCATCCGGCCGGGTCGGCCGGTCATCTGCGGCGAGGCGCACCCGCCCCTGAGCGTGCTCGAGGTGGCATCTGCGCTGCAGGCCCCGGTCAAGCGCCTGGAGGTCGAATTCGAAATCCGCGCCATGGGCGACGGCCTGCGGTTCCGCGCCGGGGCCACGACGCTGGATTTGCCGCGGCCGGCGCTCACGGGCCCGCACCAGGTGGCCAACCTGGCGACGGCCGTAGCCGCCGTCCTGGTACTGGTTCCGGCTGCAGCAAGGAATTCGGAGGCGCTGGCAGCGGGCCTTAGCACGGCATACCTGCCCGGCCGCTTCGAGCGTCTGGCCGAGCGCCCCGCCGTGTGGATCGACGTGGGTCACAATCCGCTCGGCGCCCAGGCGATGCAAGGGGCGCTGCAGGAACAGTTGTCCGATGGTGCGATCCGGCGCTTCCGTTGCGTGTTGGCCATGCTGATCGACAAGGATGCCGCCGGGGCAGCGATCGCATTGCGCGACGTGGTCGCCGCCTGGTATTGCGCGCCGACGACGGGCAGCCGCGGTCAGCGGGCCGAGCAGTTGGCCGATCGCATCAGCGGACCGGTCGGCGCGGCGCCGGTCCGGTTATTCGGGAGCGTGAGCGCAGCGCTGGACGCGGCCGTTGCGGATTCCGCGCCCGATGACGGCGTGCTCGTGTTCGGATCGTTCGCGACGGCCGCGGAGGCCGGGCTGCACTGGCGCAAGCGCGCCGCGGGCGGCTGAGCCTGCGTCACGACATGCCGGCGCCGATACTGCTAGAATTGCCGTTCACTGCCCTGGCAGGATCAGGGCCAACATAGAGTCAACAGGCCCCGGGCGATAACGAGAATGGATGTCGCGCTCAAGCAAAGACTGGTTGGCGCCACGGTGCTGATCGCGCTGGCGGTGGTCGTGCTGCCGATGCTGTTGAGCGGCCGTCCCGACGATACCGCGCAGGAATCCCGGAAGATCGAATTGCCGCCGCAGCCGGCCGAGCTCGATTTCCAGACGCGCCGCTATCCCATTGGCGATGCGCCAACGACGGAGCCGCGCACTGTATCGCCGGCCGCCGAGCCGTCGCCGGGCGAACTGACGCACATCGAAGTGGAACCTCGCGGTTTCGAGGATGCCCTGGGCGCCGACGAGGCAGCTGCTGCGACGTCCGCCGGGCCCGAAGCAGCGGACGACGAGCAGCCGACCCCGGCTGAGGCGGCCGGCACTGAACCTGAACGCGTTGACCCGACGCCGCCGGCAGGGTCCGCCGCCACGGCGTCGGCGCCGCCCACCCAACCCGTGCCGATGGGCGACGGCGGCCGCTACGTGGTCCAGGTGGCGAGCTTTGGCTCGCTCGACAACGCCAATCGCCTGTCGGACACGCTGCGCGGCCATGACTACGCCGTGCTGTCCGATTCCGTTACCTCGGACGTCGGCACGCTGCACCGTGTGCGGGTCGGTCCCTTCGAGAGCGAGGCCGCCGCCAACCAGGCG
>Ga0075326_1000258_pt1 | contig 11249 bp, 10 predicted proteins | sample MayberrySE_Catta_3_FD_120052 | JGI IMG/M metagenome (GOLD analysis project Ga0075326, IMG submission 120052) | Natural and restored wetland microbial communities from the San Francisco Bay, California, USA, that impact long-term carbon... | ecosystem: Environmental > Terrestrial > Soil >...
CACCGATCCCGTTTCGAAGGCCAGTGTCCCCGCGGCGGCGGAAAATGGGGCGTGATGCTGCGCGCCGAGCGGATACACCTTGCTCGCGATCAACACCGATTGCTCCCCGAGCGTCCCGCTCCGGAGGTCGAACGGGTAGGCGACGAGCTGGCCGAGCTGTGCCAGGAGGAGCCGTCCCGCCGGATCGACGACGGGTTGAGAGCGGGTCCCTTTTTTCAGGATCGTCGTCGGCCCGCCATCCAACTCCCCGAGGCGGATCCGGTGACCCTCGTCCGTCGACGCATCGGCGAGGAACACGAACCGCTTCCCGTCGGGCAGGAACGCCGGCCACGCGTGGGTGTCCTCCACGCCCTCGTCGAGCTCGGTCACGGCCACGGGCGGCTGGCCCCCCGAAGCGGACAGCCTCTGGATGGGCCCGGAGCCGCTCCCGACGAGGATCACGTCGCCCGCTCCCCAGCCTCCCCCGCGAGGGTCGGACACGAGACCGACCGGCCGCGCCGCGGCCCCGTCGAGCGCGATCCGGAGCAGCCGGCTCTCGGAGAAGAACGCGATCTCCCTCCCGTCCGGCGACCAGAACGGGTGCTGGGCGCCGGCGGTCCCCGGAAGGACCCTCGCCTCGACCGAATCCAGGCTACGGACGCACAGCTGCCGCTGGCCGTCCTCGTCCCGAACCACGAACGCGAGCGCCGTGCCGTCGGGAGACAGGGCGAAGGAGCCCGATTCGACGCGCCGGCCTGGAATGTCCACGTCGAACTCGAACTCGCGGGCGGGACCGACGTCGGGTGCGAGAGCGAATCTCCCGAGCGCGGCTCCCGCCACGAGGGCCATCGCCGCGGTGACGAGCCACCACGTCCGGCCGCGCGCGGACGGCGCCGCGACCGCCGCTTGCGCCGCGGCGACATCGTCCTTGGCCGGGGAGGCGAGCACGATCCGCGCCTCGCCCATGTCCCGAAGCCGCGTGCGCGCGTCCTTGTCCAGGCACCGCGCGAGCAGCCTCCGCACGGCGGGGGGCGTCGAAGGCGGCAGGGCGCTCGGGTCGGGATCGCGCGTCACCACCGCCGCCAGGACGTCGGTCACCGTTTCCCCGTCGAACGCGCGGCGACCGACGAGCATCTCCCACACAACGCAGCCGAAGGCCCAGATGTCCGCGCGCTTGTCCACGGGCCGGCCGCGGGCCTGCTCGGGGCTCATGTAGGCGGCGGTGCCGAGGATCATCCCGGCCGCCGTACCCGCGGTCGTGATCGTCGGCATCATGGTCGGGGTCGAGGTGGGCCCCGACACCGAAGGGTCCCCCGCCATGGCCTTGGCCAGACCGTAGTCCAGGACCTTCACGTCACCTTCGGGTGTGATCTTGACGTTGGCGGGCTTGAGGTCGCGGTGCACGATCCCACGATCGTGGGCGTACTCCAGGGCGTCGACGATCTGGCGAGCGACGGCGATCGCCTCGTCGACCGGGAGCGGGCCGCGGGCCAGGCGCGCCGCGAGGTCCTCGCCCGGCACCAGCTCCATGGAGAGGAACCGCCGCCCGCCCGCCTCGTGGAGACCGTGAATGGCGGCAACGTGCGGGTGGTTGATGGACGCCAGGACCTTCGCTTCGCGCTCGAAGCGCGCGAGGCGCTCGGCGTCCGCGGTGAACGCGGTCGGCAGGACCTTGATCGCCACCTCGCGCTCGAGGGTGGTGTCCTTGGCCCGCCACACCTCTCCCATCCCCCCCTCCCCGATCTTGTCGAGAAGGCGGTAGTGCAGAAGGTCAAGGCCGGGCTCGAATTGCAGTTCGGATTCCCCCGATCAGGCGAGCAAGTGTACACCCACGACCGCACCTTGCTCGGCACTGGTCGCTTCGGGGCCATCATCCTATGATCCTCATCCGCGAACACCCTCACCGGAGGCCACCATGCACTCCCCCACTCGCACCCCGCGCCCGATCGCCGACCTGGCCCGCGATCTGCGGATCGCGCCCGGCCACCTCGTGCCCTACGGCGACGACAAGGCCAAGGTGCGCCTCGCGGCGCGCGCCGCTTCGTCCCGGCCGCCGGGCAAGCTCGTGCTCGTCTCGGCGATCACGCCGACCGCGGCGGGCGAGGGAAAGACGACGATCTCGATCGGTCTCGCCCAGGGGCTGGCGGCGATCGGCGAGCGCGTCTGTCTCGCGCTGCGCGAGCCGTCGCTGGGGCCGACCTTCGGTCTCAAGGGAGGCGCCACCGGAGGCGGGCGATCGGTGGTCGTTCCCGCCGCCGACATCAATCTGCACTTCACCGGGGACTTCCACGCGGTCTCGGCGGCGCACAATCTGCTGGCGGCGATGCTCGACAACCACGTTCATCACGACAACCCGCGCGGCATCGATCCGCGGCGCGTGCTGTGGCGGCGCGTCATCGACCTCAACGACCGCGCCCTGCGCCACGTCGTCATCGGCCTCGGCGGCGTGCTCGAAGGAGTGCCGCGCGAGACCGGCTTCGACATCACTCCGGCCTCCGAGGTGATGGCCGCCCTGTGTCTCGCCGAGGACGGCGACGACCTGCGCGCGCGGCTGGCGCGCCTGCTCGTTGCGCTGACCGTCGACGGCGAGCCGGTGACCGCCGGGGACCTCCGGGCGGTCGGCGCGATGATGGTTCTGCTCAAGGACGCCCTGCTCCCCAACCTCGTGCAGACCGGCGAGGGCGTCCCCGCCTTCGTCCACGGCGGACCGTTCGCCAACATCGCTCACGGCTGCAACTCGGTGATCGCGACCAAGATGGCGCTGGCCCACGCCGACTGGACGGTCACCGAGGCCGGCTTCGGCTTCGACCTCGGGGCGGAGAAGTTCTTCGACATCAAGTGCCGCACGGCGGGGCTCGACACCGCCGCGGTCGTCCTCGTCGCCACGGTCCGCGCCCTCAAGCGCCACGGCGGCGTGGTGAAGAAGGAGGACCTCGCACGCCCGGATCCGGCCGCGGTCGAGCGCGGCCTGGGCAACCTGCACAAGCACGTCGAGAACATCCGCACCTTCGGGGAGCCGCCCGTGGTGGCGATCAACCGCTTCGCGGCGGACACCGAGGAAGAGATCGCCGTCGTGCGCGGCTCGTGCGCGGCGCTCGGCGTGCCGTGCGCGGTGGCCGACGTCTTCGCCGCGGGCGGCGAGGGCGGGCGCGAGCTGGCGCGAGCGGTGGTCGAGCACGCCGAGCGCAAGTCGAGGCCGTTCACGCCGCTCTACGACCTGGCCCTGCCGGTCAAGGACAAGGTCGATGTGATCGCGCGCCGCATGTACGGCGCCACCTCGGTCGAGTTCACCCGCGCCGCCGAGCGCGACCTCAAGGAGATCGCGCGCCTCGGCTACGCCGGCCTGCCGATCTGCATGGCCAAGACGCCCAACTCGCTCACCGACGACCCGCAGGTGGTCGGCCGACCCGAGAGCTTCGACATCACCGTGCGCAACGTCATTCTCGCCGCGGGCGCCGGGTACGTCGTGCCCCTGCTCGGCGAGATCATCCGCATGCCCGGCCTGCCCGCACAGCCCCAGGCCGAGCGGATCGATCTCGTCGACGGCGAGGTGGTGGGCCTGCTCGGGGGGTGAGGGCCGCGCTCGCACTCGGCGGCTTTACTTCGGCGTGCAGTCCTCGAGCCGGGAGCCGCTGAGCTTGATCGTCATGTTGCCCTCCTCGGAGGTGAACTGGATGGCCCCGACCCAGGCGTCGGTGCCCTTCATGATGATCTCCCCCTCGCCCGTCATCGCCGGCGGCCCCTCGCAGGCCACCTTCCAGGTGGCCTTTTCCCCTTCCATCTCGAAGTCCGAGTTCGTGCACTTCCGGCGCTCGTCCGCCCCCCCTGGCGGCTCCTGCCATACCTTCGGAGCGCAGACCTTCGTCTTGTTCGCCGGCATCTCCATGGGCATGCCCTCCATCGACATCTTGGAGGTCACCTCCCACAGATCCCCGGTCGCCGCGGGCGGATCATCGGACGCAACGACGGGCATCGAGCCCAGCACGAGCAACGCGGCCGCCGCGAGGCGGCATGAGAAGCGCGAAACCATGTGTTCACCCCCCGGTTCGTGAGAAAGGCGTCACGGTCGGGAAACTCTACACCTCGCGGGATCGGCCGTCCATCGGATTCGCGTTGTGTCCGACGAGCCTCGAGCCGACGCGCGCAGTCGACCGCACCGCGATCGGGGCGCGATGCGGCCCCGCGCTCAGCGGTCGCCAGAATCCAGCGTGGCGAGGAACGGCCGGTCGGAGGCACGGTAACGGACCATCCTCCAGATGTTCGTTCGGTTGCCTTCGGAATCCACGTCCGGGTTCGCGAACATCCACACCGTGTCGCCCGCCGGGGTGACCTCGAACGCGCGACCGCGGTCGGTCTCGGTGATGAGCGTGTTCCCGTTGGGCAGACGCTGGACCGAGCCGCCCCAGAACGAGAAGAACCGCTCGCCGTTCTCGTAGCTCCAGACGATGCCGTTGCTCCCGGGATCGATCTCGAGGATCCGCGAGGCGCGGGTGCCGTTGTCGAACATCACGAGGCGGCCCCCCGGAACCAGGGTCGGCTGGTGCTGGAGGATGACGTTGTTCGGTCCCCACAGCCAGACGATCTCGTGGCTCTCTCCGTCCACGACGGCGACGGCGTTCAGGCTCTTGATCGAGATCAGCAGGTTGCCTCTCTTGTACAAGGGTGAGCTCCCGGCCTGCGAGCCGTCGAACAACTCGACGTGGTTGACGTGTAACAAGTCGAGTGCGGTGATGTGCTCATCGTAACGGCGATGGGCGACGCTCGGTATGAGATAGGCGTAGCGCGACGCGCGCAGGAGGTCGTAGACCGAAAGCTCTTCCAGCGGGCGACCTTCGGACGATAGCCGCACGATCTTCTCGATGAACACGGGAAGCTCGGCGTGCAGCTCCGGACGCATCTGCGGTTCCCGGACGATGCAGTGGATGTCGCCGTGGTCGTCGGCCCAGACGTCGTGATGCACTCGCGCGTCCCACGCCCACAGGAGCCTAGAGGCGGAATCGAGTCGGATCAGAGCCGTATCGGATAGCACGACGAGAATGTCGCCGTTTCCGAGGAGCTCGGCGTGGTGCCAGCCTGGCGCGGACCCCGGGTCGATACCCTCGGCCGAGCGGTATGCGTAGGACCACTCGTGCAGGACGCGGCCGCTCATGTCGACCACGCGCGCGACGCTGCGGTCGCTCGCGTTGTAGAAGTTGAGCCCGCGGTAGCTCCTGTCCTCGTCGTGGTACAGAACGCCGCTCCGCTCGTGGTCGGGATCGAAGCTCGAGGCGACGTACGGCAGGGTGGCCAGTTGCTCGAACCTCGCCGCGCTGCCCTCGATCTCGATCGGACGCGGCCACACCGGAGGCTTGGGCCGGGGCGCTTCCACGATCCCGGCGCGGATGGCCAACGACCGCAGCGGCGAATACGGGAACAGGTGACTCCGATGAGCCATGAACCCCCAGACGAACAGCGCCGCCGCCAGGGCGCCCGAGGCCAGGGCCTTGTTCCAGGCTTTGAGCTTGATGTCGATCGGACCCTCTTCGTCGGAAACATCGAGCCCGCCGGACCCGCAGTCAAGGCGGGACGAGGGAACCCCGCGACCGGGGTTCGTCCGGGGTAAACTCGTGCGCATGCGCGACGACGCCGCGCCCGGAGGCGCGTTTCCCCCCACTCGCTGGTCCGCCGTGGTCGCCGCGCGGAGCGAGGACCCGGCCGAGCGGAGACGCGGCCTCGAGATCCTCGTCGCGGCCTACTGGAAGCCCGTCTACAAGTTGATCCGCGCGCGATGGAACCGCTCGACCGAGGACGCGCGGGACCTGACCCAGGAGTTCTTCGCGCGCGTCATCGAGAAGGACTTCCTCGCGGGCTTCGACCCGGGGAAGGGGCGGCTCAGGACGTTCCTGCGGACGTGCGTCGACGCGATGGCCAAGAACGACGTGCGCGATGCGATGCGCCTGAAGCGCGGGGGCGGCGCGCAGGTGCTGTCGCTGGACTTCGAGACGGCGGAGGGCGAGCTGGCGCTCGCGGGGATCCCGGCGCCGGAGGACCGCGCCGACGAGTTCTTCGAGAAGGAGTGGGTGCGGAGCGTGTTCGCGCTCGCGCTGGCGCGGCTGCGCGCGGAGTGCGAGGCGAAGGGCAAGGCGGCGAACTTCCGGGTCTTCGAGCGCTACGACGTGGAGGACGAGGAGCCGCGCCCGACCTATGCGGCGCTCGCCTCGGAATTCGGCATCGCGGCGACCGACGTGACGAACTACCTCGCGTGGGCGAGGCGCGAGTTCCGTCGCGTCGCGCTCGACACGCTGCGCGACATGACCGCGAGCGAGGAGGAGTTCCGCCGGGAGGCGCGGGACCTGTTCGGGCTCGATGCGCGGGCCGGGTGAGCGGACCATGACGACCCCGCGACCCGTGACCCCGCCGGAGAGCACTCGATCCTCGTGGCTCTCGGATGCCGCCGTCGAGCGGCTTCGCGAGGCCGCCGGCACTCCCGACCTCACCGCTACGCGCTATCGGCTGATCCGGCGCGTCGGGCGGGGCGGGATGGGAAGCGTCTACCTCGCCGACGACACCCATCTCGACCGGCCCGTCGCCCTCAAGGTGCTCGATCTCGACGACCCGCGCGGCCTCCTCGCCGAGCGGCTCCTGCGCGAGGCGCGGATCCTCGCGCGCCTCGAGCACCCGGGAATCGTTCCGGTCCACGAGGCCGGACGCCTCGCCGACGGTCGCGTGTTCTACGCCATGAAGTACGTCGAGGGCGAGCGGCTCGACCACCGCGTCGCGCGCGACCCGGACCTGCCGTCGCGGCTGCGTCTGTTCCGGCGCGTGTGCGAGGCGGTGGCCTTCGCTCACGACCGCGGGATCCTGCACCGCGACCTCAAGCCCCAGAACGTCATGGTCGGGACCTTCGGCGAGGTCTGGGTCATGGACTGGGGTGTCGCCAAGGTGCTGCGGGACGTGGACCGGCCGCCGGACCGCGGGGGCGCGGGCACGGCAGCATGGGGCGCGACGGACACGGACCACGGCACCGTCCTCGGGACCCGCGGGTACATGGCGCCCGAGCAGGAGCGCGGAGACCTCTCTGCCGTGGGACCGCGCTCGGACGTCTACTCTCTCGGGGCGATGCTCCGCTTCCTGCTCGGGGACGATCCGCCGCGCCCGCTCCTCGCGATCTGCGCCAAGGCGATGGCGGCGGAGCCGGCGGAGCGCTACGCCGGCGCGCTGGACCTCGCCCGGGAGGTGTCGAGGCACCTCGACGGACTCCGGGTCGAGGCTTACCCTGAGGGCGTCCTCGACAAGGCCCGCAGGCTGTACGAGCGGCACAAGGTCGCGGTCTGGCTGATCGCAGCGTACCTGGTGGTGCGCGGGGCTCTCCTCGCGTTCCTCGGACGCTAAAGGACCCGGGGGCCGATGGTTAATGGGTCCTCGTCGGGAAGGAGAGACATTTCCAGGAGGGTCGGACATGAGGCGAGTCGGCGTGGCGATGGTTCTCGGTGCGTTTCTCGGGGCGTTCGACGGCCTGACGGCGTGGTTCACGCCCGCGGTGCGGGATCAGCTCGGGACGATCGTGATGCTCTCTTCTCTCAAGAGCGTGATCGCGGGCCTGTTGATCGGGATCTTCGCCGTGTTCGTCCCGAAGCGGCCGGCGGTCGTCCTGTTCGGCTTCGGGGTGGGGTTGGTGCTCGCCTGGCTCGTCGCCATGCAGCCCGACCCGACCACCGGCGAGCACTATTACGTACAGATCATGGTGCCGGGCGCGCTCGTGGGCGTGCTCGTGGGATGGGCCACGGCCCGGTACGGTGGGGGTCCCTCGGCGTCGGCCGCGTGAATTTTTCGTGAATCCAGGCTCCGCGCGCATGGTGCTCGCGGTGCGACGAGAATCCGCCTGGGCGGCGCGCGCCGTCCGGGGCACATGAGGAGGACGACAAGATGAGCAAGGTCAAGCCGATTCCCGACGGTTACGGCACGGTGACCCCGTACCTGGCGATCCGCGACGCTGCGCGGGCGATCGAGTTCTACAACAAGGCATTCGGCGCCGAGGAGCTGTTTCGCATGCCGGGGCCGGGCGGCAGGGTGATGCACGCGGAGCTGCAGATCGGCAACTCGAAGGTCATGCTCGGCGAGGAGTCGGTGGAGCAGGGCGCACCCTCTCCGCAAACGCTCGGCGGCACGGCCACGGGCCTCCTGCTGTACGTGAACGACGTCGACGCCTCCTTCAACCGCGCCGTGAGCGCGGGATGCATCGCGAAGCTGCCCCCGACCGACATGTTCTGGGGGGACCGCTACGGCAAGCTCGAGGACCCGTTCGGTCACTCGTGGTCGATCGCGACGCACAAGGAAGACGTGAGCCCCGAGGAGATGGGGCGCCGGATGGCGAAGATGGGTCCCTGCTGAGCGGAAGGCAGGAGTCTCAGGGGAGCTGGACGAGGAGCTGCTCGGGATCGTCGAGCGCGATCCCGGGGAGTTGCTCGCGGTCGAGCGCCTGCGCCGCGCGGGGCACGGCCTCCTCGAGGTAGCGCTTCAGCTCCCCGGCGTTGATGCGGCTGTCGAGGTCGAGGTCCGCTCCTCCGCCGAGACCCTTGAACAGGTGGTAGCTGAACAACCCGTGGCCCTGGTCGTCGAGCGAGCTGGCGATCTGGCTCCCGGAGCCGGCGGAGAACACGGAGATCCCCGCCAGGACCGGCTGGAGCGGCACGAGCACGAGAGGTCGCGCGTGGTCGAGCAGCGCCGTCCCCTCGCGCGACAGCCCCGCGAAGCAGGTGTCGAGAAACAGCGTCGTCCGGCGCGCGCCCAGCGCGGCCAGACTCTCGACCATGCGATCCACGGGGAAGGCGGTCTGCCGGACGTAGTCGGGATCGCCGTCGGCGGGCAGCAGGTAGGGCGTGAAGTCCCTCAGCTCCGCCATCCCGTGGCCGGCGAAGAACACGAAGACCTCCGAGTCGGGCGCGGTGCGGCGCGCGAGCCAGCCGTCCTCGCCGAACAACCGCTGGAGCTGCCCGAGGGTCACCTCGCCGTCGACCAGCAGCTCGATTCGCTCCGCGGGGATGCCCAGCGCTTGCTGGAAGTAGCGTGCCGCGGTGCGAGCGTCGGCGGCGGCGTAGGTCGCCGGCGGCGCGTCGGCATACGCCCCGACGCCGAGCACCACGGCCAGCCCGGCCGGGCGCAACCAGGGCGAGCTCGGGACGACGCGGTCGACGTCCGAGATCGCCGGCGGCGGCGGCGATGGGGACGTGCTCTCCTCGATCGGGTCGGGCAACCCGCGCTCCAGCTCGGAGGGCACCGAGGCGCGGTCCCAGCGATCCTCGACCGGAAGCGTCGCTCCCGCGCCCGCCCGGAACGCCTCGAGCCACGCGCCGATCTCGATCTCGAGCGCCCGGCCGCCGATCGGCAGGTCGAGCGCGGTCGCCCCGTGCGCCACCACGACCGAGAAGCACGCCGGCCCCTCGGCGGCCGAAGCGTGCAACATGCGGCTCCTGCCGACGCCCTGGATCACGCCGTCGACCCACCGGCCCCACGTCGTCCGGTAGCGCGGGAACCCGACCGAGGTGGAGCCCTCATCGACGCCGGGACGTGTCCGGAGGCACAGCTCGAGCCGCGCGCGGTCTGCGACGTCGCTCACGCTCGCCAGGGAAAGCTCGAGAGTCGGATGGTCCCAGTCGATTCGCTCCCCCGCCTCGCCGCTCCGGTTCTCGAAGTCGGCGCTCGCGGCGAGCCACGCGGCGAGGGCGAGCGCAGGCGGCAGGACGCGGAGGCACGGGGCTCGGCGAGCGTCGGTCATCGGTCTACCTCGTGATCTCGTAGTCCCACAGGACCTCGGCGCGCCGGGCGACCGGGATCCGCAGCAACCAGCGGTTGAGCGCCGTCAGCGCGTCTCCCGCGTCCGCGGTGGACAGCTCGTCCCCCGCCGACGCCTCGAGGCTGAAGCTCACGGGATCGAGCGTCGCCACGGCGAGCAGTCGCTCGCGCTCGCGCTCGCGCCCGTCCGGCAGGAGCGCGCGGATCTCGAAACCCGCGGACTCGCCGGGAATGCGGACCGTCTCGCCCGCGGCGATCTCGAGGCCGGCCAAGAAACGGTTCGGGACGAGGACCTCCAGGCTGCCGTCGGGTCCGACGTGGATCAGCGTCAGGTAGCAGCGCCGCGAGGCGGTGACCTGAAGGACGAGCGGCTCGCCGTCGCGGTACGTTCGCGTGGGGGGCTTCGAAGCGAGATCGATCGTGAATCCCGGGTCGCGCACGCCTTGCTCGAGCGCGACCTCGGCCACGAGCGTCGCCTCGTAGACCGGGGTCTCGCCCTCGAGGCGCGTCCGGTAGGTGACCTGCTCGCGGACGATCCGGCCCTCGGTCGCCGTCCACACGATGTAGGAGAAGCCGTCGCGCACCGCGCCGTCCTGCTCGGAGAGCAGCCGGAGCTGCTGGGCCGCGATGCGGATGCCGGTGGCCTCGGCCACGGCCTCGTCGCGCGCCCGCTGCAGCGCTTCGCGCCGGGCCTGCTCGGGCGTGCGCTCCACTCCGACGACCGACGCGGTGACCTCGACGACGCGGGTCTCCGCGGGTTCGCCCGCCGGCTCGTCCGCGACCGCGGGCTGCAACATGAGCAACACGATCGCGGCCGGGAAGGCTGCCCGGCCCATCCTATCGATCGCCGGTGCCGGCGCCCTGCTGACGCTTCCACTCTTCATAGGCCTGGACCTCTCGATCGAGCTCCTCGAAGGCCTCCGAAGCGCGGAAGCGCGTGTACAGCCGCTCCTGCGAGCGGATCTTCGCGAGGAACCGGGTGTTGGCTTCGCCGATCGGCATCTCCATGAGGACCCACGCGCGATAGGTGCCGCCCTCGCGATCCAGCTTCTGCCTGGACAGGCGCGAGCCGCTGAGCGAGTCGGAGACCACCGTCTTGCTCACCTGGGTGAACATGCCGAGCAGCTCGGCGTCGTCGTTGAGGCCGGTCTCCTCGACGAAGCGCTTGGACAGCCCGGCGATACGCACGTCCATCTGCCGCGCGATCTCCACGCGGCCGTCCTGCGCGGCCTTGTCGATGGCGGTCTGGAGGTCCCGTGACGTCGCCGTGGCCACCCCGACGAGCCGGTCGTCGTCGCGCGGCGGATCGGCATACCAGTCCGGTGCTTCGATCTTGGGAACGGTCGAGGCCTTCTGCTTGTGCTCTCCGCAGGCGGCAGCTACGAGCAGAAGGGCCAGCGAGACAACCACGACGATCGTTCGGTTCATTGTGAGCTCCTCCGGGCGCGGGGCGTGTGTCCCCTAGGGAGAAGGCGATTGTCCTGTCCTGGGGACAGACG
>Ga0075326_1000260_pt1 | contig 11206 bp, 9 predicted proteins | sample MayberrySE_Catta_3_FD_120052 | JGI IMG/M metagenome (GOLD analysis project Ga0075326, IMG submission 120052) | Natural and restored wetland microbial communities from the San Francisco Bay, California, USA, that impact long-term carbon... | ecosystem: Environmental > Terrestrial > Soil > Wetlands...
ACGCAAAGGCCGCAAAGATCGGAGAGTACGCGTAAAATTATTCCGAGGGTTTTCATTTTTCCCTTGGACCTTGGCGACTGCGCCTTGGCGCGAGGAATTTCCGACTTCGAGCGCTTTTCAGCTTCCGATTCATTTGCGCAGGCCACGACCAATTCAGAGTAAGTACTTCTGAGTTCAGTACATACTCCAACTCTGCGAACTCCGCGCCCCTTGGCTTCCCGAATTCCGGAAGAGCGGAAGGTGCCTTTTTTGATAACGTTGAACTTCGAACTTTGAACTTCGAACCGCCGCTTACGGCCCGCTATTTGCCGTCGTCCAGGCTGACGACGATGATGGCGTTCGCGATCAGCCAACCGTCGTCGCTTTTTTCATTAAGCACCTGCAATCCGCCTTGGACCACGTTGATGTGTCCGCCGCCGTGCGGCAGCGTTTCCAGCACGGCCTTCTTGTCCACCGCCTCGGGCTTCGGCACGCCGATGGTGACATCGACCCGCATATCGTCGGCGGTCTTGCCGATCAGCCGCGGAAATCCCAAACTGCTGTGATGAATCGCATCGAACACCGCTCGTTTAGCGGCAGCGGTGTAGTCCAATCCGTGAACATCCACTCCCATCCCCATTTCCGTGACGCATCGGACCATAGCCATATGCACCTCCTATGCAGACGAAGCCAGTTTCAAACGCTCAAAGTTTGGATCGTTCCACGTTGAAACAGTTTCAATCGATTAAAGAAACTTTCGCTTTACCGACAAAAAGATAAGCTGGTACCTTACTTGCGTGGTGGAAGGGGATCGATTCCAGCGATGGTCTTGAAAACTTTGATGACCTCACTATCCCGCGGCAGCTCCGCAACAAATTTCTGCTGTTCCTCCGCCATCAGTGGCGTCGGATAGAGTCCAAGAACCTTTTTGTATTGTTCGTGAAATTGGCGATCTTTGTAAGTATCGCGAAAGGCTTGCCTGAGTATCTCGGCGAATTTCTCCGGCGTGCCCGGCGGCAGATACTTGAGCGTTCCGACGCCCCAAAAAATCCGCGCCATGGCCATGAGTCGGCGTTCGATGTCGGACCGCACAAACGCTTCGATTTCAGGCAAATGGGCAAATTGAGGGGGACGATGTCCTTTGGGAATCTCGATTATGGCATGGAAATCGACGGTATTTCTGTAGGACTCTGACAGCACCCGCGTGTCCAGCGCTGCCGCTCGCGCATCGACTTCCCCTCGCTCCACAGCGATGTCCAGCTCGGTTCCTGAGTAGCCGACGACAAAGCGCGGATCTTGGAGATCCAAAAGCCACGCCATCAGCCGTCCGCGAATGAACTGTACATGGCCCACCGATTGGGCGCCGATTCTGAGCCCCGAAGCAGCGCGCAACTTTTCCAAGCTGTCGAGGCCGAGAGCTTTTCGGGTCACAAACATATTATTGTTCTCGCTGAAAGGCGACCCGAGATAGATAAACTTGAAAGGATCGTAGTTGGCGCCGGGCGCGCCGAGGACGGCGCTCGAGAGCACCCCCGGCGAGGTGGCGCCGATGGTGAGCCCGTCCGCCGCCGCGCGAAATACCTGGCTGGCCGCCTGTCGGCCCCCGGCTCCCGGCACATATTGTGTAACGATCGTCGGATTTCCGGGAATGTACTTTTGCAGAAACGACACGATCGTTTTAGTTCTTAAGTCGGCGGTACCTCCCGGACTGTTTCCTTCGATGACGTTAATGGTTTTCCCCTTGTAATAAGGCGCTTGGGTGCTGCCGTCCTTCGGGAACAAGAGGATAAGCGTCCAAAAACCGAATCCGAGCCAACGGCTAAGGCGTTTCATTTTACCCTCCGGTCATCTGTGCGCTCTTGGCGGTTAATTCTCCCATTCCAAAATTGCTTTTTGGTGGCCGCGTAACTTAATCACTGCTTTGGCGGCACGTGATAGGTGACCGAGCCGGCTTTTCCCACGTGCAGGGATTCATCCAGTTTGGTATCGATGATCGCGTGGTTGGGATCGCGAAAAACATTCATCGGGTCCAAGCCCTGTTCCACTTTCTTAATCTCACGCCGCAGCATGTCCCGATACATCACAATGCCGCGGTCCGAAGCCGCGAGCCGTTCACGAGTGCGGTCGAGTATCGGCCCTTGGGTTTCCCACGCCATGAAATCCTGGGCATCCACTTGATCGAGACGAAACCTGGTGAACGGATGACGGACGCCCGGTGGATCCTTGAAGGGCTTGCGGTGGTACACCGGCACATCGACTTTGTTCGTCCGCGGCTCCGCCGAGTCCGGCACAAAGTGGACGTAAACGATCCAGGTATGGGTATCGTCGATGGGCACGCGAATCTGTGTGCGATTGGCCTGCCGCAAGACGGTCGGAAACAGCAGCGGATGCTCCTCCACTTTGCCATCCTTGAAAAACCGTCGCTTGAGTAGGCCGTGACCGAATTCCTCGACCTCGAACTTTATCAAGTTGTCGATGGTGCCACGGGTCGTGCTCTCAACTTTAAAGCCGTCGGTGACAAGCTCTTGATGCAGAATATGCAAGTGGGCTGTGTCGACGGAGTTTTCCATCGCCTGCAGCCAGTTGCAGTCCAGTTGCGGCAACACGCGCAACCAGTGCCAGCCATCGGTGCGCGCCCAGACATCGTACTTTGGAATCGCCGGCGCCGGCTGAGGTCCGAGATAAGCCCAGTAAAGCCCCGCCAACTTTTGAACCGGATAAGCTTTGTGCTTTACAGTCCGGCAAAAATTGCTATCCGCCGGCTCGGCCGGGGTTTCAAGACAATGACCCTGAATATCGTAGAGCCAACCATGATAGGCGCAGGCAATGCCTCGTTCCTCGACTCTGCCATAGGATAGAGACACGCCGCGATGCGAACAGCGATCATCCAGGAGACCCAGTTCTCCGGTTTTGGTTTGAAACAACACCAGATCTTCGCAGAGGATCCTGACAAACTTAACCGGATTGTCTTCAGGTAATTCCGCCGCGATAGCGACCGGATGCCAGTAGCGGCGCAGCAATTCTCCCGCCGGCGTTCCAGGACCAACGCGCGTCAACATCTCATTTTCTTCCGGTGTCAGCATCTCTGCTCCTTCTCGAAGGCGGCGCCCCTTGGCGCGGTTCAACGTTACAGGTTCAACCGTTCAACGATCCATCCCTCTTTAACCGCGTGGAACTCGCTCATCGGTTTTCTCCGGACGGTGAATGATGAGGGTAGGCATTACGGCACCGGCAAACAGAGTTAAATCCTCCGGCAGATGAGATCACCTTTTGGAAACGGCAAGAGCACGCAGTCTACTCGCGGATCATTTTCGGCGCGGTCCAAAAGCTCCGTCTGGAGACGGGGAGAAGTTACGTTATCGATAACGAGCAATCCACCGGGCACGAGACGGGGGACGGCTTTCTCGTAGATCTTGGCGTTGAGCTCCGGGGGTTGAAGATCGGAGAAGCAAAACGCGATCTCCTCAAAACGGGTGGTGTAGTCGAGAGCATCGCCATGAACGGCTTGGACCGAACCTTCCGCTCCGGCGCGGGAGATGTTCTCTCGGGCTAAAGCGACTTTCTTTTCATCGAGCTCGACCGTCGTCAACATCACCCCTCGCGCACGAGCGGCCAGCGACAGCCACAGGGTGGAATATCCGCCGCTGCTGCCCAGCTCCAGAAATACTCCCTGCGGCGCGGACATCGCAAGGAGCGAAAGGCAGCGCCCGACATCGAGGGACACACTGCGCAGCGACCGCTGATCGCGTTCGGTCTGTTCCTCCAGTTCGCGCATCACTTGTTGCATGGTTGGCGAAATATCATGAAACACTTGCGCCTCCCTCGAGATTTTCGAACGGCACGCTGCGCCGGTTGATCTGCTCTTCGATGTCTTGCGGAAGTAAATTCTCACACAGCAGAACATAGTCACCGTAGGCGCCGTGGACGGGACCGAGCAGGCTCCGCTCGGGAAGGAGGCCGGGGTCTCGGCCGCCAAACCGCGGCAACTTCGAGCGATACTTTTGGTAGAGCTCGTACCAATCGCGCGTGGACTGTATATAGAAATCCAACGGCACCGGTGGCTGCTCGGCTTCTTTGCAGAGCGCCGTCGACGGCTCGCGCCGCCACTGTTGCGGCCGCGGCAAAATCCCGCGCGACATGAGGTATTCGAAGCCGGTGCTCGACGATTTGACCGCTTCGGTAACCGATTGAAACCCATGCGGACGCGCCATCTCGACGCCGGAGACGAAGCTCGGCTGGACGCCCGTGCCAAAAATTTCCACCGCGTCGCACATCCAGCGCACCCAGTTGTCCCACCCGATGCGCTCGGCCTTGCCCGGATTGATCCATTCGAAGAGCCGCCGATCCCACACTTCCATATTGAAGTGGATATTGTCGACACCCGCGGCTTTGTAGCGTTCGACCTCTTCGCGTGGCCGGGCGTTGACTTCGAAGGTAATCCTTGGGTCGGACGTGCATTCTTTGATGGCGCGTATGTACGGCTCGTAAAAATCCGCTTCAGCCTTTCCGTGCAAAGTCTTGGTGATCGTGCCGCCGCTGAGCACAAAGCCGGGCCGCTTTGCGCCGTGCTTGCGGGCGTCGCCCGCGACCTCCTCGCAGACTCGGACAACGTCTGCCACCGATTTCACTGGCGCGGTCAAGGTGAAATCGCGCGATAACTTCATCTGGCGCGCGTTCTCGTTGATGTCGCAGAACTTGCACTCCTCGCGCGCGCCCCAGTATTGGCAGTTGCGAAAGATCGTAATGAACGAGCCGAACGCGACGATTTCATGATAAGGCGTGCCGTCAGGCAAACTCTTCGCATAATAATCCGGCGTTTTCGGGTAACGCACCTCTGCGAGCACGCGCCCTTCGGTTGTCAGGACCAGCCGGCCATCGATCACGTCGATCAGGTAAGGAGAATAGGGCGAAAGCGAAGTTTGAATCGATACCGGACGCATGCCGTAGGGTCCGTTGAGTAGAACGAAGTGTTCGGGAACGCGACGATGCTCGTTCCGCTTAAACTCGGACATCGGCACGAGATCGTAGGAAAACAATCGATAGGACTTGACCAGCGCGCCCGCGGTGGCGTCGAGCGCGGCATCGCTGAACCAATGACCGAGGCTCAGGAGATGCTGCTTGAGAATCGTCTCTTTGGGAACGTCGGGGTACTTCGTGAAATACGATTCCAACGCTTCGTGGTTGGAACCGTTCGTCGTTAAAGACTTAGCCATTTGTCAGATTCTTCCGTGAGCCGATGGATTCAAGTCTGGCTGAAGGCGAGTTTTCACTCGCCTCGATCACCCCTTCAGTGCTGTTGACGATGGCCTACCGGGGAAAGGTCCGTTTGCTCCGGCGGAAATAACGCAACGCACTTGCAGGAATTGAAAATGTAAGTCTCAGCGTACGCCAAAATCTGCGCTTCCCGCCGTTCCATAGCCCCTGCCAGGCAGACCCAATTTCGCATCTCGTGTTGTCCCGACGCTCGAAGCTTGTCGGGATCCAGATTTCTCCACTGGTCGTATCGGCCAGCCTTTAGTTGTTCATAGTACTCGCGATCGGAATCCACATCACCCCACAGAAAGCCATGCAGGTTGGTGAGAGAGGCATGGGACCAACTGGACGAACCGATTATGCATGCGCGGTAAGGGCTCGCTGCAATAATTTCAGCCACCGCCTTCCCCAAATCGTAGCAACGCCATACCGGGGGAGCCTGTGGAGGCAGGACGCCTCCATCAGCCAACATTCTGTCCACTTCCGAGCGATCGGGCAGGCGCCCAATCCATTCGTTCGCTCCCAGAGAGGGCATGCGCATGTCTTCCCCATAGCAGTTGACCTGGAACGGAATTAGAGGATAAGGAAATCCCTTCCTGTCCCAATCGAGGTAATCCAAAGTGAAAGTGAAGGCGTGGCCCAGGGCGGTGGAGTGATGGAACTGCGACGACCAACTTACGTCAAACCCCTTGTTGACCAGTTCGCCGGCCAGGAGGGTTCCGATCTTTTTGCTGCCTGCGATTCTCGACTGCTGCGGGGGACGTTCCATTGGAATGCCGAGGTTTGACACACCCGTGTTCAGAATTCCATTGGGCCCGATCTCATAACGACCCCCGCCTTTCCGGCCACCGATCTCGAATTCATCGAATGCGTAGACACAAAAGGGCGGCAGAATATCCTCTTTGAAATTCTCGTACTGATCATCTCCGAACATCAAAACAAAATCCGGATTGAACTGGTCCAGAGCCTGCCGCGCCGCGCGAAACCCGCTGATCACTTCTTCACGATGTCGCCGCGCAGCGGACACTCCTTCGTCGTTCCCCCATTCCGCTCTCATCTTCGCCGGCCAGTTCTTCGGATCCCTGAGGGCCGCGGGAGTCTTTGCGTTCCTCAGGTTGATACGAAAATAACAGTTCGCCATAGTCTCATCGGTAAACCGCATATGTGGGCCGTGGGGGCACCCGATTCCAAGAATCTCGGCCATGATCGGCCTCCTTGTCACTCTAAAACGGATCCAGGTTCGCGCGGAGCACAATCGTGATGCGAAGGGGAACCTCTGTCCTGCACCACCAGACATCTGTTACAAATCGCGCCGTTTACCCTGACTATTCTCTCATCCCGACACGGCCCCCGAGACTCCGTGCAATAAGAGCCGCGGTTCCGACAAAGACGACTATCAGCACACCCATCACCGTTGCCTTTTCAAACTGGCCTTCTGTAGCGAACTCAAGCATCAGCAAGGAAAGTGTCCTGGTCTCACCCGTCGCTAGAAGCACGACCGTACTGATGTCCCGGACGGCCGAAATAAACACTAGCAGGCCCACCGTCACCAACGCCGGGGAGAGCAACGGCACCAGGATACGGCGGTAGGTAGAGAACCATGACGCGCCCGACACTATCGATGCCTCCTCCAATTCACGCCCTAACTGCAGCATCACACTTTTAATGACCTGTGTTCCTATAGGCATACTCTTTATGATCATCGCGATCATCAGGATGTAGACGGACCCATACAGCGGGATAAATATTCTTGTGCCAAGAAAAGTCCAGAGGAGCGCGATTCCCAGAAGAATCCCCGGGATGGACCAAGGAACCCAGGAGAGAAAATCAAGGACCCCCCTGAAAGTAAAACTTGTCTTCACAATGACATAGGCAATCAGCGAATACAGGAACACGCCGACCATCGCGCTGCCCAGCGCTACTACGAGAGTATTCCATAAAGAGCGCAGTATCACGGGATCTTGAAGCACCTGGCGCCAATTATTTAGGGTCCAGGGATCGCTGATATCAAAGAAGCCAAAAAGCTTCATGAAGGTCCCCAGCACCAGGAAGATGGTTGGAACCACCGTTACGATCAATGCCAGTAGTACGACCAAAACAAAGACAACGTTCTTCCAGCGACCCAGTGCGGTGCGGCGAAGGTTAAAGCCGCGACCCGTCACAGTCGTGAACTCCTTGCGTCCAACAACAAAGCGTTGGAAGCATAGCAGAAGCAGCAGCACGGCCAGAAAAGTCGAACTCAGGGCCATCGCCGGAGGATATTCCGACGGTTCTGCAATGACGAGGTCGAGAATTTTTGTCGAAAAAACTTGGATCCCAACGGGCACTCCCAGGACGAGTTCAATTTCAAATGCCTCTAGGGAACGGATCAGCCCTAAAATCGTAGCTACCAGGATAGCCGGCATCATGACCGGAATAATGATACGAATGAGCGTACCTACCGCACTTGCACCAGACACTCGGGAAGACTCTTCCAAGGCCGCATCCATATTTCTGAACGCCGGCGCCAGGAGTAACACCTTGACTCCGATGGTCGACGAGGCAAGATGCGCCCAGACAATCCCCCAAAACGAATAAATGTTAAACGGCGGCTCGCTAATAAACGGGAGTTTGAGCAGCCACTGATTGACCAAGCCGAACTTGGGGTCGAGCAAGAGTATCCATCCTATCGTCACAGGCAACGCCGGAAGAAAAAAGGAAAGCCAGAACATGAACTCGAGTGGGCCACTGAGAGGTATATCGGTGCGTGCAAGCAGCCAGGCAAGCACGATACCAAGGATCAGGGCGATGAATTGGCGGGCTAACGCCAAGGAGAAAGTATTATGGATAGCGGATAGTATGCCGGGCGAGCTGAAGGCCTCTCGCCATCCTTGAAGACCATAAATCATCGGTTCGCCCGGTTTCGAGACCTGAAAACTGTTCAGGATCATCAAGAAGAGGGGGACCAGAACTACAAACGCAACTACCCCGAGGAGCAAACTCATCAGGAGCAAGGATCCGTTCAACTTTTCCGGAAAGATTACGCGTTCCGGCGCCGCGGTTCTGTCCATGTCATGGACCCTCGAAGTTTACGTCGGTTGTTTGAATCTCCCGCTGGCGAAGCAGCCGTTGGGGAATTCAACCGCCAACCGTACGCCATGCGGCCCTCCCTCAACAGGGGTGATGAAAACCCAGGTTGCAGGCTGCTCAAAAAGATCTCAGAGCCGAGGCGCGCGAAAAATCGGCGAGCGGAGACGTAGTTAGCCAGCACGTTGTAGCGAGACGATCGAGCGCAACGAAGGCTATGAGTCTTTTTCAGCAGCCTGCTAAGGCTCCGCTTCAATTGGGTAAGAGGCTACGCGCGCTTTTCGTCGCCGCGTTCGCCGCTGCCTCAGTATCTGCCGAGATCTGCTCCACCTTATCCCACTGTTCCAGAGATATATTATCTTTTGCAGCTATAGCCCCGAACTTGGCCGTCCATTGGGTGTCCACGTCCCACCGACGAGTGGGCTGGCTCATTTGCTTTGTCCAGACTTCCTGTCCTTCTTTGCCGAGCAGCCAGTTGACGAACACCTTGGTGGCATTAGGGTGGGGGTGATTCTTAATGATCGCCAAAGTACCCGACCCGGCCGTGCCATAGGTTCCTTCTTTGAAGATAGGAAGCGCCTTTACGGGCATACCGGCTTCGATAAAGGAGCGGTACCCATAATAATTAATGCCAACAGTCACGGCCAGTTTCTCCCTGGCCAGCGACTCTGCCAATACTCGCGGATTGCGGGAGAGCTGGGGGTCCTGGTTTACAAGACGCTTCAAGTACTCCTCGCCTTTGTGTTTCCACAGGTATTGCCAAGCTTGCGCCCCTGCGCCGGGCTGGCGAGGATCCAACCAACCGATCTTTCCTTTCCATTTTGGATCGAGGAGATCGTCGTAAGAGCGAAGCTCCTCAGCGCTCGCAGATTTTGTGTTGTGCCAAAAGTTAGAGACCAAAAAAGCTGAAAACGTATAAGTGAACCGCTTCTCCTTGTCGATAGCCATATGTCCGCCCCACCAGTTTTTGGCGTCCTTGATCTCGGGAAGAACCAGATTGGGCTCAATCGGATCGACAATTTGTCCTCCAACGAAGCCGCTGATCATGGACCCGGCGCCCCCGATGTGGATGTCAAAGTAGCGCACACCGGCTTGAAACTCGTCACTGATCCTTCTCAGCATCTTTGACGCAGTGCCCGGGAAAAGTTCCAGATCGATGCCCGGAAACCGCTGTTCGAACGCCGCCTCCAGTTGCTTCCTCAATTCAGAGCTAGCAGGAATGGAAACTACAACCTTGCCCTCTTTCTTGCCCGCCTCCACAACCTCCTTCCATTGATCCTGCGAAGCGCCCCAACTCTTCTGGGAGAAGAATAAAAATAGGATCGCCGCAGCGGTAACACAAATAACCATCCTGTGTCGTTTAAATAAACAGGCCACAGAAAGCCCTCCTTCTTGTTTTAGAATGGATTTCCATTAACTCGGCGAATTTGGTTTTATTCTTTCATGCCGTCGATTGGATCGCTCGTCCGCGCATTCTTCTCAAAATGTTTACGTAATTGGCCGATGGAGGCGTCGGGTCTAAAGAACTGCTCTGGCGCTGAATAATCCAAGCGTTCTACGATCCACTTATCCTGCCCCTCGTTGAACCACTTGTGAAAGACCCAACGATGCCATAACCAGTATTGCAGTCGAAACGCGAGCGCTTTCAATCCATGAAACCTGCCGGCCAACATCTGAAAGTTGCGGGTGTGTTTCGCATCGATCGGGACCGAATATCGGATATGGCTATAATAGCTATAGTGGTTTACGATAATGCAGGGAAGGCGGACGCCGGCAATCATAGGTGTGCTCTTGGGACCAAGCGTTTTGCGAGCTTTGGCCAGCGCTTTTCGCAACCAAGCGTGACGCGGCCAGAGGCCAAAGCCCGGATAATCTGCCTCAAAGCCGAAAGGACCCCGACGCCGTTGAATCAGGTATTTACCTTCTACCTCGCTTTCCACCTTTCCGGCCCATGCCGGCGGCAGATTGAACTGAGTTCGCCACCGGAAGCTGTACCTATGGACATAGGTAGCGTGGGAGGCGTCGTACCCGTTTTCAACCGCAGGCCGCCAATTACTGTCCCAGACGGACGTGACGGCCTCAAAAACGTACTCCGGTTTCAACAGCTCTTCCGGAACGTCTTCCTCGAGTGCCGGCGGGTTGCCGTCTCCCATGTATACGTAGATGACCCCATTTCGCTCCTCGACCGGATAGCTGCGAACCCCTTTTCCCTTCTTACCCACAACTGCCGACTCAGGCCCGTCGGTTAGAGCTGCAATTAACTCTCCGTCGCGCAACCTGTACGTCCAACCATGATACGGACAGGTGATCGTGCCTTCTGTCCAGCACTTGCCTTCGGACAATTGCATACCCCGGTGCGCACATCGATCAAAAAGCGCGTAGGGCCGCTCGTTGGCTCGCACAAATACCAGATTCTCGCCGAGTAACATTACAGATTTAGGTTTCTTTCCAAGTTGTCTGGAAAGGAGAGCAGGATACCAATAGTGACGGAAGCCCAATTCCGCTGCTCCATAACGAGTCCCCGATTTTTTTTCCAACTGTTCGTCAGGGTCTGTCACGTAATCTAGCTCTCTGGCAGTTCCATCATGCGTTTGACGGAGTGTCTTAGCCATTTTACAAACCCCCTTTCTTTAGCCGCTTTCTCTTCTTTATGCCTCTGACAACTACCTGTCGATCGCTATCCATCGTCGCCAATTCGCATGTCTGACCTGGGCGACACTCAGGACAGATAACCGCAGTCGCGCCAAAAGCGTTCGGCGGCGGGATGAAGTGGTATAACCAACGGGGCATCAGGTGTATTGCGGCACATGCGTTCGAGAGGAAGGGGACCCTCGCCCTGCCAGGGGATCCGGTCCTTGCGGGCCTCGAGGGCCCGGCAGAAAGCCGTGATGAAATCGTCGGGTGCGTC
>Ga0075326_1000261_pt1 | contig 11128 bp, 11 predicted proteins | sample MayberrySE_Catta_3_FD_120052 | JGI IMG/M metagenome (GOLD analysis project Ga0075326, IMG submission 120052) | Natural and restored wetland microbial communities from the San Francisco Bay, California, USA, that impact long-term carbon... | ecosystem: Environmental > Terrestrial > Soil >...
CCCGGTAGCCCGGGTCGGCGGGGGGTGCTTTCGTATTCGAGGTGGAGACCCCACTCCAGCGGATTAGGGGCTGAGAACGCCCGCCTTTCGGGCTCTCCAATCGTCATCACAAGACCCGTCGAGCTCGCCAGTGACGGCACGGCGGGCCGGGTTTTCGCTGACCACCTTCAGAGATACGATCAGCTAACGCTCGTCCACGAAAATGAACCACTCCTCTTCTATTCGACGGTATCCCATTCCGCCTCGCTTCACGACAAGCACTCCGTCCAGCGAGTCATACAACGGGAGGTCCCGGCGTGGGGAGTGTGCTATTCCCTTCGCGTATCCCACGCTCACCAGCGTGCTTCCGGCAGTACGGCTGGCCCTGGCGTGTCGGAGGTCCTTGGCACCACGAAGGTTGACGTAATGCTCAGGAGGTTGGTGTCTTCCTGCGCCATGTCCCGCAGCTTCTCGAATTCGCCCCGATGTTCGGCGAAGAGGGCGAGCAGTTGCTCATCTCTCGGCACTCTAGGAGTTCCACAGTTTCCGCATAGCCCTGCGACCGCGAGTATCGCGATCGCACTCCAAGCGGAACGAACAAGGAGATTCATCTTCCACCTTTCGTGCACAGCCACGCCCTTTTTGCTTCAGCTGTCTCAGAGGCTGGACAGTGCGAAGTTCTCGGCTACCTGCCGAGTGTTGACTGCGACCGTTTGACCCCCTTCGTCTCGAGGTCGGCAGCTCGATTGCGAGGTCGATCCACCGGTCGACCAGGCGTCGGAGACGAGCGCAGTGCCGGAGCTGTCTCTTGACAGCAGGGAGGGTCTCGCGGCGAACGAAGCGTGCGACGGCCGTGGGGAGGCGTACTTCGTGACGCTCCCGGACGTGACTTCTTCTTTTGAGGTGGTAGCGGGGGCGGGATTTGAACCCGCGACCTTTGGGTTATGAGCCCAACGAGCTACCGGACTGCTCCACCCCGCGTCAGAGTGTCTTCGTTCTCGAAGCCGCGCGGATTATAGCAGATCGCCCCACGCCCTCAAGCAAGGCCGGAAAAGCGCCGCAGGCCGTATCATTCGTCCGTTCTCGGCAGGAGGAGCTGGATCTCCCCGTCCGGCGCGAACCCCAGCTCTTCGCGGGCGATCCGCTCGACGGCCACGGGGTCGTCCTCCAGGCGCTGGACCTCGTCCTTGAGGTCCTGGACCTCGCGAAACTGCTCCTTGACCTCGCGCCGCAGTTGTTGCAGCTCCACGCGGCTGCGCCTCACGTCCAGGAAACCGCGCTCGCCGAACAGCGCCGCCACGAAGCCGACCACGACGATCGCCGAGACCACGAACACGATGACGCGGTGCCGGATGCGCTCGCGCCGCTCGATGTCGAGATCCGGCACGCGCTGGTCCGCGTCGAGCGGGGCCGGTCGCGCGTCCCACGTCGCGTCGGAGCGCGGCAGGACCACCGTCACTCGTCTTCGAGACCGCAGGCGTGGGCCCAAGTTCACCTCGGAGGAAGCGCTTCCGTGCTATCCCGCGAGCCTCGGAAACGCCGCCCGGCCCGGGTAGGTTGCCTCGTCCCCCAGCTCCTCCTCGATCCTGAGGAGCTGGTTGTACTTCGCCGTGCGCTCGCCGCGACACGGCGCACCCGTCTTGATCTGCCCCAGATTGAGCGCTACCGCGAGGTCCGAGATGAAAGCGTCCTCGGTCTCGCCCGAGCGGTGCGACACCACGCAGCTGTAGCCGCTGCGCGTGGCGAGGGCGATGCAGTCGAGGGTCTCGGTCACGGTTCCGATCTGGTTGAGCTTGATCAGGATGCTGTTCGCCACGTCGCGCTCGATGCCCTCCGCCAGGATCGCGGGGTTCGTGACGAACAGGTCGTCGCCCACGAGCTGCACCGTCTCGTCGAGCTCGTCGGTAAGCATCTTCCACCCGCGCCAATCGCCTTCCGCCATGCCGTCCTCGATCGACACGATGGGGTAGCGCTCGACCCACGAGGCGTACATCCGCACCATCTCTTCGCGCGAGCGCTGCGGCTTGCGCTTGTCCGCGGGCAAGCGGTACTTGCCCTTGTCGAACAGCGCCGACGCCGCGACGTCGAGCGCGAGGACGACGTCCCGGCCCGGCTCGTAGCCCGCCTTCGCGATGCCCTCGATCAGCACCTGCAGCGCCTCTTCGTTGCTCCCCAGATTCGGGGCGAAGCCGCCCTCGTCGCCGACCGCCGTCGACAGTCCGCGCTTCTTCAACACGCTCTTCAGGCCGTGGTAGCACTCGACCCCGCAGCGCAGCGCTTCGGAGAAGGTCTCGGCACCCACCGGCACGACCATGAATTCCTGGACGTCCACGTTGTTGTCGGCGTGCGCGCCGCCGTTCAGCACGTTCATCATCGGAACGGGCAGGACCTTGGCGTTGGTTCCCCCGAGGTAGCGGTACAGCGGTTGGCCGAGACTCTCGGCCGCCGCCCTGGCCACCGCCATCGAGACCCCCAGCGTCGCGTTGGCGCCCAGCTTGCGCTTGTTGCCCGTGCCGTCGAGCTCGATGAGCGCGTTGTCGACGAACACCTGATTGTAGACCTCGAGCCCGGCGAGCGCCGGGTGGATGACGCGCTCGATGTTGCGCAGCGCCTTCTGCACTCCCTTCCCGCCGTAGCGCTTGGGATCGTGGTCGCGCATCTCCAGCGCCTCGCGCGCGCCCGTCGAGGCCCCGGAGGGCACGGCGGCGCGCCCGAGCACGCCGCTCGCGAGCACGACGTCGACCTCCACCGTCGGATTCCCGCGCGAGTCGAGAACCTCTCTCGCCACGATCTCGTGGATCAGTTCCGTATCCTTTTCCCGTTCCATGGATATGGGGACTCCCACCTCCTGTATGGCCGACTGGCCCGCCGCGGAGGGCGGCGAAGGAGGCCTCGACTATACCGCAAGACGTTCACGCCTCCAACCCCTGAAATTTCAACGAGATCCTTTTTGGGCGTGTAGTACCATCGAGCCGCCCCGTCCAGGGAGCGCAGCCATGCCCGAGACCAGGTTCGCGATCGTCTTGACCACGGCAGGCTCCGACGAGCAGGCCACGCACCTGGCCCAAGAGCTGGTCGAGCGCCGCCTGGCCGCGTGCGTGAACATCGTGTCGCAGGTGTGCTCGATCTACCGCTGGAAGGGAAAAGTGCAGCGCGACGAGGAAAAGCTGCTGGTCGTCAAGACCGCCGCCCACCTCTTCCCGGCGGTGCGGGATGCGATCCGCGAGCTGCACTCCTACGAGCTGCCGGAGGTCGTCATGCTGCCGATGAGCGACGCCGATCCCGACTACGTGGAGTGGCTCGAGAGCAGCCTGGCGCCGGATCCGGACGCGGGCTGAACTGCTCGGCGATCACAACGTCCGGAGCGCCCCTTCGAGATCGGCGAGGATGTCCTCGACGTCCTCGATTCCCACCGAGATGCGAACCAGCCCGTCGGTGACGCCGACCGCCTTTCGATCCCGTGGCGCGAGCGCCGCGTGCGACATCGAGGCGGGGTGCGATACGAGCGTCTCCACACCGCCCAGGCTCTCCGCCAGGGTGCACAGCTTCAGCCGCCGCAGGAACCTGCCCGCGCGCGCCTGGCTCCCGAGATCGAGGGACAGCATCCCGCCGAAGCCGCTCATCTGCCTGCGTGCCAGGGCGTGCTGCGGGTGGCTCGGCAGCCCCGGGTAGTGGACTCGACGCACCTTGGGATGCTCCGCGAGCCGCTTCGCGACCCGGCGGCCGCCGGCGTCGTGGCGCTCCATGCGCAGCGCGAGGGTCTTGATGCCGCGCAGCGTCAGGTAGGAGTCCATCGGACCCAGGATCCCCCCGACGCTCTTCTGGATGAAGGCGATGCGCTCGGCATGCTCGCGCCGCTTCGTGACGACGCACCCGCCCACGCTGTCGCTGTGCCCGTTCAGGTACTTCGTCGTGGAGTGCACGACGACGTCCGCACCGAGGGCGATCGGCTTCTGGAAGCACGGGCTCATGAAGGTGTTGTCGACGACGAGGACGACGCCGCGCCGGCGCGCGAGGCGGGCTGCGGCGGCGATGTCGGTCAGCGCGAGAAGCGGATTGGTCGGCGTCTCGACGAACAGCATGCGGGTCGCACCGCGCATCGCCGCCTCGGTCGCCTCGAGGTCGGCCGTATCCACCCACGTGAAGTCGAGACCGCACGATCGCAGCACGCCCTCGAACAGCCGATAGGTGCCGCCGTAGACGTTGTTCGACACGACGACGTGGTCGCCCTGAGCGAGGAGGTTGAGAACCGCGTGGATGGCCGCCATGCCGGAGGCGAAACACCGCGCCTCTCGCCCCCCCTCGAGCACGGCGAGGTTGCGCTCGAGCGCGAGCCGCGTCGGATTGATGGTGCGCGCATAGTCGTACGGCCAGCCCGAGGCAAGGCCCGGCTGGCGGTAGGTCGACGTCTGGTAGATCGGCGGCATGACGGCGCCGGTACTCGGGTCCGGCTGCTGCCCGCCGTGGATCGTGAGCGTGGCGAACCCGCGCGCGCCGCGGCGCCGCGCGGGCTTCGAACGTCTCGACCCGGGCTTCGATCGCGCCATGACCCCGACGTTAGGGCCTCGCGCGCCTCGGCGCAAGGCCCGAACGTCCGGGCGCGACTCACGAACGCGTCAGCCGGTGAGACCGGCGCCGGTCCTCACTTGTTCTTGCCGTGTCCGTGTCCGGGGTGGTCGTGCGACTCGTGCTTCGACTTTCCCTTGTCCTTCGACACGTGGTGCCGCTCCCGGTACTGATCGGACACGAGAACGCTCAGGTCGGTGCCGCCGGAGCGCCACTCCATGGCAAGCTCCGCCGAGACGCCGTAGTACTCGTGCATGACGCGCACGGCGACGAGGTTGCGCGCGTCCCGGTCGCTCAGGACCAGCGTCCTGCGCTCGTCCCGCCCGCGCTTCTTCCAGTGACCGTAGGCCTTGCCGTACGGCGGACCCGGATCGCGCCTCACGGGAACGAACCACGCGTCCGCCGGGATTCCGAAGCGCACGCCGATCTCCCACCACGTCCGTCCCCTGTGCCTGAGGTCGAAGATCTCGTTCAGCGACCTGCCGGAGTGGCGCCCGATGAACAGCGCGACGGCGAGATCGTCGGGGTCGTCGCAGCGGCGGCCCCAGTGATCGACCTCGCGGCGGTCGCGGTCGAAGTACCGTGACGAGATGGCGAAGTACAGATCGGTGTCGTCATTGACGCGAACGGCAGCGCCGAAATCGACGTCGAACCCGGCTCGCGCGGCGGGGCTCGCGGCGAGCGTCGTGGCCAGCGCCGCGCCGAGCATGATCATCCTGAGAGTCCTGGCGTTCATGGGATCCTCCCTCGCGCCGCCCCCCGGATGCGCTCGTGGCTCGAATCTAGGTTGGAAACGCCCCGGCGCAACCCGCAGGTGGTTTAGGCTCTGGGCATGCGGATTCTCGTGGTCGGCGGCTTCGGCTCCGGAGTGGGAAAGACGACGTTGATCTGCCGGCTGCTCGAGGCCCTTCCGGGTTGGGCGGCCATCAAGGTGAGTCCCGTCCATGGTGCGTCCCGGAGCCACGGGGCGCGCCACGTCGATCACGGGCTCGTCGGCCCTTTCAGCATCGAGGCGGAGGAGCACGCCGGTCCCCACAGCGACACGGCACGGTTTCGCGCCGCCGGCGCACCGGGCGTGCTGTGGGTCCGGAGCCGCCCGGGCCGCCTCGGGGAGGCCCTCTCCGAGGGGCTCTCGGCCCTGAGCGCCGTGCCGGGAGTGATCGTCGAGGGCAACTCGGCGGCACGCCACCTCGAGGCGGCCCGCGTCGCGCTCGTGGCGCGAAGCGGCCGGCGCGACTTCAAGGCCTCGGCCGTGGCCCTCGCCGGCCGGGCCGACTGGGTGGTGCTGAACCGCCCCGCGGCCGAAGGCCTGCCGGACGACGAGCCCCGGCGCATGGAGGCTCGGCTGGGCAAGCCGGTGTCGTTCGTGGTGGACGCGGCCCGCTCGAGCAACACGGGAACGGCCGCGTTCCTCAGCGCCGTCAGAGCTTGGGCTCGACGCTGATCTTGAACTTCGTCGCCTTGTAGATCTCGCTGTTCACGTTCAGGAAGTCGAGGGTGTAGACCGCCTGCCGGCCGGTCTTGAGGGGGAAGGTCGTCCCGTGGCTCGCCACCCCGAGCAGCCGGCCCTCGTCGTCGAACAGCGCCACGGCGACTCCGAATCTTCGTGCCTCCGCGCCGAGGTTGGTGACGGCGACGTCCACCTTGAGGATACCGCTGCTGAAGATCTTCATGCCGATGCTCGACGGAGACTTGAACAGGATGCTGTCGAGCCTGAGCCCCTGCCCGATCTCGACTCCGGTTTCAAGCTTGGTGTCGGCCTTGAACTCGTAGGTCTTCGACGTGACGGCAGCGACCGCCTCGCGGCCCGTTGCGGCCACGACCACGGCGAACGCTACGATCGGCAGCAGCAAGCGACGCATGACGATCCTCCACGCGGTCCGTTCTCGCGAACGCAATAGACCACAGCGCGTCCGCACGGTCAATTCACTCGGGCTTTCGGCCGCCGCTCTCCCGGCTCCACGTGCCGGAGCGGCCGCCGCGCTTTTCCACGAGGACAATATTGGTGATCGAGATCCCGCGGTCCAGCGCCTTGGCCATGTCGTACAGCGCGAGGCACGCCGCCGACACCGCCACGAGCGCCTCCATCTCGACCCCGGTGGTCCAGCGCGCGCTCGCGGTCGCGGTCACCTCGGCGCAGCGTTCGGCGTCGTCCAGGTCGATCCGGACCTCGAGGTGCTCGAGCGGAACCTGATGGCACAGCGGGATCCATTCCGAGGTGCGCTTCGCCGCCTGGAGGCCCGCCACGCGCGCGACCGCCAGCGCATCGCCCTTCGCGAGCCGGTTCTCGCGCAGCCGGCGGTAGGCCAGGGCGTTGAATCGCACCCGGCCGCGCGCCACCGCCCGCCGGCGAGAAACGCGCTTCGCGCCGACGTCCACCATACGCGCGGTGCCGCGCTCGTCGAGGTGGCTCAGTCGCTTGGTCACGCCGCCAGGCCCCGCACCGCTTGTCGTGCCGCCCGTCACCGACGGGTCGGCACCCGTTGCGCCACGGCACCGCGGTGCGTTACCGTGACGCCTTCCCACGACAAGACGCTTCGTCCGCAGGCGGAGGATACACGATATGAGCGACGTTCTGGCCGGACTCGAGCCCCGCTCGGTGTGGGCGCACTTCTCGGAGATCGCGCGTATTCCGCGGCCGTCCAAGCACGAGCAGCAGATCGCGCGCTGGGTCCGCTCGGTGGCGGAGAGCCACGGATTCGAGGTCCGCTCCGACGCGGTCGGAAACCTCGTGATCGGCGTGCCCGCCACCGCCGGGAGGGAGGACGCGCCCGTGGTCGTGCTCCAGGGCCACCTCGACATGGTGTGCGAGAAGAACAAGAACGTCGAGCACGACTTCGCGAAGCACCCCATCCGGCCTCGGATCGACGGAGATTGGGTGTCGGCCACGGGTACGACGCTCGGCTCCGACAACGGTATCGGAGTCGCCGCGGCGCTCGCGTGCGCCACCGATCGCGAGGTCGCTCACGGTCCGCTCGAGCTGCTGTTCACGATCGACGAGGAGACGGGGCTCACCGGAGCGAAGCGGCTGGAGGGCCGGCTGCTGCGGGGCCGCACGCTGCTCAACCTCGACTCCGAGGAGGACGGGGTCCTGTTCGCCGGATGCGCCGGCGGCGCGGACACGCATCTCTCGCTCTCGAGTCCGCGGCGGCGCCCGAGCGCCGGGAGCGTCGCGCAAAACATCGAGGTCGGCGGCCTTCGCGGCGGCCACTCCGGATTGAACATCCACGAGAACCGCGGCAACGCCCTCAAGATCCTGGTCCGGCTCCTCGATCGCGCGCTGTCGTCGGGGGTTTCGTTCGAGCTGTCGTCGCTCGCGGGCGGCTCCGCCCACAACGCGATCCCGCGCGAGGCCCGCGCCCTGATCCGTCTTCCGAAGGGCGAGGAGGCCAAGTTCGGGGAGGTTCTCGCCGCGCTCAGAAACGAAGTGAGCTCGGAGCTCGCGGGCATCGACGACGGCCTCGCGATCCGGCTCGCGCCGGTCGACTCCTCGGACGAGGTGCTGGAGCAGGGGCAGCGAGATCGCCTGATCGCGTTGCTGCTGGCGCTCCCCCACGGCGTCCTGGGCATGAGTCCCGCTCTGCCGGGGCTGGTCGAGACGTCCAACAATCTGGCCACGGTCACGACGGACGGAGGCACGACGAAGGTCGTCACCAGCAGCCGCAGCAGCGTCGCACCGACCCAGACCGCGTTGCTCGCTTCGATCCGGGCGATCGGGAGGTTGGCCGGAGCCGAGATCGAGACCCACGACGGCTATCCCGGTTGGAAGCCGAACATGGCCTCGCCGGTGCTTGCGGTGGTCCGAGAGGTCTATCGCGAGGTGTGGAAAGGCGAGCCGAAGGTCACGGCGATCCACGCGGGTCTCGAGTGCGGCCTGCTGGGCGAGAAGGTGCCGGGCATCGACATGGTGTCGTTCGGGCCCCAGATCGAGGGAGCCCACTCTCCCGACGAGCGCGTCCAGATCTCGTCGGTCGATCGGTTCTGGAGGGCCCTGAAGCTCACGCTCGATCGCCTCTCGATGTAAAAAAGGGGGCCGACCTCTTCACAGCAGGTCGAGATCGGCTTTGGTGTTGATGTTGGCGAGGGCCGCGTCGAGGTCGATGCCGGGCGTGTCGGCTGGACCCACGCGCCGGACCTCGACGTCGGCCAGCAGGGCGCGCACCTTGAAGAACCCGTGGTCGAGCGCTTCTCGAACGTGCGCCGCCATCGCGCGGCGCCACAGCCCGACCAGGGGATGGTCGCGTCCCCGTCCGTCGGTCGCGATGACCATCTCGTCGGTGTCCCGCGCCGCCGCCAGCACGGCCGCGAGCACCTCCGACCCGACCCGCGGGTAGTCGCACGCCAGAACCACGAGATCGGCCTGGCCGGTGGCGGCGAACGCGGCCTCGATGCCCGCGAGCGGTCCGCGCCCCGCGGGCGGGGCATCCTCGATCGACGCGCAACCCTCCGCGGGGTTCCGCGAGCCGGGGGCCACGCTGATCAGCACCGTGGCGCACAGCGGACGCAGGGCGTTCGCGGCGCACACCGCGAGCGGCACGCCGTCGACGACGAGGTCGCCCTTCGTCTGCCCGAGGCGCGTCCCCGAGCCTCCGGCCAGGACCACTCCCACGCGTTGCGCCACGACGCAATTGTACAGGGCGGCATCGGGGATAATGCGGCGATGATCGAGCGCCTGATCCTGTTCGCGAAACGGCCCCGCCTCGGAGCGGTCAAGACGCGGCTCGTCCCGCCGCTCGCGCCGAGCCAGGCTCTCGCGCTCTACGAAGCGTTCCTCGCGGACCAGCTCCGCTTCGTGGGCTCGCTCGCGACCGAGGAACGTGCGGTCGAGCTGTGCAGCGACGAGGCGTGGACGCCTCGAGGACCCCTCGCCAGGGCGGCGGCGGGGTTCGTCACGAGCGAGCAGGGTCCGGGAGATCTCGGCGCGCGCATGATCCGGGCGTTCGAGCGCTCCTTTCGCGACGGCGCGACTCGAGCCGTCATCGTGGGGGCCGACTGCCCCACCCTCCCCGCGAGCCGGGTCGAGGAGGCCTTCGCGCGGCTCGCGGGCGGCGCGCGTGCGGTGGTGTCCCCCGCGGAGGACGGAGGCTACGTCTTGATAGGCCTGACGCAGCTCGTGCCCGCGTTGTTCGCCGATGTGCCCTGGGGTGGGCGCGACGTCATGCGGGCCACACGGGAGCGCGCAGTGAGCGCCTCCGTGGACCTGGTGGAGCTCGACTCGTGGTACGACGTCGACGACGCAGGAGACCTGGCGCGCCTCCACCGCGACCTGGCGCGGCAACGCGGAGCGGCGCGCGCCCCGGCGACGGCGCGATGCCTCGAGGGACTCTCCTCCGTCCTGGATGGGCTTGCGCTGGACGAGGGCTCTTAGATCGTGGTATATTCCGCGTCCGCCGCTCGGATCTCCTGCCTGGCCCTCGGCGGTGTACGGACACTGCCCGGTATTTAGAATGCTCCAAGGCCCTAGGAATCGCCCCGGTCCGTCGCGCCCGAGCGCCGTGCGGCGGACGCCGGCCGCTGTCGAGAATGACGCCGGTCAAAGTCGACGGAGGAACCATGTCTGAACAACGCCCCCCGCGCGGTCGCCGCGATCGCGGTCATCGAGAAGGTCGCCGTCGTGACCCCGTTCCCCCCGAGGTCAACAACGACGAGGTGCGGCCTCCCGAGAACGAGTCGCACGGGGACGTGGCCATCGCCGAGCGGGACCGGGGGCCGTCCGTTGACCTCAACTCGCTGTACGAGATGACCAACCAGGATCTCGTGCATGCGGCGAAGCTCCTGAACATCGCCAGCGCGTCGGCCATGCGCAAACAGGACTTGATCTTCGAGATCATGAAGGCGCAGTCCGAGAAGAGCGGCCTGGTGTTCGCCGAAGGCGTCCTGCAGGTGCTCCAGGACGGCTACGGCTTCCTGCGTCACCCCGACTACAACTACCTCCCCGGACCCGACGACATCTACGTTTCTCCTTCGCAGATCAAGCGCTTCGGCCTGATCACCGGCGACACGGTGTCGGGCCAGGTGCGGCCCCCGAAGGAGGACGAGAACTACTTCGCGCTGATCAAGGTCCTGGCGGTGAATTTCGACGATCCCGACCGCATCCGGGACCGCATCTTCTTCGACAACCTCACGCCGCTGTACCCCAACGAGCACCTGCGCCTCGAGACCGAGACGCCGAACCTCTCCGGCAGGATAATGGACCTGCTGACGCCGATCGGTAAGGGCCAGCGCGGCTTGATCGTCTCCCCGCCGCGCACCGGCAAGACCATGCTCCTGCAGTCGATCGCCAACTCGGTCGCGCACAACCATCCCGAGGTGTTCCTGATCGTGCTGCTGATCGACGAGCGGCCCGAGGAGGTCACGGACATGCAGCGCTCGGTTCACGGGGAGGTGGTCGCCTCGACCTTCGACGAGCCGGCCCAGCAGCACGTCCACGTCGCCGAGATCGTCATCGAGAAGGCCAAGCGCCTGGTCGAGCACAAGCGCGACGTCGTCATCCTGCTGGACTCCATCACCCGTCTAGCCCGGGCCTACAACACCGTCGTGCCGCCGTCGGGCAAGGTGCTCTCGGGCGGCGTGGACTCGAACG
>Ga0075326_1000262_pt1 | contig 11104 bp, 7 predicted proteins | sample MayberrySE_Catta_3_FD_120052 | JGI IMG/M metagenome (GOLD analysis project Ga0075326, IMG submission 120052) | Natural and restored wetland microbial communities from the San Francisco Bay, California, USA, that impact long-term carbon... | ecosystem: Environmental > Terrestrial > Soil > Wetlands...
AAGAAGCACGCGATCTCGGATCACTTCGACACCGCGTTCGAGCTGGAGACCCGGCTCCGGCAGGACGGCAAGACCGACCTGCTGAACCGCGTTAACGGCGTCGTGCCCGATCACATTGCGCGGGTCCACGTGACCCAGCCCGAGGCATTGGGTCTGGGCCACGCCATCCTCTGCGCCGAGTCGGTGGTGGGCGACGAACCGTTCGCGATCCTGCTCGCAGACGACATGATCCGCAACGACGGCCCGGGGGCGCTGGCCCAGATGACCGAGGTCTACCGGCGGACCGGCGCCAGCGTGATCGGCGTCGAAGAGGTGCCGCGCGAATGGACCAGCAGCTACGGCATCGTCGGCGTGCGCGAGGACGCGCAGGGCGACATGGCGATTGATACCATGGTGGAGAAGCCCGCGCCCGAAGCGGCACCTTCCAATCTCGGTATCGTCGGGCGCTACGTGCTCGACTATCACGTGTTCGAATACCTGCACAGCGTGCGGGCCGGCGCCGGCGGGGAGATCCAGCTCACCGACGGCATTGCGGCCATGCTGGGTTCGCACCCGGTGCTGGCGCTGCCGCTGGCCGGCGAGCGCTTCGATTGCGGCAGCCGCCACGGCTTCATCCGCGCGACCATGGAGTACGCGATGGATGACGACGAAATCCGCGAACCGATGCTGCAGCACATGCTGGAAATCCTGACCCGCACGGGCCGGGTCTAGGGCCCGGGGTCTTCACCCCATGCCACGCGTTCGTCCACCGATCGACTGGCCCCGCGGCACGGTGCAGCGGTTGCCGCACCGCTCCCGCCTGCTCGAAGACAATCCCTGGCAGGATCCCTGCGAGCGCGAGATTGCCGTCTACCTGCCGCCGGATTACGCCGAGGGCGGCCCGCCGTACAGCGCACTGTGGGACCTGGCCGCATTCACCAACGCGGGGCCGGGGCACCTCAACTGGCGCAACCACGGCGACAATCTGCCAGCGCGGCTGGACCGGTTGATCGGATCGGGCGCAATGGGCCCGGTGGTGGTGGTGATACCGGACTGTTTCACTTCGCTCGGCGGCAATCAGTACGTGAACTCGCCGGCCGTCGGCCGTTACGCCGACTACCTGGTGGAGGAACTGCTGCCGTTCGTGGAATCGCGGTTCAACCTGGCGGGGCAGCCTGCCGGACGCGGCGTGTTCGGCAAGTCCTCGGGCGGCTACGGCGCGCTGTACCATGCGATGCATTTTCCGGATATCTGGGGCGCGGCTGCCAGTCATGCCGGCGACCTGGGGTTCGACCTGCTGTTCCGACCTGAATTTCCGACGGTCTGCTCGGTGCTGGGCGGTTACGGCAATAACCCGCAGGCCTTCCTCGACGCCTTCTGGCGCAGCAACCGTCCCACCGGCCGGGACTTCACGACGCTGATGATCCTTGCCATGGCCGCCAGCTACGATCCGGACCCCGCGGAACCGGCGCGGATCCGTTTGCCGTTCGACTTGCGCACCTGCGAACTCGACCCCGAGCGCTGGCGTCACTGGTTGCGCTTCGATCCCCTGACGCTGCTCGAGGACCGGGCCGACGCGTTGGCTTCGCTGGCCGCGCTGTACCTGGATGTCGGCCGCTCCGACCAGTACCACATCCAGTACGGGACGCGGCGGTTCGTCGACGGCTTGAACGCGCGGGGCATCGTCCACCGTTACGAAGAATTCGACGGCAGCCATTCTGGAATCGACTGGCGCCTGGACTACTCGCTGCCATACCTGGCCGGCGCCTTGAAATCCGCCAGCGCAGCGACAATTTAATGCATAATCGAAGCAGCAATGACGCACGCCCAAACCGTCGAACCATGATTACCATCACCGCACCCGCCCAGAAGTACTTCGCCCACCTGATCGGCCAGCAGGACGAGGAAGGCCTGGCCCTGCGCATCGCAGTCGATCGCGCCGGCACGCCCGGAGCCAGTTGCGACCTGCAGTTCTGTCCCGCCGGGCAAAATATGCCGGACGACCGCGTGGTCGAATTGGAGGGTTTCCGGCTGTTCGTGGCACACGCCAGTGAATCCTGGCTGGACAAAGCCGAAATCGATTTCGAAGAGGACACCACGGGCGGGCAGTTGACGATCAAGGCGCCGGGCATCAAGGGTTCCGAACCTCCCGTCGAAGCGGCGCTCGACCAGCGGATCAACTGGCTGCTGGAGACCGAAATCAACCCGGCGCTGTCCGCGCACGGCGGTCGGGTGCGGCTGGTGGAGATCACCGAGGAGATGCAGGCGGTGCTGCAGTTCGGCGGCGGCTGCCACGGCTGCGGCATGGTCGACGTGACCCTCAAGCAAGGCATCGAGCAGACGCTGACCCGCCGTATCCCCGAAATCAGGGGCGTGCTGGACGCCACCGACCATCGCAGCGGCAAGAACCCCTATTACGCGAGCGGCGTGCAGGGCGAGTCGGCGGTGTAGCTGGACCTCTCCGTTGGGACCTGGTTTGTAGGACCGAACTTTGTTCGGGAATGGCGCGCCGAGGTCCCGAACAAAGTTCGGTCCTACAGCCGCAATGGGGCGCGCCCATATCGCGAATGAATTCGCTCCCACAATTCTTCGCGAATGAATTCGGTCCTATCGGATGGACAGGTCCTTCAAACCCTCGAGGCTGGCGTAGAAGGCGGCGAGGTCCTCGATGTCCTGGTCGCTGAGGTTGGCCGCCATCGGCTGCATCACCGCGTTATTGCGACGGCCGGCGCGGTAGTCGGCGAGGGACTTCACCAGGTAACTCTCGTGCTGCCCGGCCAGGATCGGGTAAGTCGGGTCGATAATCTTGCCGGACGGATCGTGGCAGGCTGCGCAGACCTTGGCTTTGTCTTTGCCGGCCTGCGGATCGCCATCCGCCAGGACCGGGGCGCACAGTATTCCGAGACACGCGGCGATCAGGACACGAAAGGTGGCGTGGTTCAGCATCGTCATGTCGGCACCCTCTACCCCTTGTCACCGAGAGAATTGAAATAGGCCGCGACGTCCTCGATGTCCTGGTCGGACAGGCTCTTCGCCTGCAGTTCCATGGTCGCGTGGTGCCGGTCTCCGGCGCGGTAGGCTTTCAGCGCTGCGACCAGGTACGGATGATTCTGTCCCCCGATCTTCGGCACCTTGTACGTGGGGTAAACGTTGTTGTAACCGGGAATGCCGTGGCATCCGGTGCAGGTGTAGGCCTTGATCTTGCCGGCCTCGACGTCACCTGCGGCGCGCGCTGACTGCGGCGCGAGCAGGGCGGACGCCGCCAGGAATGCCGCTGAGATCATCGGGTTTCGCATCGGGGTCTCTTGCTTGTATGGGTGCTGGCAGAACAGGCGGCGATTATACCCGCTGCGCTGCGCCAAACCAACGGCAGGCGGGTCGGGCGTCAGCTCCTGAACCCTTGGTGTCAGGCTTGCTGTTGTGGCAACAGAAGCCAACTAGTGCGCTTCTTCGCCATTCGTCGACTGAACCATCGATCCGCGGAATGTAACTTCCACACCTGCAACCGCGTCCTGGACATAGCGCTGTAGGAGGCCGCCTTGCGGCCGAATGGCCCGCAAGGCGGCCTCCTACAAATCAGGCAATTCAACGGGAGGGAACGGCTGGCCTGCTTATTGCATCTGTATCGGCGAGGGCGGTACTCGCGTGAGCTGTCGATCCATGACCTTCGGCCTATGCAGCGGTTCGAACAGCTGTGTTAGTGTAGTAGTCTAATAAAACACCGTAGGGGTGAGCATGAATACTGGACTGGGCAAGCGGACGTTGAGTGGTGTGGCGGCGGTCCTGCTGACGCTGGCGCTACCGGCTTTACAGGGCTGCATGGACCATGCGGTGGGTGACGACGACGGCAAGGAGGGCGCGAACGGTCAGGCGGCCGAGAGCGAACCGGCAATCCCGGTCGAAGCCGCGACCGTGGCCGCCGGCGACGTTGCAGCCTATTACTCCGGGACAGCCACGCTGGTGGCTGACGATCAGGCGATGGTGGTCTCGCAGATTACCGGTGTGGTGCTGGAAACGACTGCCGAGGAAGGTGAATTCGTCGAAGCGGGACAGGTGCTGGCGCGCGTCGAGACCGACCGCTACCGCCTGGAAGTGGAGAAGGCCGAAGCCGCGTTGAAGCGGCTGGAAACCGACTACCAGCGCAAGAAGGAATTGTTTGATCGCAAACTCGTCAGCGCCGACGATTTCGAGCGCGTCAGCGCCGAAATGCAGGCTCAGAAAGCGGCCTTCGAACTGGCCCAACTGGATCTCGAGCACACCAGCATCCGGGCGCCGATAACCGGCTACGTGTCCGAGCGTCTGGTGCGGCCGGGCAATCTCGTCAAGCTGCACGACCCGGTCTTCAGCATCACCAGCTACGATCCGCTGCTGGCCGTCCTGCACGTGCCGGAGCGTGAACTGAGCGTCTTGCACAAAGGCCTGGAGGTTGCGATATCGCTCGATGCCTGGCCCGGCCAGACCTTTGGCGGCGAAATCATACGCATCAGCCCCGTAGTCGACCCCGGCACTGGCACCTTCCGCGTCACCGCCCAGGTCAGCGACCGCGACGGCATGCTCAAGCCGGGCCTGTTCGGCCGCGTCGAAGTGCTCTACGACCTGCGGCAGGACGTTCCGGTCATCCCGCGCAGCGCGGTCGTCACGGAAGACGAGCGCAACCACGTGTTCGTCATAAGCGAAGACGGCAGCGCCAGCCGGCGCAACGTGCAGCTGGGCTATGAGCGTGCCGGAATGATCGAAGTACGCGACGGCGTCACGGCCGGTGAGCGCGTGGTCACGGCCGGCAAGGGCAGTCTCAGCGACGGTGCCCGGGTCGAGGTGATCGACCTGGCGCAGCAGCCGAAAGCCTGATCCCCCTTTTCCAGGTGAATCGAAGCATGGACCGGGCACTCAAACTGGTCGAAGTGGCCACGCGCCGGCGCGTGGCCATATCGATGGGCGCCGTCACCCTGGTGCTGTTCGGCCTGATCGCACTGCAGGACCTGAAGGTCAACCTGCTGCCCGATCTTGCCTATCCCACCTTGACCGTGCGCACCGAGTACCGGGGCGCCGCGCCGGAAGAGATCGAAACCCTGCTGACCCGCCCGGTCGAAGAATCCGTGGGCGTGGTGCGTAATGTACGCAGCGTCAAGTCCGTGTCCCGCGCCGGGCAGTCGGACGTGATTCTCGAATTCGCCTGGGGCACGGACATGGACCGTGCCGGACTCGACGTCCGCGAAAAGCTCGAGGTCCTGCAGCTGCCGATCGAGGCCAGCCGCCCGCTGCTGCTGCGCTTCAACCCCGCTACCGATCCGATCATGCGCTTCGGGCTGGTGCCAGGCGCAGCGGTCGCGGCCGGCCCGGGCGACGCCACGTCGTCGCTCAAGCTGCTGCGGCGGTATGCCGACGAAGAAATCCGCAAACGCCTGGAGCCGGTCGAAGGCGTCGCCGCGGTCAAGATCAGCGGCGGCCTCGAAGACGAGATCCAGATCGAGATCGACCAGCGCAAGATGGCGCAGCTGAATCTGTCGCTCGACGCGCTGACCGGGCGGCTCGCGGCCGAAAACGTCAACGTATCGGCCGGCCGACTGGAGGAGGGCACCCAGCGCTACCTGGTGCGCACGATCAACCAGTTCGGCTCGGTCGAGGAATTCGGCGGGCTGATCGTGGCGCCGGGCGCAGGCCGGCCGATCTACCTGCGGGACATCGCGACCGTGCGGTCCGGCCACGGCGAACGCGAAGCGATCATCCGGATGAACGGGCTCGAGGCCGTGGAGGTCGCCATCTACAAGGAAGGCGACGCCAATACGGTCAGCGTGGCCCGCGCAGTCGCCGAACGGGTCGAGACGTTGCGGGAAGAGATGCCTGAAGGCATGCGTATGGAGGTCGTCGACGACCAGTCGCAGTTCATCGACCGCGCCATCAGCGAAGTTGTCGGCGCGGCGGTGCAGGGCGGGTTGCTGGCGGTGCTCATCATCTTCGTGTTTCTGCGGAATGTCTGGTTCACGCTGACCATCGCCCTGTCGATACCGGTGTCGATCATCGCCACCTTCTTCCTGATGGGGCAGGCCGGCATCTCCTTGAACATCATGTCCCTGGGCGGCATCGCCCTGGCCACCGGACTCCTGGTCGACAACGGCATCGTCGTGCTGGAGAACATTTCACGGTACCGGGCGCAGGGACTGGGCCTGATGGCTTCCGCCATCCGCGGGGCCAGCGAAGTCGGCGGCGCCGTCATCGCCGCCACCCTGACCACCATCGCGGTATTCCTGCCGCTGGCCTTCGTCGACGGCGTCGCGGGTCAGCTGTTCCGCGACCAGGCCCTGACCGTCACGTTCGCACTGGCCGTTTCGCTGGCCGTGGCGATGACCCTGATCCCGATGATGGCGGCATCCCGCGGTCGCTTCGAGTCCGCACCGGCATCCGGACCGCGTCCCAGCCGTTTCGGCGGCTGGTTTGCGCGCCGTTACGCGGCCCTGCTCGATGCGGCGCTGCGCCGCCGCGCAGTGACCGTGCTGCTGGCCGCCGGACTGCTTGGAGTGGCCGTCGTGATGCTGGCGGGAACCGGGACGGAACTCGTGCCCCAGCTCGAGCAGGGTCGCTTCGAGGTTGAGCTCGAGGCCGCACCGGGCACCCCGCTGGAGCAAACCGACCGCATCGGCGAGGGGCTGCAGCGCGATGCCGCCACGCTGCCCGGCGTCGAGTACATCTACGGCGTTGCCGGCTCGGGCAACCGCATCGACGCCAACCCGACCGAGAGCGGCGAGAACATCGCCCGCATGCTGGTGGCGATGACGCCGGGCAGTGCGGCGGGCCAGCAGGACGCCGTGATCGGCACCTTGCGCGAACGGACCCGCAGCGTCGCCGGGCTGGAAGCCAATTTCACCGCCCCGGAATTGCTCAGTTTCGACAAGCCGCTGGAGATCGAAATCCAGGGGTACGACCTGCAATCGCTGCGCGCGGCCAGCGACGAAGTCCTGCACCGCTTGCGGGCGTCGGATCGCTTCGCCGACGTGGAGTCGAGCATGGAGCGCGGCCATCCCGAGATACAGATCTATTTCGACCAGGAGCGCGTCGCGGCGCTGGGCCTGACCGTCAAGCAGGTATCGGACCAGGTCGTTGGAAAAATTCGCGGCCAGGTGGCCACGCGATACAGCCTGAACGACCGCAAGATCGACGTGCTGGTGCGCTTGTCCGAAGGCGAGCGCAAGTCGATCGAATCCGTGCGCGAACTCATCATCAATCCCGAGAGCGCACGGCCCGTGCCGTTGTCGTCGGTGGCCGAGGTCCGTGTGGCCGAAGGCCCGTCCGAGATCCGGCGCAGCGACCAGGAACGCATTGCTCTGATCCAGGCCAACCTGGCTTACGGCGACCTGGGCGCGGCCGTCGACGAAGCCGCCGCACAGCTGGCCGGCATGACGCTGCCGTACGGGTTGAGCATGCGCATTACGGGCCAGAGCGAGGAGATGGAGGCGTCGTTTCGCTCGTTGCTGTTCGCGCTGGGACTGGCGGTGTTCCTGGTGTACCTCGTGATGGCTGCGCAATTCGAATCGTTGTTGCACCCCTTCGTGATCCTGTTTTCGATTCCGCTGGCCGCGGTGGGTGTCGCTACGGCCTTGTGGCTGACCGACACACGGCTCAGCGTGATCGTGTTCATCGGCCTGATCATGCTGGCCGGCATCGTCGTCAACAATGCGATCGTCCTGATCGATCTGGTCAATCAGCTGCGGGAAGACGGGTTGGAGCGCCTCGAGGCACTGCGCGAAGCGGCCCGGCTGCGACTCCGCCCGATCATGATGACCACGCTGACCACGGTGCTGGGCCTGCTGCCAATGGCGCTGGGCCTGGGCGAGGGGGCCGAGATGCGCGCCCCCATGGCCATTACCGTCATCGGCGGCCTGCTCACTTCCACCCTCCTGACCCTGGTGGTGGTGCCGGTGATGTACTCGCTGCTGGATCGCCGTGCGGTGCCCGTGAGGAAGCTTACGTCAGGGGAGGCATCGTCCGGTAGGCAACCCAACACCGAAGCGATACAGGTGGGCTGATGTCACCGGCGCAATTCGCCCTCCGCAGGCCGGTTACCATCGTCATGGCGTTCGTGTCGCTGGTCGCCGTCGGGCTGGTGGCATCCCGGCTGCTGCCGCTGGAATATTTCCCGTCCGTGGACGTGCCGTTCATTGGCGTGCAGGTGCCGTACCAGGGTTCCACGCCGGAGGAGGTCGAGCGCGAGATTACCCGTCCGGTCGAGGAGGTGCTGGCCACGTTGTCGGGCATCAAGCGGCTGGATTCGCGGTCGTCGGAAAACGGCGCCTTCGTGGAAGTGACTTTCGATTGGGGCATGGACGTCGCGGTCAAGGCCGTGGAAGCGCGCGAGCGGGTCGAGGCCATCCGCGACCAGCTGCCGGCCGACGTGCGCCGTATCAACGTGTTCAAGTTCAACCTGACCGATCAGCCGGTACTGCGGCTGCGTATTTCCAGCGAGCGCGACCTGTCCGGCGCCTACGACATGCTGGTGCGCAGTCTGGTGCGGCCGCTGGAGCGCATCCCCGGCGTCGCCCGGGTCGAGCTCGAGGGCATCGAGCCGCGCGAAATCCGCATCGAGCTGATCGCCGATCGCGTAGCCGCCCACGGCGTCGATCTGCTCAACCTGCAAAAGCAGTTGCAGCAGATCAATTTCTCGGATTCCGCGGGGCTGATCCGCGATAACGACACGCGTTATCGCGTCAATCCGCGGGGGGAGTTCCGCAGCGTCGAGGACTTCCGCGAACTGGTCATCGGCGTGGATGGGCTGCGTTTGGGCGACATCGCCGAGATCCGCTACGACAGCAGGCGACGCACCTATGCCCGCCACCTGGACCGCAGGTACGCGATCGGCATCAGCGTGTTCAAGGAGAACGGCGCCAACCTGGTCGAGGTAGGCGAACGCGCGCTGGCCGAAGTCGAGCGCATCGGCCAAACGCCCGAGATGCGCGGGATCAACGTGTTTTTCCTCGACAACCAGGCCGAGGGCGTCACCGAGTCCCTGTCCGAACTGCTCAAGGCGGGGCTGGTCGGTGCCGTCCTGTCGCTGGTCGTGCTGTACTTCTTCCTCGGTCACGTACAGACCACGCTGATGGTCAGCCTGGCGGTGCCGGTCGCCATCACGATCACGCTGGGTGTGATGTACTTCCTCGGTTTGTCCCTGAACATCCTTTCGATGATGGGCCTCATGCTGGCCGTGGGCATGCTGGTGGACAATTCCGTCGTGGTCACCGAGAGCATCCACCGCGAGCACGAACGCACGCCCGGCGAGCCCGAGGGTTCCGCGTTGCGCGGCGTACGCGCGGTCGCCCTGGCCGTGTCCGCCGGCACGCTGACCAGCGCGGCGGTGTTCCTGCCGATAATCTTCGGCGAGCAGGACGACATTTCCATTTTCCTGACCCACGTGGCCACCTCGATCGTCGTCGCCCTGGCGGTGTCGTTGTTCATCGCGCAGACCATCATTCCGTTGCTGGCGACGCGGATAGACCAGCCCGCTTCCGACCGGCAAAACCGGCTGGTGGAGGCCCTCAAACGCCGCTACGTGCAGTTGCTGGCCTGGACGCTGCGCCGCCGCTGGCTGGCCGCGGGCCTGGTGGTGCTGGCGCTGGGTTCGGCAGCGGTGCCGATGATGCTGGTGGAAACCGACATGTTCCCGATGGACCAGACGCGGCGGGTGTTCCTGCAGTACCATCTCGACGGCAACTACCCGCTGGCGAAGGTCAAGGAGTCGGTCGATCGCATCGAAGATTACCTGTACGCCAACCGGGAAGCCTTCGACATTCGGGAAGTCTACAGTTACTACGACGAACAGGGGACCGCCAACTCGGTGATTCTCCTGACCGAGGACGACGAAGCAAAGCTGCCGGCGCAGGAGATCACCCGGCGCATCCTCGAAGGGTTGCCGAAAATCGCCATCGGCCGCCCCAGTTTCGAGTGGGAGCGGTCGGGCGGTGCCGAAAACCTGAACGTCACACTGACCGGGTCGTCCAGCCAGGTTTTGCGCGAATTGGCGGAAGACGCCGTGCGGCTGCTTGGGCCGGTCGAGGGCCTGTCCGGTGTGGTATCCGAAGCCGGCGCCGGGGAACAGGAAGTGCAGGTGCGCGTGGACCGGGAAAAGGCCAATCAGCTTGGCTTCTCCACCCAACAGGTGGCCGAAGCCGTTGCCATCGCGATCCGCGGCGTCGACCTGCGCGAGTTCAAGGGCGAGGAGGGCGAGATTCCGGTGCGGCTGCAATTGCGCGAGGCGGACCGCGAAAGCCTCACCGACCTGCGCGACATCAAGTTGCGCAATTCCTCCGGCGAAGCCGTACCGCTGACTTCGCTGGTGCGATTGTCCGAGACCAGCGGACCGGCGGAGATCCGCCGAATCGACCGGCAGACCGGATTGCGTGTGACGGCGACGCTGGACGGCATCACCTCCGAGGAAGCCCGCGAGCGGATCAGCGAACGCATGGACCTCATGCAGCTGCCGCCCGGCTACGCCTGGCAGTTCGGCGGCGGTTTCGACGACGACCAGGAGGCCATGCAGCGGATGCTGTTCAACATCCTGCTGGCCATCGCCATCATTTACATCGTGCTCGCCGCGCAGTTCGAGTCACTGATTTACCCCGCCAGCATGGTGTGCACCATCCTGTTCTCGGTGATCGGCGTGTACTGGTTCTTCCTGCTGACCGGGACGACCTTCACCTTCATGGCCATGATCGGCATCCTGATCCTGATCGGCGTGGTCGTGAACAACGGCATCGTGCTGATCGACCACGTCAACCAGTTGCGGCTGGAGGGCCTGTCTCGCGAACAGGCGCTGCTGCGCGCCGGCGAGGAACGGCTGCGACCCATCCTGATGACGGTGGGCACCACCGTGCTGGGCCTGGCGCCGCTGTGTATCGGTACGACGCAGATCGGCGGCGACGGGCCGCCGTACTTCCCGATGGCGCGCGCCATCGTCGGCGGCCTGCTGTTCTCCACCTTCGTCAGCCTGATCCTGCTGCCGACGATCTACACCTGGCTGGACGTGATGCGAAGCTGGCCGCACGCCGTCGGACGCCTGTTCGCGAAGGCGGGCCGGTCACTCGGCCGCCGTGTGGCGGGCGTGGCGCGCCGACCGCTTGCCGAGAATTAATGGCTGGTG
>Ga0075326_1000263_pt1 | contig 11077 bp, 9 predicted proteins | sample MayberrySE_Catta_3_FD_120052 | JGI IMG/M metagenome (GOLD analysis project Ga0075326, IMG submission 120052) | Natural and restored wetland microbial communities from the San Francisco Bay, California, USA, that impact long-term carbon... | ecosystem: Environmental > Terrestrial > Soil > Wetlands...
CGAGCGCGTCGCCGACCGCCGCGAACGACCCGGCCGGCCAGAGCTTCGAGCCGCCGTACGACGCGCCCGGCGCGAGCAGCGCGAGCTTCGCGCCAGGCGCGATGCCTTGCTCGCGGAGCCGTTCCTCCGCCTCCCGCTCCTCGGCCTCGGTCACGAACAGCTCGAGCGCGGTGCCCTGCGGCGCGCAGCCGAGCGCCTCGACGAGCCCGAGCACGTGGAGCTCGCGCGCGAGCAGCACGCGGCGCCCGCCCTCGCGAGGCAGCGGGAGAGCGCGGTGGAGCAGCAGATCCCGCCCGCCGCGCGCGTAGCCCACGCTGTGCCGCACGCCGGCGAGCCGCATCAGGAGCGCCGACTCGAACGAGTCGGGCAGGCAGAGCCCGAGGTCGAAGCGCCGCTGGCGTCGCAGCGCGCGCCCCTCGCGCACGAGCCGAGCCAGCCCCCGGCGATGCGACGCGAGCGTCCAGATCGCGTCGAACCACGGTGCGCCCTCCGCGAGCGGCCGCAGCTCGGCGCGCACGAGCAGGGTGATGCGAGCGTCCGGAAAGCCGGCGCGGAGCGCGCGGAAGCCCGGCGTCGCCATCACGAAGTCGCCCGTCCAGTTCGGGCCCCGCACCAGGATCTCGCTTGCGCTCAAGCGGGGCGCTCCTCGCCCTGCGCCGCGGGGCGCGGGCGCGCGCAATCTACCAAGCCCGAAGTCTGCGCGCCCCGGCCCGCGCCGCCCGCCAGAAGCGACCTCACCGCCGCGAGCACGGCGTTCGCCGGGATCGCACGCATGCAGGTCGCGGCGTCGCAGCCGCGCTTGCACGGGTTGCAGGCGACCTGGACGCGCACGCTTCGCGAGGCGGTGCACGGGTACGGCGCGTTCTCGACCGGATCGGTCGGGCCCAGCAGCTGGACCACCGGGGTGCCGACCAGCGCGGCCACGTGCATCGGGCCGCTGTCCGCGCCGAGGTAGAGACGCGCGTGCGCGAAGAGTGCCGCCAGATCGAGGAGCGTGGGCGTCGGCGGCGCGGGCCGGGCCGCACCCGCCGCCTCGCGCAGCACCGCGGCCGCCATCTCGCGGTCGCTCGCCGCCGGGCCGGAGGTGACGAGGCAGGGGACGCCGTCCGCCGCGAGCGCACGCGCGACCGCTCCATAGCCCCGCGGCGTCCAGCGCTTGTAGGGCGTCGCGTCGCTCGTGCCCGGGTGGATCACGACCGGCGCCGGCCCCGCGCCGAGCGCCTGCGACACGCGCGCGAGCGCCGGCTCGGGAACCGCGAGCGGGTGCTCCGGCAGCGGCGCCTCGATGCCGAGGTAGCGGACCAGCGCCTCGTTGCGGTCGAAGCGGCTCTGGCGCGGCGGAGCGAGCCGCGCGTGCTCGGTCGCGAAGAGGGCGGCGCCCTCGCGAGCGAAGGGCCGCGCGTAGCTCACCCGGCGCGGGGCTCCCGAGAGCCGCGCCAGCACGCCGCTCTTCAGGATGGCGTGGAAGTCGAGCACGAGATCGAAGCGCCGCGCCCGGAGCCGCCGCACGAAGCGCGCGGCCTCGCGCCCGAGCGTGACGAGGCGCCCGCCCCGGAGCGCAGCCCGCAGCGCGCCGCGCGGGAACACGATCACGTCGTCGAGCCAGGGCTGGCCCGCGAGCACGCTCGCGGACGCGGGCTCGACCAGCCAGGCGAGCTCGGCGTGCGGGTACGCCGCCCGCAGCGTGGCGGCGGCCGGCAGCGTGCGCACGACGTCGCCCACCGCGCCCAGACGGATCACCAGGATGCGCTCGGCCGCCGGCGGCGCCGCGCGCGGATTCGTGCAGGTCGAGATGTCCACCTCGCGAGGGGGTCGGGGCGCCGTTAGGATACGCCGCCATGCGTTTTCCGCGCACCCTCGCCCGCTACGTGGCGCGCGAAACGCTCCAGTATGCAGCCGTGGGCTTCCTCGCCGTGGCGAGCCTGTTCCTCGCGAACAACCTGCTGCGGCGGCTCGAGGACCTCGCCGAGCTCGGCGCGCACGCGGGCGACGTCGGCGCCGTCACGATCCGCCTGCTCGTGATCCTCACCACCTACGCGCTCCCGATCGCGTTCCTGTTCGGCGTGCTGGTCGCGCTCGGGCGGCTCGGCTCCGACCACGAGGTGCTGGCGACGCGTGCGCTCGGGGTGAGCCTGGCGCAGCTCGCGGCGCCCGTGCTCGCGCTCGCCCTCGCCGCCTGCGCGCTCTCGGGTTGGCTGCTGCTCCGGGCCGAGCCCGCCGCGCGCCGCTCGCTGATCGAACGCATCGGCGAGGTCGCGACGCGCGGCGGCCTGATCCGGGGCGGGGACTTCACGCGCCTCGACAAGCGTGGCGACCGCGTGCTCTTCGTGGACCGCCGCACGCGCGAGGGCGAGCTCGACGGCGTGCTGCTCTCCGACCGCAGCAATCCGGAGCGCCCCTTCACCGTGCTCGCCGGCTCCGGCTCGTTCCGCTTCGAGCGGGAGACCGCCACCGGCCATCTGCTGCTGCACGACGGCGACGTCCACTTCGAGCCGGCCGAGCCCGACTCCGACCGCACACAGCGCATCGCGTTCCGCCGCTTCCACTACACCTTCGATCTGAGCCGCATGACGAATCTCGGGCTCGAACGGCTGAAGCCGCGCGACCTGACGGGGACGGAGATCGCGAGCGTCCTCGCCTACTTCGACGAGCACGGCGCGGCGCCGCCGCAGGCGCGCGAGCAGCGTCGCGAGGAGTACGAGGTGCAGCTCGAGCGGCGCCGGGCGCTCCCCTTCGCGCCGCTCGCGTTCGCGCTGCTCGCGCTCCCGCTCGGGCTCGGCCGCCGCCGCGGCGCCCGCTCGCTCGGCGCGCTCCTCTGCGCGGTGATCGCGTTCGGCTACTACGTGCTGCTGAACGCGGGCACCGCGTACGCCACGAGCGGCGCGCTGCCGGCCGGGCTCGCGCTCTGGCTGCCGAATCTCGCGTGCGCGCTGATCGCCGCGCCGCTCTGGTGGCGCGCTCGGCACGCGGAGGCGTGAGCGCGCTGGAATTCGAGCGCGACGAATCCCGGGCGGGCGTGCTCGCGGTGCGCGCGGAGTGGCACGACGCCGCGCGCGGCCTCGCGCTGCTCGCGCCGGGCGGGCTCGAGCGCTGGCTCGCGGACGCGCCGTCCGGCGGCAGCGGCCGCGCCGCGACCGCACGGGTCGCGCTTCCGGGCGGGCCGCAGCTCGTCGTGCGGCGGCTCCGGCACGGGGGCCTCCTCGCCCCGCTGCTCCGCGACCGCTACGCGAGCCCGGCGCGCGTGCTGCGCGAGCTCGACGTCACCGCGCGGCTGCGCGCGGCCGGCGCTCCGGTCGCCGAGCCCGTGCTCGCGCTCGCGCGGCGCCGCCGCATCGGCTTCACGCTGGCGCTCGCGACCGTCTACGAGGAGGGCGCGGCGGATGCGCTCGCGTTCCTCGCGTCGGGCCCGGACGACGAGCGCATCACCCGTGCGGCCGCGGCGGTGGGCGCCGCGCTCCGCCGCTTCCACGACGCGGGCGGGCGGCATCCCGATCTGCACGTGAAGAACCTGCTGCTGCGCGAGACGCGCGCGGGCGCCGACGCGCTCGTGATCGACCTCGACCGCGCCCGTGCGGGAGACGCGCCCGGCGCGGCGCCGCGCGCCGCGGAGATCGGACGGCTCGGGCGCTCGCTGCTGAAGCGCGGCGTCGCCGAGCAGGTGGGCGAGCGCGGCGCGGCCGCGTTTCTCGCCGCCTACTGCGCGGGCGACCGCGCGCTGCGCGACGCGCTCGTCCGGCGTTTCCCCGCCGAGCGCCGCAAGGCCCGCCTCCACGCGCTCCTGTACCGGGAGCGGCGACGTTCTTGAACGTCCCCCGGGACGTTCTTGAACGTCCCCCGTCAGGCGAGGCCCAGCTTGGAGTAGGCGCCGATGAAGGCGTGCTCGTAGAGGCCGTAGCCGGTGAGGCCGCGGTACTCGAAGCGGCCGACGTGGTCGACGACGCCGTACTGGCCGAGGGGCGCGATCTCGTCGTGCTTCCGCTCGAGCCCCTGCACGACGAGCTTTCCGTGGTGCATGCCGTGCCGCCAGTCGGCGTCCATGCCGTAGCCGGTGCCGACGGCGACGCAGCAGGCGAGGAGCGGCGTGCACGAGACCGAGAAGCCGCCGCCCGGCGCCGCGGGGAAGTGCACGGTCGAGCCGGCGAGGATCCGCGTCCCCGGCACCAGGCGGTGCTCGAACTCCGGCCGCCCGAGCGGCTCCGCCGGCCGCGCGGGATCGCTCCACACCCGCACCGCCTCCTCGAGCTCTCGGACGCCCGCGTTCGTCTCCTGGCAGATCACGAGGATCGAGTGGTCCGCGAACTGCATCGGGAAGTAGTTCCACATGCCGGACAGCGAGGGCGCGCCGGCCTGGATGCCGGGCGGCTCGGCCTCGCCCACCGGGCGCACGCCCCAGGAGCGGTCGCGCGTGCCCCACCAGCACTCGGGCGAGACCGCGAAGCGCTCGCCCGCCAGCGTGAGCGCGCCGCTCCAGCGCCCGGTCTGCGCGAAACGCGAGGTGTCGAAGAGCACGCGCCCGTGCCGGCGGATGAAGTGGCGCGGCTCCTGCCAGGCGGGGATCGCGCCCTCGAAGACGAGATCGAAGGAGATCGCGTGCTCGTTCGGCTCGAGCACGCAGCGCAGGCGTCGCAGCGGCTCCAGCACCTCGATGCGGAAGGGACCGACGCGGTTCTCGCTGCGGTCGCCGAGCTCGCGCGAGGCGCGCACCACGCGGTGGAAGGGGCCGCGCCGCACGACCGCGAAGGCGTCCTGCGTGCCGAGGTTCGGGTACTGCCCCATGCCCAGCACGAGGAGCATTTCGTCGCTCGAGGCGTGGCAGTTGAAGTAGTAGCGGTCGTAGAAGTTGCGGTCGCTCGTCGCGACGTGGCGCACCGGCTCCGCGCTCTGGTGGATCGGGAAGTCGTCCCAGGCGGAGATCATGGCGCGCACGCTAGCGCGAAGGCCTCGCTTCGACCCTCGCGTCGCGCCCGCCCGCGTGCGCGTGGAGCCGCTCCTCGAGCCAGTCGAGAAACTTCTCGCCGTCGGGGAAGACCGTCTCGAGCGCAAGCACCCGCACGCGCGCGCCGTCGAGCCAGGCCGGCAGCAGCTTGCCCGCGTCCTTCTCGGTGGTGATCCAGAGCGGCGCCTCGCTCGCGAGGCCGGCGAGGTCCTCGCGCCGGTAGCGGTGGTGATCCGGAAAGGCGCGCTCGGCCACGACGGCGGCGCCGAGCGAGCGGAGCGTGTCACGCAGCGACGCGGGACGCGCGATGCCGCAGAGCATCCCGACGCGCTGGCCGGCGAGCGCGGAGGCCGGCTCGCGCGCGCCGCCCGCGAGCGGCCGCGTCGAGCGCGGACGCCGCTCGAGCGCGAAGCGGGCGGCGCCGGGCGCCGCGCGTGCGACCCGCGCCGCGTCGGCCTCGGGCAGCGGCCCGTCCACCGCGAGGATCGCGTGCGCGCGCGAGAGCGCCGAGACGGGCTCGCGCAGCGGGCCGCGCGGCAGCACGCGGCCGTTGCCGAGGCCGGCCCCGGTGAGCGTCAGGAGCTCCACGTCCTTGGCGAGCCGGTGGTGCTGGAAGCCGTCGTCGAGCACGAGCACCTGGGCGTTCATGCCCGCGACCGCGCGACGCCCGACCACGTCGCGGCGCCGCCCCACCAGCACGGGGACGCCGGGCGCGAGGCCGGCGAGGAGCATCGGCTCCTCGCCCACGACCTCGGCGCGGCCGTACACGTGCCGCCCGTCGGACACGACCTCGACCGCGTCCGCGCCGCGCCCGCCGTAGCCGCGGCTCGCAATCGCGACGGGCCAGCCGCGCCGGTGCAGCGCGGCGGCGACCCAGGCCGCGACCGGCGTCTTCGCACTGCCGCCGACCACGAGGTTCCCGACGCTCACCACCTTGCAGGGCAGGCGCACCGGCGCCCCCGGCCCGTGCTCCCACCACGCGCGGTGGAGCCGGGCCGCGCCGCCGTAGAGGCCGGACAGGAGCGAGAGCGGTGCGAGCGCGAGGCGCCGGCCCACGCCGGGCGCGCGCTCGTCCCAGAAGGACGGGCGCCCGCGCCTCACGACGCGGCTCCGAGGGCGCGTTCGATCAGCGCGACGCTGCGCGCCGTGGCCCCTTCGTGCGCCGCGAGCGCCCGGCGCCCCGCCTCGCCGCGTACGGCGGCCGCCTCCGGATCCGCGAGCGCGGCGCAGAGCGCGCGGCCGAGCGCGGCCACGTCGGCCACGGGCTCGCCGGCGCCGGCGGCCGTGAGAAGCGCAGCACTCTCGCGCGCGCTCGCGACGTGCGGACCCCAGACGGCGGGACGGCCGACGCGCGCGGGCTCGAGCAGGTTGTGCCCGCCGACCGCCGCGAGCGAGCCGCCCACGAGCGCGAGGCGGGCGTGCGCGTAGAGCGCGGGGAGCTCGCCGAGCGTGTCGAGCAGCAGCACCTCGCCCGCCGCGAGCCTTCCTTCGCCGAGCGCGCTGCGCCGGCGCAGGCGGCGCCCGCTCTTCAGGACGCGCTCCGCCGCGCGGGCGAAGCGCTCCGGGTGGCGCGGCGCGAGCGCGAGCGCCGCCGCAAGGCCCGCCCGCTCCGCCGCGGCGAGCGCCTCGAGGGCCGCGTCCTCCTCGCCCTCGTGCGTGCTCCCGGCCACGAAGAGCGGCACGTCGCCGAGAACGGCCCGGAACGCGGGCGGAAGCGGCGCGGGCGGCGTCGCGTCGAGCTTCAGGTCGCCCGTGACCTCGACGCGCTCGCGCGCCGCGCCGAGCGCAACGAGGCGCGCCGCGTCCGCCTCGCTCCGCGCGCCGAGCGCCGCGAAGCGCCGCAGCGTGGGGCGCAGCAGCGCGCCGGCGCGCTGCCAGCGCGCGAAGCTCCGCTCCGAGATGCGCGCGGACACCGCGAGGACCGGCAGCGAGCGCTCGTGGGCCGCGCGCACCCAGCTCGGCCAGAGCTCGCTCTCGACGAAGACCAGCGCCTTCGGCGCGACGCGCGCCAGCGCGCGCGCCACGAGCCACGGGTGGTCGAGGGGCGCGAGGCCCGTCGCGAGCGCAGGACGCGCCTCGCGTGCGAGCGCGCGGCCGGTCGTCGTCGTGCACGAGGCGACGAGCGCGTGGCCGCGCGCGGCGAGCGCATCCCCGAGCGCGAGCGCGGCGCGCATCTCGCCCACCGAGGCGCCGTGGAGCCAGATCGGACGCGCGCCCGCGCGCCCCGGGTGCGCGCCGAGGCGCTCGGCGAGCCCCGCGCGCCAGCGCGGCCGGAGCGCCGCGCCGGCCGCGAGTACGGGCGCGCCGACCAGCGCCGCGAGCGCCGCGACGCTATGACCGAGCGGCCCCAAGCGCCATCTCCTCGGCGATGCGGGCGGCGCGCGCCGCCGCGCCGCCGCCGCCGAGCGCGTCGCGGAGCGAGGCCAGCGCCTCGAGCTGCGCCGCGCGCGCGGGACCCGCGAGCAGCGCGTGGAGCGCCTCCGCGATGCGCGCCGGGTCCGCGTCCTCCTGGAGGAACTCGGGCACGACGGTCCGCCCCGCGATCAGGTTCGGCATCGTGTACGAGGAGACGCGGACGAGACGCCGGATCCACCACGCGGTGAACGCGTTGACGCGCGTCGTCACGACCTGGGGCGTGCCCAGCAGCGCCACCTCGAGCGTCACGGTGCCGGGCTTCGCGAGCGCCACGTCCGCGGCGCGGATCGCCTCGTGGGTGCGCCCCTCGACCACGGAGAGGTCGAGGAGCGAGGGCAGGCGCACGCGGGCGATCGCCTCGTCGACGGCGTCGCGCGCGATCGAGGGCGCGACCGCGACGACGAAGCCGATGCGCGGGTCGCGCGCGTGGAGCGCCGTCGCGGCCGCGAGCTGGAGCGGCAGCGTGCGGCGCACCTCGTTGCGCCGGCTGCCCGGCAGCAGCAGCACGAGGGGCCGCTCGGCGTCGAGCCCGAGCGCGCGCCGGGCGGCGGCGCGGTCGGTGGCGCCGGCGAGCGGCCCGAGCCGGTCGAGCAGCGGATGGCCGACGAAGTCGACGGCGAGCCCCGTGCCGGCGTAGACGTCCCGCTCGAAGGGGAAGATCACGGCGAGGCGGTCGACGCGCGCGGCGATCTTCCGGATGCGGCCGCGCCGCCACGCCCAGACCTGCGGGCTCACGTAGTAGAGCACGGGCAGGCCGAGCCTCTTTGCGCGCTTCGCGAGCGGCAGGTTGAAGTCGGGCGAGTCCACCAGGATCACGAGGTCCGGGCGCTCGTCGACGAGCGCGCGCGACATGCGGCGGAACGCGCGGAGGATGCGTGGCAGGTCGACGAGGACCTCCACGAGCCCGCCCACCGCCAGCTCGTGCTGCGGCACGAGGAGCGCGACGCCCGCCTTCTCCATCGCCGGCCCGCCGAGCCCGAACAGGCGCGCGTCCGGGGTGCGGCGGAGGAGCTCCTCGGCCAGCGCCGCGGCGTGGAGCTCGCCCGACGCGTCGCCGGCCGAGATCAGCACCCTCATCGCAGCAGCGTCTCCAGCGGCGGCATGGCGGCGTTCACGCGGAGCGCGGTGCGGAGCGCCGCGAGGCCCTGGTCCGCGGCACCCGCCTCGACGCGCCGGGCGCGGATGCCGCGCAGGAACGCGCGGAGCTGCTCGGCGAGCGCGTCGCCGCGGTCGATCGGCACGCGTTCGATCGCGATCTTGCGCTCGCCCGCGGGATTCGGCGCCTCGCGCTGCGCGATCACCACGGCCTGCTCGAGGAAGTCGATCGAGAAGTAGCCGTCCGCCTGGAAGAAGCGGAGCTTCCGCAGCGGCGTCGGCGAGACGCGCGAGGCGGTCAGGTTCGCCACCGCGCCGTTCGGGAAGGTGAGCCGCGCGTTCGCAATGTCGACCTTGTCCGTGAGAACGGGCACGCCGATCGCGTCGATGCGCTCGGGCTCCTCGCCCACCAGGCGCTGGACGATGTCGATGTCGTGGATCATCAGGTCGCGCACGACGTCGACGTCCGTGGCGCGCGCCGGGAAGGGGCCCATGCGGTGCCCCTCGAAGAAGCGCGGCCGCGACACGCGCGCGGCGACGGTGCGCATCGCGGCGTTGAACCACTCGAGGTGGCCGACCTGGAGGAGCGCGCCGCGCGCCGCCGCCCGCGCCAGCAGCGCCTCCGCCTCCTCGAGGGTGGCGGCGATCGGCTTCTCGACGAGCACGTCGAGGCCGGCGTCGAGCGCCGCCGCGACGACGGCGCCGTGCGCGACGGTCGGCACGGCGACCACCACGGCGTCGAGCTCGGCGAAGAGCGGGCGCGGGTCGCTGACGCCGCGAACGCCCTCGGCGGCCGCGACCTCGGCGGCCCGTGCGTCGTCGACGTCCGCCACCGCGACGAGCTCGAGCTCGCCCGTCTCCCTGGCCTGCGCCGCGATCTTCGCGGCGTGGAGGCGCCCCATGTGGCCGGCGCCGACCACGGCGAGACGCACCGGCCTCACGTGCGGCCCTCGAACGTGCGTCCGTCGACGCCCACGAGCGCGATGCCGTGCGCGTCGGCCTCGGCGACGAGCGCCTCGCGCTCGAGCACCAGCGTGTGGCCGGCCTCGACCGCGAGCGCGCCGCCCCCGCCCTTCACGAGCGTGCGCAGCGTCGCGAGACCGATGGTGGGCACGTCGAAGCGCGGGTCCTGGCGCGGCTTGGCCACCTTCACCACCACCACGCCGCGGCGTGAGTCGGCGAGCGCGGCGCCGCGCTCGATCGCGGCGTCGGTGCCCTCGACGGCCTCGAGCGCGAGCACGGCCGCATCCTGCACGACCACGCTCTGCCCCACGTCGAGGGCGCCGAGCGCCTTCGCGACGGGCCAGCCGAAGGCGATGTCGCGCTCCTGCTCGGGCGTGGGCGCGACCCCGCCGAGCACGCCGGCCGGCGCGACGAGGTCCGCGGCGAGCTCGAGCTGGCTCCGCACGCGGAAGCCCTCCGCCTCGATCACCTCGACGACCATGCCGAGCAGCGAGTCGTCCTTGCGGTCGCCGAGCGTGGCGAGCGCGCCGAGCGCGAGGGCGTCGGGCCGGACGGCATCGCGGCGCTCCCAGAGGAACGCCTTCGGCACCTTGCCGCCGAGCGCGACGTCCGCCGCGCCGGCCTGGCGCAGCCAGCCGAGCATCCGCGCGAAGTCGCCGAGCCACGCCCACTCGAACGCGTCCACGGACTCCGCGAGCGCGGGGTCCGCGAGCTCGCGCAGGCCGACGGCGACGACGCGACGGCCGCGGCGGCGGGCGCTCGCGGCGATCTCCGCGGGGAGCCGGCCGCTGCCGGCGACGAGCCCTAGCGTTGCCATGCGCGCGGGAGGCTAACGACTCACGCCCCGCGAGGAAGCCTCGACGAAGGCGAGCAGGCGCTCCACCTCGGCCGAGGCGAAGCGCTCCTTCTTCGCCTGCTCGAGGGCCTCCTCGAGCCGGAGCTTCGAGCCGAAGAGCAGGTGGTACGCGCGCTTGATCTCCTGGCGCACCTCGGGCGGGAAGCCGCGGCGGCGGAGCCCCACCGCGTTCACGCCGCGCAGCGTCGCCCGCTCGCCCGACACCAGCGCGAAGGGCGGCGCGTCGAGCGTCACGCCCGAGAGCGCGCCCACCATGGCCGATTCGCCGACCCGCGCGTGCTGGTGCACGCCCGACAGGCCGCCGATCACGGCGTAGTCCTGCACCTCGGCGTGGCCCGCGATCGCCACCTGGCTCGCCACGATCACGTGCGAGCCGATCCGGACGTCGTGCGCCAGGTGCACGCCGTTCATGATGAAGTTGTCGTCGCCGATCCGGGTGCAGCCGCCGCCCTTCACGGTGCCCACGTGGATCGTCACGTGCTCGCGCAGCACGTTGTCGGCGCCGATCACCAGCTCGGTGGCCTCGTCCGAGAAGCTCTTGTCCTGCGGCTCCTCGCCGAGCACGGCGAAGGGGAAGACGCGCGTCCGGGCGCCGATGCGCGTGCGGCCGGTGACGAGCGCGTGCGGCCGGATCTCGACGCCGGGGCCGAGCTCGACCTCCGGCCCGATCAGCGCGAACGCGCCGATCCGGACGTCGTCGGCCAGCTTCGCGCCGGGCTCGACGATCGCGCTCGGATGCACCTGGGGCAGCGTCAGCCCTTCTTGTTGAAGCGCGCCACCACCATGTCCGTGATGTCGAGCGCCTCGCGGGA
>Ga0075326_1000264_pt1 | contig 11075 bp, 9 predicted proteins | sample MayberrySE_Catta_3_FD_120052 | JGI IMG/M metagenome (GOLD analysis project Ga0075326, IMG submission 120052) | Natural and restored wetland microbial communities from the San Francisco Bay, California, USA, that impact long-term carbon... | ecosystem: Environmental > Terrestrial > Soil > Wetlands...
CCTGGGCCCGGCGTTCGTCCTGCAGTTCGGCTCGCTGGTGCTGCCCATCTGGCTGATCGCGCTGGCCGCTCTCTTCTGGGGCCACTGGCCCCGCGGGCTCCCGCCCGCGTGGGAGTCGGGCGAGGCGCGGCCCTGGCCGGGATCGGGCGAGCGTCCGCAGAGCTCTCCGGCGGCGCCGGAGCACAGCGGCCCTGGCCGCAACGGGGAGGTCGAACCGGTCGGGCAGGGCGTGCGGCGCGCCGGATGGCGGCGCGGCGGGCGCAAGGCCGGATAGGTCCGCCGCCGTGCGCGCCCGCCGCCGCGGAGCCCTGGTCACGGGCATGGCCCTGACGGCCGCCGCGTTCGGCGCATGCGGGGAGGCGCGGCTGGACACCGACAAGTACGAGGCGGCGATCCGCAGCGGCGTCACGCGTCAGACCGGCGTGAAGATCGACACCGTGCGGTGCCCGGACGAGGTGGAGGCCCGCCGGGGCGACACGTTCAACTGCGTCGCGCGGGCTTCGAACGGCCAGCGCGCGCGGGTCGAGGTGACGCAGCGTGACGACGAGGGCGGGGTGTCGTGGCGGCTCGTGCGTGCGCGTTAGGGTGGGGACGAGGTCCGGCAGCCGGCCGGTCTCAGGCGACGACCCCGGGCGCCGATCCACCCGGGGCCGCCATATTGCGAAACGTGCAAGACCCTCGGCCGGCATGCGGCCAAGGGCCATCGTCGTTCGCAACTTCGTAGCCCTGTCCGTCTACTTGCGGTAGCCCATCGCACACCCCCCGGTTGCCGCGTGTACAGCGTTGACGCTCACCTGACGCGCGGCGCGGCGATGTTCTTCCCGCGGATGCCGGCCCGTGCAAGGCGGTGCCCATGCACGCGGGCTTTCAGAAGGAAGAGGGGCCGGCGATGTGTTTCCGCCGGCCCCTCTGCGAAGTTCTTGCCCACCTGGGTCGTCTACTTGCGGTAGCCCACTTTTCCCCCTCCAAAGCCTCGCCTGCGTGGTGACTGCGACCACCAGACGGCCGAGGGGCCGGGAATCTTCCCGCCGGGAGGGGCGGCCGGCTCAGGCGAGGGTGCGGCGGGCGCGCTCGGCCGCCGCCGTGGCCGACCCGGCCAGGTCCCCCGCGCGCGTCACGCGCTCGTCGGAGGTCGTGGTGCCGAGGTTCACCTCGACCAGCGTCGCCGCGGCGCGGGCCGCGGCCTCGGCGAGCAACGCCGCGGAGACCGCGTCGGCGCGCAGGGCCTGGTCGCCGCGCTCGGCGACGACCGCTGCCAGCGATGCCACGTCCACGGCGATCTCGGCGATCTCGAGTGGCACGCCGGCGGCCCGCGCGAGCGCGTCGCGCAGCTCCTCGTCGCGCCCTTTGGACTCGGCCGCCGTCAACAGCGCGACCGCGTCGCGGTAGGCCTCGACGTTTCGCTCGGCCAGCGGGGCGACGCGGTCGCGGAGCGTCGAGGCCTGCGCCGCGGCACCGCGCGCCTCCCCCCACTCGGCGCGCGAGACGCGCGCGGCCATCGTCACGAGCCCCGCCGCCATCTCGAGTGCGAGCGCGGCACAGTAGCCCGCCCCGGGCATCGGCTCGGGCGACGACACCTGGTCGAGCAGCTCGGCCACGGACAGGCCGCGGTAGGTGCGGGCAGCCGGCTCGGTCATGCCTCCGCGGCCTCCACGCGCGCCCGTGCCAGGCCGACCGCGTAGCCCTTCGCCTGCGAGACCCGCAGGGCGTCCGCCGCGCCGGCGGCCGCGGTCTCCTCCTCCCCGGCGATGCGCGCGACCTCCGCGTGGACGAGCAGCGTGTCGGCGCGCAGGCAGAGCAGATCGGTGGGGCGGACGACGCGCAGCGCGCGCTCGGCGGTCTGCAGCGCGATCACGGGAAATCCCTCCGCCGCCTGCAGGCGGGCGCGCATCGCAAGCCGGGGCCCCGCGATGCTCGCGTCGCCGCTGGCCCACTCGTCCTTCACCGCGCGCAGCACCTCGCCGGCCTCCTCGTGGCGGCCCTGTTCGAACACCGCTTCCGCGAGCGGCACCGCGGTCTCCCCGAGCGAGCTGTTCAGCCCCATCTCGGTCAGCACGTCCCAGCTGTCCCGCAGAACTCGCTCGGCGGCTGCCGGTTCGCCCGCGGCCAGCTCCAGGTGGCCGAGGTGGCGCCGCGACCACTGCGCCATGTAGCGCAGGCCCAGCTCTTCGCTGATCGCGCTCGCCTCCTCGAGCGCGGCCCGGCCGGCGTCGAAGTCGCCCTGCCGGCCGAGGCCGGCGCCCAGGAGGTGCAGCATGTCGGCCTCCACGCCCCGCAGCTCCTCGACGCGGGCGAGGTCGAGCTGGCGCTGCGCGAACGCCACCGCCTCCGCAAGCGGGGCGGGGCCGTCGAGCAGGCACATTCCGACCTCGAACAGCACCGCGTTCCAGGTCCGGGGCGCTGCGGTCCTGCTGGTGTGCTCCAGCGCGCGCTCCAGCGCCGTCCGCCCCTCGCCCGCGCGGCCCTGCGCCATCCGCACCTCGCCGATCAGCCGCCATGCCTCTGCGAGACCCCGGTCGTCGCGCTCGCGCTCGAGCGCCGGAATGGCGGCCTGCGCCTCGGCGACGTGGAGGCGGTCGTCCGCCTCGGGCTCGATCAGGAACCTGACCCCGGCCCGTCGCACGCGCGAGTACGCCTCGACTCTGCGGTCCCGGGCGGCGGAGGCCGCCTCGATCGCCTGCTCGTAGAGCTCGCCCGCCCGCGCGTGCTCCGCGGTGCCCTCGAGCGCCTCGGCGATCATGGGCAGCAGCGCGACTCGCTCGGCGGCGCCGGCCGGGAGCAGGTCGGCCGCGCGCTCGAGCAGGCCGGCGGCGGCCGAGTCCTCCCGGGCCCGCGCCGCGCGCGCTCCGGCGGCCGCGAGCCGGCGCGCGGCCCGCTGTGCGAGCGCGTAGGCATGCGGCCCGGCCGGCGCGAGGTCGGTCCGCTGCCGGTAGGCCTGCTCGAGGTGGTAGCCCACGATCGGCTCCAGCTCGATCATCCGCTCGGGGTGGCGCTGCTCGAACCAGTCCGCCACCCGCTCGTGCAGCTCGGCCCGGTCCTGCTTCGTGAGACTCTCGTAGGCGGCGTCGCGCACCAGCGCGTGGGTGAAGGCGTAGCCGGTCTCGGACTCGAGGGTCGTCTCCTGTGACATCACGAGCCGCCGCCGCTCCAGCTCCGCGAGCAGGCGCGGTACGGCTTGCGCGCCCTGGGAGCGCAGCGCCGCCTCGACGGCGTCGCCCCAGAACTCCCGCCCCACGACGGCCGCGGCTCCGACCGCGGCCCGCGCGGCCGGGTCGAGCCGGTCGAGCCGGGCCGCCAGCAGCGCCTGGATCGTGGGAGGCAGCGCCGGCTCGCCTCCCTCGCGCCGCAGCGCCGCGAGCTGCTCGGCGAACAGCGGGTTTCCCTCGGCGCGCGCGGCCAGCTCCTCGCCGGCCTCTGCGCCGGCGTCGCGGGGCAGCAGCGCCTGCACGAGCGCCCGGGTGTCGCCGGCCGGCAGCGGCTCGAGCTCGAGGGTGCCCGACCACGGGGTGCCGGCGCGCCACTCGGGCCGCCGCTCGAGGAGCTCCTCGCGGGCAAGGCAGAGAACCAGGATCGGTGCGTCCTGCGCGCGCGTCAGCACGTGCTCGACGAGGTCCAGGAGCGGCGGCTCGGCCCAGTGCACGTCCTCCAGGACCAGCACCAGGGGCCGGTGGCGGGCCAGCGCCTCGAATACCTCGACCACGGCTCTCGTCAGGTCCTCGCGCGCGCTCGTCGGCTCCTCGAGGCCGGCGGCCTGCAGTGCGCGCTCCGCGACCAGCGCCGCCCGCGGGCCCGCCGGGAGCGCGGCGACCAGCGCCGCGTGCGGGTCGGCCCCGCCCGCGAACTGGCGGAAGACCTCTCCCAGCGCCCAGAAGGTGATGCCCTCGCCGTAGGGAAGGCACCGGCCGGTGAGGACGCTCGCGCGCTCGCGCAGCGCGCCCTCGAGCTCGAGCGCGAGCCGCGACTTCCCGATCCCCGCCGGCCCGAGGACGACGACGCGCTGGGGCGACCGCTCGAAAGTCACACGCTCGAACGCCTCGCGCAGCGCTCTCAGCTCGGCCTCCCGGCCCTGGAACGGAGCGGCGGCCTCGGCGCGCCCGCGCGCGCCCGCGCCGGCCAGGCGCCAGGCGACGAGGGGCTCGGACTTCCCGCGCACTGCCAGCGGCTCGACCGGCTCCGTCTCGAACTCCGCTGCGATCAGGCGCCGCGTCGAGTCCCCGAGCAGCGTCTCGCCGGCAGCCGCCGCCTGCTGCAGCCGGGCCGCAACGTGCACGGGGTCCCCGGTCACGAGCGCCTGGCCGGCCGCCGCGTCGCCGGCGACCACCTCACCGCTGTTGACGCCGGTCCGGACCGTGATCTGGATCCCCCAGTCGGCGCGCAGGCCGTCGTTGAGCGCAACCAGCTCCCGCTCCAGCTCGGCTGCCGCGCGCACGGCGCGCAGGGCGTGGTCCTCGAGCGCCAGCGGCATCCCGAACACGGCCATCACGGCGTCCCCGATGAACTTCTCGATCGTCCCGCCGTGGCGTGCGACCACCCGCGCGACGGCATCGAAGTAGCCCAGCATCACGCGCCGCATCGCCTCCGGCTGCAGGCGCTCGGCGAGCGTCGTCGAGCCCGCGACGTCGGTGAAGAGGATCGTCACCGGCTTGCGCTCGTCGCCGCGGGCAGCGCCGAGCCGGGCGCCGCATGCCATGCAGAAGACGGCGTCAGGCGGGTTCGGCTTGCCGCATCTTCCACAGGCCCCCACGGAAGGCCAGTGTAGGTGAGCCCTGGCGGTGCCGCAGGCGCTTTGCGGCGCCCCGCAGGGACGCGTTCAGGGCGTCTGGGCGGGGTTGCTCTTCACGTACAGCAGGCGGTCGCCCTCACGCACCGTCTGGGCCTCGGGGGCGTCGTATGTCAGCACGGTGCCGTTCCGCACCACCGCCAGCACCGGCTCGTGCACCATCAGCTGCGGCAGCGGGCCGGCTTCCGCGGCGGACACGGCGCGTTCGGCCACGTCCAGCCCCTGCCCGGAGGAGAGCAGGTCCTCGAGGACGCTGACGGCCGCCGGCACGAGCGTGCCGAGCCCCAGGAGCCGGCCGGCGGCCCCGGACGACGTCACCACGAGGTTCGCGCCGCTCTGCCGCAGCAGGAGCGCGTTCTCCTGCTCGCGGACCGCGCCGACCACGTAGGCGCCGGGGTTGAGCTGGCGGACGGTGAGGGTGACCAGGACCGCGGTGTCGTCGCGGTTCACGGCCACCACGACCGCGGAGGCCGCCCGGGCGTTCGCCTCCTCCAGCACCGAGATGCTGGTGGCGTTGCCCTTCAGGGCCACCAGGCCCCGGCCGGTCGCGTCTGCCACGCCGGCGTCGGAGGAGTCGATCACGACGATCCGCTCCTTGTCGGCGCCGCTGCCGAGCACCGCCTCGAGCGCGCTCTTGCCCTTGGTGCCGAAGCCGCAGATGATCGTGTGGTCTCTCAAGCCCTTCCTCCAGCGGCGCTCGCGGTAGCCGGCCCGCGTGCGGGCGGCGAGGATCTCGAACGTGGTGCCGACCAGCAGGATAAGAAACAGCACGCGCGTGGGAGTGATGATGAGCGTCGTCAGCAGCCGTGCGCTGTCGGACACCGGGGTGATGTCGCCGTACCCGGTCGTGGTGACGCTGACCGTCGAGTAGTAGAAGGCGTCCAGCACGCTCAGCCCCGACCCGTCCGCGTCCCGGTAGCCGTCGCGGTCGGCATAGGCGGTCACCGCGCCGATCAGGATCAGCAGCAGCGCGAGGGCGACGCGCCACCGGATCTGGCGGGCCGGATTGACCGGCGGGCTCGGGAAGGCGACGCTCACGAACGTGAACGCCTATCAGGCGGAGGGGCTAGGTGGAAGTGAGCCGGTCGCGCAGCTCGGGGAGCAGGCTCGGGTCGACGTCGTAGCCGGCCTGTGCGAGCGCGGACTCGAGGTCGGCCTCGACCGCGGCGCGGAACTGCGCATCGCGCTCCGCGCGCTCGGCGATCTCGTCGATCTCGCGGCGGGCCTGCGGCAGCTCCTGGGCCGCCCTCACCCATCCCTCCGGGGCCGGCGGGAGGATCTTGAGCAGCTGGGCCAAACGTTCCTCGTCGTACTGGTGGTGTGGGGTCATCGTGATCGGCGTCCTTCAGTCATCAGACGGATCGAAGCGGGAATTTCTTCCCTCGAGCTGCGCCCTCAGCTTTCGGAGGCAGCGCGAGATCCGGCTCGCGATGGTGCCCGGCGGGATGTCCAGCGCCTCGCCGATCGCCCGGTAGCTCTCGTCGCGGGCGAAGAACCGGTCGAGGATCTCGGCGCAGTGCTCGGGCAGCTGCTTCATCGCCTCGTGGACCATCAGGGCCTCGTCGATGCCCTCCAGCTCGTCGCTGGTCCCCTCCACGTCCGCCAGCTCCTCGACGGGCGCCTCGCGGGCCCCGGCGCGGAGGCGGTCCACGCACAGGCGCCGGGTGAGCGTCGCGATCCAGGGCCGCACCGCGGTGTCGTCGCGCAGCTCGTCGAGGTGCTGCCAGGTGCGGGTGAAGACCTCCTGGAAGACGTCCTCGGCGTCGGGCTCCGGAAGCCGGTAGACGCGCACCGCGATCGCGTACACGTAGCGGGAGAAGCGGTTGACCAGCTCCGCCCATGCCTCCTGGTCGCCCTGCCTGCAGCGCGCGACGAGATCGGCATCGGCGACCGTGGCGAGTGACGTCATGTCAACTATGTAACCAATTCCCACCCACTGCGGGCAACACGGATGTCACGGTGCAGCATTAATCGTCATCGCTGCGCGCGTCCACCTTCTGCTGCAGGGCCTCCATCACCGTGGGGTCGCGGAGCGTCGTCACGTCCCCGAGCGCGTGGCCCTCCGCGATGTCGCGCAGCAGCCGCCGCATGATCTTGCCGGAGCGGGTCTTCGGCAGGTCGTCGGCCCAGATGATGCGCCGCGGCCGGGCGAGCTTGCCGATCTTCACCGCCACGTGCTCGCGCAGCTCGTCCTCGAAGCCGGCGGGGGGATCCCCGCCGCCCTCCATGGTCACGAAGGCGACGATGGCCTGCCCGGTGTTCTCGTCCGGCTCGGGCACGACGGCCGCCTCGGCCACGTTCGGGTGCGACACGAGGGCCGACTCGACCTCCATCGTCGAGAGGCGGTGCCCGGACACGTTGATCACGTCGTCGGTGCGCCCCACGACCCAGAAGTAGCCGTCGGCGTCGCGGCGCGCCGCATCGCCGACCACGTAGGTCTCCGGCCCGTAGCGCGACCAGTAGGTGTCGACGTAGCGCTGCGGCTCCTTGTAGAGGGTGCGGAACATCCCCGGCCAGGGCCGCTTCAGCACGAGGAAGCCGCCGCCCTCGGTGACCTCGTTGCCCTGCGAGTCCATGATCCCGGCGGAGACCCCAGGGAACGGGACGGTGGCCGACCCCGGCTTCGTGCGGGTGATGCCGGGGAGCGGCGTGATCATGATGTGGCCGGTCTCCGTCTGCCACCAGGTGTCGACGACCGGGCAGCGGCTGCCCCCGATCACCTCCTGGTACCACAGCCAGGCGCGCGGGTTGATCGGCTCGCCCACGCTCCCGAGCAGCCGCAGCGAGCCGAGGTCGTGCTTGTCCGGGTGCTCGCGGCCCCATTTCATGCACGCCCGGATCGCGGTCGGCGCGGTGTAGAAGACAGTGCAGCGGTAGCGCTCGGCGATCTCCCACCAGCGGTCCTTGCCGGGGTAGTCGGGGGCGCCCTCGTAGAGGATCGACGTGCAGCCGTTGGCGAGCGGCCCGTAGACGATGTAGCTGTGGCCGGTGACCCAGCCGATGTCGGCCGAGCACCAGTACACGTCGCTCTCCGGCTTGATGTCGAACACCAGGCTGTGCGTGGCGACCACGCCGGTCAGGAAGCCGCCGGTCGTGTGCACGATTCCCTTCGGCTTCGCGGTCGTCCCGGACGTGTAGAGGAGGAACAGCATCTGCTCGGCATCGAAGGGCTCGGCCGGGCAGTCCGGCGACGCGGACTCGACCGCCTCGTGCCACCAGACGTCGCGCCCCTCGGTCCATGGGAGATCGCCGCCCGTGCGCCGCACGACCACGACGTGCTCGATCGACGCGCAGTCGCCCAGGATCGCGTCGACCGACTGCTTCATCGGGAGCGGCTTGCCGCGGCGCAGCGAGAAGTCCGCCGTCACCAGCACCTTCGCCTCGCAGTCGATGATGCGGTCCTTCACGGCCTCGGCCGCAAAGCCGCCGAACACGACCGAGTGGGGCGCCCCGATCCGGGCGCAGGCCAGCATCGCCGCGGGCGCCTCGGGGACCATCGGCAGGTAGATCGCGACCCGGTCGTCGCGCTCCACGCCGAGATCCTTGAGCACGTTCGCGAAGCGCTTGGTCATGTCGAGCAGCTCCGCGTAGGTGACGTCGCGCCGCTCGCCGTCCTCGCCCTCCCAGTGGTAGGCGACGCGGTCTCCGTGGCCGGCCTCGACGTGGCGGTCGAGGCAGTTGTGGGAGACGTTCAGCTTGCCACCCGTGAACCACTTCGCCCAGGGCGCGTCCCACTCCAGCACGCGGTCCCAGCGCTCCGCCCAGTCGAGCTTCTCGGCCCAGCTCTCCCACCAGCCCTCGGGGTCACGCTCGGCCTCGTCGTAGATCGCGGGGTCGTTCGCGTTCGCCTGGGCGGCGAACTCCGGCGGCGGGTCGAAGGCCTGCTCGTCTGAGAGCAGCACCTCGAGCTCGGGCTGGGCAGCGGTTCCGTCGGGCATCTCTCCTCCTCTGATCGGCCGCGGCCGAGTCTAGAAGAACGTCATGAAGCGCACGTCCGCCCTCCACGTCGATGACCGTCCCTTTTTGGTGGCTATGGCAACCAATAAGGGACGTTCGACGCTGACGGCCGGGTCCGACCGCGCGGCGAGTAGCATCGCTGCCCCGTGCAGTACCCGGCCGAAGAGTTCACCGCGGACGAGCAGCGGCTGCTCGCGCCGCACTTCACGAACCTCGACCGGCCGGTCTTCTGCGTGGTGGACCTGCCGGAGGTCGTGAAGGGCGCCCTGTTCGCGCGCTACTCGCGCTACGGCGGGACGCTGCGGCGGCTGTACCTGGACGAGTTCGCGGGCGAAGCGCCGGGCGATCAGCCTGCCACAGACCCGCCTGCCGGCTTGCCGGCGGGCGGCTCTATTCGGGCCGAGCGGCTGTACGAGCGCGTCTTCCTCGAGTACGGGGATGACTCCGTGGCGCAGCTCGGGGGCGCGCACCTGGCGGTCGAGTGGGCCTCGAACGTGCTCACGAAGATCCTCCAGCGCGGGCGGCTGGCCGCCTACCTCGAGCAGTCCACGCGCTACATCGCCTACGACGCGCGCCTGCCGGGCGGCCGCTACCGCTATTACCGCGACGAGCGCCTCGGCCCGCCGTACGACGAGGCGATGGAGCGCATCTTCGACCTCTACTCGACCGGCCTCGGCCGGCTGCGGGAGTGGTGCGCGCAGGAGTATCCGCGGGCGGAGGAGCCGCAGGCGGTCTGGGAACGCTCGATCAGGGCCAAGGCGCTCGACGCGATGCGGGGCCTGCTGCCCGCCGCGTCCCTCAGCCACGTCGGGATCTTCGCGTCCGGCCAGGCCTACGAGCAGCTCGTGATGCGGCTGCTCGCCTCCCCGCTGCCCGAGGCCCGCGAGGTGGGCGGGATGGCGCTCGCGGAGCTGCGCAAGGTGATCCCAGCGTTCGTGAAGCGCGTCGACATGCCCGATCGCGGCGGCGCCTGGGTCGAGTATCTGCATGCGCTGCGCACGCGCGCATCGGAGGCGGCCGCCCGCTTCGGGCTGGACGACGGGCGCGAGCGCGAGGAGCCACCCACGGTGCGGCTCCTGCGCGCGGAGGGCTCCGAGGAGGACCTGGTCGCCGCCTGCCTGTTCGAGGCGTCGGACCTTCCCGAGGACGAGCTGCGGGCCGCCGCCGCCGGGCTCGACCGGGCCGAGCGCGCGCGTCTGGTCGCGGACCTGGCCGGCGGTCGGGCGAATCGCCGCCACAAGCCGGGGCGCGGCTTCGAGGCGCTGCGCTACCGCTTCGAGATCGTCTCCGACTACGGCGCGTTCCGGGACCTGCAGCGCCACCGCATGCTGACGTGCCAGTGGCAGCCGCTCGGGACGAGCCTCGGCGCGGGCGTGCCGGAGGAGGTCGAGGCGGCCGGCTACGGGGACTCCTACCGCGCGGGCCTCGAGACGAGCCGCGCCGAGCACGAGCGGCTGCGCGCCGCCGGCTGGTCCGACGAGGCGCCGTACGCGGTGTCGCTCGCCTACCGGATCAGGTACCTGCTCGACCTGAACGCCCGCGAGGCGATGCACCTGATCGAGCTGCGCTCGGGCCGCGAGGGCCACCCGAGCTACCGGGCGGTGGCCCTCGAGATGCTCGAGGCGATCGCCCAGGTGCATCCCGCCGTGGCGGCGGCGATGACCCATGTGGACCGCGAGACCGAGGCCCGGCTCGAGCGCCTCCAGGGCGAGATGCGCCGCCACCGGCGCCTGCAGGCGGCGGGGTCGGGCACCGCGGGCTGACGGTGTCCACGCACGCCGGCTTCCTGCGCGGGATCAACCTCGGCCCGCGGCGCCGGGTGGGGGGCGCGGCCCTGCGGAGCGCGTTCGAGGGCATGGGATTCGGCGACGTGGCGACCTTCCGGGCCAGCGGCAACATGGTCTTCGCCGCCGGCGAGGAGGGCGCGGCGGGGCTCGAGGGCCGGATCGAGCAGTGCCTGGCCGAGTCGCTCGGGTTCGAGGTCGCGGTCTTCGTGCGCACGGGCGCGGAGGTCCGGGCGATCGCCGCCCATCACCCCTTCGACCCGGCCGACGTGGAGGCGTCGCAGGGCAAGCTCCAGGTCGCCCTCCTGCGCGACCGCCCGGCGGCGGCAATCCGGAAGGAGGTGCTGGCCCTGGCGTCGGACGAGGACCGGCTCGCGCTCGGCGAGCGCGAGCTCTACTGGCTGCCGAGCGGCGGCATCAGGGATTCGGCGCTCAACTTCAAGGCGATCGAGCAGCGGGTCGGCGCGACCACGATGCGCACCAAGGGCACGGTCGAGGAGCTGGCGCGGAAGTGGTTCGGGGAGTGACGGCTGCTACGCCGCCCGCAGCTCGCG
>Ga0075326_1000265_pt1 | contig 11075 bp, 10 predicted proteins | sample MayberrySE_Catta_3_FD_120052 | JGI IMG/M metagenome (GOLD analysis project Ga0075326, IMG submission 120052) | Natural and restored wetland microbial communities from the San Francisco Bay, California, USA, that impact long-term carbon... | ecosystem: Environmental > Terrestrial > Soil >...
GCTCGTCGTCGTCCATGGCGCGCGCGGCGGCGTAGGTCAGCGCGCGCGCCTGATAGAGGCGCAGCGCCATGCGGCCGAGCGTGTACTGCGTGAGCTGGTAGTCGCCGATCGGGCGGCCGAACTGGGTGCGGCCCGCCACGTACTTCGCGGTCTCCTCGAGCGCGGCCTGCGCGAGGCCGCACGCGCGCCCGCCGGTCTGGAGCCGGCCCGCGGCGAAGCCGCCCATCTGGAGGTAGAAGCCCTTGCCGAGGCCGCCCGCCTCGCCGACGAGGTGATCCGCCGGCACGAACCAGTTCTCGAAGCCCAGCGTGAACGAGTGCATGCCCCGGTAGCCCGGCGTCGCGTCGGCCTTGCCGACGAGCCGGCCGCCGCCGGGCTGGGTCTGCTCGAAGGCGTGCCCGGGCGCGGGCTCCTTCGGCACGATGAAGAGCGAGAGCCCCTTCGCGCCGAGCCGGGGATCGGGGTCGGTGCGCGCGAGGAGCGCGAGCACGTTCGCGCGGCCCGCGAAGGTGCACCAGGCCTTCGGCCCCTGGATCCGCCAGCCCTCGAGGCCGCCCTCGTTCGCGCGCACGGCGCGGCACTTGACGGCGGAGACGTCGCTGCCGACGTCGGGCTCGGTCACCGACACGCCGACCATCACCTCGCCCGAGGCGAGCTTCGGCAGCCAGAAGCGCTTCTGCGCCTCCGTGCCGCCCTGGAGCAGCGCCTTGGTGAGGATCTCGGGCCGCGTGATCAGCGAGCCCGCGCCCGCGAGGGACGCGCGCGAGAGCTCCTCGGTGGTGAGCACCATCGCGAGGTTCCCGAGCTCGTGGCCGCCGTACTGCTCGGGGATCGAGAGACCGAAGTAGCCGAGCTCGCCCATCTTCGTGATGAACGACTCCGGGATGTCCTCGTCGTGGCGGTGGATGCGCTCCGCGTGCGGCGCGACCTCCTTCTCCGCGAACTCGCGCACGGAGGTGCGCACCTGCTCGAGCGTCTCGTCGAGCGGAGGCTCGGTGCGGCCGCGCGCCGCGATCGCCTCGCGGCCGAGCGCGCGCACGCGCGCCTCGCTCGTGAGCGCGCGGAGCTTCGTGCGCAGTGCGGCCGGGAAGGCGTGCTCGAAGAGCGCGTCGTCGAGCGCGAGCTCGTCCGCCACGCCTTCGAGGCGCGTGCGGAGGCTCGCGACGAGATCGGCCGCGGCCAGCGCCGCGGCCGTTTCGGGCGCCGCGCCGCCTTCGGCCGCGATCGCCTCGCAGAGCGCCAGCGCCTCCCCGGCGGCGCGCAGCTCGGTCGCCGCATAGGCGACGCGCTCGGTCACGACCTGTGCCTCGTCGATCGCCGCGCCGCTGCGAGTCAACGCTCGCGCGCGCTCGAGCGCGGGCGATAGAAGGGATTCCCCCGCACCCATGAGCGCCCGCGCGTCTTCGAGACTCACCGGTGCATCTTTCGGCGCGGTCATTCTGTGATACCTCTCACAACCCGGGGCGCGGAACGCCCTACGATAGCCGTCGCGTCGTTCGCGCGGCATCCGGGTCGCGGCACGACGCCCAGAAGGAGATTCGAATGAAGATGACGGGAGCGCGCTTCGTGATCGCCGTACTTGCGGCGCTCGCGCTGACCTCGGTCGCCTGTGGCCAGCAGGAATCGCCGGCCGCCGAGAAGATGGAGGAGGCAGCCGAGGCTGCACAGGGCGCCGCGGAGCAGGCGGGTGAAGCCGCCAGCGCCGCTGCCGATGCGGCGCAGGAGGCGGGCGCCGCCGCGATGCAGGCGGGCTCCGAGGCCGCTGGCGCGGCCGCCGATGCGGCCGCCGACGCTGCAGCCGGAGCGGCGGAAGCCGCGGGCGAGGCGGCCGATGCCGCGGCGGAGGCGGCCGACGAGGCCGCCGAGGAGACTGGCGAGGCTGCGGAAGAGGCGACCGAGTGAGCCGCAGCGCTCCGAGCGGGCGGCGAGCGCTCTTCGCGCTCGCCGCCCCCGCGCTCCTGCTGTTCGGCTGCGTCACCCTGCGCGACGTCGACGTGAACAGCGGCAGCTTCAGCGACGAGCGCACGCAGGTCCAGGTGATCTCGGGCAACGTCGGCGGCAAGAACGTCTTCATCCCGTCGACGATCGTGCTGACCTCGGGCAGCGGCCGCTCGCTCAGCGTCTTCAACACGACGCCGGAGCCGCATGGCCTCGCGGTTCCCGAGCTCGGCATCCAGGTGGTGCTCCAGCCCGGCGAGGAGTACGTGATCGAGCTGCCCACGCTCGAGGGCGGCCGGATCCACGCGATCAACTGCCACCTCCACCCGCCCCACCGCAGCGCGACCCTCGTGGTCCTGCCCGCGCGCTGAGTGCGAGCGGCGCACGGCCGCTCACGCGCGCAGAACGTCCGCCAGGCGCTCGACGAGCGCGGGGCTCCCGAACACGAGCCCGATGCCGCGGCCCGCGTCGCGCCGGTCGAGCGTGAGGCAGCGCCCGCCCGCCTCGGGCACGAGCAGCTGGGTCGCCGCCGCGTCCCAGAGGTGGATGCCGGGGTCGACCATGGCCGCGACGCCGCCGTGCAGCACCTGGCTGTGGCCGAAGGCGTCGGTGTAGCCGCGCAGCAGCGGGAACTCGGCGCACATCCGCTCGAAGCCGCGGCGCGCGCCGAAGCGGTCGAACTGGTACGGATCGCCGTGGGAGACGATCGCGCGCCGCGGGTCGCTCTCCTGCGAGACGCGGACGGGCTCTCCGTTCCTCCGCACGCCCGCGCCGCGGAAGCCGAGGTAGCGCTCGTCGAGGGCCGGCACGTCGATCAGGCCGAGGACGGGCTCGCCGCCCTCGATCAGCGCCACGAGCGTCGTGAAGAGCGCGATGCCGCGCGAGAAGGCGATCGTGCCGTCGATCGGGTCGAGGAGCCAGCCGCGCTCCGGGCTGCCCTCCTGCCCGTACTCCTCGCCGAGGATGCCGAGCTCGGGATCGAAGGCGCGCAGCACCTCGCGCATGGCGCGCTCGGCCGCGCGGTCCGCCTCGGTCACGGGCGAGCCGTCGGCCTTCCACTCGGTCGCGACGCGCCGGAAGCGCGGCAGGATCTCGCGCCGCGCGGCGTCCGCGGCCGCGGAAGCCACCTTCGCCGCGGCCTCGAGGTCGAGCACGCTGGCGCCTCGTTGGAAGGAGAGCGCGGCGCGGCGGGCTCGGGCATTCTGGCAAGATGGCCGCGCCGGCGTTGCATGTCGAGGTGCACGGTCCGGAGCGTGCGCACGCGCACGGGCCGGAGCGTGCGCGCGCCCTGGTGCTGGCCCACGGCTTCGGCGGCAGCGCGCGCAACTGGCGCCCGCAGCTCCGGACGCTGCGCGAGCGCCACCGCGTCGTGGTCTACGACGCGCGCGGTCACGCACGCAGCGAGGCGCCCGACGCGCCCGCGGCGTATAGGATGGGCGAGCTCGTCGCGGACCTGCTGCGCGCGGCCGGGGCGGGCGGGGACGCGCGGCCGGTGCTCGGCGGCCTCTCGCTCGGCGCGGCGGTCGCGCTCCGGGCGGCGCTGCTCCGGCCCGGGCGCGCCCGCGCGCTCGTGCTGGCCTCGCACCCGGCCGGCCCGGGCTCGGGGCACGGCGTGGCGGCGCGCGCGCACGCCTTCGCCGACGCGATCGAGCGCGACGGCCTCGAGGCCGCAGGCGAGCGCTTCGCGTGGGGGCCGGCATCGGGGCTCGAGCCCGCCGAGGCGGCGCTCGTCCGGCAGGGCTTCCTCGAGCACGCGCCCCGTGCCCTCGCGCACACGCTGCGCGAGTGTCTCGCGGAGCTCGAGCCCGTCGAGGGGCTCGCGGCGCAGCTCTCCGCGCTGCGGCTGCCCGTACTCGTCGTCGCGGGCGAGCGCGACCTCGGCTCGCTGCCCGTCAGCCGCGCGCTCGCGGCGGCGCTCCCGGCCGCGGAGCTCGTCGTGATCCCGGGCGCCGGCCACGTCGTGAACCTCGCCGCGCCCGCGGCGTTCGACGCGGCGCTCCTCGGCTTCCTGGAGCGCCTCGAACGCGGCTGACCGCCGCCTAACGCCCGCCCTCCGCGAGCTCGCGCAGGCGCCGGAACGGGTAGATGCCGCTCGCGTGCCCGTCGCTCCACGCGATCTGGATCGCGTAGCGGCCGACCGGCTCGATGCGGAGCGGGTGCACGTCCTCCGGCACGGCGGCCGGGTCGAGCGTGCCCGCGCCCGTCCACTCGTCGACGCACTGCGCGCAGCCGCAGGCGAGGCGCAGCGCGCGCACGTCGTACGTGCTCTCGACGCCGTCGGCCCAGGTGATCGCGAGCGTCCTCGCCCCGGCCTGCGCGAGCTGCGTCGGCGTGGTGGCGGGCGTCGGGGCCGCATCCGACATCGCGGGCCATGCTAGCCTCCGGCGCTCGTGACGACACGTGGGCCGGATGCGATCGCGATCCTCGGCGGCACGGGCGATCAGGGCCTCGGGCTCGCGCTGCGCTTCGCGCGCGCGGGCCGGCCGGTCGTGATCGGCTCGCGCAAGGCGGAGCGCGCGGTCGCGGCGGCCGACGAGGTGCGGAGCGCCGTGCCGGGCGCGAACGTGGCGGGCTTCGAGAACGCGGAGGCGAGCGGGCGCGCCGAGGTGGTGATCCTCTCGGTGCCCTTCGAGCACACGGCCGCGACCGTGAAGGCGCTCGGCGGCGCACTCGCGGGGGGACAGATCGTCGTGTCGATGGGCGTTCCGCTCGCGACCGCGATCGGGGACGGCGCCGTCCGCACCGTCGGCGTGTGGCAGGGCTCGTGCGCGGAGCTGGTCCAGAGCCTCGTGCCCGACGGCGTCGCCGTCGTATCGGCCTTCCAGAACGTCTCCTCCCACCGCCTCCAGGATCTCGCGCACGACGTCGAGTGCGACGTGATCGTCTCGGGCGCGAAGGCGGCGCGCGAGCGCGTGATCGCGCTCTGCCGCCTGATCCCCGGCCTGCGCGGCGTCGACGGCGGAGCGCTCGCGAATGCGCGCTACGTCGAGGGCTGGACCGCGCTCCTGATCGGGCTGAACGCCCGCTACAAGGTGCCCGAGGGCATGGGCTTCCGGCTCACGCACCTGCCCGGATGAGCGACCTCGCCGACCTCGCCGAGGCGACCTTCCGGCGCCACCTCGCGCAGAATCCGTACCCGGGCCGCGGGCTCGTGCTGGGCCGGAGCGCGGACGGCGCGGCGTGGCTCCAGCTGTACTGGATCATGGGCCGCAGCGCGAACAGCCGGAACCGCGTGTTCGTGGCCGAGGGGCCGACGCTCCGCACGGAGCCCTTCGACGCCTCCGCCGTCGAGGACCCGTCGCTGATCCTCTACGACGCGATGCTCGAGCAGGAGCGCGTCTACCTGGTCTCGAACGGAGACCAGACCCGCACGCTCGCGGAGACGCTCGCCCGGGGCGGCTCGTTCGAGGAGGCACTCGCCACGCGCGAGCGCGAGCCCGACGCGCCGAACTACACGCCTCGCATCAGCGGCATGCTCGACCTGCGCGGCGCCACGCCGGCGGTCGCGCTCTCGCTGCTCAAGGCGAACCGTGCGAGCCCGGCCTGGACCGACCGCACCACGTTCCGGCCGGCGCCGCCCCCGCCCGGCTTCGGGCTCGGCCTCACCACGTATCGCGGCGACGGCTCGCCGCTGCCGCCCTTCGAGGGCGAGCCGCTCTGGCTGCCGCTGCCCGGCGCGCCCGACGCCCTGCTCGAGCGCTACTGGCAGGCGCTCGCACCGGAGAACCGCGTGGCGCTCGCGCTGAAGACGATCCCGCTCCGCGGCGGCCCCGGGACCCTGCGCATCCGCAACCGGCATTCCTGACGCGACGCGTCAAGCGCCGCTTTTCGCGGGGTTGCGCCGCCGCGGATCCCAGCGCCTCCGGGCGGGGCGTCCGAGAGCCTGGCGCCGGCGCCGTATCGCGAGGCGTTGTGGTACCCGGCGGAGGAGAGCCCAAGATGTTGTGGATTTTCGTTGACGCCCGGGCCGCCCGCCCTCTACAGTGCGAGGCACGGGGATGAAGTCCCTTCGGTGGCCTGGGGGGTTCGTTTGACAGGCGGTTGCCGGAGGGAGTGGGCTTGTGGTGGGAAGGAGGACCTGCCCTGGCTCGGGGCCCCGGGGGTTTCCCCGGGGCCTCTCTCGCCTCCGCGCTCCGGGCGGCCGGGCCGGCGGCCTGCGCCTCCGGTTCGGGTTCCGGGGCGGTAGCTTCGAGGGGGACGTCGGTGGAAACGCGCACGGATCAGCGGAAGACGGGCGGCGAGGAAAAGGCGGAGCGGCGCGCCCGGAGACGCAAGGAGAGCCCCGCGGCGCGCGGCCTCCGGCTCGAGCGCCTGCTCACGCGCTCCGGCGTCCATCCCTTCGACGAGGTCGAGTGGGAGCTGCGCTCGGCCACCATCACGAACGAGCGCGGCGAGCTCATCTTCGAGCAGCGCGACTGCGAGATCCCGAAGGCGTGGTCGCAGCTCGCCACGAACGTCGTGGTGTCGAAGTACTTCCGCGGCCACCTCGGCACGCCGGAGCGCGAGTCGAGCGTGAAGCAGCTGATCGGGCGCGTCGTCGGGCGCATCCACGAGTGGGGCGTCCGAGGCGGCTACTTCCGGACGCCTGCGGACGGCGAGACGTTCTCGGCCGAGCTCACGCACCTCCTCGTCACCCAGAAGATGGCGTTCAACAGCCCGGTCTGGTTCAACCTCGGCGTGGCCGGCGCGCCCCAGCAGGCGAGCGCCTGCTTCATCAACTCGGTCGACGACACCATGGAGTCGATCATGGGGCTCGCGCGCACCGAGGCCATGCTCTTCAAGGGCGGCTCGGGGGCGGGCTCGAACCTGTCGCGGATCCGCTCCTCGAAGGAGCGGCTGGCCGGAGGCGGCACCGCGTCGGGCCCGGTCTCCTTCATGCGCGGCTTCGACGCCTTCGCCGGCGTGGTGAAGTCGGGCGGCAAGACGCGCCGCGCCGCGAAGATGGTGATCCTGAACGTCGACCATCCCGACGTCCGCGAGTTCATCCACTGCAAGTCCGAGGAGGAGAAGAAGGCCTGGTCGCTGATCGACGCCGGCTACGACGGCGGCTTCAACGTGCCGGGCGGCGCGTACGACTCCGTCTTCTTCCAGAACGCGAACCACTCCGTGCGCGTGACCGACGAGTTCATGCGCGCCGCGCTCGAGGACCGCGAGTGGAAGACCCGCGCCGTGACGACCGGCGAGGTGATGAGCTCGCATCGCGCGAAGGATCTGCTGCGCGAGATCGCCGAGGCGGCCCACGTCTGCGGTGATCCGGGCATGCAGTACGACACGACGATCAACCGCTGGAACCCGGTGAAGGCCTCGGGCCGCATCGACGCCAGCAATCCGTGCTCCGAGTACATGTTCCTCGACGACACGGCGTGCAACCTCGCCAGCCTGAACCTGATGCGCTTCGTCGGCGAGGACGGCGGCTTCGACGTCCACGCGTTCCGGCACGCCGTGGCGATCACGATCCTCGCGCAGGAGATCCTGGTCGACTTCGCGGACTACCCGACGGCGGCGATCAAGCAGAACAGCCATCTGTTCCGGCCGCTCGGGCTCGGCTACGCGAACCTCGGCGCGCTCCTCATGAGCCAGGGCCTGCCCTACGACGGCGACGAGGGCCGGAACCTCTCCGCGGCGATCACCTCGCTGATGTGCGGCGAGGCGTATCGCACCAGCGCCGACATCGCGGCGGCGCTCGGGCCCTTCCCGAGCTATCCGCCGAACCGCGAGCCCTTCCTCGACGTGATCGGCATGCACCAGCGGGCGGCCGAGACCGTGCCGTCGGCGGGCGTGCAGCCCGACCTCTGGCAGGCGGCGCGCGCCGTGTGGGGCGAGGCGCTCGAGCTCGGCCGCCGGCACGGCTACAAGAACGCGCAGGTCACGGTGCTCGCGCCGACCGGCACGATCGCCTTCATGATGGACTGCGACACCACGGGCGTGGAGCCCGACATCGCGCTCGTGAAGTACAAGAAGCTGGTGGGCGGCGGCCTCCTCAAGATCGTGAACAACACGGTGCCGATGGCGCTGCGGAAGCTCGGCTACGACGAGCGCCAGATCACGGGGATCGTCGAGTACGTGGACGAGCAGGAGACCATCGAGGGTGCGCCCGGCCTGGCCCCGGAGCACCTGCCGGTGTTCGACTGCGCCTTCCGCCCGAGGAGCGGCGTGCGCTCCATCCACTGGATGGGCCACATCCGCATGATGGGCGCGGTGCAGCCCTTCCTCTCTGGCGCGATCAGCAAGACGGTGAACCTGCCGGCGGATGCCCGCGTCGAGGACCTGATGGAGGCGTACGTCGAGGGCTGGCGCCAGGGGCTCAAGGCGCTCGCGGTCTACCGCGACGGCAGCAAGCGGACGCAGCCGCTCAACACCGGCAAGGACGAGGAGAAGAAGGCCGAGGTCATCGATCTGCTCGCCCGGCGCGCGGTGCGCGTGAAGCTGCCCGACGAGCGCCGGTCCGTGACGCACAAGTTCTCGATCGCGGGGCACGAGGGCTACCTCACGGTCGGCCTCTACGACGACGGTGCGCCCGGCGAGATCTTCCTGCGCATGGCCAAGGAGGGCAGCACGATCTCCGGGCTGATGGACACCATCGCCACGATGACCTCGATCGCGCTCCAGTACGGCGTGCCGCTCAAGGCGCTGGTCGACAAGTTCAGCCACACGCGCTTCGAGCCCTCCGGCTTCACGAACAACCCGGAGATCCCGCTCGCGAAGTCGGTCACCGACTACGTGTTCCGCTACCTCGGCAACCGCTTCCTCCAGGGGGAGGCGCTCGTGGCGGACGAGCAGGAGACGGAGGCCGAGGTGACCGGGCTCCGCGAGATCCGGCGCTTCGCGATCGCCGGCGGCTCGGACGACCTCACCTCCGGGGAGCGCCGGACCTTCGTGAACCAGGCGGACGCGCCGGCGTGCACGGAGTGCGGGAGCATCACCGTGCGCAGCGGTGTCTGTTACAAGTGCCCGAACTGCGGAGCCACGAACGGCTGTAGCTAGTTGCGGGGCAGATCGCGTCCAGCGGCGTCTCGAACTGGGGGGTGAGAGGCGCCGCGGAGCGCGGGGTCGGGCTAACGTCCGGCCCCGCGCTTCTGCTTCGGAGGTTCGTGTCGATGTCGACCATCCATGCGCTCGCCGCCTGCATCATCGCGCTCGCCTCGCTGGGCTGCGTCACGGTGAATCTGCCGGGTTTCGGGGGCGGCCCGCTCGAGGAGAGCGTGGTCGAAGGCGAGAGCGGTCCGAAGATCCTGATGCTCGATCTGTCGGGGCCGCTCACCACGCACGCCGAGGAGAGCCGCTTCGGGCTCGGGCGGCGGGAGAGCCCGACCGCGCGGCTGCGTGAGGAGATCGACCTCGCGCTCGAGGACGAAGAGATCGCCGCGCTGCTGCTCCGCATCGACAGCCCGGGCGGCCGCGTGATCGCGAGTGAGATCGCCTACCGCGAGATCCGCCGCTTCAAGCAGGAGACCGGCCGGCCCGTGGTCGCCCAGCTGATGGGCATCGGCACGTCGGGCGCCTACTACGTGGCGATGGCGGCCGACCAGGTGCGGGCCTACCCGACGACCGTGACGGGCTCGATCGGCGTGATCATCGCCGGCATCAACGTCTCGGGGCTGATGGAGCGCTACGGGGTCGCGGACCAGACGATCACGACGGGGCCGTTCAAGGACGCGGGCTCGCCGCTGCGTCCGATGCGTCCCGAGGAGCGCGCGCAGCTCGCGAGCGTGGCGAACGACCTGTTCGACGCGTTCCTCGACGCGATCGAGGCCGGCCGGCCGGCGCTCGGGCGCGCGACGATCGAGACCCTCGCGGACGGCCGCGTCTACAGCGGCCCGCAGGCGCACGCGCTCGGGCTGGTGGACGCGCTCGGGGAGCTGCCGGAGGCCGTCGACGCGGCGAAGGCCGCGGCCGGGGTCGAGGGCGACGCGCGCGTCGTCACGTATCACCGGGCGGGCGAGGAGCCCACGAGCCTGTTCTGGGCCGCGGCGCCCGACCGGGGGCCGGCCGCCGCTCTCGACGCGAATCCCCTCGCCGGGCCAGCCTTCCTCTACCTGTGGGCGCCGGCCGCCGGGCTACCGGGCGCGCTGCGCGGTCAGTAGACCCACTTCCCGCCCTGGAAGCGGAAGATCTCGGTGACCCGCACGGCCTTGCTCGGGCTGCAGCTCTTCGCGAGGCGATCGGCGCAGGTGTAGAGCAGCTCGTTGTAGCGGAGGATGCCGACCCACGGTGCGGTCTTCGAGCCGGTCGGCTTCAGCTCGATCTTGAAGTCGTTCGCGTAGCCGCGATAGCTCGCGACCGTGGCGCCGCCGTTCGAGCCGAGCTTCGGCCGCGCGCGGTTCTGGCTCTCCACGCGCGCCATCTTCTGCATCCAGCCCTTCGCGAACTCGTTGAACGAGCGCTCGGCGCGCTGGTGGGCCGGATCGGTGTTCGGGATCGCGGCCGGCGGATTGGCCGAAGCCGCCGCAGCGAGGCCGACGATCAGCAGGAACGAAAGGGACGCACGGACACGTCGAACAGAGGTCATGGGGGGCTCCTATCGGTGCGAGGCCCCTCCCTCGAACAACGCGACCGTACCACAGGGATTCGGCGGCGAAGCGGCCGAAAACTGTGACGGCGGACACACTGTGCGACGGTGCGGTGACCGAAGGCTTACGATTTCGTGGAGAACGGAGCGCACCCTTCCCCCGAGCTGCCCGGCCACGCGAGGCATCGGTATGCTGCTCCCCCGAGATGGCCGACCGGATCCTGGTCGTGGACGACGAGCCCGACCTGCTCGAGCTGGTGCGCTTCCACCTGGCACAGGCGGGCTTCGAGGTGGAGACCGCGCGGAACGGGCGGGACGGCCTCGAGGCCATCCGCCGGCGCCGCCCCCAGCTGGTCGTCCTCGATTGGATGCTCCCCGACCTGCCGGGAACGGAAGTCTGCCGGCAGGTGCGCTCCGACCGGGAGCTCCGAGACCTGCCCATCCTGCTCCTGACGGCGAAGGCCGAAGAGGTCGACCGCGTGGTGGGCTTCGAGCTCGGGGCGGACGACTACGTGGTGAAGCCCTTCAGCCCGCGCGAGCTCGCGCTCCGGGTGCAGGCGATCCTGCGCCGGGCGAGCAACGAGCCCCAGGCGAGCCGCGTGCTCGAGCGCGGAGCGCTCGTGCTCGA
>Ga0075326_1000268_pt1 | contig 10997 bp, 14 predicted proteins | sample MayberrySE_Catta_3_FD_120052 | JGI IMG/M metagenome (GOLD analysis project Ga0075326, IMG submission 120052) | Natural and restored wetland microbial communities from the San Francisco Bay, California, USA, that impact long-term carbon... | ecosystem: Environmental > Terrestrial > Soil >...
GCGCCCCGACCGACAGTTCGTCGAGCCCTGGGGTCAGCGCTCGCGGGGCACTCCGGCCGGTGTAGCTGTACGAGCTCGCCTGCAACTGGCAGATCCACCGGAACACGGTCGGCGGCTCGGCGCACACGGTGATGCCGCGGAACAGATCCGCATGTGGCCGTTGGACGAGGTAGTCGCCCGGGAACGGAATCTCCCGCTCAACTTGGGTCGTGCTCCAATTTGTCGCGAAGGACATGCTTCTGTTCTAACTGATCCCGCGCGTACCGGTAGTGGCCTGGCCTACCAATCCACGCCCTCGAAGAAGAACCACATCACGGCCAGCGCCGCGAGCAGCACCGGCCACGCCACGCGGACCGCGCGCGCAAGCAGTCCGTTGTGCTGGAGCGTGAGCGTCCAGGCCTGAAAGCGCACGGACGCGCGCTGCTCGTGAAAGGGGCCGCTCACGCCCAGGGTTGCCAGCGCCATCCTGATCCGCTCCTGCTCCTCCTGGGCGGACGTCGTGAACACGACGAGCACCAGCATCCCAATAAAGCACGACGCGGCGATCGCGCACGGGATCCAGAGATGGGCGGCAAGGGCAGCGACCCAGGTCGCGCCGACCAGGATTGCCAGCCATACGGCGGCCGAACCGGCGACCACGGTAACCCTCGATGACGCCGGCAGCTTCGCCAGATCGCGGTAGGCATGCTTTGCCAGCGGCAAGACAGCGGCGGCGAGCGCGAATGAGAGTAGCGTGGCTCCAAACAGAGGCATCGGATCGGACCGTTCTCCGCCGTCAGTATCGACGCGCGCCGCTCGAACTTGCCTCCCTCCTCACCGCGGGGCCATACTGATCGAGATGCAGGTCTACGCAGTGCGCCAGGTCGCCACGCACCTGCGGGAGCTGGTGGAAACCGACCTCTTCCTCAGCGACCTCTGGATCGCGGGGGAGGTTTCGAACCTGCGCAAATACCCCTCCGGACACACCTACTTCAGCCTCAAGGAGCAGGACGCCGCGCTCACCAGCGTGCTCTTCAAGTCGGACAACAAGGGCTTCCAGTTCAAGGACGGCGACGCCGTCGTCGCACACGGCCGCGTCTCCTTCTACGAGGTCCGCGGCGACCTGCAGTTCATAGTCGACTTCGTCCAGCCCGAGGGCGTGGGCGCGCTCCAAGCCGAGTTCGAGCGGCTCAAGGCTGGCCTCGATGAAGAAGGGCTGTTCGATCCAGCTCGTAAGCGGCCGCTCCCGCGCTTCCCGCGTCGCATCGGCGTTGCGACATCCGAGGCAGGCGCCGTCTTCCACGACATCTGCCACGTCCTCGAGCGCCGCTGGCCGCTCGCCGAGATCGTGCTCGCGCCGACGGCGGTCCAGGGACCCGACGCCGCGCCGCGCATTGTCAACGCGATCAACACGCTGTCGTCCCGCGCCGACATCGACGTCCTCATCATCGCTCGCGGCGGCGGCTCGCTGGAGGACCTCTGGTCCTTCAACGACGAGCGCGTCGCGCGCGCGATCTTCGGCTGCCCGGTCCCGACCGTCTGCGGCGTCGGCCACGAGACCGACACGACGATCGCCGACTACGTCGCCGACATGCGTGCGCCGACACCGTCCGCCGCGGCGGAGTTGGTCGCGCCTGACCGTACCGATGTCGCCGTGCGGTTGAGCATCGCCGCCGGTACGCTGCTCTCGACCGTCCAGCGCAACGTGCAGGTCGCGGACGAGCGTGTTACGCGCGCCGTCACGACCATCGAACGCTCGGTCCCGGACATGAACCGCGAGCGCCAGCGCACCGACGACCTCACGCGCGCCATCCAGGCCAGCGTCGACGAGAGCGTGCGCGCCTTCGCGAAGGGGCTGCACGGCTTTTCGCTGGCGTTGCGCTCGCTCGATCCGTACGCAACGCTCCAGCGCGGCTACGCGCTCGTCCAGCGCGATGGCCACGTGGTCGAGACCGTCGACGACACGCAAGTCGGCGAGCGCCTCAACGTGCGGGTACGCGACGGCGACTTCCCCGTGCGCGTCGACAGCGAGAGCCCCGTGCCGGATCTCAAGCGCCGCCGCCGCACGAAGGTCGCGCGCGAGCAGGCTGCGCTGTTCCACCTAGACGCCCAGGAGCTGTGATGCCGGCGAAGAAAAGCGAGCCGCCGTTCGAGGAGCTGTACAAACAGCTCGAGGACACGGTCGAAAAGCTGGAGAAGGGCGGCCTCTCGCTCGAGCAATCGATCGCGCTGTACGAGGAGGGCATGGAGCTGGCGAAGAAGTGTCAGGCCGTCCTCGACAACGCGGAGCTCCGCATCACCAAGCTCCGCGAGTCGTTCGCTGCTCCACCTCCTGAGCTCGAGGAAGCGCCGTTGCTCGAGGACGAGTAGGGCTCGTTCGACAGGCCACGCGCCATGAGAGCCGACCTCCACGCGCATACGCACTTCTCGCGCGACGCGCTCACGTCGGTCGAAACGTTCATCGAGCGCTACGATCGCGCCGGCATCGATGTCGTCGCCGTGAGCGACCACAACAACATCGACGGCGCGCTCGCCGTCCGCTCCGGCGCACCGTTCCGGGTGATCGTTTCCGAGGAGATCAAGACGACGGAAGGTGAGATCATCGGACTCTTCTTGCAGGAAGCCGTGCGCAAAGATCTCACGCCCGAGGACACGGTTCGCGCCATCCGCGAGCAGGGCGGGCTCGTGCTGATCCCGCACCCACTCGTGGGGTTCACGGCACTGCGAACTGAGGCGCTATTGCGTATCATGCCCCACGTGGACGTCATCGAGGTGTTCAACGCCCGCGCCGCATTCCTCGATCGCAAGCAGGCCGCAAGACGCCTCGCCATCGAGCACAACAAGCCGATGAGCGCCGCGACGGACGCACATGTGCCCTGGGAGATTGGCCGCGCGTGGACGGAGATGCCGCCGTTCGAGGGTCCGCGTGACTTCTTGGTCGCGCTCGAGCAGGGAAGCATCCATGGCCGCGCCTCCTTCTTTGCCGTTAACTTCCTCAGCACGTTGGCGTACATCAAGTGGCGCTTGCACCTCGGCAAACGCGTCGCGAAGTAGGAGGTAAGCGATGAGCAAGGTCGGAGTCGAGCAGATGCTCTACCTCATGAATGAAGCCTTCGAGGGCCACCACGAACACTCGCTGCTTGCCAACTTGCGCTCGGTGAACGACGATGAGTGGCGGTGGAAGCCCGCGGGCGGCGACCGCTCGATCCTCGACATCGTCCAGCACATCGGCGAATGCAAGTACATGTACGACAACCACGCGTTTGGGGATAGATCGATGCACTGGATCCGGCCCGGTTCGTTCCCGACCATCGGCGAGTCGGCGTCGCCCGACGAAGCGATCGGCTACTTGAAGGACGGCCAGAAGCTGCTCCTCGATCACGTTGCGGCGCTGGAAGACGACGAGGAGCTCATGAAGCCCCGCAGGGCCAACTGGGGCACCGACCACGAAACGCGCTGGCTCATCAGCGTCATGATCGAGCACGACCTCTACCATGGCGGCGAGATCAACCACATCCGCGCCCTCAAGCAGGAAAACGACAAGTGGGCGTGGCCCTCTAACTGACGTGACGCTGCGGATCGGCTGGTTCTCGACCGGACGCGGGCAGGGCTCGCGCGAGCTGCTCAGCGCGGCCGTCCGCGCCATCGCGTCCGGCGACCTCGACGCCGAGATCGCGTTCGTCTTCTGCAATCGCGAACGCGGCGAACACGAGGGAACCGACGCCTTTCTCGACCTCGTCGACGCGCACGGCATCCAGGCTCTCGTGCTGTCGTCGCGCCAGTTCCGCCGCGAGCGCAAAGGCGAGCTCTCACAGCCGGACCGGCCCCTCCCGGCCTGGCGCGTCGATTACGACCGCGAAGTCGAGGATCTCTTGGAAGCCCACCCCTTCGACGTCGGTGTGCTGGCCGGCTACATGCTCATCTTCACGCCAGAGATGGCGGCCCGGCATGCGTTCCTCAACTTGCATCCCGCCGCGCCCGACGGCCCGGTCGGCACGTGGCAGCAGGTGATCTGGGAGCTTATTGACGCCCGCGCTGATCGCAGCGGCATCATGATCCACCTCGCGACGGACGAGCTCGACCGGGGACCTGTCGTCGCCTATTGCACCTACTCGCTGCACGGCGAGGGACTCGAGGAGCGTTGGGAAGACGCTGGCTCACGGAGCGCCGCAGACCTCCAGCGCGAGGCCGGTGAAAAGCATCCTCTGTTCGTTGAGATCCGGCGGCGAGGCACGGCACGCGAGCTCCCGTTCGTGATCGAAACGCTCCGGGCATTCGCGGCTGGCAGGATGCGCGTCGAAGACGGATACGTGGTGGATACTGAGGGGCGCTCACTCGAGCGCGGGCTCGATCTTACGAAGGAAGTCGAAGCGGCGATTCGCGCAACGGCATCGCCCGCGTCTGCGGACAGCCCGTAACTATACCCCGCTCAAACACTAGTGGTTGCTGGCGTCTCGCCAGACCTCTCACGCCGTCCTGGCGTTGCTTCCGATTAGGGCCCGTGCCAGTGACTGGTGGCGAGGATCTGACACGGGCCGGCAGGTTCAGTACTCGGTAGGAGGTCCTTTCCTATGAGCGCTGCATCCTGCAGTTGACATCGTAGTAAACAATATGGCGTAGGTCAAGCGCTCATACCTATGATCCGTTGTTGGCGCTATGTCAACTGCTATAATCACCGAGCCGTGAACGAGCCTCGCCCCGCCCTGCCGGACTCCCCTGCGTGCGATCGCTGTGAGGAGCTCTGCGACCCCGACGATAACTTCTGCCGCAACTGCGGCCTGTCGCTACGCGTGAGTGAGAACCTCCCCTCCGTCCGAGAGCGTCCGCTGCCGGCCATCCGGCAACCCTCCGTGCTGCCGGTCACGGTCGCTCGAGGCGCGGCCTTCGTCGCAATCGGCAAGCTCGTCGAGATGGGAGCAAGGCATGTCGCTAGGAGCGTGTTCAGCAGCGACCGCGGCAAGAACCTGCCCGCCGGGCGCCGTGACGCGCCGGCCGACGTCTTCAGCGAGACTGTAGTCCTTCGCCGCATCCGCATCCGGCGCTAGCGCGCGCGTCCGGCTGCCGGGTTGACAGATCATTTCTGACTAGTCATAATCACCGCCCACCCACCAGGGCACGGACGCTCTCCTGAACGCGAGCTGATTCCCGGGCTAGGACAGCCCGACCAACCCACCCTCGGTAGCTATCATGACGGCGCGCGCGGCCTTCACCGTCCTCCCCCTCACCCTGCTTACGATCTTGCTTGCGGTCTTCGTGGTCCACAGCCGCTCCGGCGCCGACGATTCCCCAATCGTCTGGGACTTCGAGAACGAGAGCGACCTCGACGACTGGAACAGTGTCGGCGCGGATCTGAACATCGCGGCCGGTCAAGGTGCCGGCGGCTCGTCTGCGGGAGCCGTCACTGTGACGTCCCAATTCGGCACCCAGATCAGGCACTCCTTCGACCTCCAGAACGCCGGCGATCACGGTTTCAGAGGTGAGTACGTTTCAGATACTGGAGACGTCAGCTCCGTCAGGCTCTCCATCAGGTACTTCGGAGAAACGACGGTCCTTCAGGAGCTAAGCTCCGCCCCCCAGTTCGCCCCAGGGACGATGTCCGTGACCGGGGGCGCACCATGTGAGGCGGTGCGTGCGGAGTTGATAGTTCACGTGAACGGCGACCTCGACGACATTGCCTACATCGACAATCTCTCGCTCAAGTCGTCGCCGCCGGACACGCCCTGTCCCACCGGCACGCCAACCATAACGCAAACGCCATCATCTACCGCCACGCCCTCGGCGTCGCCATCAGCAACTGCGACGGCGACACACACTGCGACGCATACGCCGCTGCCGTCCGCGTCCGTGACCGCCACAGCTTCGTCGACCATCACGCCAACCGCCTCGCAGACTGAGCCAGCAGACGCGACAAGCACACCTTCTTCGACGATCTCGCCGACCGAGACCGACACACCGGAGGCGACCGCCACGCCGACCAGGACGAACACGCCCGTGCCGCCAACCGACACGCCCGAACCGACATCGACCCACTCAGAGCCAGCGGCGCTCGACTTCACGAACGGCGGCTTCGAGTCGGCCACCGACGGCGTGCCAGACGGCTGGGACACGGTTGGCGGTCTGCTCATGCGCTCGGACGCGCACGCGCGTTCCGGGGAGTGGTCAGGCGCGTTCTTCAGCGCGACATCAAGTACGAAATGGGCGTACCAGACCGTGCCCGTGGACGCCGCGAACTGGTACGACTTCGCCGCGTTCGTCCACCACAATGACCCCTGGGTCGACTCGGTGCTCCTGCGCATCTCGTGGTACGCGAGCGACGATGGCTCCGGCAGCGCGATGGCCCAGATCGACTCAACTGAGGAACTCCTCGAACACGACGCATTGTTCCGTGAGCTCACGACCGGGGCTGTTATGGCGCCACCAGGCGCGCGATCAGCTCGCGTGCGGGTTGTGATGCGTCCAGTCGACGCCACGAACGCCGTGGTCTACATCGACGATGTGTCGTTCAGGAAGGCCGTCGCTCCCCCTCCGCCAACTCCGCTACCAGCCCCGCCGTCGGCGACTCCGCCCCCGCTGATCGAGACGCCAACGCCGATCGGGTCGCCACCTGCCGCGACGGCAACGTCGGCTCCAGGCGTCCCGACACAAACGCCGACGCCGGAGCCTGAAGCCACCGACACCCCGCATCCGGCGCCGGTCGCAACGTCACCGCCTCCACCAACGGAGCCGCCGACGGACGAAGATCAGACATCTGCGCCAACCCCGCTGCTGTCGTGGCCGGCCAACACAGGGTTCGAGGCCGGAGAAGGTGGCGTGCCGCTCGCGTGGGACAGCTACGGTGGCACGCTCACGCTCACGGACACGTACGTCCGTAGCGGCGCCTACGCCGGCGCGTTCTTCAGCGCCAGCAGCAGCACCAAGTGGGTCTATCAGACGGTCGCCGTCGACTCCGAGGCCTGGTACCAGTTCGATGCCTTCGTCCACCACGACCACGATTGGGTCGAGGGAGTGCTCCTCCGCGTCTCGTGGTACCTCAGCACCGATGGCTCTGGCAGCGCCCTCAACAGTGTTGACTCCACGACGGAGTTGGCCGACCCGCAGCCGGGCTTCCGTCCGCTCACGACCGGCCCGATTCAGGCCCCGCCAGGCGCACAGACTGCCAAGCTCCGCATCCTCATGCGCCCCCGCGACGAGACCAGCGCGATTATCTACATCGATGACGTCGCGTTCGGCCGCGTCGACGCGCCGCCCTTCGTGCCGGACCCCGATAGCGACGACAGCGGCTCGACGTCGAGCGGATCATCCTCGTCATCCTCCGGTTCGTCCGGCAGATCGTCGTCCGGCCGCAGCTCTACCGTCCTCTCGTCCGCCGCTGCCGGTAACCAGGAATCAGCGACTGGCGACCCGATGCCCCCGCCCGTGATCCGTCGCGACACGCTCCAGACTCCGGAGGACGAGGAGTCCGGCGGCGGCAACCCCCTGCTGCCGTGGGCGCTCCTCGGCGGCGCGGTCGGCGCGGGCCTCCTGGGCTGGTCCAGCTACCTCGTCCAGCGACGGAGGGAGTCAACCACCGCCGGCTAACAGGCACGTCCAAGCAAGGTGACCTTGCCGCATGCGGTTCCCGCCCAATATGCTGCGTTATTCATCCAAACTGCGCATAGGAGGTCTACGTCATTGGCAACCGCAGAGAAGAAAAACTTTAGCTCCCCAGATGAGACGCGTCCCGCCGGGCGGGGGAAGGTACAGCTGCTCAACATCGCCGGCGGCGCGGTCGGTCTCGCCACCTTCGAGCCCGGCTGGCGCTGGTCCGAGGACGTGAAGCCCATCGCCAAGACCGATGCCTGCGAGGCCCATCACGTCGGATACACCATCTCCGGCCGCGCTGTGGTCCGCCTCGCAGACGGCACGGAAGTCGAGACCGGTCCGGGTGACGTCTTCGTCGTTCCGCCCGGCCACGACGCGTGGGTCATCGGCGACGAACCGTGGGTCACTATCGACTGGGCCGGCATGTCCGGCTACGCCAAGCCCAGCTAACGGCAAGCGGGTCTGGGAACTTCGGCGCGACCTCGCCAGTCGACCTTCGATCGTCGGGCGCTAGTCCACCGCCACGAGCACGTCGCCGTTCTCTTCCTTGATGTCGTAGGTCGGAATGGAGCGCTTCATGAACGCTGGCAGGATGCAGTCGTAGACGCTCTTGAGCAGGAGCGAATCCTGCACCCACTTCGCGTTGCAGCCGTCGGTCACGTCGAACTCGGCGTTGTGCCACGGGCATTTCAGCAGCGTGCCGTTCAGCGTGCCCTTGCCGAGGCGCGCGAACAAGTGCGAACATCGGCCCCCGACCGCGAAGAGCTGCCCCCCGACCAACCTGCCGACCGCGATCTCCTTGCCGCGCGCTTCGAGCTGGCGCACTTCGCCCTCCGGCAGGTCCTCCGATTTGCAGACCTCGACGAATGTGTACGTCGGCGACTCAGCGCCTCGCGGCGCCTCCGTCTTCTTCGTGTCTACGGCCACGTTGGGCTCCTCCGTATCTGACTGGTAGTCGCAGAGAAGGTAACAAACACCTCCCTAGCGGACAAGACGGATCGAGTACGATGCAGCTCACGGAGTCAAGAGGAGAACAAGGTGCCCGCTGACGAGTCCTTCCCGACCGCGCCGGAGCTCTTCGTGCCCGATGTTGACGCGGCAGTGGAGTTCTTCACGACCAAGCTCGGCTTCGCGCTGCACCGGCTTGAGCAGGACGCAGGCGGCCGGGGCGTCTTCGCCGTGGTCTGGCTGGAGCGCAGCGTCGTCTTCATCGCGCACGAGGCGCTCATGCCGTCGATGGCCAGCTCCGGCCAGCCGCGCGGCTTCGGCATCGACATCCGGATCATGGTGCCGGACGTGGATGCCATGCGCGAGCGCGCGAGGCAGCACAGCGTGACCGTCGTCCACGAGATCGGCGACCGCGACTACGGCCTCCGCGACTTCATCGTCCAGGACCCGCTGGGGTATCGCTGGCGGTTCGCCTCGCCCATCGGTCCCAGCCTGCACAAAGGTACTTGACGTGTTACAATCCAGGTGTGAGTAGATTCGGAATAGCGTTCTCCCTCGCTCGCGCCATCGGTCCAATTCTGAAGCCCCTCAATCGAGAGCTCGCGAAGCGAAATGCCCCCGAGGTGAACCGGCACGAGTGGCCGTTCATCGACGACGTCCTCCATGAGGAGCAGGCCGACGCCGCCTCGACCGAGATGCGGTGCGGGCATTGCGGCGGACACGTCCAGCCCGAGGCCGAGGAGGGCGAGTACACCTGCCTCATCTGCGCCCGCTCGAGCAGCCCCCGCCGCGAGGTCGACCAGCTTGTCGAACGCCTCGCCGACCGCATCCTCGAGCACCGCAAGCGCCAGGACTGAGCCACCAAGTGCGGCCTCGCCCGCTCGCCTCTAGCTAACCTACCCCCACCACCTCATCGCCGACCGCCGCCTCGCCGGGCTCAGCGACCGTACAGTAGACGCCGAAGTTCACCTCATTCGGCTGGTCGTTGCGGTAGCTCGCGATGATCTTCAGCGTGTTCATGTCGATTTCGCCCGTCTCGGGGCTGTGGGTGGTCACGGCGCATCGGGAATCGCGCATCTTCACGTTCAGCAGCGCCGACCCCACGCGCACCTGACCGTCCAGCCACGTGTCCTCCTCGTGGGCCGACGCGCCCTCGATGTAGATGTTCTGGCGGAAGCGCCGGCCATCGACCTGGCTTTCGCCCGCCGCCTTCGCCAGCGCCACCAGTGATCCAGTCGAGCACATCGAGATCGGAAAGCCGTCGAATGACGAGCCCGGGACGTCGGCTCTGACGATTCGGAGGTCTCGTCCCGCGAACGCGGACAGGGCACCGTTCCAGTCGCCTTCGAGGACGCGTCCCGACACGGGGCGCAGGCCGAAAAACGCTGTCTCGATCGCTTCGCCCGGTTCCGGCACTCCCGCGACAGTGCTTCCGTCGGGGCACGCCAGCTCCAGGTGGCCGGACGCGGGGTCGTAGGCCGTGCGCACCCGCACCAGCGGGCCGTGCTCGCGCTGCGTGAACAGGTTCCCGTGTTCGTCGACGATCCAGAACGCGCGGTCGCCCGCGATGCCCGGCTTGTCGAGGAACGCGCGCTCGAGCTTCGCCAGCCCGAGCGACTTCACCGGCGAGATGTACATCTCGTTGACGCGGATCATGTCGCGAGGCTAGCAGACGTGGACGGGATGACGCTAGACGGGAGACCTAGGCTTCTTCGTCGACGCAGCCGACGGTCGATGTGATGCCGTTCTCCTCGCCGGCCGCCACGAGGTCCAAACAAGCGACGTCGAACCGCTGAGTCGCGGGCTGCACGAGCGACGCGTCTAGCCCGAGGCCGAGGAGGGCGAGTACACCTGCCTCATCTGCGCCCGCTTCGAGCAGGCCGCGCCGCGAGGTCGACCAGCTTGTCGAACGCCTCGCTGACCGCATCCTCGAACACCGCAAGCGTCAGGACTGAGCCACCAACGGCGGCCCTGCTCGCTCGCTGCTAGCTAATCTACCGCCACCACCTCATCGCCGACGGCAGCCTCGCCGGGCTCAGCGACCGTACAGTAGACGCCGAAGTTCACCTCATTCGGCTGGTCGTTGCGGTAGCTCGCGATGACCTTCAGCGTGTTCATGTCCGTCTCGCCCGTGTCCGGGCTGTGGGTCGTCACGGCGCAGCGCGATTCGCGCCTCTTCACGTTCAGTAGCGCCGACCCCACCCGCACCTGGCCATCGAGCCAGGTGTCCTCCTCGTGGGCCGACGCGCTCTCAATGTAGATGTTTTGTCGAAAGCGCCGGCCGTCGACCGCGTTCTCGCCGGCCGCCTGTGCGAGCGCCTCCAGCGAGCCGGTCGAGCACATCGAGAGCGGGAAGCCGAACGACGATCCCGGCACATCGGCCTTGACGACGCGCAGCTCCTGTCCCGCGAACTCGGACAGCGCCTCGTTCCAATCGCCTTGGAGGACGCGCCTGGCCACCGGCTGCAGGCCGAAGAACACCGTCTCGA
>Ga0075326_1000270_pt1 | contig 10965 bp, 7 predicted proteins | sample MayberrySE_Catta_3_FD_120052 | JGI IMG/M metagenome (GOLD analysis project Ga0075326, IMG submission 120052) | Natural and restored wetland microbial communities from the San Francisco Bay, California, USA, that impact long-term carbon... | ecosystem: Environmental > Terrestrial > Soil > Wetlands...
AGGAGATCGTGCAACACATGATCTCGCAGGGCGTGAAGCGAAGTGAGCTTGCCGAGCGAATCGGGGTTACGCGCGCTCGGATCACGCAGGTGCTTGAGGGAGATTCGAACATCACGATAGCGACGCTGTGCAAGATCGCGACGGCGCTGAACTTACATGTGAATGTAAGCCTGGGTGAGCCGAACGCGGGAGACGACCGGATGACATCGTTTGGGCAGGCAATCGAGGCGCCGGCTGTCCAGACGCTGGACGATAATGAAAGCCCGCTTGCAGCTTAAGGACTACTGGTTTGCCGAGTTCAGTTGGCGGACAGTCGAGGTTGAACCTGAGTCAGGAGCAGTCGAAGATGTTCTGCCGCGGGTCAACGTCACAGTCTTCCAAGAGAAGGACGGTGATGACTACCTCGTCCAGCTGCAGATAAGGCTCACGCCACGCCAGGCGCTAAAGGGCGGCCTTCCGTATGAATTCACCATCGACCTACGAGGGCACTTCGAGTTCGTGGGAGACATTCCTGTCGAGGTCCGGCAGAGAATGATTCACGTCAACGGATCAATGATCCTGTATGGCTTCGCGCGAGGCGTCCTAGCCGAAGCGACCAGCCAAGGGGAGTATGGCAAGTACATCCTGCCTGCGGTCAATCTGCTTGAGTTGCTCGACAAGCGTGGCAGTCTCAAGGGGACGGAAGCGCCAGCATTTCCGTAACTGAGGGCTAGGCTGAGTGCGCTGGCGGCCAGACCTTAGCGGCGAGTTTCGCCAACCCCGAACCCCGTTCCTCAATTCGTGCTTCGTCCCACACCTCAGGCGGATTGGCCAGAAGCGTCTTGTTCAAGAACAGCACGCTATGCTCTTGAAGCCCGGCCTGTTTGTGAGGCCATGCGGCATTTGAGAGCGACGGGTTTAGCTTGTCGTTCACAAGCGTGAGATTCCCGATGCTGTGCAGCCGAGAGTCACGCTCGACTTCAGCATTCTGGGCGGCCTCGCCCGACAGGTTGTGCGGCAGCGGCCAGTGCTCATGCCAGCTCTGTGGAAGGATGTGCTCGATCGTGAGGGAGCCACGCGGAACATGGTCGGTCTCGGCCTGAGGTGTCCTCAACTCCTCTTCAATGCCTTCGAGCAAGATCCGGAGCCTTCCACGAGTTAGCAGGCGATAGAGGGGCAGGCTTCGAAACGCTTCGGCGAGTTGTTTGTCGTCAGGCCAGACGCGCGTGTCGGACGTTTGCTCAGCGAGAAAGCGCACAATAACATCATCAGCTGAGCCTGGATCGTTTGCAGCATGAATCTCCTGAAGAAGGTCGAGGACTATACGGTGGTACTCCTTAGTGGTCATCCTGCAGGCCATCCGCCGCACGAGGTAGCTCTCGAGGGCTCGGAGGGACCTCTGCAGCCTGCTAGCTGGTAGTTGATCCTGTGGCGCCGAGAAGAGCCAGAGGAGAAGTGGCGTGATCACGCCGGCATCCAGGACCTGCCAACGATAGACAAAGGTCCCCTCAACCGAGTCCGGATGCTGTTTGTCTAGTGCCCTGTACGCTTCACCGAACGTGAACATCTCGCTGGCGACTGCTTCGACATCGTCGGTTGACCTGTCCAAATAGTCCCTGAAGGCGGGGAAGACCTGACCTGCGGTGACCTCGGAAACTGTGCGCATGATGAGCCAGTAGTTGAGGAAGACATCCACGCGGGGTCGGACGATCCTTCCTTGTTGGACGTCAGTCCGCCACCAAGATTCGTCGAAGATCTGGAGGTAGTCCGTGTACAACCGTTCCGGGTCGAGGTTGTTGAGGCGGGCCTGATGGAGCACGAGGTTCTTAATGAGGTCCGAGGCGATGAGGGGTGTGCCACGGGCGTTGAGCGTTTCAAAGATCACGTTTGCGTCATCTTGTGCATCGAGGTCGATGACGACCATATGCATCAGGCCCATGAGCGTCGTGACAAGGGCGTCGGCCCGGACGGACATCTCTTCGTCACCGGCTTCGAGCCATTGCGAGATCTGAAGCTGGAAGAACTCATGCCCCTGGACGATGGCGGAGTCTTCGAATTCGTCGGCAGGCAGGCCGTTGTGCATCGCATGCCTGAAGGCGTCCCTGTCAAGGGCCGTAGGCCAGACTTTAAGGCGCAAGTCTGGGTCACTACCCGTTAGGTCTTCGTCATTCAACACAAGCTTCGACAACAGACGAGCCTGCTTGGGCAGCGGCAGTTCTTCGAAGACCTCCTGGGCCGCATCGAGGAGCAACTGAAGCGTGGTGATGCGTTGCTGGCCATCGATTACATGGCGCTGATTGATCTCGGCTGCGGCGGTAGGCTGCTGCTGGAGTACGACCGCGCCGAGGAAGTGTGGCCTCGCTTCGGCTTCGGCCTTGACCCCTGCGCTTGGGTCTTCACCGTGCTCCTTTAGCGCGTCGAGATACGTCTCCGCCGTGTTGCGAATGTCGTCCCAAAGGGGCTCCCATTGCTCGTCCTGGTTCCAGATATATGGCCTTTGGAACGTAGGGATGAGGTAGCGGATCTCCTGAGCGAAGAGTTCCTTTGGTGTGAGAATGTTTGTCTTCATGGTGACTCCTGTTCGCCCAATCAGTCAGTGGCGCAATGATAGCGAATGATGGGGGTTTCGCAACGCCCGGGCAGCCTGCCAGTGGCGGCGGACGCGACCGCGGGTACCCTGCGGGGTACCTTCGTGGAACCGCTTCGCGGTTCTCTTGCCCGATGCGCAGACGGAGCCGACTGGCTGCCGTGGCGGTTGCGCGCGACAGCGCGCAAGGCAACCAGGCGGCGTCCCTCGACAAGCTCGGGATGGAGCCTACCTGCTGCGTGAGCGAAGGCCGTTCGCTACGATACAGGCATGACCTCCCTCAACAGCTTCAACGCCCGTGACACGCTGTCCGTCGCCGGGCGCGAGTACGAAGTCTACCGGCTGGACGCGCTCGAGAAGGCCGGCGTTGGCCACGTCGACCGGCTGCCGTTCTCGCTCAAGATCCTGCTCGAGAACCTGCTGCGACGCGAGGACGGGCAGGGTGTGCCGGCGGGCGACATCGAGAAATTAGCCGGCTGGGAGCCCGGATCCGATCCAGAAGAAATCCAGTTCATGCCCGCCCGCGTGCTGCTGCAGGACCTGACCGGCGTGCCGGCGGTCGTCGACCTCGCCGCGATGCGCGAGGCGATGCGCGCGCTCGGCGGCGACCCCCACAAGATCAGCCCGCTCGTGCGGGCCGACCTCGTCATCGACCACTCGGTCCAGGTCGACGCCTTCGGCTCGGACGAGGCGTTCGCGATCAACGCCCGTATGGAGATGCAGCGCAACAAGGAGCGCTACGCGCTCCTCCGCTGGGCCCGCGACGCCTTCGACGACTTCACGGTCGCCCCGCCCGACGCCGGCATCGTCCACCAGGTCAACCTCGAGCACCTCGCCAGCGTCGTCTTCACGCCTCCCGCCGCGGACGGCATGATGCAGGCCTACCCTGACACGCTCCTCGGCCTCGACTCCCACACGACGATGATCAACGGCCTCGGCGTCCTCGGCTGGGGCGTCGGCGGCATCGAGGCCGAGGCCGCGATGCTCGGCCAGCCCGTCTCGATGCTGATCCCCGAAGTCACCGGCTTCAAGCTCAACGGCTCCCTCAAGGAGGGCACGACCGCCACCGACCTCGTCCTCACCGTTACGCAGATGCTCCGGCAACACGGCGTCGTCGGTAAGTTCGTCGAGTTCTACGGCGAGGGGCTCGAGCACCTCTCGCTCGAGACCCAGGCCACGATCTCGAACATGTGCCCCGAGTACGGCGCCACCGTCGGCTACTTCCCGGTCGACAAGGACGCGCTCGCCTACCTGCGCCTCACCGGCCGCAGGCCCGAGCTCGTCGAGCTCGTCGAGCGCTACACCAAGGAGCAGGGCATCTTCCACACCGGCGATACGCCCGACCCGGTCTTCTCCGACACGCTGGAGCTCGACCTCGCGACCGTCGAGCCGAGCATCGCCGGCCCGCGCCGCCCGCAGGACCGCGTCCCGCTCTCGCAGGCCAAGCAGTCGTTCCGCCGCGAGCTCGCCGAGATGCTCAAGAGCGACGACCTCGCCGACCCCAACGGCGACCGCGTCGCCAGGTGGATCGATGAGGGCGGCAACCCGGCCACGCCCGCCACCGACCAGGCCGGCCCCTTCGACAAGACGGTGCCCGTCACGATGAACGGCAGCACCTTCGACCTCACCCACGGCTCGATCGTGATCGCCGCGATCACCTCCTGCACGAACACGTCGAATCCGTCGGTGATGGTGCGCGCCGGGCTCGTCGCCCGCAACGCCGTCGCGCGCGGCCTCGCGCCGAAGCCCTGGGTCAAGGCCAGCCTCGCCCCCGGCTCGAAGGTCGTCATCGACTACCTCGAGGCGGCCGGCCTCCGCGACCCGCTCGAGAAGCTGGGCTTCTACCTCGTCGGCTACGGCTGCACCACCTGCATCGGCAACTCCGGCCCGCTGCCGGAGCCGGTTTCGGAGGCGGTCACCGAGGGCGACCTCGTCGCCGCGGCCGTTCTCTCCGGCAACCGCAACTTCGAGGGCCGCATCCACGGCGAGGTGCGCGCGAACTACCTCGCCTCGCCGCCGCTCGTCGTCGCCTACGCTCTCGCCGGCAGGATGGACGTCGACCTGCTCAACGAGCCGCTCGGGCAGGGGAGCGACGGGCAGCCGGTCTTCCTCAAGGACATCTGGCCGGCCGACGCCGAGGTCGCCGAGGCGGTCGGCAAGCTCACCACCGACATGTTCGACGACTACAAAACGATGTACGAGGGCACTGACGAATGGAACGCCCTCGAGATCCCCACGGGCGACCTCTTTGCCTGGGACCCGGAGTCGACCTACATCAAGCTGCCGCCGTACTTCGAGGACATCTCGCTCGAGACGGCCCCGCTCGCCGACATCGAGCAGGCGAGGGTCCTCGCCGTCTTCGGCGACTCGCTGACGACGGACCACATCTCGCCGGCCGGCGCGATCGCGCGCAGCAGCGCCGCCGCCGAGTACCTCATGGAGCACGGCGTCGAGTACCAGGACTTCAACACCTACGGCGCCCGTCGCGGCAACCACGAGATCATGATGCGCGGCACGTTCGGCAACGTCCGCCTGCGCAATCAGCTCGTCCACGGCGGCGAGGGCCCGGTCACGCTCAAGCTCCCGGGGGGTGACCAGCGGCGCATCTACGACGCCGCGATGGCCTACGCGGAGGAGGGCACGCCGCTGATCGTGATTGCCGGCAAGGAGTACGGCACCGGCTCCTCGCGCGACTGGGCGGCCAAGGGGCCCAGCTTGTTAGGCGTGCGCGCCGTCATCGCCGAGAGCATCGAGCGCATCCACCGCAGCAACCTCATCGGCATGGGCATCCTGCCGCTCACGTTCCAGGACGGCGAGAACATGGAATCGCTCGGCCTCACCGGCCGCGAGCAGTACACGATCAGCGGCATCGCGGCCGGACTGGTCCCGCGCCAGCAACTTGCCGTCCGCGCCACCGCCGACGGCGGCGCGACGACCGACTTCACCGTCACCGCCCTCATCGACACCCCCATCGAAGTCGACTACTACCGCCACGGCGGCATCCTCCACTACGTCCTCCGCCAGCTCGCCGCCAACGGAGCCTAGCCGAACCATGTGCTCCATCCTGAGCTTGTCGAAGGATGCCGAAGAGAACTGAAGAATGCACAGCATTCTTCAAGCAACTCCTCGCAAGGAGTTCCCGGGGGCAAAGCGAAGGATCTATTCCCACCAACGACAACCGTGCCCACTGGTCAACAGATCGCGAAGCTCCCTAGGCGTATCGACCGGATTGATCCTCAAGGATCTAGATTCCTCGCTGCGCTCGGAATGACAGAGTAGGGCCGATGTCCCTGATGAAGCAGCCCGCATTTGTCATCCTGAGCGAAGCGAAGGATCTAGTTCCACCAATGACAGCCGTGCCCACTGGTCAACAGATCGCCAAGCTTACCGGAGGCGTAACGATCGGATTGATCCTCGAGGATCTAGATTCCTCGCTGCGCTCGGAATCACAGTGGAGTTCAGCTCTGGCGCTCTCTACCCAACTCCTCCATGTCCGCCTCGGTCGTGATCAGCATCATGCGGTCGCCGGGACGCAGCGCGTACTCCGCCCGCGGGCTCACGAGCAGTTCGCCGTCGGCGTGCTGGATGGCCAGCAGCGTCGTCGCCGACGTGCGCTCGATGGCCTCCTGCGCCGGCATCCCCGCGATCTCCGACTCCGCCTCGACGACCAGCTCCGCGAGGAGCTGCTCGCCGCGGATGCCAGGCGCCAGCAGGTCGAAGAAGTCGATCGCGGTCGGCTGGAGGGCGGCGAGCGCCATCCGCCGTCCGGCGAGCGCGTACGGCGAGATCACGCGGTCGGCGCCGGCGCGCTTGGCGCGGGCTTCCGCGCCCGGCGAGGCTACCCGCGCGATGACGTGCAGTTCCGGTCGCAGCGCCTTCGCCGCGAGCGTGATGTACGTGTTGCCGGCGTCCGAGTCGGACGCGGCCATCAGGGCCTCCGCGCGCTCGATGCCGGCCCGCCTGAGCACCACGTCGTCCGTCGCGTCGCCCTCGATGATCAGGTGGTTGGCTGCCAGGCAGCGTTCAACCGCGTGCTCGTCCATGTCGATCACGACGAACGGCACCTCACGCTGGCCGAGTTCCTGCGCGATCTGTTCGCCCACGCGGCCGTACCCGCAGAGGATGTAGTGGTCGTTGAGTGAGTCGATCGTCGCCTGCATCCTGCGGACTCCCATCGCGGCGGCCAGCTCCCCCTCGATGACGGTCTGGACGAGGATCGTGAGGATGTAGAGCGCCGTGCCGACGCCGAACAGTATCACAAAGATCGTGAAGACGCGCCCTTCCTCGCTGAGCGGCTGGACCTCGCTGTAGCCGACGGTCGTGACGGTCGTGACCGTCATATAGAGCGCGTCGAAGAACGACCAGCCTTCGATGATCATGTAGCCGGCCACGCCGAACGCCAGCAGCGCCAGCAGCGTCCCGATGCCGCGGACGAGACGCACGTAAGGCGTCGACGGGTCGCCGTGGAGGAAGCGATGGCGGGCGGTGTGGACGAAGCCGGCGACGAAGCTGCTCGGTGTGATGGGCCGCTGCTCGCTCACCAGCAAACCCTACTCGACCGCCTGCACCTCGACAAGTGCCGGAAGGCTCGCTACGATCGCAGCCACCATGCCATCTCCACTCGACGGCATCCGCGTGGTCGACTTCACCGAGTACATCGCGGGCCCCTACGCGACGATGATGCTCGCCGACATGGGCGCGGACGTAGTCAAAGTAGAGCGTCCTACCGGCGACACCTGGCGTCACACCGCGCCCGTCGCCGGATACGAGAGCCGCGGCTACCTGGGCGTGAATCGCAACAAGCGCAGCGTCGCGCTGGACCTCGAGACCGAGAAGGGACGCGAGATCGCGCAGCGGCTCGCCCTCGAAGCCGACGTCGTGGTCGCGAACTACCGTCCAGGCGTCGCGGAGCGGCTCGGGCTCGACTACAAGGCGCTGTCGGCCCGGAACCCGACGCTCGTCTACTGCGAGAACAGCACCTACGGCGAGCACGGACCGTACGCGGGCCGCCCCGGCTTCGACATCCTCTCGCAGGCGGCGACGGGCATGATCCTCTACGAGAACAAGATCGAGCGGGGCGTGCCGCAGTTCATCTCGACGGCCGCGCTCGCCGACTTGACGACTGGCATGTTCATGGCCTACGGCATCGTGAACGCGCTCTTCGCGCGTATGACGACTGGCAAGGGCCAGCTCATCGAGACGAGCCTGTTCGCGTCGGGGCTGGCGGCGCAGTACCGGCCGCTGCTGTCGGTCGACACCGTCGACAAGGCGCCGCGCGACGGTTTCTTGCAGGAGCTGGCTAAGGCGCGTGAGGACGGCATTAGTTACGAAGACGCAGCGAACCTCAAGGCCGAGTACATCGCTGGACGGGGCCGCAACAACTACTATCGCGTCTACGAGACCAAGGACGGCCTGATCGCGGTGGCGTGCCTGAACAACAAGTTGCGGCGCAACATGCGCGACGCGCTCGGCATCGACGACCCGAGTGTGGAAGGCATGGGATACGACTGGTTCTCGGAGGAAGTGCGGAAGGCGCATCGCGACACGGTCGAGGCGTTCGAGTCGGCGTTCCGCGAGCGCACCGCCGCCGAGCTGCTCTCACTGCTAGGCGACGCGGACGTGCCGTGCGCGCAGGTACGCTTCCCAGAGGAAATCTACGACGACGAGCACGTCGCCGCGAACGGCCTCATGCTGACGCTCGAACATCCGGTCGTCGGACCGCTGCGCATGCCCGCGTCGCCGTTGCGCATGAGCGAGACACCGACCTCGGTACCGTCTGCGCCGCCGGTATTGGGCGCGGCCGGACCGGATGTCCTGCGCGAGCTCGGCGTGCCCGATGACGAGATCGAGGCACTGCTGGCGGAGGGTGTGCTGGTGACGCGAGAACGGCTCGTAGGGGAGGGTTAGGTCTGGAGCAAGTCCACCAGTTCGAACAGGTTGGAGATGGTGTGGTCGGCTCCGTGAGCAGGATCGCCGTGACGGCGAACGTGGACGGTGCGGGCGCCGGCCTCGGCCGCCCAGCCGATCGCCTTCGGGTTGTCGTCGACAAAGATCGCGTCTGAAGGCGAGGTGGCGGTGTCGTAGAGGATGCGTTCGTAGTAGCGCGGGCTGGCCTTGTGGGCGCGGACGAGGTCGGGGCCGTAGAGGCGGCCGCTGAAGCAAGTACGGACGTCCATCGCGACGAGGTAGCTGTCCAGCTCGGCTGACGTCTCGCCGGAGGCGGTGGCGAGGACAAACCCCGCGGACGTGAGTGCGCGGACCGCGGGGCCGGCGTCCGTGAACGCCGAATCGACCCGTGAGCGGACGTAGCGTTGGGTTGCCGCCGCGAGCGCGACACACTTCGCGCCGACGGGCGGCGCGATCCCGACCTCGCGGCACATGTCGGTGAGCCAGCGCGAGTTCTCCTCCGCGAGCATGAAGAAGTCGACGTACTCATCATCGAGGGCGTGTTCGGCGCTCCAATCCTCGTAGCGCGCCCACTGGTCGGCAAACGCGATACGGTTCGCCTCGCCCCAGGCGTCCGGTGTCCCGCCGAGGCGCGGCGTGAGGTACTCGCCGATGAGGCGGCGCCACTCGGCGGCACGGCGCTCGTTGTCGTGGAGGACGCCGCCGTCGTCGAGGAAGACAATCGCGGGCTTCATTCGTTGAGGTGGCAGACGTCGTTGAGGGTGAGGAGCTGGCCGTGCTCGGCTCCGTTCCGGATTTCGTATGTCGTGATGCCGGCGTTCGGGATCGTGACCGAGCGGCGCATCGTGATGGCAAGCGCGTGGCGCAGGAACGCGCCGATGACGCCGCCGTGGGTTACGACCGCGACCTCGTCATCGGGGTGCGACGCGACGAGCGCGAGCATGTTGGGAACAACGCGCTCGTGGAAGGCCTCATCGCGCTCGTAGCCAGGGACCGTATCCTGCGCGCTGTCGGGGTGGCGCTGGCGACGCCAGTCCGGATACTTCGCGGCGACCTCCGCGCTGGTGAGGCCGGCGATCTCGCCGACATCACGCTCCATGAGAAAGTTGCGCGTCACGAGATCGAGGCCGCTGCGATTCGCGACGGCCTCGGCGGTCGCGCGGGCGCGCCGTAACGGACTTGAATAGAGGGCGGCGACGGGCATCGCGGCGACGCGCTCGGCGAGGAGCACGGCCTCGCGGCGGCCTTGCTCGCTGAGCGGGATGTCGAGGTGGCCCTGAATGCGGCCTTCGGCGTTCGACTGGGACTGGGCGTGCCGGATGAGGTGGAGGCGCATTTGCGTCTCATCGTAGCCGGAGATCGAGTGTCGCGCTAACCTGAAGTTGCTGTGCGGTCGAAAAGACATACATGGCCGCTCGACGAGAGGAGATCCGATTGGTCGAACGCAAGGACCTGGAGGTCGACCGCAAGGCGAGGCTGAAGATCCCACGTCAGCAGTTGCCGAAGCAGGAAGCAACGACCCGCACCGGCAACTGGAACGAGGTCTACCTGCCGCTCACGCTGGAGGTCGCGAAGGTCGAGGCCGAGCGCTGCATCCAGTGTCCGGCCGCGCCGTGCATCGCCGCGTGTCCCGTGCACAACGACATCCCGGGCGCGCTCTGGAAGCTCGAGCAGGGCGATGCAGTGGGTGCGGGCGAGGTCTTCTACGAGACGAGCAACCTGCCTGAAATGTGCGGACGGCTCTGTCCGCAGGAGAGTCTCTGCGAGGGATCCTGCGTTGTTGGGAAGAACGCTGAGCCGGTGGCGATCGGTCGGTTGGAGGCGTTCGTCGCGGACGAGTTCCGCGCGGCGGGTGGGTACGAGGTAGCGGCGCGATCGACTCCCTCCGGTCATCGCGTGGCCGTCGTCGGGGCGGGGCCGGCCGGCCTCGCCGTCGCCGAGGAGCTCGCCAAGGAGGGCCACGAGGTCACCCTCTTCGACTCCTGGTCCGAACCCGGCGGCGTCCTCCTCTACGGCATCCCCAACTTCAAGATGCAGAAGGAGATCTTAGACGACAAGCTCCAGTACCTCTGGGACCTCGGCATCACCTTCCAGGGCGACACCTACGTCGGCCGAGACGTCACGATCGACGAGCTCTTCGAGCGCGGCTACGACGCCGTCTTCCTCGGCTTCGGCGCTTCGCAAGGCAACCAGCTCGACGCGCCCGGGTCCGACCTCCCGGGCGTGATGATGGCCACCGAGTATCTCGTGCGCGGCAACCTCAAGCCCGACCAGCTCCCGGCGTGGATGCGCGAGCCCTTGCCGAAAGCCCGGCGCGTCCTCGTGATCGGCGGCGGCGACACGTCGATGGACTGCGTGCGCACGGCCGTGCGTCTCGGCGCGGACGAGGTGACCTGCGTCTACCGCCGCACCGAGGCCGAACAGAAGGGCCGCATCGAGGAGCGCGTCCACGCCGTCGAGGAAGGCGTGCGCTTCGAGTATCTGGCCGCGCC
>Ga0075326_1000272_pt1 | contig 10961 bp, 8 predicted proteins | sample MayberrySE_Catta_3_FD_120052 | JGI IMG/M metagenome (GOLD analysis project Ga0075326, IMG submission 120052) | Natural and restored wetland microbial communities from the San Francisco Bay, California, USA, that impact long-term carbon... | ecosystem: Environmental > Terrestrial > Soil > Wetlands...
CGCCACCAATCGGTTTGGCGCGTCGACCTTACGAAGGATGCGGCTCACGTGGTGCCCCACCGTCCGGTGGCTCAGCCCCAGCTCGTCCGCGATCGCGCGATTGCTCAGCCCCTTCGCCATCAGTTCCAGTACGTCCAGCTCGCGACGCGTCAGCGTCGCCGCCGGCGTCTCGCGCCCCCTCGCGGCCGGCCGCGCGATTCCGACTAGGAGCTCGGGCGTTCCTCCCGGCTCGCTCACGGGGTTGATCGCGACCGTGATCAACAGTTCGTTCCCGCCCTTCTTGCGGATGGGGTACGTCGCCTCCCACGAACGTCCTCTACGGACGGTCGACCAAAAGGCGTCCAGCTCGGCGAGGTCGAAGTCGCCCAGCAACTCGATGGAGTTGCCGACAAGGTCCTCGGCCGCATACCCGGTCAGCCGTTCGAACGCAGGATTCGCGTAGCAGACCTCGCCGGACATGTCCGTGACTGCGACGGCCACGTCGCTCAGGTCGAAAATCGCACCAAGTGTCTCGATGTTCGTCGCCAAAATTCGCTCCCATGCCCAAGCCGGCGTCGGTGCGGGCCGTCCGGCTCATCGTTGGCAAGACGATACAGCCTTATCACGTACCGTCGAAGAGGCCGAACGGCCCTACTTGACGTCCGTTGGTCAGCGACACGTGTGGAGCCATGGGGCTGTTCGACTACCCGTATTCCAGGGCCGGGCCGGCGTTGCTGCCGGCCGCCTCGGCATCGTATTCGGCAGTACTCTAACGCCCGATTCTGAAGCTGTCAACCGGCATCGACACCCGAACTAACACCACCGTTAGGTCACATGACCGATGCGCCGGGAACAACCCGTGGCTTACAATCGACCCGCGGCGCAATTCCCCGAGCAGTGCTTCGGCGCCTGAATCTGGTCAGCGCCACGACACCAGGACGTGGCTCATTCACCGGGGGAGCATCGCCCGTGCGCGAAGGAGCGGAGGCTGAGCTAGCCTCCGCTCTGGTTGGCATGGGTGGAACCTGCCACCCCGCTGGCAGGTTCCGCCCTGCGCGCGCCATCCTACGCCCGCCCGCCTGCGTTGTCAAGGCCCCTGCGGCGCTCCCAGAACATGAGCCTTAGAACTCCGTGACGCGCCGGTATGTCCACGTAGAGCGGTCAAAGTCGAGCGCACACTTGTCCTCAACGAACGCGATTAGACCCGGGAACTCGTCGACAATCTGTGTTCTGACTCCAGAGGTATAGAGGTTCACGGCCGACGGCGTTGATGTGCCGAAGTAGTCATGGTATGGAACGTCCTTCAAATAGACCTGGGTACCCGCTGGCATCGGACCGCACAAGTGGGTGACCGCGTCGACCATCTGCTGGTAGCCGTTCGCCTGAAACCTTATGTATCCTTGGAAATCCTGCGTCCGCATCGGGGTCACCACGAGCGCGAGCGCGATGCCCACGCCCAGGACGGCGTACGCTGGCGTGCGAACCTGCGAAGGCATCGCCTTAGCCAGCTCGAAACCCCCAATCAGCACGAATCCGGTGAAAGGAAGTGCGGCGAGGTATGAATATCGCAGCTCTATGCCAGACGTAAAGCCAGCAAAAGGAATGAGCGCAGCGATCGTCCAAACGAACAGGAACCCGACCAAGCGCATCTGTAGCAAGATCGCACACACACCGGCGGCCAGGAAAAGGACCGCCAGAACCGAGCGAGCGACGTCATACGATCTGACTTCAAGCGGGAGCACCATCCACCGAAGGTAGTCCCAGATGTTGCCGAACATGTGTGAACCAAGTTCATAGCTGTGTCCGTTCTCAATCTGGTGGAGATACATCACAGCCGCGAACACTCCACCCAAGACGTATGCAGGCACGAGGCTTCCTGCGATTTCCCGCCAGTCTCTCAGTCGATCCTCTGGCCTGATGAAGAACGCCAGAGCTGGAAGCAACGCGAGCACAATTACTGTCGATTCCTTAGCCAGGAAGCCTAGGACGACGAATGCGATCGTTAGCCAGCCGTAGAGCCTCACTCGAGTGGCACGCGTCAGATACTCGCGATAGGCGAGCAGAGCGCACAGCATCGCGATGGCACCGAAAAACTCAGAGATCTGAGAGATCCACACCACCGCGAAGTGATACGTCGGCGCGACGACAAAGAGTACACCAGCACAGCCAGCTACCAGGACGTTTGCTCCCAGCCGCCACAGCAACAAGATCGCAAGTCCGCCTACCAGGCTATGTGCCACGAGATTCATGGCGTGATATGGCGCGGGATCGAGCCCGAACGGTTGAGCGAGATAGAAGTACAGGTCCGCAAGCGGGCGCCAGAAGAGCGTCACTTCCTTGAAGAGCACGCCGTTCGGAAACGTGAATGCCCGATGCATCACTTCGGGAAAGGAGTGATTTCGGACAGCGCGGATCCAAATGAAGTCGTCGAAGACGAAGTAGTCGTGGAGCCTGGGGCGGTATGTTATCAGCGAGGCGATGAGACAGGCGCTCGTGCCGGCCAGGAGCACGTACGCACTCTTCGCGTGTGAGCCCTGAGTCTCAACCGTGGAACTCTGAACCGCCACGAGCCCCTCCTCTCTCGCTTCCCTTCGCTAGGAGCTAAGCGAGAGCCTAGGCCACCCTCACCTCACAAGCAATCCAGTGCCACGAACGCCTTCCAGATCTCGCTCCGACCGCGTATCCTCCCCGATGATGAAGACGGACACGAACGCCACATTCTTCGCACCGGGCCGCGGCCGCGCCAACTCAATTGATCATCGGAGAACGCAAAAAGAACCTAAAATTACCAAACAAACTACCCGATTCCCAGATTCGGATCAGATACGAAAACTGCCCCGCCAAAACCGACCCAAAGCACGCCAGAACAGCACCAAAACTGGCCCAAACTGGCCCCGATCGGTGCTGGTTTCAGGCGAAATTGACCAATAATCCGGCCGGCGTGAGTCCGTCTAAACCCTTGAGCCTAGACCCTCGTCGCTCGACCTACCGCCCTGCCCGCGTCCGCAGCTCTTCGAGCACGAACGGGTTCGTTTGCCGCTCCTGCCCGATCGTCGTCTCCTCCATGTGACCGGGCAGCACGATCGTCTCGTCGGGAAGGGTAAGCAGCTTATCGACGATGCTCGACATCTCCTGCTCGTAGTTCCCGCCCGGCAGGTCCGTCCGCCCGATCGAGCCCCGGAACAGCGTGTCTCCGCTGAACAGCATCCCTTCCGTGTAAAAGCTCAGGCTACCCTGCGTGTGCCCCGGCGTATGCAGCACCTGCAGCTTCAGGCCGTCAACCTCGACCACGTCGCCGTCCTCCAGCAGGTGATCGGGCTCCGGCGGCGGCTCCGACTCCTTGCCCGTGAAGCGCGCGGCCATGGCACCGGCCATCCGCGCCCCTTCGACCTCGTTCGGGTGCATCAGGAACTGCGCGCCCGTTGCGCTCTGCACGTCGCGCACGCCCAGGATGTGGTCGACGTGCGAGTGCGAGTTCGCTATCAGCTTCACGTTCACGCCCATATCTTTGGCCAGGTGGAGGATGTCGTCCGCCTGGTCGCCCGGGTCGATCACGATCCCCTCGCCGCTCCGCCGCGACCCGATGACCCAGCAGTTCTCGGCGAATACGCCGACCACGATCCCCTTCACCATCAACTCGTTAACGTCTGGTTCACTCATGCCGCCATCCTACCACGCGACCACCAAGCCACCACCCATCCTCGACCCCTGACCCACCACCCTTCGATCCGCTATCCTCGCCTGCATGGCCCGACTCTTCACCCTCGAGGAAGCCACAGCCGCCCTCCCCCGCCTCCGCGAGATCCTCTCCGAGATGCAGCAGATCAAGCAGCGTATCGACCTCGTCCGCGAAGATATCGCGAGCATGACGGAGACCGCCTTCGGCAACGGTCACCTCGTCTCGCAGGAGGTCAAGGAGCGCCAGGAGGAGGCGCAGCAGCTCGTGAACCGCCTCAACGAGCTCGGCGCCCAGATCGCCGAGATCGGCTGCGAACTCAAGGGCATCGACGAGGGGCTGATCGACTTCCCCGCCGAGCGCGAGGACCGCACCGTCTACCTCTGCTGGAAGCTCGGCGAGGACGCCATCACCCACTGGCACGACCTCGACACAGGCTTCGCCGGCCGCCAGCCCCTCTAGGACTGCACGGCAAACGCTTCCTCGACGCGCCGGAGGATCTCGTCGAGGACGTCTGGCGAGTTGTCGATGTTCGTGTGAATGGCCGGGACCAGCTCACCACCGTCCTGTCCATGCTCCGGCGCCAGCGCGCCGGTCATTTCCACGTTCTCGACGTTCGGCCCGTCGATGGGAGCGCCGTGGAAAAAGCCGCCCGAGGACTCGTCCAGGAAGAAGTTCACGATCGGGACGGTTTCAGGCAACACGTCCGTGCCCGTGTAGCCGTCGACCACACGGTCGATCAGGAAGACATTCAGCACCTTGTCCGCGAAGCCGTCGGCCTCGAGGTTCGAGGCGATCGCGGTGACAGTCGCGCCGCCATGGCTATGCCCGAGCATAGCGACCCGCAGGCACGGCTGGTGCTCGAACTGGGCCTCAAGGTACGAGGTCGCCCAGTTCTCGGCCGCGAGTTGGAAGTTGTCCACGCCGTTGAGGGCTGGCGCTACGGTCGCGAACTGGTACGGAACGTCTTGCTCTTCCAGCATGTCGCCTACCTTCTCGAACATCCACCGTACCCCCGCCGCCTCATCGAGGTCCGACAGGTTGACCTCGCCCCCGCCGACCGGGAACAAGAGGACCGCCTGGGAACCCGTTGCACAGTCGATCTCCGGCGTGTCTGCGACCTGCCAGTCGATGATCCCGCCGTCCTCGCCGCAGCCCTCCAGCCCCTCATCCAGCAGCGCGATGTCGACACGACGGACCACGGCGTGGTCAACACCATCGGTCTCATCGTTGCCGGTGATGTCTGGCAGATGCTCGGTAGCGTCACCCTCGTTGATGCGGCCGTCACCGTTCACGTCCAGGCACGCGACCTGGTGCATATCACTCTGCTCAATCAGCTCCTCGAGCGTCGCCTCCTGTTCTGGCTGGCTACCGCACGCAAGAAACAAGACCGCCGCGAGACAGATTGGCAAAGGTATGCCCAAAGGCAACTGCTGCCACATGACTTAGCACCTGCATGCATCCTACGGGTGTCCTGCTAACGACGCCGTTGCAGGCTTCGTTGGCTGCAGTAACGGAAGTATCGCAGCCCGTGGCTCGCGAATCTACGGGCGCCCTTGCACAGCGACGACGCTCATCGCCAGCACTGCCACCGCGTATGCGAAACAGCCCGCCCAGAACGCCATCGAGATGCCCCAGCCCATCGAGACGGCGACCGCCAGCACCGAAGCGCACACCGAGGTCGCGCCGTTGATGCCCCAGAAGAAAGCCGTGGGCGCATCCGGCCGTAGCGACGCCACCTTCATCCCGAGCGGGAACGGCACGCCCATCACGAGGCCCATCGGCGCCAGCACGCCGACGGCCGCTGCGATGCGGACCGGAGTCGTCTCGGCAGCGAAGGCGTCGATCACCTCGGGCGTGGCGAACCCGATCGTGACGACCACGACCAGGAGCACGCCGAGCGGCAGCACGATGATCGGCGAGACGCCGGGATTCGGCCTGACGCCGGCCAGCCGCTCCGTCGCCAGGCTGCCGATGCCGCTGAATAGCAGCAGCGAGAACAGCACGACCGACAAGGCGTACGTCGGATGGCCGAGAAAGATCGTCAGTCGCTGGAGCTGCGCGATTTCGAGCAGCAGAAACCCCAGCCCGATCGCGGCGAAGAACGCCACGAACGGCAGCGTGCCGCTCAGCGCCGACCTGCTCACTGTCAACGCCATCGGCAGCACGATGCACAGCGTGGTGAGCAGCAGCACCGCCACTGCAAGCGTGAAGAGCGTGAGCACAGGACGCGCAAGGTAGTCATTGAAGCCGCCGTACAGTGAACTGTCGAACAGGTCAGTGAACCCGATCATCTGGAAGAAGAACGGCCGGTCGTCCGTCGGCGCGGAGATGTCACCGGGGAAGCCGAGGTCGACCGAGCCCGGGTCGCTGCTCTCGGCGATCTCCGCAAACAGCGGGTCGGTCCCCTCCCCATCCGGCGTCAGCAGCAGCTCGAAGTCCTGCTGCTCGGCCGCCGCGCCAGCGCGCGCGAGGTCAGCCTCCGAGAACGGCGTCGGGCTCAGCAGGATCGTCACCTGGGCGATGTCGGGCAGGCTCTCGGCGCTGCGGGCCAGGATGATGTGGTCGCGCGGGCTCTCGACCCCGACACCCTCCAGCGCCTCGACCGCCAGCGACGTGAGGCGGTACGCCTCCATCGGCCGCGGGACGAAGTACCAGCGCGTCACGCTCAGTACGCCGTCAGCGCTCAGATGATCGAGAAAGCTCTCCCAGGCCTCGACGGTGTACAGGCCGTTCTCGGTCAGCGCGAAGGCGCCCGCCGCGGTCGCGGCCCACGTATCGGTGAACGGGATCTGGATGATGTCGAACTCCTCGCCGGAGCGCTCGACGTAGCTACGCGCCTCGTCGTTAACAAACGTGACGCCGGGCTGCTCGTCGAGGTGGCCCGTGTACTCACCGAAGCGCTGGTTCAGCGTTTCGAGCGTGGCGCCGTTCATCTCAACGGCCGTGATGTCCGGCTGGCCGAAGTGCAGCGCCGACAGTACGTCCCAACCACCACCGGAGCCCATGATCAGCACACTGGCATCGTTCCGAACAAAGTGGACGAGGTTGACCACCTGCTCGCGCATGTAGGCCAGAGTCGAGGGGTCGCCTTCGAACGCCGTCAGCGACGCTCCCGCAGTGGCATCGATCGTCAGCCCCAGCGTCCCGATCGTCTCGCCGGGGTACTCCGGCCCCAGCGGGTGCCGCAGCTCAGGGTCGCCTGCGACGCGGATCCGCGAGAACGCGTTCCAGGTCTCGTACAGTGGCAAATCCTCCTCCTCGCCCTTGACGTGGGTGATGCGGAGGAACGGGTCGTCATCCCGCGCCGCGATCGCATTGGCAGTCGCGAACCCCGCCAGCACGAGCGCCACAACACCCGCGATCGCCACGCCCCGCGCGCCGAACTCCTCGTACGCGAACAGCACCGCGCCGACCGCAGCCAGGGCCGCGACCGCTAGCACGGCCGAGGGCCCGTCCTCCACGAGGTTCAGGAGCCAAACGAGCGTAATCGTGCCCAGCGCCGCGCCGACCAGGTCGACGGCGTACAGTCTGCTCACGCGATGCGGAAATCGGGTCAGCGCCAGGCAGACGGTGACGCCGCTGAAGATGAACGGCACGGCAATGATGATGTAGGTCAGCGAGACCAGGAGCACGCTCTCAGGCGTCCACGCAGGGTCAAAGGGAATCTGGAGGTGCAGGACGAAGCTGACCACGATGGCGATGCTGAACAGCAGCGTAGCGTAGAACATGTGGCGTTTCGTCAACTCGGGCCTGAACCGGTTCGGGAACAGATGGACGAGGAGCGCGCCCGCCGTCAGGCCGAAGAGCGCCACCGACACCGCTACGAACGCAAAGTGGTACCACATCGTCACGCTGAAAATGCGCGTGAGGAGGATCTCGTAGGTGAGCGTGCTCAGCGTAGTGACGAAGAGACCGCCGTAGACGCCGGCTCCCACCCTGGTCGGCTCGACTGCCGCTCCCTGCATCCGGGCATGCTAGGCCCACTCCCGAATCTGAGTCAATAGGATCAATCGATGCAAGTTGCCCTCAAATTGCCCCCTCGGTAAGCTCCGAAGTAAGGGGGAACCGTGCTACACTGCCGTCGCCCGCAGGGATGCGGCGGCAGTTACACTAGAGGAGTCGGAAGCAGATATGGAACCAGCCCTCACTGATACACGGATCCAGCGCAACGGCGTGATCGCCGCCGCCGGCAGCGAAGCTATCGTGATCTGCGAGACCCTCACCACCACCACCACCGACGCCCCGGAGTTCATCGATATCACCCACGAAGTAGCGGCCATTGTGGCCGCTTCTGGTGCCAGGTACGGCCAGGTCACCGTCTTTTCCACACACACCACTGCCGCAATCAAGGTCAACGAGCACGAGCCACTCCTCCTCGAGGACATGGCTCGCGTGCTCTGTGAGGCCGCCCCCATCGACGGCCACTACGAGCACAACGACTTCACGAAGCGGACCGTCAACATGGAAGAGGACGAGTGCGAGAACGGCCACGCCCACTGTCAGCACCTCTTCCTCGGCACCAGCGAGACGATCCCGATTCTGGACGGCCAGATGGCGTTCGGCCGCTGGCAGCGCATCTTCCTCGTGGAGCTCGACCACGGCCGCGAGCGCAAGGTGCTCGTCAACATCGTCGGCGTCAAGGAATAGCGCCCCTCACCTTCCTTACCTTCCCCCTGTGACACACGCAGGTTGACAGCCGACCTTGCGCGCGGTAACCATCTCGCCGAGGGAGAGACGTATGTCTGGAGCCTTGCACGGCGTCAAGGTGCTCGAGATCGCGCAGGTGATGGCCATCCCCATCACAGGAATGCTGCTGTCCGACCTTGGGGCGAACGTGGTCAAGCTGGAGCCACCCTGGGGGGACGCCTCGCGCTACACGATGCAGCCGGTCCTCCCCGGCGAGAGTAAGTCGTTCGCGGTCCTCAATCGCGGCAAGCGGTCCGTAGGACTCGATCTCTCGGACGAGCGCACAAGGCCGGCCCTCGAGGCGCTCGTGCGTTGGGCCGATGTGGCTCTCGTGTCGGCGAAGTCCAGCGACCTCCGCACGTTTCGCATCTCCTACCAGGATCTGAAGGCGATTAACGGCGACGCTATCTATCTGGAACACTCGGGCTACGGGCGCAAGGGGCCGTTGGCCGATCAGGGCGGCTACGACCTCACGGCTGGCGGTCTCTCGGGGATGATGGCGCTGATCGGCAAGGAGCGGAACGGCACGCCTATCTATACCCAGCCCGCCATCCTCGACCTCACGACAGGCGTGCTCTCGGCGATGGCCGTGTGCGCGGCGCTCTACGCCGGAGGCGGTCAGCGGCTCGAGACATCGCTGCTCTCGACGGCGATGTTCGCGCAGGCCAACGTCGCGCACGACTTCCCCGCCGTCGAGCCGAACTTCCGCGAGCGCTTCCTCGCCGACCTCGCGCAGGCGCGCAAGCGCGGCGCGGACTACGCTGAGCAGCAGTCCCTTCGCTTTGGTAGCGTCAGACGACAGGCGGCCGGCAACATCTACTATCGCTACTTCAAGACGAAGGACTCGGTGATCTCCATCGGCTGCCTGAGCCCGGACCTGCAGCAGCGCTTCCGCGAGGCGCTCGGCCTCGAAGATCCTCGCACTGAGCCTGGGTTCGATCTCCAGACAGAAGAAGGCTTCGAGCGGATGAAGCGCTTCGTCAAGGACGCGGAGTCGATGATGCAATCGAAGACGACCGACGAGTGGCTCGAACATCTCCTCGAACACCGCGTACCGGCGACGCCTGTGCTCTTCCCGGAGGAGGCGATCGACCACGAGCAAGTGACCGCCAACGACTACATGGTCGAACTCATGCACGAGGTCCTGGGTCCGTACCGAACGGGGGCACCCGCTGTTCGCATGGACCGTACGCCTACCGAGGCGCAGGGCCCCGCACCGCCGCTCGCGCGCCACACAGAAGAAGTGCTCCGCGAGGTCGGGCTATCGGACGCCGACGTCTCGACTCTCATCGAAGGCGGCGTGGCCGGCCCCAAACCGCGCGGCGGTTGACGCGACGTCCGCTACCATGATCTCGACATGATTGTCGAGGACGAGTTCGAGTCGACGACGGACAATCCAGCACTCGTCGACGTGTTGCGCCGCCGGATCGAGGCCGAGGGCGCGATCACCTTCCACGACTACATGGAGAACGTCCTCTACCATCCGCAGCACGGCTACTACGCCTCGCGCGAGCCGATGGGACGCGAGGGCGACTACCTCACGAGCTCCGAAGTGCACCCGATCTTCGGCTCGCTTGTCGCGAAGCAGATCGCGCAGTTCTGGGAATTGCTGGGTAGCCCCGCGACGTTCGACCTCGTCGAGCAAGGCGCCGGAAGCGGCGTGCTCGCCCGCAACGTCCTCCGTTGGGCAAACAGGCGCGCGCCGGAGTTCGCGGCAGCAATTCGCTATAGAATCGTCGAGGTGAGCCCGGCTCTACGCAGGAGGCAGCAAGGCACGCTCGCCGAGTACGACGTCGATTGGTTGGATGCACTGCCTCAGATTGAAGGCTGCCTCCTCAGCAACGAGCTGCTCGACAGCTTTCCGGTGCATCGCGTGATCCACTACGATCGTCAACTCTACGAGGTCTACGTCAGCATCGAGAACGGCAAGTTCGAGGAGATTACCGGGCCCGCGTCGCAAAGCATCGCGGAGTACTTTGCGAACCTCGGCTTCTGGCCGGGCGAGGGTTGCGTGGCCGAGGTCAATTTCCAGGCCATCGACTGGATGCGAGAGGCCGCACAATCGCTCCGGCGCGGCTTTGTCCTCACGTTCGACTACGGGTATGAAGCCGCAGAGATGTACGCGCCGTGGCGACATGATGGCACGCTCATGTGCTTCTACCGCCACAATCCAAGCACGAACCCGTTCGCGCGCATCGGCAAGCAGGACATGACGGCGCATGTCGACTTCACCACGCTGATGCGCGAGGGCGAGGCAAACGGGCTGAACACGGCAGGATTCACCACTCAGGCGCGCTTCCTCTCCGCGCTTGGAATCGGCGCGGGCGTGGACAGCGTGGCGAAGGAGAGCCCAGATGCGCTCGAGGAGTACTACGCGCGCCGGCGCGCCGTGCAGGACCTCATCGATCCCGCCGGCCTCGGTCGGATCCGCGTCCTGGCGCAGAGCCGCGGTATCGGTGACGTTGCGCTCGCCGGCTTCACGGAGAGATCGAATGCCTGATGTCGGCGACAAGGCGCCTGACTTCGAGCTCGACACGACAAAGGGCCGCGCTACATTGAGCGACCTACTTGACAGCGGACGTGTCCTGGTCGCGTTCTACACAGAGGACTCGACACC
>Ga0075326_1000273_pt1 | contig 10959 bp, 8 predicted proteins | sample MayberrySE_Catta_3_FD_120052 | JGI IMG/M metagenome (GOLD analysis project Ga0075326, IMG submission 120052) | Natural and restored wetland microbial communities from the San Francisco Bay, California, USA, that impact long-term carbon... | ecosystem: Environmental > Terrestrial > Soil > Wetlands...
AATATAGAATACGAAGGGCCAGTACCACGCGATCATCGCGAGCAAGCCGCCGAGCGGCGGAAAGATCAAATAGCCGATCCGGTCGAGAAAAACTTTTAGTCCCTGGCCGCCGATTTCGTTGTCGCCGTCCAATAAATCGCCGATTAAAACAATCGTCAGCGGAATCACCGCGCTAAAACCGACGCCTTGAAGGGTTCGGAAAAAAAGCAACCAGCCGAAGGTGGGCGCAAATGCCATGGCGGTGCCGAAGATGCCGAAGGCGATAAGGCCGAGGGCGAGCAGAAGGCGGCGGCCGTAGAGATCGGCGATTACGCCGAAAATCGGCGACAGGACAATGGCCGGCGCCGTGAACACCGTCATGATCCACGAAAGTTGGGCATCGCTGACCTGAAACGGCTCCGTCAGGGCCGGCAGCGCCGGCTGAATGAAATTCACGCCCATCATCAGCGCGACGCTCGCCGCGTAGACGATGCTCAACGCGCGCGCCTTTGGCGCCGAAAGCTTCTCCATGCCGAACAGTGCTGTCAAAGACGCCATCGGCTGCACCGTAGAAGAAGCAGCGGTAGTAGTCAAATCCCCTTCTTTTCCCAACAACTCCAATTCCGGATCACGCCGTGATATGGATGAGGGCGATATATTTTTTGCGGAGGAAAGCCATGGCTCAAGACATGCGCACGTGGATCGCTCAGCTGGAGAAGGCTGGGTTGCTCGCCCGCATCGCCAAACCGGTCGATCCGCGCAGGCAGATGGGAGCGCTACTCTGGCAGGCGCGCGACCGCGGGCTGCTTTTTGAAAATCTCCCCGGCTATCCAGGCTGGCGCTGCTTGGGACAAGCGCCGGGTGACGTGTCGCTGGCGCCGGTGGCGTTCGGCACTGCACGGGACGAGATGATTCCGGAATTCGTGCGCCGCACCGAAAAGCTTGGCACGACCCGCCTGGTCGAGACCGGACCGGTGCAACAAAAAATTATTCTCGGCGATGAAGTCGATATCACGAAGATGCCGATCCATCAGGCGGGAATCCGCGACGGCGGTCCGTTCATTGGCTCGGGATTGATGATCACGAAAAACCCGGAGACCGGTCGGCGCAACTTGAGCTTTCATCGCTTGCAGATGAAGGGGCCGAAAAAAACCGGCATCCTGCTTTATCCGCGCCACGCCTGGGCCAATTACCAAATGTACGAAGCGCAGGATAAGCCCATGCCCGTGGCGATCATGATCGGCCACCATCCGATGTATTACTTTGCCGCTGCGACGACCACACAATACGGCGTGGATGAATTGGAGATCGCTTCGGCGCTGCTCAAGGAAGATGTCGAACTGGTGAAGTGCCGAACCGTCGATCTGGAAGTCCCGGCATGGGCGGAAATTATTCTCGAAGGTGAAATCCCGCCGAAAGTCCGGGAGCCGGAAGGTCCCTTCAGCGAATTTCAAGATTATTATCTGACCGGTTCGGGTATGAATCCGATCGTCAACATCAAGGCGATCACCATGCGCAACGATGCGATCTTCAAAAACGTCCAGAATGGCACCGAAGTCGAAGGCTGCGTGTATCACAAAGTGCCGATGTCGGCGCAAATCCTGCGCCGTGCGCGAACCGTCGGCGGCCTGGCCGATGTCAAGAATGTTTTGGTGCTGCCCGGTATTTTCGGCGTGGTGGTGCAGATGCGCGCGCGTTATTACGGCGAAGCGCGCAATGTTCTCATGTCGGTGTTATCGAGCGAGTACCAACACCCGAAAGTCGCCATCGCCGTCGATGAGGACGTGGATATATTCAACTACGCCGAGATCTTATGGGCGATCAACACGCGCGTCAATCCGGCCGAAGATATCGTCGTCATCAACGGCGCCAAAATCCACGCGATGGATCCGTCGTGCCCTGAATTCGGCCATCCCGGGGCGCCGGGTTGGCACCGTATCGGAGGCAAAATCATCATCGACGCAACCAAACCGCCTGAATGTGATCCACAGCGCAGAAATGAATTTGAGCGGCTGCGGCCGGTGGGCTGGGAAACGGTCAATCTTGAGGATTTTTTACCCGAGGGAGCCCCGCCGTTGCGCGTTAAGCCGAAGATTCCGGGGGGCTGAAAGATTGGTTAAAGGATTCAGACGGTCAAAGGTTCAAGGTTTCAAGACAGATAGAAGATTGCATGTAAGGCATCAGAGAATCAGGTGGGTGTGTTAGAAACGATTGAACTTTGAACGGTTGAACGTTTGAACCGTTACGCCGAAGGCGCGGCTCATTCATCCGGTTCGCCGAAATAATCTCGTACGATTCTTTCTTTGATGTACTCCAACGCGCCCAAATCTTGGATAATGTCGCCGCCAGTGTCGTAGAAAAAGATATCGCCCTTGTGGTTGCGTCCGATGGCTACGAGCCATTCGAGTTCGTCTCGGTCTTCCAATAAATAATTGATCGCTTGGTTGGCGCCTTTGCTGGCGATGATGGTGACTTTGGGCTTCGCGGTCTTTTTTGCTTGCGTCATGAAAACGGGCCTCCTGAATGCAATGGGAGTTTATAACAGAAGGGAAGGCTCTACAACTTAAAGATAGCCTGTGGCGGGGCGAGTCAAGGTCGGCGGGACGATTCATGCCGTTAGACCCTATCACAATCAAGCCCTGAGCGGTGAGCGGCTGGGTGAGCGAGGCGGATTCCCCTTTCTGGGAACGGCGAACTTCTCCGCAGGGCTCCGTCTGCCGTTAAGCCCTACTTCATTGCAAAATCGACGCGGTTGGGCCGGCCCTTGAGCTTGGCCTTTTCATCGGCCGTAAGCGGCTTGGCAGCAACAATGAAGAGCCGCTCGGCGGTCACCTGGCCGTTGGCGGTAAGCGCGTTCCGAACCGCGAGAGCGCGCTGGCTCGCGAGCTGGCGCAAGTCGTCGTCGCTCGCTCGGGCATGTTGCAGCATCAGCTTTTCCATCTCGGGTACGGGTAGATCCCGGGCCAAACCGATGATGTTGCGCGGCTTGGGGAAAGTCTCCTCGCCATAGGCCGCCTTCAGGTAACGTTCATACTCGTTTTTATCCACTTGCACTTCATCGACCGAGGGCGGCGCTTCCCCTTTGCGCACCAGATCCTTCATTTTTTGCGCCTTGACCTTGCGCTCGATGCTGACCCGTTTGAGGCCATCGAGATCGGTCAGCGCGTCGACCCGGCCGGTGATTTCCAAATTGAGCGCGGGACGGTTGTTCAACGCTTTCGCCAGAGTCGCAATTTTAGTCTGAGCAGCTTGATTCAAATTGGCCCGGCCGTTGTCAAATTCAATATAGCTCAACTCCTCGCCGCTACCTGAGCCGAACGCCCCCGCGAGCAACGAAAAGGGCGCGGTCACCGCTCGGGTGATCAGATTGACTATGATTTTCAGCACAATGCCGCCGACGCTGAACTGCGGATCGTCCAGGGAACCGCTGATCGGCAGATCGACGTCGATGACACCATTGCGGTCTTTCAGCAAGGCGACCGCGAGAAGCACGGGAAGCTTGATGGCGTCGGCGCTTTCCACTTTCTCGCCGAAGGTTAGTTGGTTCAGAATGATTTTGTTTTCAGCGCTCAGCTTGCGATTTTCCAGTTTGTACTTGACGTTGAAAGAGAGCTTGCCTCGTTCGATGCCATAGCCGACGTACTTGGCGGAGTACGGTGATATCGGGCTCAATTCGATCTCCTTGGCGTCGACGGCAATGTCGAGAAAAAGGTCTTTGGACAGGGGATTGATGTTGCCCTTGATTTCTACCGGGGCTGCCTCGTCGAGTCGCGCCTTCAAGTCGATTTGGCCCGGCGCCTCGGGCTTCAATTCGGAGATCGCTCCCTCAACGCTGGTGAGATTGGCCGAATAATTGGGTTTGATGAAGAAATCGCTGAAATGGATGTTGCCATTTTGCAGATTGACTTTACCGATATTGATGGCTTTGGGAGCGTCCTCGGAAGCGGCCGCCCCCGGTTTTTCGCCCGCTTTCTCTTGCGCAGGAGCCGCGCCTTGGGTTTCATCCGTTTCAACGGTTAACTTTTGCAGGTTGATTTTTCCGTCAGCGCCGAGGATCAGGCGTGAATAAAAATCCGCCAAGGTAATCTCGCCGATCCTGATCTGATACGGCTCTAGATTAAATTGTACGGCATCTAAAGCCAGCGATGTCCATTTCAGCAGATCCTGCTGGCCATCTTTTTCGACTGCGGCGAAGTCGGCGACCTGCATGCCGCCCTGGTAATTTACCTTCATGGGCCCGCTGCCGCTGTCGTCAAGCGTCAGCTCGCCTTTAGTTGCGGCGCGGCCGCCGGTCAGCAGAAAATTGACTTGATCTTCGAGGTAGGGCTGGAAAGGCGAAAGCTCAATGTCCCGGGCGTCTACGGCAAACTTGGCATTAATGGGAATTGCCGTCGCCGTGCCAGTCAATCGTAAAAGGCCGCGATTGTTGATCCGGGCTCGGATCGTTGCCTTGCCGCGCTGATTCTTAGCGGTGGAAAAGTTTTCACAGCGCACCGAGAGATCCGACACGCTGATTTTGGCTTGCTTCGAGTTGCTTCGATCATCCAGGTTGATTCTGAAACGGTCCAGCGCGATCTGCTTGGTATCGATCCGCCAATCGCTTTCGGCTGACTTGGCGGCGGGAACGGTGGCCGGCGCCGAAGTCGGAGCTTTGGTCATCCGCGTCAGATTGAGGATACCGTCGGCGTCGCGTTGGATGTAGCCGTTGCCGTCCTTTGCTTCGATCGAGCCGATCACGACGGTTTTTTTATTGAGATCGACCATGCCGTCCTTGACCGCCAACGATCCGACGCGCCAGAGCGGCTCGGGCTGGCCGGCGAGGTCGAGGCGAAATTTACTCAGGCTTGCGTCCAAATCGGTGAGTTGCACATCAGCCTCGCCGTCTTTATCGACAAAGTTGTACCTCGTAGAAACGGTTAGCGTGCCATCTTTGATCTCGGCGGCCAGCGCATCGTCATAGTAGGAGCGGAGGGCGGCGGGCTTCAGTCCTTCGATGTCGAGCTTGCCCTCGGCGGCAAGCGGCGTAAGTTGCAGTGTCCCGGCGTGAGAAATTTTCTCTTTGGCTTCGGATTCAAGAGAAAGCGCGATATCGGCCTTTTTACCCGCTTCGTTGGTGAGGCCGGTAATCTTCAGATTGACGTTATCGAGGCGGGTTTTATAGGGGCGCTTCGGCTGCTCATCGGTAAAGTGAATCGTCGCCGATCCCAGGGTGATTTCTTCAACCGCGTAGATGAATGGTTTCTCCTCCGTCTTTTTTTCTGGTCTTTTCTCCGGAGCTTTGGTTTCGCCGGCAACCGTGACGAGATTGGCGAGGTTGAGCTTGCCGTCGATTGCCCGGTTGACGTGGAGCTCGAGGCCTTCGAACCTGATAGATTTGAGCGACGCCCGCTTGGCGAATACTTCGATGGCATCGATCAGGACTTCGAAGGACGGCAGCTTCACTACTTGGCTGCCGGTATTCTGCACCATTTGCAGTTCTGTGATGCCGAGGTTGCCGGTGATCGAGAGGCTCGGGAGATTGCCCTTGGAGGTTTTGAAGGACGCCGTGATCTTGCCGTCGAGTTGCCCGGAAGGGACGGTGAAGTTGAGGGGAACGGGTGAATACTCGATATACTTGGCGACTTCGAGCTTTTCGATTTCCAATCCGACGACGCTTTCAAGCGATTCTTTGAACGGCTTAGTGTCACCGGCGAGATGAAAAGGCGCGCCGTTCACCAGCGCGAAAAATTCCGGCTTGACCGTAATATCAACATGGGGTTCGAGGCTGGAAATAAACGGCACACCGATCTTGATTTGCTCGACCGTGTGCTTGGTGTTTTCCGGCCGGTCGTCGAAGTCGATCTTGCCGTCCAGGATCTCGATGTTGTGGAGCGCGAACTGGGTCTCGGGCGCATCCGGATCGGCCGGCGCAGAAGTGGATTCATCGATCAGATCTTGAAAATTATACTTGAGCTGCTCGTCGCGAACCAAGTTGATGTACGGCTTTGACAGGCGCAGCTCCTTGACGACGGGAGCCAGTCGAAAGAGCGATTGCAGCTCCAGGTTGACGAACAGTTCATCGAACGAAACTGCCGGCGTTTGCCCGCCGCGCTCCTTCATCAGAAAGCCGCGCACCGAAAAGGTCATCGCGTAAGGATTGATCCTGATCTGATCGATCGAAACTTCGCGGTGAAGCTGCTCTGACAGTCTTGAGGCGAGCTGGCTGCGGACCAAGGGCGGAGCCACCAAGCCGAGCAAAACGCCAAAGGCGATCACGACAGCGACGCTCCAGATGACGATTTTGCGTGTGCGCGGATGTCGCGTAACGGCGGCCGCTCGAGTGCGCAGCTGCTGGATGTTCAACGTCATGACATGATTCACTCGAAAGTGATTCGATCTTAACGTAGGGGTACGGCTCCATCAAGCCGGTTCGTCAGACAATTTAGCTTCCGTCTGAACGGGTGATGCGGATCGTTCGAGCCCTGGCGTGATTGTGATCGCTTCAAGCGTGGCGAGATACGCGTTCGGGACGCGCCAATGCTTCGCGCCTTCGACGATCAACTGTTTGTACTCGGCATTGGGCAGCGGAACGTTGCGCTCCAATTCGGCGATATAGACCAACGCCGTTAGCGGCTGTCCGGCGTCACTCCGGACCACCAACGTTTCGCGGCGGTAACCGTCTTCGAAGCTGTCGAGCAGCAGAAGTTCGTCGTCGTTGACGTCGTAGATGATGCCCCATACTTCTTTGCCGGGTGCCGGAATGACGTTGGCGGTGCCGCAGTCGCGCAGTCGTGAATGGCGTGTAATCCCGAATTGATAATCGGTCAACCTGGCGATGCAGACGAAACGCGCCGATGGACAGCGGCGCTGCATTTGTGGCCAGTTCATGTTGGAACCGTAAGCGAAATAGTACATGCGGTGCGACCTCCAAGATTAACTGTGCATAGTAGCAAAGACTCTCAAGCTAACAAACCGAAGGTTGGCCAGCGCAGCGAGTTTGTTGGTGCCTTGTCCCAGCGGTTGCTCATGGCTCATGGCCGACGTAAGACATGCCCATCTATGGGCAGTGGACAGACCAGACTGGGTGATCGATAACGTCAGCATCGACAGCAGCCGAGTTCGATCGCGTTATCGCCCGATCATCCGTGCAGGAATTGTTGCGGAAGATAAAACAGGCGGGCTCCTGACCTGCGCGATTATTTCCGCACAAAACTTAAATCAAAGCCGTTGCTGGACGAGAGAGGAAAGGGACGGGGCGCGCGGCCGTGGGCTAATTTGTGCGGAGGCGACCAACCGGTCGCCCCTACGAGAACTCGGCGCGAATCTTCTCCATGCGATTGTTATGGAAACGAAAAAACGACGTTTCGCTCAAAAACCCAAAGCACACCATAGGACTATGGTTTAGTAAGCTGTTTCTGGATTGCGTTTTTGTCGTTGGCCTTGGATGTTTCTACCGTTTTGTTTTTGGCCAAGTCCGATTTCATGGCGTCTCCTTTTGGCTTGACGGCCGCTTTTGCGGTGGAGCTTTTCCCCTTAGCGGATCTGCTCGCCTTGGCTTTGGCCGGTTTGTCAATCGATGTCTTACCCGTGACCGTGATGTCGGATCGGATCTGTTTCAGAAAAGTGGAGCCGATTCCAGGCACTTTTTGCAAATCATCGACCGATTTGAAATCGCCGTGTTTCTTTCGATAATCGATGATGTCCTGGGCGCGTTTGTCGCCGACCCCTTTAATGGTGGTTAGCTCTCGCTTGGTCGCCGTATTGATATTGACGACGGCAAGCGCCGCGCCCGCCAGGAGAAACCACATTGCGAAAGCCAACAAAAGCGTTCTCATTGAAGCCTCCTTGGTTTTGTGGCGGTTGTCGGCCGGTTTCTTGGTTGGACCCCAGGCTCATGACTTCGCGGAGCAAATCGAAACGGGGTAATAGCGGAGACGAGTAGAAGATGTCAAGCTCGCTTTCCGGCGTAATCTAATACTTGGAATTTACCATCTTTGGGTGAACCCCATAGGCTTCTCGGTCGCGCTGGCCAGGTCGTCATTCCCCGCATGATTTTTAGCGGGAATCGAGGCGACTTTGGGCCACCGAATTGTCCGAGAAAATGGAGCGCTTTCGATTGCTCGGCGACTCCGCTACAGTTTATGGATGGAATCCCTTGTCAGCACCGCGCGTCAACAAATTCGTCTCTGGGCCACTGCCCATCGTGACGTCCTGCTGTACGACGAGGAGAGTGGGACGCTGCTCGACGTCGCCTCCGGTAAGCGCCTGCATGTACCTTGGCGTACTCTGACCGCCTTTGAAGAAAAACTCCATCCTGAGACGCAAGAGCCCTATTTTGTTTTGCAGTTTGAAGGAGGGAAGCAAATCGCTCTGGTTGATCCAGGAGGTGTCGCGTTCGCGCCGTCTACAGAAAATTCGGGGTCCGTGCCAAATTTGCCGGCGGTCATGTGTCTGCGGGATTTTTTGACCCTCAAGCAGCGGGTCGACCACTATCTTTACGACCATCCCGATGAGCCGCCGCCGCGCGAGAGTTTGGACCTCATTATGATCTGTATCGCTATTCTGGACGGCGCGCGCGCCGTGGGTTTCGACGTCGGCGACTTGGAAGGGGAGTTGGAGAAGGCTTTGAACGAGGTCGAGCGGCGAACGGGCTGAGAGATTGGAATATTGAATGGTGGAACAACAATGGAGTGCTGGGCCTCGAGTCATCGGATTGTCGCCGTCGGACGTCTAGTGTGAGGAATTATAGCTGTGGGATTGGTTAGTTTACTCTCCTGCCCGAGGTGTGGTAACAAGCCTGCTTCGAAGACCGTCTTTCAGTGCCCGAAGTGCCGGAGCATTCTCGAAGTAAAGCTCCCGATCGATCATTTGACGCGAGCCGACTTTGAGCGAATGTGCGCGAGCAAAGATCACTCGATCTGGCGCTGGTTCGATTTCTTTCCCGTGGTTGATCGATCTTCCATCGTGTCTCTGGGCGAGGGGAGCACGCCGCTGATCCACGCGGATCGGCTCGGCGAGAAATTGGGTATTAAGAATCTTTACCTGAAAAACGACACGGTGCTGCCGACAGGATCGCTCAAAGATCGCAGCAACAGCGTCGGTATTTCGGTGGCAAGGGAACTGGGATTTACGACCGCGGCGGTCATGTCGACGGGTAACGCCGCGGCCTCGGTGGCGGCATACTCGGCGGCTGCCGGAATCAAAAGCGTCGTCATGGTTCCGGCCGGCACGGCCCTTTCGAAAATTATTCAAGCGCGTGCCTACGGAGCCACGGTCGTGGTTATCGACGGCAACTTCGATTACGAGGTGGCGAAGCTATACAAAGCGGCCGTCGAGGAATTCGGCTGGTACGATTGCCTATCGTCGAATCCGTACCGCGACGAGGGAAAGAAATCTTACGCGTATGAAATGGTCGATCAGCTCGACGGCCGAATTCCCGACTGGGTCATTCACCCCACCGCCGGCGGCACGGGAATCTACGCCATGTGGAAAGGCTATCAAGAATTTCTGTCGCTAGGCTGGATCGAGCGTGCGCCCAAGCTCGTGGCTGCCCAAAGCGAAGCCGCCGCGCCGATCGTCGCAGCGTTCGAAAAAAGATTGGCCGATATCGAGCCTATAGTCGCGCGCGAGACCGTCGCCGAAAGCATCCAAGTAGGAAATCCTGTATCCCTCGGCTGGCGCGCGCTCGCGGCGATTCGCGAATCGGGAGGGACTGCGGCGGCGGTGTCGGATGAAGAAATTCTAGAAGCCGAAGGGCTTATTGGTCGTCTTGTTGGAATCTTCGCAGAACCGGCAGCGGCCGTTTCGGTCGCCGTTGCGAAAAAGCTGCGGGACGCCGGCGTCATACGTCCGGAGGACTTGGTCGTCTGCAATCTCACCGGCCACGGGCTCAAGCAACCCGAGGCGATTCATCTCTCTCACAAAGAATTCATGCCGATCGCACCGACGCTGGACGCATTACGTGAGTGCATGAAAGCGAGACCTGAATGGAATTGAAAAGGCTGGAACGCACCAATCGTTATTTTAGGTGTGTCTCAATAAACCTAAGAACGTCGGGACCCCAAATTTCCGTACCCCGTACGCAGAAGCTGTGCCCCTCTCGAGGATTGGTGCCAAATGGCGGATAGACCTTTGCTTCTACCGCTGTTCCGGCTCTCCGGACTTCGTCGCTCAAAACGCGGTTCGGAGTTAGGTCATGATCGTTTTCGGCCTGCACGAAAAATACCGGTATGGTGGCTTTCCTCGCGGCAGCGACTAGACGCGAGCGCAAATCTGAAGAGCCTCTCCACGAGTCAGCGGCGCCGGACAAGTTAACAGCCACTCGATATCCCGGGTTGCGCTCGAGGGCTAACATCGTTTGGATCCCACCAAACGAACAACCCATCACTCCGACCCGGTTTGTGTCGACGTCGGGGAGAGCCTGCAAATACTGCAATGCCGCCAGTTGATCTTCAAAGTGCCTTTCGTGAAGATCAATCGCTGCGCGGCGGCGTTCATCTCTCGATCCAGCCTGATTGAGTTCATCCATAATGTAAGGTCCCGGCGAACGCCCTTGCCCGCGGCGGTGCGGCACGAAAAAGACATACCCTTTGCCTACGAAGTACGAGGCCACACGATCGGCGGATCCAGGCAGTTTTACGCCAGGAAAGGGCCTTCTCCTAAGTTCTTGTGTGACGCGAGAGCCGTCCTTAGGAGAGCGAATTTGCACTCTGGGTCTACACCCCAGTTTGGATTTGGAAAAGATATCAGCAGTAAAGGGAAGACCTAGCTGAAAAAAACGCGCGCACCATCGGTCATAGCGCATACCTCTCAATGAAGAAAAGACCCCGGTGCCATCGCGCGCTGCGCTTCTGAGTTGCCGCCCAGTCTTTTTTGCTCATGACCCAATCCGATCCGGAGCTCGCTTACCAACCGCCCAATCCGTAATCGCCGTGACTACATCATGCTCCTTGCCTGAAAATCCGTGAGTGTAGTCCTTCCGCTGTCGAGGATCAGCGGGTG
>Ga0075326_1000274_pt1 | contig 10947 bp, 5 predicted proteins | sample MayberrySE_Catta_3_FD_120052 | JGI IMG/M metagenome (GOLD analysis project Ga0075326, IMG submission 120052) | Natural and restored wetland microbial communities from the San Francisco Bay, California, USA, that impact long-term carbon... | ecosystem: Environmental > Terrestrial > Soil > Wetlands...
ACCTTCGTGGACGACGCGGTGGCCGCGAACCTGCTCGCGGCCGATGCGCCGCGCGCCGCGGGCGAGGTGGTGAACGTGGCGGGCGGCCGGCGCGTCAGCCTGCTCGAGCTGCTCGCCGAGCTCCGGGCGCTCACCGGCGCCCTCGCCGCCCCGCGCCACGAACCCGCGCGCCCGGGCGACGTACGCGACAGCCTGGCCGATCTCGGGCGGGCGCGGCAGCTGCTCGGCTACGCGCCCCGGGTGGACCTCCGTACGGGTCTCGCCCGGACCGTCGAGCATCTGAAGACTGCGAAGGAGCGCTGAGCCATGAACGTCTGCGTGATCGGAACGGGCTACGTCGGCCTCGTGACGGGGGCCTGCTTCGCGGAGTTCGGCGTCAACGTGATCTGCGCCGACAAGGACGCCGACAAGATCGACGCGCTCGAGCGCGGCGAGATCCCGATCTACGAGCCGGGCCTCGAGGCGCTCGTGAAGCGCAACACGAGCCAGGGCCGGCTCGCCTTCACGACCGATACGGCGGAGGCCGTGCGCGCGTCGCTGGTGGTGTTCATCGCGGTCGGCACGCCCGCACGCGAGGACGGCGGCACCGACCTCAGCTACGTCGAGGCGGTGGCGCGCGAGATCGGCCGTTCGCTCAACGGCTACAAGGTGATCGTCACCAAGAGCACCGTGCCGGTCGGCACCTCGCAGCGCGTCCGCGAGTGGATCGGGCAGGAGCTCGCCGCCGCGGGCAGCGACGTGAAGTTCAGCGTGGCGAGCAATCCCGAGTTCCTCCGCGAAGGGGCGGCCATCAACGACTTCCTGCGCCCCGACCGCGTGGTGATCGGTACCGGCGACGAGACGGCCGCGGCGATCCTCCGGGATCTGTATCGGCCGCTCTACCTGAACGAGACGCCCTTCGTGATCACGAACATCCCGACGGCCGAGCTCACCAAGTACGCGGCGAACGCGTTCCTCGCCACGAAGGTCTCGTTCATCAACGAAGTCGCGAATCTGTGCGAGAAGATCGGCGGCGACGTGCAGGCCGTCGCACGCGGCATCGGCCTCGATGGGCGCATCGGCAAGAAGTTCCTGCACGCGGGCCCCGGCTTCGGGGGCTCGTGCTTCCCGAAGGACACGCGCTCGGCGGCCCACTTCGCGCGCGAGCTCGGCGAGCGCTTCCGCATCGTCGAGGCCGTGATCGACGTGAACGAGCGCCAGCGCCTCCGCATGGTGGAGAAGGTCAAGCAGGCGGTGGGCGGGGATCTCGGCGGCACGGTGATCGCGGTGCTCGGGCTCTCGTTCAAGCCCGAGACGGACGACATGCGCGATGCGCCCTCGGTCGACATCATCCAGGGTCTCCAGAAGGGCGGGGCCACGGTGCGCGCCTTCGATCCGGTTGCGATGCCCGCCGCGGCGCGGCTGCTGCGCGACGTCGAGTTCTGCGAGGATGCCTACCAGGCCTGCCAGAGCGCGCACGCGGTCGTGATCGTCACGGAATGGAACCAGTTCCGGATGCTCGAGCTCGAGCGCATCCGGGTGTGGGTGGCGCGGCCGGTGGTCGTGGACCTCCGCAACGTGTACGAGCCCGCGACGCTCACCCGGGCCGGCTTCGAGTACCACAGCGTCGGAAGATGAGTGCCAGGGCGCGCTCGCCGCGTCTCGTCGCGGTGATCCTGGCGGGCGGCGCCGGGACCCGGTTCTGGCCGCTCTCGCGCGAGGCCCGGCCGAAGCCGCTCCTCAAGGCGGGCGGGCGGCAGACGCTGCTCGAGGAGACGGTGGCGCGGGCGCGGCGTTTCGCCGCACGCCGCGACGTCTGGCTGGTGTGCGGAGCGGAGCACGCGGCCGCGATGCGCCGCGCGTCGGGGCTCGCCGCGGACCGCGTGCTGGTGGAGCCCTGTGGGCGCAACACCGCTCCCGCCGTGGCGCTCGCGGCCGCACGCGTCGCCGCGGACGACCCGGACGCCGTGCTCACGATCCTCTCCGCGGACCATCGCATCCCCGATGCGGCCGCCTTCGCGGCCTCCGTGCGGAAGGCCGCGCCGGCCGCCGCGGCCGGCGCGCTCGTCACGCTCGGCGTCCGGCCGACGCGCCCCGAGACGGGCTACGGCTACATCCGGCTCGGGCGGCCGGCGGGCGGCGACTTCCCGGGGCTACATCGCGTGGCGCGTTTCGTCGAAAAGCCGAGCCGGGCACGCGCGGAGCGCTACCTGGCCCGGGGAGGCTTCCTCTGGAACGCCGGCATCTTCGTCTGGACGGCTCGCTCGATCCTCGCCGAGATCGACGCCTGCGCCCCGCGCCTCGCCCGGGCGCTCGCGCCGGTGCGGCGCGCCGCGGCGACGCCGAAGGGCCGCGGCCTCGCGCGTGCGCTCGCGCGGACCTGGCCCCGGCTTCCTTCGGAGCCGATCGACACGGCGGTGCTGGAACGGAGCCGGCGCGTCTGGTGTCTGCCCGTGGACTGGCGCTGGAGCGACGTGGGGACATGGGGCTCGCTGGCGGAGGAGCTCGGCGTGAACGGGGCCGCGTCGCGCGTGCTCGAGGGGCAGGCGCTGCTCTGCGAGGCGCCGGGCAATCTGGTGCGCGCGCACGATCGCCCGATCGTGCTGCTCGGCGTCGAGGGCCTCGCGGTGATCGACGCGGGGGACGCGCTGTTGGTGACGAAGCTCACAAGGAGCGGCGCGGTACGCGACGTCGTCGCCCGATTGCGCAAGGATGGGTGGCGCGAGCTCCTGTGACGGCGGGCGCTCGCGCCCGGGAGGGGGTGGCATGGCATCCACGGACGCGCTGACGAGCCTGCGGGGCATCCCGCTGTTCTCGCGGGTCGCGCAGCCCGATCTGGAGCAGATCGCGTCGCATCTGATCGAACGTCGCTACCCGCGGAACACGACGATCGTCGAGGAGGGGCTGCCCGGCGACTACATGTACATCCTCCGCGAGGGGCGCGTGAAGGTGACGAAGCTCTCCGAGGACGGCCGCGAGAAGATCCTCGATTTCCTCGAGTCCGGATCGTTCATGGGCGAGATGGCGCTGCTCGAGCGCGGTCCGCGTTCGGCCTCGGTGAAGACGCTCTCGCCGGTCCGCGTGCTGGCACTCTCGCGCACCGACTTCATCGCGCTGCTGCGCAAGAGCCCGGACCTCGCGCTCGCGGTGATCCAGGAGCTGTCGCGGCGCCTCCGCAGCGTGAACGAGCAGGCGAGCTCGCTTTCCTTCCAGCGCGTGAAGGAGCGCACCATGGGCCTGCTCGAGCGCCTCGCGAAGGATCCGACCGACGACGGCGCGCGGCTCATCACGCCCTCGCTCACGCACCAGCAGATCGCCGACATGGTCGGCACCTCGCGCGAGACGGTGACGCGCGTGGTGAAGGACCTGAAGGAGAGCGGCTGGCTGCGCCAGGAGGGCAAGCGCTACCACGTGCCGCAGGCGAGCGCCTAACGCGCTCTCCAGCGCCGCCGGGCGGCGGCGAGAAGCGGCGCCACGAGAGCGAGCTCCGGCCCGAGCCCGCACGCGAGCGGCGGCGGCGGGAACTCGCTGCCGTCCTGCAGGCTCGTGCACTGGGGATCGCCGCTGCCGTCGCCGCGCCAGTCGATCTCGCCGTCGCCGTCGTCGTCGACGCCGTTGTCGCACTGGAGCTGCGACTTCTCGCTCGTGTCCGCCGCGTCGTTGCAGCCCGGGTCGGCCGCGACGTCGAAGCGGCCGTCGCCGTCGTTGTCGAGCCCGTCGTCGCACGTGCCGGGTCCGAGCTCGACGTTCTCGAAGAAGTGCACGCCGATCAGCGCGTCGGGATCACCGTCGCCGTCGATGTCGGGGAAGGCCGGGAAGGGCGCAGAGGCGCCATGCAGGCCGAAGGGTTGGAGGACGCCCGCGGCGAAGGCCGGCGCACTCGCCGTCCCCGAGTTGCGGAAGAACAACAGGCCGACGAAGACGTCGAGGTCGCCGTCGCGGTCGGCGTCGACGAAGGTCGGCGCGGCGTTCACCAGGACGCTCGAGAGACCGAAGGGGTTCGTCGAAGGCGTCGCGAAGGCGGGTGCAGCCGCCGTCCCCGTGTTCTGGAAGAAGAGCGTGTTGCCGGCGCCGTTGCCGACGAGGGCATCGAGATCACCGTCCGCGTCGAGGTCGGCGAAATCCGGCGTCGCGCGGGATCCCACGTCCGCGAGGCCGAAGGGGTTGCTGGAAGGCGCCGTGAAGGCCGGCGCGCTCGCCGTTCCCGTGTTCCGGAAGAGGAGAGTGCTTCCGTTCAGCTCTCCGACGAAGGCGTCGAGATCGCCGTCGCCGTCGAGATCCGCCAGGGCGGGGGACGCGTTGGACCCCACGTCCGCGAGGCCGAAGGGGTTCGTCGATCGGGCGCCGAACGCCGGAGCCGTTGCCGTCCCCGTGTTCTCCTGGAACGTGATGTTCCCGAGCGAGTCCCCGAAGAAGGCATCGAGATCCCCGTCCTCGTCACTGTCTGCGAAGGCGGAGGAGGCATTGTCGTTCGTGAAGCCGAAGGGGTTCGGGGGAACCTGGAGGAAGGCCGGCGCGCTCGCCGCCCCGGTGTTCTCGAAACGGATCGTGGAGCCGTCGAAGATCCCGACGAAGGCGTCGAGGTCGCCGTCGCCGTCGAGGTCGGCGAAGGCCGGTGAGGGACGCGAGAAGAGAAGTGGGAAGACGCTGGTCGAGGGCGCCGCGAACGCGGGTGCGCTCGCGCTGCCCGTGTTCGGGAAGAAGTACGTGTACCAGTAGTCCCCGACGAAGGCGTCGAGGTCGCCGTCGCCATCGATGTCCACGAGGCTCGGAGAGGCCCAGCTCCCGACGTTCGCGAGGCCGAAGGGGTTGGTCGCAGGCGCGGCGAAGGCCGGTGCGAGCGCCGTCCCCGTGTTCCGGAAGAAATTCGTGTTCCCGTCCTGATCCCCGATCAAGGCGTCGAAGTCGCCATCGCCGTCGATGTCCACGAGCTCGGGCGTGGCGTAGCCGAGGCCCGACCCCACTCCGGTGAGACCGAAGGCGCTCGTGGACCCCGCCGCGAAGGCGGGAGCAGTCGCCGTCCCCGTGTTCCGGAAGAAGAAGGTGTTGCCGTAGTATTCCCCGACGAAGGCGTCGAGGTCGCCGTCGCCGTCGATGTCCGCGAAGGCCGGGGACCCGCAGCCGGAGTCGAACGGCACGTCGTCCAGCCCGAACGGCTCCCTCACCGACGGGCTGAAGGCCGGGGCGCCGGCCGAGCCCGTGTTCTCGAAGAAGTCGGTGAACCCGCAGCTCCCGACGAAGGCGTCGAGGTCCCCGTCGCCGTCGATGTCGGCGAACGTCGGCCTCGCCAGCCCCGACACGACGCCCGGGCCGAGCGAGCGGAAGCTCGGCGTTCCCGCGAGCGCCGGCTCGGCGTGCGCCGCGGCGAGCAGCGCCGCCGCGAGAGCGAGGCGGGCCTGCGCCCGGGCGATCCGGCGCCACGTCTTGTGCGAGGCGCCGCGGATGCGGCGCAGACGGGCGAGCTCGAGGCTGGCCTCGCGCAGGACGGCACCGGCCGCTGCCGCCCGGTCTCGCGAGGACGGCTTCACCGCCTCCGCCGCGCCGCCGTGAGGAGGGGGGCGAGGAGCAGCAGCTCCGGCCCGATGCCGCAGCCCGCGGGCGACGGCGGGAATTCGCTCCCGTCGGTCAGGCTCGAGCAATCGGGATCGCCGCCGCCGTCGCTGCGCCAGTCGATCTTCCCGTCGCCGTCGTCGTCGAGCCCGTTGTCGCACTGGAGGCTCGATGTCTCGCTCGTGTCGGACTCGTCCGAGCAGCCGGGGTCGTCCGTGGCGTCGCGCAGGCCGTCGCCGTCGTTGTCGAGGCCATCGATGCAGGTGCCCGGGCCGAGCTCGAGGTTCTCGAAGAAGGCGGTCGTTCCGTTCGATTGGCCGATGAAGGCGTCGAGATCACCGTCGGCGTCGACATCCGCGAGGGCCGGGGACGCATCGCCATCGACGGTCACGAGTCCGAAGGGATTCGTCGAAGGTGCGGCGAAGGCCGCTGCGCTCGCGGTTCCCGTGTTCTCGAAGAAGAGCGTGCGTCCCGGCCCCGTGCCGACGAAGGCATCGAGATCGCCGTCACCATCGACGTCGACGAAGGTGGGAGCGTTGCGATACCCGGTAACCACGAGGCCGAAGGGGTTGGTCGACGGCGCTGCGAAGGTCGGCTCGCTCACCGTCCCCGTGTTCTCGAAGAAGATGAGACCCGTGGAGGAACCGCCGGAGAAGGCGTCGAGATCGCCGTCGCCGTCGATGTCGGCGAGGGCCGGGGTGGCGAAGAAACCCACGTCCGCGAGGCCGAAGGGGTTCGTCACCGGAGGCGCGAAGGCCGGGGCGGCCGCGCCTCCCGTGTTGGAGAAGAAGATCGTGTTTCCCCAGTACTTCCCGACGAAGCCGTCGAGATCCCCATCCCCGTCGATGTCAGCGAAGTCCGGTGAAGCATGGGTCCCCCCGACGGTCACCAGGCCGAAGGGTTCGGTCGAAGCCGGTGCGAAGCCGGGCAGGCTCGCTGTGCCCGTGTTTTCGAAGAAGTTCGTGCGGCCTCGCGAGTCGCCGACGAAAGCATCGGCGTCGCCGTCAGCGTCGATGTCGGCCAAGCTCGGCGAGGCCGAGTGGCCGACGAGCGACGAGACCGGGGAGACGGGGACGGGCGCCAGTCCGAAGGCCGCGGCGAAGGCCGGCGCGCTCGCGGATCCAATGTTCTCGAAGAAGACGGCCGTCCCGGCGGCCTCCCCGACGAAGGCGTCGAGGTCGCCATCTCCATCGAGGTCGGCGAAGCTGGGTGACGCGCGCGACCCAAACGAGCCGACGTCCGCGAGCCCGAAGGGATTGGGCGAGGGCGCGGCGAAGGCCGGCGCGCTCGTGCTCCCCGTGTTCGCGAAGTAGATCGTGCTCCCGTCGCTCTCGCCGACGAAGGCGTCGAGGTCGCCGTCCCCGTCGAGATCGGCGAACTCCGGGGAGGCGTGGAAGAACACGTCCGCGAGGCCGAAGGGGTTCGTCGCGGGCGCCGCGAAGGCCGGCGTGCTCGCCGTCCCGCTGTTCTCGAAGAAGACGGTCGTCCCGGCTTCTTCGCCCACGAAGGCGTCGAGATCGCCGTCACCATCGAGGTCTGCGAAGGCCGGCGAGGCGTAGACACCGACGTCCGCCAGGCCGAAGGGATTCGTGATCGGTGCGGCGAAGGTCGGCGCAGCCGCACTCCCGCTGTTCGAGAAGAATACCGTGTTGCCGGCGTAGCTTCCGACGAAGGCGTCGAGGTCGCCGTCGCCGTCGATGTCTGCGAAGACCGGGGCGGATCCGAGCCCCACGTCTCGCAGACCGAACGGAAGGATGCGAGAGGCTCCGAAGACGGCCGCTTCCGGCGTCCCGAAGTTCTCGAACAACACCGTCTGCCCGACGCGCTCTCCGACGAAGCCGTCGAGATCGCCGTCGCCGTCGATGTCGGCGAAGGTCGGCGTCGCGTGGGTAAGCACCGGCGTGAAGGGCCCGCGGCGGAAGATCGGCGTCCCGGCGAGCGCCGGCTCCGCGAGCGCCGCGGCGAGCAGCGCTGCCGCAAAGGCGAGCCGCGCCCGCGCCCGGGCGATGCGGCGCCACGTCCTGTGCGAGGCGCCGCGGATGCGCCGCAGGCGGGTGAGCTCGAGGCTGGCCTCGCGGACGAGGCGGCGCGCCTCTGCCGGATCCGGGCCCGGCGCGCGCGTCCCCGAAGGCTCCGAATGGGGCACTCGTTCGGGCATGCTTCGCCCCCGTCGCCATCCTACGCCCCGCGGCGACGCGAACTCAAGGTCGAATCGCCCGCCCGATCGCCTCCGCGAAGAAGCCTTCCAGCTGCTCGACCGCGGCGCGGCGCTCGAAGAGCGCGTTCGCGCCGTCCCGGATGCGCGCCGAGACGCGTGCGCGCAGCCCGGGATCCGTCGCGAGCGCGAGCGCCCGCTCCACGTACTCCGCGGGGGTCGCCACGATGCCCTCCGGGGCGCCCACGGCGCGCGTGAGCGCCGCGGCGTAGCGGCCGCGCGGCAGCGCGCCGGGCAGCGTCACGACGGGAACGCCGGCCGCGAGCGCGTCGTAGACCGTGTTCGCGCCTCCGAAGTGCAGCGGGTCGAGCGCGACGGTCGCGCGCGCGAGCAGATGGAAGTAGTCCTCGGGCGCGAGCCGCGGGAGCAGCACGAGGCGCTCGGCCACGTCGGGAAGCGTCTCCTGCCAGCGCGCGCGGAGCAGCTGGCCGGCCGCCGGATGCGCGTCCTCGACGAGCACGGCCACGCCCTTCGGGTCGCCTCGCAGGATGCCGCCGAGCAGCGCGTCGAAATCCGGATGGATCTTCCGGAGGTTCTGCGCGCACACGTAGAGATGGGCGTCGTCCGCGAGCCCGAAGTGGGAGGGAGCCTTCGGCTCCTCCGGGATCGGCGGGCGCTGGAAGCTCGGCGGCAGCTCGGGGAGGCGCACCAGCGTCTCGCTGAAGTGCGCCTCGCAGCCGGGCTCGGCGAGCGCCTCGCTCGTCAGGTGGTAGTCGAGCTCGGGCGCGCCGCTCGTGTCGGGCCAGCCCCAGCCCGTGCACTGGACCGGCGCCAGCCGCAGGAAGGGCAGGAAGTGGTTCGTGCTGTCGGTGCCGACCTCCCAGTAGTAGAGGACGTCGAAGGCCGCGGCGCGGAGCCGCTCGGCGGCGTGGTCGAAGCGGAGCGGGAGCTGCAGCCAGCGCACGTCCTTCCTGCGGACCGCGCCCGCGATGGCGCCGGCGCGCGCGCGCGAGCAGACGACCGCGACCCCGAAGCGCGCCGGGTCGATCCCGTTCAGGAGGCCGCTCATGCAGCGCGCGAAGACGCCCTCGTGGCCGGGCGTCACCACGAAGCCGACGCGCCAGGGGCCCGCGCGCGCCGGCGCGTGCTCGAGCACACGGCTCGGCAGGTACGTCTCGAAGAGCGCCGCGTGCCGCTCCTTGAGCGCGCGGTTGTCGACTCCGTGGTAGGCCCATTCGATCGGCGGCTCGGCGCGCGAGGACTGCACGCGCTCCTGCGCGAGCCGGAGGTCGCGGCCGGCGAAGCCCTCGACCACCGCCTCGGCGTGCTTGCGATGTGCGGCGAGCGCCGCGGCGCTCTCGAAGACCGGCGGGCACAGGAGCTCGCGGTGGAGCTCGAGCACGGGGTCGCGGCGGAGCGCGAGCGCGCGCCGGTACGCCTCGCGCGCCTCCGGCACCTCGCAGCGGTCCTCGTGGATCTTGCCCACGTTCTCGTGCGCTTCGAAGAAGTCGGGACGGAGCGCGGCGGCCCGCTCGTGGAGGCGGAGCGCCTCCGCGAGCCGCTCCTCGATCTTGAGCACGCCGCCGAGGTTGTTGTGCGCCTCGGCGAAGCCGGGCTTCGCGGCGATGGCGCGCTCGAACGCCGCCCGCGCCGCGCCGACCCGTCCGTCCTCGTAGAGCGCGAGGCCGAGCTGGTTCCAGAGCGCCGCGTTCTCGGGCTCGCCGCGGAGCGCCGCCTCGAGCGAGCGGATCGCGCCGCCGAGCTCTCCCCGCGCGTGGAGAAGGCTCGCGAGGTTCGCGTGCGCCTGTACGAAGCCGGGATCGGCGGCGAGCGCGCGCCGGTAGCAGTCGAGGGCGAGCTCGCCGTGCCCGAGCCGCGCGTGGACCGTTCCGAGATTGAGCAGCGCCTTCGTGTGACGCGGGTCGTGGTCGAGCGCCGCGAGAAACGCGGCGATCGACTCCTCGAGCCGTCCTTGGCGCACGAGCCGGTTCGCGCGCCGGTAGGCGGTCTCGGCCGCCTCGCCTGCGCCCGCCGCTGCGGGGAGGGGCGTCTCGCCCTCGGCCCCCGCCGCTGGCTCCTCGCCGGGCGCTCCGGGCGGCGACTCGCGCGGCGCCTTCTCGCCGTCGCTTGCGCTCGCACGCCCCACGAGGGGCTGGAAGATCGGCTGCGGCGCGGCGTCGATCGTGATCAGGCGCTGGATCTCGTCGCTCTTGAAGCCGAGCGCGGTGGGCCGCCTCACGCCGGGCAGCACCTGCACGTCGTAGAGCTCCTCGACCACGCCTTCGAGCTCGAGCCAGTGCGCGACCACGCCGCTCTTCGTGTCGATCACCCAGAGGCCGCAGCGCGCCTCGGCGTCCTTCTCGCGCAGGCGCGCGTCGAGCGCGAGGCCGTGGAAGGTCCGCTCCCGGCGCGGCTTCGAGAGCCCGACGACGGCGAAGTCACCGAGGAACGCGAGGCCGCGCAGGAAGCCGGGACAGAACGCGACGGGCTCGAAGCAGCCGCGCTCGCGGTCCGCGAAGCCGAGCTCGCCGGTGCCCGAGTTCAAGAGCCAGAGCCGCTCCCCGTGGACGCGCGGCGAGTGCGGCATCGAGAGGTCGCCGAGCAGCGTCTCGCCCGAGCCGACGTCGAGGAGGCAGCCGCCCTCGTGGCGCCGCTCGCGCCAGCCCGCCGCGACGTCCGAGCGGCTCACCGCGGTGACGTAGGCCGGACGGCCGCCCTCCAGCGCGAGCCCGTTCAGGTGGCAGCGGTCCTCGGGCGCGAGGCGCGAGACGAAGGGCGGCTGCCAGAGCGGCGCGAAGCTGTAACGCTCGGAGAGCGTCGCGAGGCAGCTGTACGCCGTGTTCACGAAGACGACGCGGCCCGCGGCGTCGACCGCGATGTCGTGGACGTCGAGGTCGCCCGTCGTGTGCGCCCGGCGCGGCACGTAGAGGCGGTCGAAGCCTGCGTAGCGCTCGCCCGGCGGCAGCGCGTTCGCGAGCTGCCAGAGCTGCCAGCGCGTGCTCATCCAGAGGCGCTCGGGCGTGGCATGGAGTCCCATCGGCCGGTCGAAGTGGCGCTCGAAGACCGAGAGCCGGCCGCCTTCCTTCATGCCGATCAGGAACAGCCGGTTCGTCTGATACGTGGTGAAGGCGAGGCTCGCGCCCGACTCGGAGAGCCAGGACAGGAAGTGCCGCGAGACGCGGACCTCGAGAGGCGGGGCGTTGGCTGCCATCGCGGGCCGCGCGAGCCTATCCGAGCTGCCCTCCAGTCGCGAGCGCGCCGCG
>Ga0075326_1000275_pt1 | contig 10939 bp, 9 predicted proteins | sample MayberrySE_Catta_3_FD_120052 | JGI IMG/M metagenome (GOLD analysis project Ga0075326, IMG submission 120052) | Natural and restored wetland microbial communities from the San Francisco Bay, California, USA, that impact long-term carbon... | ecosystem: Environmental > Terrestrial > Soil > Wetlands...
CGCCGCCGTGGTCGGTGAAGCAATCGTGCATCGCGCGCGAGACCGCGCCCATGCCGCCGCGCGCGAAGCCCCAGGCGCCGGCATTGCCGTCCACCTCGCCCATGGCATGGTGCAGCAGCACGTAGGCCGTACCCGGTGACATCACGCCGAGGGCCGAGCCGATGATGCCGCTGCCGGCGTGCCGGGCTTTGTTCAACGGGTTCTCGAAGTACTCGTCGAGGAAATCCGAGATGCTCATCGTGTAGAAGCGCAGCGTGTCGTAGATGACGTCCTCGCCCAGCTTCATCGCTTCCTTGTACAGGTACAGCAGCTCGAACAGGTCGCGCGGCTTGAAGGAGGTCGGGTCGGGCGCCGTGCGCAGCAGGAACTTCCGGATGAAGCGGCACTGGCGCATGATGTCGCGGTTGTAGCGTATCTCGGCGTCGGCGTCCCGCGGGCTGTGGCGATTGACCTCGCGGCGCGAAATGTCGCCGTCGACGTAACTGCCGATAATGTCGCCGTTCTGGGCGATGGTCACGCTGCCGCCGTAGGGCACCACCTGCAGGCCGTACTTCGCCAGATTCAGACTGCGGTAAACCTCCGGCCGCAGCAGACTGCAGACGTAGGAGCAGTTCGAGTACTTCCAGTCCTTGTACATCGGCAGGCTCACCGTGGCGCCGCCGATGTACTCGTTCTTCTCCACCACCAGCACCTTGAGGCCCGCCTTGGCAAGGTAGGCTCCGTTGGTCAGGCCGTTGTGGCCGGCGCCGATGACGATGGCGTCGTATTTCGGGTTGGATCTCGGGGTCACGCTTGAATGTCCTCGCGTTGCCGCTCAGCTTGCCGTGCACCGTGCCGCTTGGGCGCAGTTGGTCAGGCTGAGACGGCCTTTTCTTCGGGCTTATCGTATTCCAGTTTCTCGATCGTGGCGTCCACGGCGTTTTCGAAGGCGTCCAGGGTCCGGGTCAGGCTGTCGTCCTTGGCGTGCGCCTCGCAAACGAACCACGGTTCGCGGGAATCGGGTTCGCATAATACGCCCAGTTCGTGCAGCTCGGCAGCCAGGGTGTCGTAGAACGTGTAGTCCGATTCCAGCCAGTCGCGGTAATTGTCCGGCGGCGTCTCCTTGAAGAACAATCCGCCCATGGCCGGGTGCCCGACGAAGGAATGCGGAATGCCGCGGGCCTTCAGGATCCGGCTCATGCCCTGCTGCAACGCGGTGCCGTACCTGGCGATCGTTTCCAGCGCGTCGGTTTCCTCGAGTATCTGCAGGCAGCTGTCGGCCGCCGCCAGCGCCACCGAGTGACAGGTGTAGGTGCCCCCGTGCGTCACGCCTTCGCCGAACTGGCGCATGATGTCCTCGCGGCCGGCCACGGCGGAAATCGGGTAGCCGTTGCCCATGGCCTTGGCAAAGGTGCAGATATCGGCTTTGATGCCCATCAGTTCCTGCATGCCGCCCCGCGCGACCCGGAAACCGGTCTTGACTTCGTCCACGATCATCACGACGTCGTATTTCTCGCACAGCTCGCGGGCCGCGTGGACGTATTCGCGGGTCGCGGTGATGGAGCAGCAATTGCCCATCATGGGTTCGATCAGGAAAGCCCCGATGTCCTTGTGATGGCGCTTGAGGACATCCTCGAGCGCATTGGCGTCGTTCAACGGCGTGAAGTGCGCCAGCCGCTTCAGGATGGCCGGGACGCCCTCGCTGTCCGCGAAAATCGGCGGAAATTCCTCTTCATCCCATTCCTCGATGTCGGCGTACCAGAGCACGGAGTCGAACACGCCGTGATAGCCGCCCTCGACAACGATGTGGGAATCCTTGCCGGTGTGGGCCCGGGCCAGCCGCAGGGCGGCCATGACCGCCTCGGTGCCCGAGTTCGAAAAGCGCACCAGTTCGGCAGCCGGCACCATGCGCGAGATGCGGCTGGCGACGTCGAACTCCAGTTCCGTAGACAGCGCGAACACGCCGCCAACGGCGATACCGGCGCGTGCCGCGGTGTCGACCCGGGGATCGGCGTAACCGAGAATGCCCGGCCCGTAACCCATGCGGTAATCGACGTACTCGTTGTCGTCGATGTCCCAGATGCGGCTGCCGCGGCCGCGTTTCGCGTAGATGGTCTTGTCAGGTCCCCAGTAGCGGAAGTTGGAGGAAACCCCCAGGGGAAGTTTCTGCACGGCCTTTTTGAAGTGGTGATTCGAACATGTCAGTGTGCGGCCCATAAAGTCACTTTTCGTTTATTGTCTTGCCCTAGATTGGCACAAACGGTGCGTGTTTGTCTACAATAAATGAATGATCATTCATTCATTGCAAAGCGGAATTGAGTGGCTTATATTGTCACCCCATCGATTCCCGGCGAGCGGATCGCGATGAACAGAGCGGTTCTGAAGGAAGTGGCGAAGAGGCGGACGGCGACCAAGGAGCAGCGGCAGGAGCAACTGATCCAGGCCACCATCCGCTCGGTCGCGACCCGCGGCCTGTCGGACACGACCATGGCTACGGTGTCCAACGAAGCCGGCCTCAGCCAGGGCATCATCAACCTCCATTTCCAGAGCAAGGACCGGCTGCTGGTCGAAACCCTGCGCTACATCGCCGACGAGTACCGTGTTACCTGGAAGAAGGCGCTCAAGGGGGCGGGCGACGACCCGGCGCGGCAGTTGGCCGCACTGGTCAAGGTCGATTTCCGCCTGCCCGTCTGCGACCGCAACAAGCTGGCCGTGTGGTTCGCCTTCTGGGGCGAGAGTAAGTCGCGGCCGACCTACCGGCAGATCTGCGCCGAGCGCGACCGCGCCTACCGCTCCGAGATGGTCCAGGTCTGCCGGACGCTGATCGAGGAGGGCGGCTACGAGACACTCGACCCCGAAAGCGTCGCCGCCTGCCTGTCCGCCATGACCTCCGGCCTGTGGCTGGACATGCTGACCAACCCGCGTTCCATGAGCCGGCAGGACGGACGCCAGATCTGCATGCAATTCCTGGCCATCGCTTTTCCCCGGCATTTCACGCCTGCCGGCCCGATCGAATCCGCCGCGGAGAACCCCGCACGATGAAGCTGAACCTCGATGCGACCGCCCGTGACTGGGCGGACAAGGCCCGCCGTTTCGCCGAAGAGGAGCTGATCCCTTGCGAAGTCGAGGCCGAGATGAGCGGCGGGCGCCTGCCGGCCGCGGTCGTCAAGCGGCACAAGAGAACCGCCGTGGAACTCGGCCTCAGCTCGATGGACGTGCCGCCGGCGCACGGCGGGCTCGGGCTGCGCACGGTCGACCAGGTCGCCGTCTGGGAACAACTCGGCCGCGTGACGAATGCGCTGTGCTGGTGTTTTTCGGAGCCGCAAAAGTGGATGTTCGAGGCCTGCAGCGAGGACCAGCTGCAGCGCTACGTGCTGCCGCTGATGCGCGGCGAGCGCAAGGAGTGTTACGCCATCACCGAGCCGGAATCCGGTTCGGACGTCGTGATCGAAACCACGGCGCAGCCTACGGCAACCGGTTACCGCATCAATGGCGAAAAATGGTTCGTCACCACCGCCAACCACGCCGACTTCCTGTTCCTGCAGGCGAAGCTGACCGACGGTCCGCACGCCGGCAGCGAGGCGCTGTTCCTGGTCGACAAGGACACGCCCGGCATCGAGGAAGTCCGCACGCCGCTGTTCAGCCACACGTTCGACCACCATCATCCCGAACTGCGGTTCCGCGACGTGGAGGTCCTGGCCGCGAATCGGGTGGGCGAAGAGGGTGGCGGTATGGGGTACACGCAGAGCTGGTTCCGCCGCGAGCGGCTGATGATTGCGGCGCGGGACTGCGGCGCCGCCGCGCGCCTGATCGAGGAAGCCACCGCCTGGGCGAAGCAGCGCGCGGTGAGCGGCGAGAAGCTGATCGACAAGCAGATGGTGCAGGCCATGCTGGCCGACAGTGTCACCGACTGGTGGGCCGCGCGGCTGATCACGTTCGAGGCGGCCGAGGCGCACGACCGCGGCGAGGACCTGAAGGCGCTGCACGCGCGCTGTTCCATCGCCAAGCTGTACGCATCGGAGGCCGCCTGGCGCATCGCCGACCGCGCGGTGCAGATCTTCGGCGGCCGCGGCTACATGCGCGAGAACTGCGCCGAGCGGTTCAGCCGCGAGATCCGCGTGGACCGCATCTGGGAAGGCGCCAGCGAAGTGCAGCGCCTGATCATCGCCCGCGCGCTGGCCAAGCGCGGCCTGGAAGGCATGTAGTTGGGTGCGCGGCTGACCACGCTGCTCCTGCTGCTGCCGCCGCTGGCGCTGACCGGTCCGGCCGGGGCCGCGTTCGCGGCCGAAGAGAAGGTCCTGAACGTCTACAATTGGGCGGACTACATCGGCCCGACCACCATCGAGGACTTCGAGGCCGAGTACGGCATCGAGGTGAACTACGACCTGTACGACGCCACGGCCGTGGTCGAGGCCAAGCTGCTGGCGGGCCGCACCGGCTACGACGTGGTGCTGCAGGCTTTGCGCTACTCGTCGCGCCTGATCGAGGCAGGCGCGTTCCAGCCGCTGGACCGTGACCGGCTGAATCTGTGGGAAAATCTCGATCCCTGGGTACTCGGCATGATGGCCGAATACGATCCGGGCAACCGCCACGCCACGCCCTACATGTGGGGCACCACCGGTTTCGCCTACAACGTCCGGATGGTACGCGAACGCATGCCGGACGCACCGCTGGACAGCGCCGCACTGGTCTTCGATCCCGCGATCGCGTCGCGCTTCGCCGACTGCGGCATATCCTTGCTGGACGAGTCGACCACCGTGCTGCCACTCGTCATGCTCTACCTGGGCTATCCGGCGCAGAGCATCGACCCGGAGCACCTGGCCGAGGCGGAGGCCGTGCTCAAGTCGGTGCGCCCGTATATTCGCTATTTCAGCTCCGCCAGGCTGATCAACGACCTGCCCAACGGCGAGGTCTGCATCGCGATGTCCTGGTCCGGGGACTACGCCCAGGCCCAGTTGCGCGCGGAGGAGGAGGGCATCGACATCGAACTGGCCTACAGGGTGCCGCGCGAAGGCACCACGATTTTCCTGGACAGCCTGCTGATCCCCGCCGATGCGCCGCACCCGGGCAACGCGCACCTGTTCCTGAATTACCTGATGCGGCCCGCCGTGATCGCCTCGATCAGCGACCTGCTGCGTTATGCCAACGCCAACCTGGCGTCGCTGCCGCTGCTCGATCCGGCCCTGCGCGACGACCCGGCGGCCTATCCGCCGATGGAGGACCGCCGCAACTGGCGGGCCGGCCACATCTATGACCCGAAACTGGAGCGCCGCCGCACGCGCGCCTGGTCGCGGGTCAAGACGGGGTTGTAGGCGAATGGTTCGCACCAGCACATTCCTGTTCGCCGCGCTGCTGTGCGCCGCCGCGTCGGCTGCGGAGGAACCCGTGCTGAACGTGTACAACTGGGCCGATTACGTCGCGCCCGACACGATCCGCAATTTCGAGCGCGAATACGGCATCCGGGTCAATTACGACCTGTACGATTCGACCGAGGTGGTCGAGGCCAAGCTGCTGGCCGGCAGCACCGGCTACGACGTGGTGTTCCACAGTTATCGGTACTCGTCACGGCTGATTCCGATTGGCGTATACCAGCCGCTGGACGCGGCCAAACTGGACCGGTCGGACAACCTCGACCGCTGGGTGCTGTCGATGATGCAGGCCTACGATCCGGGCAACCGGTACGGCGTGCCGTACATGTGGGGCACCACCGGCTTCGCCTACAACGTCGACAGGGTGCGCGAGCGCATGGCCGACGCGCCGGTCGACAGCGCCGCCATGCTGTTCGACCCGGCGGTGGTCGCGCGCTTCGCCGACTGCGGCGTGTCGCTGCTCGACGAGCCGACCGACGTCATCCCGATGGTGCTGCTCTACCTCGGCCTCGATCCCAACAGCCTGGAGCCGCACGACCTGGCGGCCGCCGAGGCCCAGCTGAAGGCGGTGCGCCCCTACATCCGCTATTTCAGCTCCGCGCGAATGCTGAACGATCTGCCGAACGAGGAAATCTGCGTGGCGATGAGCTGGTCCGGCGACTACGCCCAGGCCATGATGCGGGCGGCCGAGGTCGGCGCGCCGGTCAACCTGGCGTACACGGCGCCGCGCGAAGGCTCGGTGCTCTGGTTCGACGGCATCTTCATTCCCGCCGACGCCCATCATACGGACAACGCGCATACCTTCATCGACTACCTGCTGCGCCCGGAGGTCATCGGCGACATCAGCAACGAAACCCACTACGCCAATGCCAACGCGGCCTCGCTGCCGTACGTCGATCCGGAGATCGTCGCCGACGCGGCCGTCTATCCGCCGGACGACGAGCGCGGCCGGTTCGACGTGGGGATCATATACGGGCCGAAGCAGGAGCGGCTCCGGACGCGCGCCTGGTCGCGCGTGAAGACGGGGCTGTGACGATGAACCGGACCACGAACTCCCATCCGCCCGGTGCGCCCTGGCGCGATCCTCAGGCCCGGCCGCTGGTGCGGCTGCGCGGCGTCACCCGCCGCTTCGGCGAGGTGGCCGCAGTGGACGGCGTGGACCTCGACATCTACCGCGGCGAGCTGTTTTCGATCCTCGGCGGCTCCGGCTCCGGCAAGACCACGCTGCTGCGCATGCTGGCCGGCTTCGAGACGCCCAGCGCGGGCTCGATCCTGATCGACGGCGTCGACATGGTGTCGGTGCCGCCCTACGAGCGTCCGGTCAACATGATGTTCCAGTCCTACGCGCTGTTCCCGCACATGACGGTGGAGCAGAACGTGGGCTACGGGCTCAGGAAGGACCGGCTGCCGGCCGTGGAGATCCGCGAGCGCGTGGCCGCGATGCTGGACAAGGTGAAGCTGGGCCGGCTCGCCGGCCGCAAGCCCAACGCGCTGTCGGGCGGCGAGCGCCAGCGCGTGGCCCTGGCCCGTGCGCTGGTGAAGCAGCCCAAGCTGCTGCTGCTCGACGAGCCGCTGGCCGCGCTCGACAAGAAACTGCGGCAGCACACGCAGTTCGAGCTGATGAACCTGCAGGACGAGCTCGGCGTGACCTTCATCGTCGTGACCCACGACCAGGAGGAGGCGATGACGCTGTCGACGCGCATCGCCGTAATGAACCTGGGGCGGCTGGAGCAGGTGGGTACGCCTGGCGAGGTGTACGAATACCCCGTGAACCGGTTCGTGGCCGACTTCGTCGGCAACGTCAACCTGCTTGAAGCCACCGTGCGCAGCGACGCAGACGGCCGCCTGGAGCTCGACTGCCCGGACCTCGGCGGGCCGGTCACGGCGCTGGCAGACGCCGCCGGGGCGGATGCGGAGCCCGGCGCGTCGCGCTGCATCGCGCTGCGGCCGGAGAAAATCCTGATCAGCAAGGAGGCGCCTGCCGGCGGCGAGCGCACCGTGCTGCGCGGCGTGGTCCACGACCTGGGTTATTTCGGCAACCTCTCGGTGTACCGCGTCGAATTGCCGACCGGCCGCATCCTGCAGGTCAGCGGGCAGAACCGGGTGCGCACCGCGCGCAAGACCGTGGAATGGGACGACGAAGTCTACATTTCCTGGGACGTTTCCAGCGCGATCGTGCTGAAGGACTGAACGGCATGGTGACGATGGCGAAGACGGGTGGCAGGACAACGAAACGCAGGGGCGACAGCCGGCGGCAGTGGCTGCGCGCCGCCGTGACCGTGCCCTGGTTCTGGCTGCTGCTGTTCTTCCTGGCGCCGTTCGCGATTATTCTCAAGATCAGCCTGGCCGACCCGCTGGTGGCGCTGCCGCCGTTCACGCCGCTGATCGACTGGGCGAAACAGGGATGGGACCAGGTTTACGTCACCGTCGACAATTACCTGTTCCTGTTCCAGGACCGCTACTACGCGGTCATCTACCTCAGCTCAATCAAGCTGGCCGCGATCAGCACGCTGCTGTGCCTGCTGCTCGGCTACCCGATGGCCTACTTCATCGCGCGCCAGCCGCCGCGCTGGCGCAACCTGCTGCTGCTGGGCATCATCCTGCCGTTCTGGATTTCCTTCCTGCTGCGCGTCTATGCCTGGATCGGGCTGCTGAACACCAACGGCGTGATCAACAACTTCCTGCAGTGGGCGGGGCTGATCGACCACCCGCTGCCGCTCATCTACAACGACTTCGCGGTGTACCTGGGCATCGTGTACTCCTATCTGCCGTTCATGATCCTGCCGCTCTATGCGAACCTCGAGAAGCAGGACCTGGACCTGCAGGACGCCGCCGCCGACCTCGGCGCCCGCCGCTGGGAGGTGTTCCGCGACGTGACGCTGCCGCTGTCGATGCCCGGCGTGATCGCCGGCTCGCTGCTGGTGTTCATTCCGGCCATCGGCGAATTCATCATCCCGGCCCTGCTGGGCGGCTCCGACACGCTGATGATCGGCCGCGCCCTGTGGGACGAGTTCTTCATCAACCGAGACTGGCCGGTGGCCTCGGCGGTATCGGTGATTCTGCTGCTGATCCTGATCGTGCCGATGATGTGGTTCCAGAAGGTACAGGCCGGGCGCGAGGAGGGCGTACTGTGAGGCGCCGCTCCACCCTGCTGCTGTCGGTGGTCGCCTTCGGCTATGCCTTCCTGTACCTGCCGATCGTGTCGGTAGTGGTCTACTCCTTCAACGATTCGCGGCTGGTCACGCTGTGGGGCGGTTTCTCGCTGCGCTGGTACCGCTCGCTGCTGCACAGCGAGGACATCCTGGCCGCCGCCGTGCTGAGCCTGCAGATCGCGGTGGTCAGCGCCACGCTGGCCACGGCGCTCGGCACGCTGGCCGGGCTCGCACTGAGCCGCCTCGGCCGCTTCCGCGGCCGCACATTGATGACGGGCATGATCACGGCGCCGCTGGTCATGCCGGAAATCATCACCGGCATCTCGCTGCTGTTCCTGTTCATCTCGCTGGCCGACTGGATCGGCTGGCCGGCGGCGCGCGGGGCGACCACGATCGCCATCGCGCACATCACTTTTTCGATGGCTTACGTCGCGGTCGTGGTCCGCTCGCGGCTGACCGGCATGGACGAGTCGCTGGAGGAAGCGGCCATGGACCTGGGCGGGCGGCCGCTGCGCGTGTTTTTCGACATTACGGTGCCGTCGATCGCCCCCGCCATGCTGTCGGGCTGGCTGCTGGCCTTCACGCTGTCGCTGGACGATGTGGTGATCGCCAGTTTCGTGTCGGGGCCCGGCGCGACCACGCTGCCGATGCTGATCTTCTCGAAGGTGCGCCTGGGCGTGACGCCGGACATCAACGCGCTGGCGACGGTGATCATCGCCTTCGTGTCGATCGGTGTCATCACGGCGGCCGTGCTCACCCGTAAGAAGGCGGAGTAGGGAATGGGGCCGGATACAGTTTTATTTGGTAAGAGGTATATGCATATGCACGACAAGGAACTGAACCAGCTGATCGACCGGCAGCGCGAGCGGCATTCGCTGACGCGCGAGTTCTACTCCGACCCCGCCATCTACGAGCGGGACGTGGAACGCATCTTTCTCCGATCGTGGCAATACGCCGGGCACCAGAGCGAAATTCCGCGCCCGGGCGACTGGTTCCTGTTCGACTTCGCCGGCGAATCGGTGATCGTCGCGCGCGGCGCCGACGGCGCGATCAACGCGATGCTCAATGTCTGCCGGCACCGCGGCTCGCGCGTCTGCATCGAACAATCCGGGTGTTCGAAGCGGCTGATCTGCCGCTACCACGGCTGGACCTACGATCTGGACGGCCAGCTGGTCGGCGCCTCGCGCATGGACGAGGGCTTCGACAAGTCCGGCATCGCGCTGAAGCGCCTGCACGTGGAACTGCTGGACGGCCTGATCTTCGTGAATTTCGCCGATCAGCCCGCCTCGCTGCAGCCGGCGCGCGACGGCCTGGCCGAGTGCCTCGCACCCTATGACCTGGCCAACGCCAAAGTGGCGCACCGCGAGAGCTACCCGATCGCGGCGAACTGGAAGCTGGCGGTCGAGAACTACTGCGAGTGCTACCATTGCGCGCCGGCCCATCCCGAGTATTCGCGCGGCCACAGCCTGGCCCACCACGGCGTCCGCGGCGGCCCGCTGTTCGACGCCGTGATGGCGCGCGCCGGCGCCTGCGGGCTCAGCGACCGATCCGTCAACCACATGTTCATGGATGCCCCCGGTTTCGGGGCCGATTTCGGCTACGACCGCTACCCGCTGATCGGCGACCACGTCACCGGCAGCGAGGACGGCAAGCCGGTGGCCCCGCTGCTGGGCAGCATCCGCGACTACGACGGCGGCGCCACCGACCTGCAGGTGGGCCCGGTGCTGTTCGGGCTGATGTACTGCGACCACGTCGTGCTGTACCGCTTCACGCCGCGCAGCGTCAGCACGGCCGACTGTGACATCAGTTGGCTGGTGCGCGGCGATGCCGTGGCAGGCCGGGACTACGATCTGCAGCGCCTGACCTGGCTGTGGGACGTCACCACGCACGCGGACAAGGCCATCATCGAGCGCAACCAGCAAGGCGTGAACTCGCGGTTTTACGTGCCCGGGCCCCTGTCCTCGATGGAAGGCTACACCTGGAAGTTCATAGCCTGGTACCTGGCAGCGATACGCTCACCGCTGCGGGCGGTTGCCTGAGCGCAGCGCGGAGGCGGCCATGCAGGAATCGCTGCTCAACCCGGACCGGCTGCTGGCGGACAAGGTCGACCGGGCCTACCTGGAGATCATTCCGACCCGAACCATTCTGGACCGTGTGCTGCACCTGCCGCAGCACGCCTACGTGGCGATTACCTGCTCACCGCAGCACGGCATCGAGCCGACGCTGGAGCTGACCGCGCAGCTGCGGGCGCTGCCCGAGGAGCGGCGCCTCAAACTGATTCCGCACGTCGCCGCCCGCGCGGTGCGGGACAAGGGCCACCTGCGGGAGATCCTCGCGCGCCTGGACGAACTGCGCGTCGAGAGCGTGTTCGTGCCGGGCGGCGACGCACCCGCGCCGTCCGGCATTTACGATTGCGCGCTGGACCTGCTGCGCGACATC
>Ga0075326_1000277_pt1 | contig 10911 bp, 7 predicted proteins | sample MayberrySE_Catta_3_FD_120052 | JGI IMG/M metagenome (GOLD analysis project Ga0075326, IMG submission 120052) | Natural and restored wetland microbial communities from the San Francisco Bay, California, USA, that impact long-term carbon... | ecosystem: Environmental > Terrestrial > Soil > Wetlands...
CCATCGACGCACAGGCTGTTGGGACCGGCATGGGCGCAACCCGGAGTCGGACCTGATTGATGACCAAGGCACGACGCTGTCTCCTGCCTGCACGGCACCGCGCGCGACGTAAACTCCACTTCCGGAACGGAGTCGGGCGGCTCGCGAGGCCGCCCTTTGACGTTGGGGAGGAGATCAGAGGATGACTATCGCCCGGGCCGCGGCGATCGGCTCGCTTGCGATCGCGATCGCCGCGATCGCCGTGCTCATGTTCGGCGGCGGCGGCGGCACCGAGTACACGGTCCGGATGCAGACGGCGAACCAGCTCGTGACGGGCAACGAGGTGAAGGTCGGGGGTGTCGCCGTGGGCGAGGTCACCGACATGAAGCTCTCCGAGGACAACCAGGCCGACGTCAAGATCACCGTCAACGACGACTTCGCGCCCCTGCGGCGCGGATCGACCGTGACGGTCCGCGTGTCCTCGCTGCCGTCCATCGCCAACCGCTACCTGTCGCTCCATCCCGGCCCGAACAACGCTCCCGAGATCCCGGAGGGGGGCATAGTCGACACCGACGAGGTCACGAACGCGGTCGACCTCGACCAGCTCTTCAACGCGCTCGACCCGAAGGCGCGCAAGGGCCTGCAGGGGACCCTCCAGGGCCTCGGCGGCTGGTACGTCGGCCAGAGCGAGAACCTGCAGGACACGTTCAAGTACCTGGCGCCGTCGCTCGGCAACCTGTCCCGCGTGATGGAGGAGCTGGCCCGCGACCAGAAGGCCTTCGAGAGCTTCATCGTCAACGGCGCCAAGGCGGTGACGGCGATCGCCTCCCGCCGCGACGACCTGGCGGACCTGGTCACGAACGGCACCGGTTTCGCGCGTGCGCTCGGGACGGAGAACGCCTCGCTCGACCGGGCCCTGGCCGCCCTGCCGCAGGCGCTCGCGCAGGGCAGCGAGACGTTCCGGAACCTGGTCCCGGCGCTCGACGACCTCGACCGGCTCACCGACGCGTCGAAGCCGCAGGTGGAGGGCCTGGCTCCGTTCCTGCAGCGATTCGCCTCGCTGTTCGCGACCATGCAGCCGACCTTCGAGGACTTCCGCCGCCTGGTGAACGAGCCCGGCCGCTACAACGACTCGGTCGACCTCTTCCGGGTCTCGCCCGAGCTCGAGCGGATCTCGCGCGAGAACACGAAGAACTCCGTCGCGGCGTTGAAGGCGGGTCAGGACGAGGTCGAGTTCTTCCGGCCCTACGCGCCCGAGATCGCGGCCTGGATCACCCACTTCTCCCAGGTCCCGGCGTATTACGACGCCAACGGGCACTACGCCCGCGTGCTGCCGATCTTCAACGCGTTCAGCTACGACGAGTCCACTAACGAGCTGACCGCCCTCACCCCGGCCGAGCGGGCGACCGCGGTGCGGCCGGACGGGGTGCGGTTCTGCCCGGGCGGGGCAACGCAGCCGTCCTCCGACGGGTCGAACCCGTGGACCGACGACGGGCGCCTCGACGCGAACGACTGCGATCCGACACAGCGCCCGATCGGGCCCGCGGCGGGAGCGCCATGAGGCGCGGGCTCGCGATCGCGGCGGGGATCGTCGGCGTGCTGGTCGCGCTGATCGTCGGCGTCGGCGCCGGCGACGACGAGAGCGGCGAATACAAGGTCCGCGCGATCTTCAACAACGCCGCGTTCGCGATCCCGGGCGAGGACGTGATGATCGCGGGCGCGAGGGTGGGCTCGATCGACGGGCTCGAGGTGACCGACGACCTGCGGGCGGCGGTGATCCTGAAGATCGACGACCCCGGCTTCCAGGACTTCCGCCGGGACGCCGAGTGCCGCATCCGGCTCCAGTCGGTGATCGGCGAGAAGCTCGTCGAGTGCCTGCCGACCCAGCCGCGCCCCGAGGGCGAGCCCCCGCCGCCTCCGCTGCGGGAGATCCCGGAGGGCCAGGACGGGGCGGGCCAACGCCTGCTCCCGGTCGAGCAGACGCTCACGCCGGTCGGCGAGGACCTGATCCGCAACGTCATGCGCCGGCCCTACCGCGAGCGCTTCGCGATCATCCTGAACGAGTTCGGTGCCGGGCTGGCCGGCCGCGGCAAGGACCTGCGCAAGGTGATCCGGGGCGCGAACCCGGCCTTGCGCGAGCTCGACAAGGTCCTGAGGATCCTGGCCGACCAGAACCGGCTGCTGGCCGACGGCGCCCGCGCCGGTGACCGCGTGCTGGCCGAGTGGGCCGCCAAGCGCGAGAACGTCTCCAACCTGATCGTCCAGGCGAACATCACCGCCCAGGCGACGGCCGAGGAGCGCGCGAACCTGGAGCGGAACTTCGAGCAGTTCCCCGAGTTCCTGCGCGAGCTGAAGCCCACCATGGAGCGGCTCGGCGCGCTGTCCGAGGAGATGACCCCGGTGGTCCGCGACCTCGGCGTCGTGGGCGAGGACGTGAGCCGCATCCTGCGCACGCTGGGCCCGTTCTCACGTGCCGGCATCCCGGCGTTCCAGACGCTCGGCGACACGGCGGACGTGGGCAGCCGCGCCCTCCAGGCGTCCGAGCCGACGATCGGGACGGTCGGCGACCTCACCTCGGATGCGCGCAGCCTCTCCACGAACCTCTCCAAGCTGCTCACGAGCCTGCGCGACGAGGACGGCATCGAGCGCCTGATGGACCTCATCTACTACGTGGCGCTCTCGACGAACGGCTTCGACCAGTTCGGCCACTACCTGCGCACGACGCTGCTGGCCGGGTGCAACTCGCTCGCCACGGTGGTGAACCCCGCCTGCACCGCGAACTTCATTGCCGGCGCGAGCAGCGCCCGTTCGTTCCGGCGCAAGCCGCGCACGGCGCTCGACCGGATCCTGGCCGGCGAGGACCCCGACAAGGTGATGCGACTGTGGCGGCGCCAGCAGGCGCGCAAGGCCGAGCGACAGGCGGCCCGTGGCGAGCAGCCGCAGCGGGCGAGCGCCCCGGCGCCCACGGGTGACCCGCAGCCGGCCGCTGCGCCGCAGCCGGAGGCGCAGCCCGAGCCGAAGCAGCTGAAGGTCCCCAAGCGCAAGAGCGACCCGGTGATCGACTACCTCCTGGGAGACGGGCAGTGAGCCGCCGCCGCGGTGCGACCGCGATCGCGTCCAACCCCGTCCTGGTGGGAGTCGCCACCACGCTTGTGATCGTGGTGGCGGTGTTCCTGGCCTACAACGCCAACCAGGGGCTGCCGTGGGTGCCGACCTACCGCCTCACGGCCGAGGTGCCGATCGCGTCCAGCCTCGTGAAGGGCAACGAGGCGCGGATCGGCGGCCTGCGCGTGGGAGTCGTGGACAAGATCACCCCCGTCCAGCAGGAGGACGGGTCGGTGATGGCGCAGCTCGACCTGAAGCTCGAGACCCGGATCAAGCCGCTCCCCGTGGACTCCACGATCATGGTGCGGCCGCGGTCGGCCCTGGGCCTGAAATACATCGAGATCACCCGCGGGAGCTCTCCGCGCGGCTTCCCCGAGGGCGGCACGATCCCGCTCGAGAACGCGACGCCCGAGCCGGTCGAATTCGACGAGTTCTTCAACATGTGGGACCGGCCCACCCGTGCCGGCCAGCGGCTGAACCTGCGCGGCTTCGGCGATGGCTTCGCGGGCCGCGGGGAGGACCTGAACGAGGCGCTCCAGGCCTTCGTCCCGCTGGTCGCGAACGCGGTGCCGGTGCTGTCGAACATCGCCGACCCCGAGACACGCTGGCGCCGCTTCTTCGCGTCGCAGGCCCGCGCGGCGATCATCGTCGCGCCCGTGGCGGCGGTGCAGGGGGAGCTGTGGGCGAACCTCGACCTCACGATCGCCGCCTTCGCCGACGTGGCGCGGCCGTTCCTGCAGGAGACGATCCGGCTCGGGCCGGAGGGCATGCGGACCGCGATCGAGACGTTCCCCCAGATCCGGCCGTTCTTCCAGAGCACCCAGCGCTTCTTCGCGGAGCTGCAGCCGGGCGCGCGGGCGCTGCGGCGCTCGGCGCCCACGCTCGCGGACGGGTTCACGGAAGGAGTCGAGGGCCTCGAGGGATCTCCGGCGCTGAACCGCCGCCTGAGCACCTTCCTGGGCGACCTCGAGGACTTCGCGACCGATCCGCTGGTCCCGATCGGGCTCAAGGACCTGATCGAGACGGTGCGCTCGCTCGACCCGGCGATCAGCTTCATCACGCCGGCCCAGACGGTGTGCAACTACATGTCGCTCTTCTTCCGCAACGCGTCCAGCCTGCTGAGCGACGGCGACCAGAACGGGACCTGGCTGCGGTTCATGGTGATCACGACGCCCGTCGGGGTCGACGGCGGCCCGGCGCCCAACGGCGAGGGCGGCCCCTCCGGCTCACCCGCCAACGGTGGGGGCCGCAAGATCGACAACATCGACCCGAACTTCCTGCACGTGAACCCGTACCCGAACACCGCCGCCCCGGGCCAGGAGCGTGAGTGCGAGGCGGGCAACGAGACGTACGCCCAGGGCCGGCAGGCGATCGGGAACGTGCCGGGCAACCAGGGCATCGAGACCGACGAGCAGGGCGCCCAGCGGGGGCTCGGAGAGTAATGGCGGCAACCCCAAAGCCAGTCGTCCCGCGCCGCTTGCGAGGCCGGATCAACCCGGTCCGCGCAGGCGCGATCGCGCTCCTGATCGTGATCGTCGGCACCTGGCTCGCGTTCACCAAGGAGCTGCCGTGGCGCGACCCGTTCCAGTTCCACGCCGTCTTCCAGACTTCCAACAACCTGCGGCTCGACTCGCCCGTGCGGATCGCGGGGGTGAACGTGGGCGAGGTCGTCGGCGTCGAGCGCGAGGACGGCTCGGACCTGGTGAAGGTGACGATGGAGATGAACGAGGACGGCCTCCCGATCCACGAGGACGCGACGCTCAAGATCCGCTCGCGCATCTTCCTCGAGGGCAACTTCTTCGTCGACCTCGCGCCCGGGACCCCGAGCGGCGAGGAGCTCGACGACGGTGACACGATCCCCGTCACGCGCACGTCGACGCCCGTGCAGCTCGACGAGCTGCTGACGGCACTGCAGACGGACGACCGCGAGCGTCTCCAGGACCTCCTGGAGGGGCTCGGCGACGGCCTGTCGGGCAAGCCCTCGGCCGCCGACGACGCCGACCAGGACCCGGACGTCCGCGGGGAGACCGCCGCCCAGTCGCTGAACGACTCGCTCGATCACGCGCCCGACTCGCTGAGGGACTCCGCGGCCGTGAACCGCGCGCTGCTCGGCACCGAGCCACGCGACCTCTCCAAGCTGATCAAGGGCCTCGACAAGGTCACCACGGCGCTCGGCACCAACGAGGAGCAGCTGAAGGACCTGATCACGAACTTCAACCGCTTCTTCATCCCGTTCGCGGAGAACGAGCAGAACCTGAACGAGGCGATCCGGCTGCTTGCGCCCACCGCCGAGAACGCGCGCGACTCGCTCGCGAGCCTGAACGCGGCGCTGCCCGACCTGGCCGGCTTCGCGCGCGACCTGACGCCGGGCGTGCGGGAGACGCAGCGCACGATCCGGGCCGTGACGCCGTGGCTGGGCCAGGCGGAGCGGCTGTTCTCGCGCTCGGAGCTCGGCGGGCTGCTCAGCTCCCTGCGGCCTGCGACCGCGAGCCTCGCCCGGGCAGCCGCCGACTCCCGCGGCTTCCTGACCGAGACGAACCTCACCAGCCGCTGCTTCAACGAGGTGATCCTGCCGACCGGCGACACCGTCATCAACGAGGGCCCCTTCACGACCGGCGCCTCCGTGTTCAAGGAGTTCTGGTACGTGATGGTCGCGTTCGCGAGCGAGGCGCAGGGCTTCGACGGCAACGGCTCGTTCGTCAACACGGCGACGGCCGGCGGCGACAACCTGATCCGCACCGGCAAGCTGCAGGACCGGCCGCGGAACCGCGACGTCCTCTACGCGCACGGGCTCACCCGGCCGCTCGGCACGCGCCCGGACCGCCCGGCGCGCAAGCCGCGGTACGAGCCCGACCGCGACTGCTACCGGAACGCACGGCCCAACCTGAACGGCCCGGCGGCGGCCCCCGGCCCGCCTGACCAGGCACTGCGCGCGAGGAGGGGCCGGTGAGGCACGCGATCTCCAAGAACCTGCGCGAGTTCATCGCGGTGATCGTGATGGTCCTGATCGCGCTGGTCGTGGGCGGCTTCATCCTGTCCAACCAGCGGTTCTACCTGCCGGCGTGGGTGCCGGTGCTCGGCACCGACTTCTTCGAGCTGAAGGGCGAGTTCAGCACCGCCCAGTCGGTCACGCCTGGACAGGGGCAGACCATACAAATCGCCGGCGTGTCCGTGGGAGAGATCGACAAGGTCGAGCTCGTGGACGGCCGGGCGATCGTGACGATGTCGGTCCGCCGGAAGTACAAGGAGCTCGTCAAGCGCGACGCGACCATGCTGCTGCGGCCGAAGACCGGCCTGAAGGACATGGTGATCGAGATGGACCCGGGCACGCCAGGGTTGCCGTCCGTGCCGGAGGGCTACATGGTGCCCGTCTCCCAGACCCGCCCGGACGTGAACCTGGACGAGATCCTCGCGAACCTCGACCGCGACACGCGCGACTACCTGCGGCTGCTGGTGGCGGGCGGCGGCGAGGGCCTGAAGAACAACGGGCGCAACTTCCGCAACGCCTTCCGCCGCTTCGAGCCGCTGGGCCGTGACACCGCGAAGCTGACGAGGCTGCTCGCCGAGCGCCGCCGCAACCTCGCGCGGCTGATCCACAACCTGCAGCTGCTGATCACCGAGGTGGGTACGAAGGACAAGGAGCTGGCGGAGCTGGTCGTGTCGCAGAACGCGGTGTTCGAGGCGTTCGCGAACCAGGACGACAACCTGCGCGAGACGTTCCGCCTGCTGCCCGGCACGCTGCGCTCGACGAACACGGCCCTGGCCCAGTCGGACGAGCTGTCCCAGCTGCTCGGGCCGACGCTGCGCAAGCTGCGGCCGGGGGCGCGGGCGCTCGACAACGCGCAGCGGGCGACCCAGGACTTCGCGCGCGAGACGATCGACCCGGTCCGCGATCAGGTGCGGCCCTTCACCCGCGACGCGCAGCCCGCCGCGCGGCTGCTGCGGCCGGCGGCGCGCGACCTCGCGCGGATCACGCCCCGCCTGCGCGAGAGCTTCGACGTGATCAACACGCTGCTGAACGCGCTCGGATACAACCCGCCCGGCACCGAGGAGGGCTACCTGTTCTGGGCCTTCTGGCTGAACCACATCGGCGCCTCGGTCTACTCGACCAACGACGCCCACGGCCTGATCCGGCGGGGCATCATCTTCACCGACTGCATCGCGCTCGGCGCGCTCGAGAACACCCGCAAGCTCGACGACCAGCTCGGCACGCTGATCGACCTGTCCAACTTCGCGACGCGAGAGGAGGCCTGCGGCTAATGCAGAAGCAGGCTCCGACGCTCGGGCGGATCATGGTGATGGCGATCTTCACGCTGTCGTGCTTCGGGCTGCTCCTGTACCTGTGGTCGGCGTTCGGTGGCGCGGTGCCGCTGAAGCCCCACGGCTACCGCTTCAACGCGTCGTTCCTCGAGGCCACCCAGCTCGCGCAGGAGGCGGACGTGCGCATCTCGGGCGTGAACGTCGGCAAGGTGAAGAAGATCGACCTCGACGAGGAGGCGGGGCGCACGAATGCCCTGATCGAGCTCGACGAGGAATATGCGCCGATCCCCAAGGACGCGCGCGCGATCCTGCGCCAGAAGACGCTGCTGGGCGAGACCTACGTCGAGCTCACGCCGGGCACCGAGGTCGCCGGCGACATCCCCGAGGGCGGCCGGCTCGAGACGACCCGGGTCGCGCCGACCGTCGAGCTGGACGAGATCCTGCGCGCTTTCGACCAGGAGACCCGCGAGGGCTTCCAGGTCTGGCAGACGGACCTCGGCAAGGGCATCGAGGGCCACGGCGCAGACTTCTCGGACTTCCTCGGCGTCCTGCCGGAGTTCGCCAACAACACGAACGAGGTCCTGAAGATCCTGAACTCGCAGGAGCGCGCGGTGCAGCAGGGCATCCGCAACACCGGGGTCGTCTTCGACGCGCTCACGGAGCGCGGCAACCAGCTCGCGGACTGGATCACGACGTCGAACCGCCTGCTGGAGACCACCGCCAACCGCGACGAGGCGATCCGGGCCATCTGGCGCGAGTTCCCCGAGTTCATCACCCAGTCGCAGTCGGCCCTCCGGCGGCTCGAGAGCTACGCGGTGAACACCGACCCGCTGATGCGCGACCTGCGCCCCGTCGGCACGCAGCTCAGCAACCTGTTCGTGAACGCGGGCCGGCTGGCGCCCGACTTCAAGGGGTTCTTCGTGGGGCTGAACCGGCTCATCCCGGCATCCCGCAGAGGCCTGCCGGCGCAGTCGCGGTTCCTCGACCAGACGCGCGACGTGCTTGCCCAGCTCGACCCGTTCCTGCGTAACTTCAACCCGTTCCTGCGGTTCCTGGGCCAGTACCGGCGTGAGATCACGGCGATGCTCGCCAACGACACGGCGGTCACGCAGGCCACGGACCAGATCGGCGAGGACCGCTACCACTACCTGCGGCTCACGAGCCCGGTGAACCCGCAGGCGCTCGCGACGTATCCGCGGCCGCAGGGCTGGTTCCGCGGCAACCCGTACTACAAGCCGGGCACGTACGGCCAGCTGCGCCAGGGCCTGCCGGTGTTCAACGGGGAGTTCTGCAGCAACCAGCCGTTCCCGACCGTCTCGACCACCAACCTGGCCGAGGAGTTCCGCAACCGGATCATCCTCTACGTGCTGAACCGCGGGAACACGGTCGCGCCCCCGTGCCGCGAGCAGGGCGCGTTCACGAACACGGACAAGGGCGCCCCGAGCCAGACCCCGCCGGCGAGCAGCGAGGCCACGGACTACCCGCGCGTGCGGCCCGATCCGCAGCCGAGTCCGTAGTCCTCCCGGAGCGGAAGCCCCAGACCGGCTGATAGATTCGCGCACCGGCGGGTACCCAACCCGCCGAGCGAGCGACACCTGAGCAAGCACCCGAAGGCAGGAGGAAGCATGTCGGTAAAGGTCGGGATCAACGGCTTCGGCCGGATTGGCAGGAACTTCTTCCGTGCCGCCATCGAGCGCGGGATCGATCTCGAGTTCGTGGCGGTGAACGACATCACCGACGCGCACACGCTCGCGCACCTGCTGAAGTACGACTCGGTCCTCGGGCCCTTCCCGGGCACGATCGAGTCCGGTGACGGGTCGATCACGGTCAACGGCCGGCAGATCAAGGTCCTGGCCGAGCGGGACCCCGCCAAGCTGCCCTGGCAGGACCTGGGCGCGGAGGTCGTGGTGGAATCGACCGGCCTCTTCGTCGACCGCGAGAATGCGTCCAAGCACCTCGAGGCCGGGGCGGACAAGGTGATCATCTCGGCGCCCGCGAAGGATCCCGACGTGACCGTCGCGCTGGGCGTCAACTTCGACGACGTCTACAAGCCCGCCGAGCACCGGATCATCTCGAACGCATCGTGCACGACGAACTGCCTCGCGCCCGTCGCCAAGATCCTGCACGAGGGCATCGGCATCCGGCACGGCCTGATGACCACGATCCACGCCTACACCGCGGACCAGCGCCTCCAGGACCTGCCGCACAAGGACCTCCGCCGCGCCCGCGCCGCCGCGATCAACCTGATCCCGACCTCGACCGGGGCGGCAAAGGCGCTCGGGCTCGTCGTCCCGGAGCTGGAGGGGCGGCTGAACGGGGTCGCGGTGCGCGCGCCCGTGCCGACGTGCTCCGTCGTCGACCTGGTCTGCGAGGTCGAGCGCAAGACCTCCGTGGAGGAGATCAACGACCTGTTCGCGGGCCAGTGCGACAAGGGCCGCTACGAGGGCATCGTCCAGTACACGACCGATCCGATCGTCTCCTCGGACGTGAACAAGTCGCCCTACTCGGCGATCTTCGACTCCGAGCTGACGATGGTCAACGACGACACCCTCGTGAAGGTCGTCGCCTGGTACGACAACGAGTGGGGCTACTCGTGCCGGCTCGCCGAGCTGGCGGAGAAGGTACGCGCCTCCCAGCCGGCGCTCGCCTGAACCACAGGCGAGTGGCGTTCCCCAAGAAGACCATTCGCGACGTCGATCCCGGCGGGCGCCGGGCGCTCGTGCGCGTCGACTTCAACGTGCCCCTGGAGGACGGCACGGTGACGGACGACAGCCGTGTCCGCGCCGCTCTACCGACGATCGAGTACCTGCGCGAACGGGCAGCGCGTCTGGTGCTCGTCTCGCACCTGGGGCGACCGCAGGGGCCAGATCCGCAGTTCTCGATGGCGCCGGTGGCGGCCCGGCTCGGCGAGCTGCTCGGGGTCGAGGTGCGTCAGGCCCCGGCGGTGGTCGGGCCGGAGGTCGAGTGGCTTGCCCAGCAGCTCGCGGACGGCGATGTGCTGATGCTCGAGAACAGCCGCTTCGAGCCGGGCGAGACGAGGAACGACCCCGCGCTCGTCGACTCCCTTGCGCGGCTCGGGGACATGTACGTGGACGACGCATTCGGCGCCGCCCACCGGGCGCACGCGACCACCGCGGGCGTGGCGCGCCGGCTGCGGCCGGCGGTTGCCGGGCTCCTGCTGGAGCGGGAGGTGACGGTGCTCTCGTCCCTGCTCTCGGAACCCGAGCACCCCTTCGTGGTCGTGCTCGGCGGGAACAAGGTGAGCGACAAGATCGGCGTCATCGAGGGTTTTCTGGGCATCGCCGACACGATCCTGATCGGCGGGGCCATGTGCTTCGCGTTCTTCCGGGCGATGGGGCGGCCGACCGGCGACTCGCTCGTGGAGGAGGAGGGCATCGAGCCGGCACGCCGCGCGCTGGAGCTGGCGGAGGGCTCTTCCTGCCGCCTCGAGCTGCCCCGGGACCTCGTGGTCGCCGACCGCTTCGAGACCGGCGCGACGACCGACGTCACCGACGCGGAGTCGGTGCCCGACGGCTGGATGGGGCTCGACGTCGGCCCCGCCACGAG
>Ga0075326_1000278_pt1 | contig 10901 bp, 9 predicted proteins | sample MayberrySE_Catta_3_FD_120052 | JGI IMG/M metagenome (GOLD analysis project Ga0075326, IMG submission 120052) | Natural and restored wetland microbial communities from the San Francisco Bay, California, USA, that impact long-term carbon... | ecosystem: Environmental > Terrestrial > Soil > Wetlands...
CGGGATCGAGCGCGTAGAGCGTCGCGAGGCGGTGCATCTCGTCGGCCGGCACCCAGAATGCGGTATCGCGCATGCCGAGCGGCCCGAAGAGCTGCGTGCGCAGGAACTCCGGGAACGGCACCCCCGAGGCGCGCTCGACGAGCACGCCGAGCACGTCCGTCGAGAGACTGTAGTGCCAGCGTGCGCCGGGCTCGTAGGCGAGCGGCAGCTGGCCGAGCCGCCGCATCCACTCGTCGGTCGGCAGCAACGAGCTCGAGCCGAGCAGCCCGGCATCGGTGAGCGCCTGCGAGAGCGGGCCGCCGCTCGTGAACGTGTAGGCGAGGCCCGAGCGGTGCGTGAGGAGGTCCCGCACCGTGATCGCGCGCTTCGCCTGCGTGGTGCGCGCGAGCGCGCCGGCCGGATCGCGCAGCACGCGCGGCTGGGCGAGCTCCGGCAGCCAGCGTTCGACGGGATCGTTCAGCCTGAGCTTGCAGTCCTCGACGAGCATGAGCACCGCCACGCTCGTGATCGGCTTCGTCATCGATGCCACGCGGAAGAGCGTGTCACGCCGCATCGGCGTCTGGCTCTCGACGTCCTGGAATCCGAGCACGTCGTTGTGGACGATCACGCCCTCGCGCCAGACGAGCGTCACCACGCCGGAGATGCGCTCGTCCGTCTCGAACTCCTGCATGCGCGCCGTGAGCCGCGCGAGCCGCTCGCTCGAGAAGCCGGCCCACTCGGGCGGTGCGACCTGCGGGGGAGCCGCTCCGGTCGGCGTCTGCGGCGTGGCGCAGGCCGCGGCGAGCGCGAAGGCGGTGACGAGCAGGGCGAGACGCATGAGCCCCTCCGGTGAGCGGCCGCGACGGTACCGCAGGCCGGCGGGGCTCTTCGCGTCTCGTTACGTGGGGCGGTGCCGGCGCCTCACCTCGGGGCCCGGGACCGCGAGCATCAGGACGAGCAGGGAAACGAGCAGTGCCCAGTCCATCGCATCCCCTCCTCGAAGCAAGGAGAGCAGGCGATCCGCCGGAACGCGGTGACCGGGCTCACCGTCCACCGACGGAGAAGTGAGCCCCGAGCGACGAGCGCGCCCGCCCGCGGGATACGCTCCCCGGATGCCGAAGCGGAGCGCCGGGCTGCTCCTCCACCGCCGCCGCGGCGGCGTCCTCGAGGTGCTGCTTGTGCATCCGGGTGGCCCGCTCTGGGCGAAGCGCGACCTCGGCGCGTGGTCGATCCCGAAGGGCGAGATCGGGGCCGACGAGGATCCGCTGGCCGCGGCGCGGCGCGAGGTGGAGGAGGAGACCGGCTTTCGTGCGCCCGGCCCCTTCGTCGCGCTCGGGACGCTCCGGCAGCGCGGCGGGAAGCACGTGAGCGCGTGGGCGACGCCCGGCGACTTCGATCCCGCGGCGCTCCGCAGCAACCCGTGCGAGCTCGAGTGGCCGCCGCGCTCCGGGCGGCGCATCCGCTTCGCCGAGGTGGATCGCGCGGCGTGGTTCCCGCTCGAAGAAGCGCGCCGGCGGATCCTGCCGTCGCAGGCGCCGTGGCTGGATCGCCTCGCGGAGGAAGCCGCCGAGTGACGATGGGGCGTTCCGCAGCGCGGCTGGTGCGGCCTGCCCCGCGGCGGAGCGCGGCGCCGCGCACACGCGCCCCCGACGGCGGCACGGCGCTTGCTCCCCGACCCCCCGGAGGACGCGTTGGACGGCCACGTGCATCCGGACTTCCTGCCGGTCGCGGATCGGCTCCGCGAGCAGCTGCGGGTCTCGCTCGGCGGCGCGGCGGTCTGCGTCTATCACCGCGGCCGCTGCGTGGTCGACCTCTGGGGGGGCGTCCGCGACCGCGACGGCGGCGCCTGGCTCGAGGAGACGATGGCGCCGAGCTTCTCGACCACGAAGGGCGTGGCGGCGACGCTCGTCCACATCCTCGTCGACCGTGGCCTCCTCGACTACGAGGACCGCGTCGCGAAGCACTGGCCGGAGTTCGCGCAGAACGGCAAGGGCCGCATCACGCTCCGCCACGTGCTCGCGCATCAGTCCGGCCTCTACCACATCCGGCAGATGATCGACCACGCGGACCGCATGCTCGACTGGGCGTACATGGTGCGCGCGATCGAGCGCGCGAAGCCCGTGCACCCGCCCGGCGAGCGCACGGGCTACCAAGCCGCTGCGCCTCGACGGCATGTACGTGGGCGCTCCCCCGGAGGCGCTGCCGCGCGCGGCCGAGCTGATCGCGAACCGCCCGAGCGCGTGGAACCCGCAGCGCTGGCTCGGCCACCCGCGCGTGCGGTACGGCATCCGCGAGGTCGGGCCCGCGCTCTCGTGCGCCGCGGGCGTGCTCGGCTTCCAGGTGGACCTCGAGAGCCTGCTCGACGCGCTCGCGCCGCGCGGCATCGGCGCCTTCGACTTCGGCGCCGAGCGGACGCTGCGCGTCTGCATCCCCGCCGCGAACGGTCTGTTCACCGCGCGCTCGCTCGCGCGCATGTACGCCGCGCTCGCCGGCGGCGGCGAGCTCGACGGCGTGCGACTCCTCTCGCCGATGACGCTCGCGCGCGCCACCGAGCCCCAGGTCGAGGCGCGCGAGCGCGCCGTGATCCCGATCGACATGCGCTGGCGGCTCGGCTACCACGCCGTCTTCACCACGCGCGGCGTGCCGTACCGCGGCTTCGGCCACTTCGGCTTCGGCGGCTCCGGCGGCTGGGCCGACCCGAGCCGCGATCTCGCCGTCGCGATGATCGTGAACAGCGGCATCGGCACGCCCTTCGGCGATCTGCGCATCGCGCGGATCAGCGGCGCCGCGCTCGGCGCCGCGAACCGGCGCGCGCGCGGCGAGCGCACCGGCTAGCGTTCGCGTTGGCGCCGCGGACGGAGGACGCGAGCCGTGCGGGGCTGCGCGCGATCCATCCGGCCTGGCTCGGCGTGGCCGTCTTCGCGCTCGGCGTCGGGCTCGCTTGCTGCGCCGGTCGGTCAGCTCGCCCCGAGCAGCCGGCACGCGCCATAGGTGAGCGCGCCGATCGCGGCGGAGCCCGGGATCGTCGCGAGCCAGGCCCACACGATGCGCCCCGCCACCCCCCAGCGCACCGCGGACAGGCGGCGCGTCGCACCGACACCGACGATCGCCCCGGTGATCGTGTGCGTGGTGCTGATACCGACGCCGAGCGCCGTCGCGGTGTAGATCGCGATGGCGGCGCCCGTCTCCGCGGCGAAGCCGTGCACGGGCTGGAGCTTCGTGATCTTGCTGCCCATGGTGTGGATGATGCGCCAGCCGCCCGACAGCGTGCCGAGGGCGATCGCGGTGTGCGCGGCGATCACGACCCAGAACGGGATCGTGAACTCCGACAGGTAGCCCGCCGTGAAGAGCACGCCGGCGATGATGCCCATCGTCTTCTGGGCGTCGTTCGCGCCGTGCATCAGGCTGTAGGCGGCGGCCGACACGAGCTGGAGCCGGCGGAACCAACCGTCGACTTCGCGCGGCGCCTTCCGCCGGAAGATCCAGTAGTTCGAGGTCATCAGCGCGAGGCCGGCCGCGAGCCCGATCAGCGGCGCCACGACCATGAAGATCAGCGTCTTGGTCCAGCCCGCGGCGATGATCGCGCCGAGGCCCGCCTTCGCGACCGCGGCGCCCGCGTAGCCGCCGAAGAGGGCGTGCGACGAGCTCGTCGGCAGCCCGAAGTACCAGGTGAAGAGGTCCCAGAGGATCGCGCCGATCAGGCCCGAGAAGATCACCGCGTGCGTCACGACCGAAAGGTCGATCATGCCGCTGCCCACCGTCCTGGCGACGGCCGTGCCGAAGAAGAACGCGGCGACGAAGTTGAAGAACGCGGCCCAGGCGACGGCCAGGCCGGGCGAGAGCACGCGGGTCGAGACGACCGTGGCGATCGAGTTGGCGGCGTCGTGGAAGCCGTTGATGAAGTCGAAGACGAGCGCGACCGCGACCAGCGTGACGACCGAGACGAGGACGGGATCCACGACGGCCTACGAGTGCTTCACCACGACGCCTTCGACCACCCGCGCGACCTTGTCGCAGCGGTCGATCGCATCCTCGAGGAACTCGAAGATCTCCTTCCACTTGATGATCGTGATGGCGTCGGTCTCTTCGCCGAACAGCCGCGAGATCGCCGAGCGATGGACCGCGTCGCCTTCGTGCTCGAGCCGCTTGGTCTCGATCACGGCCGCGCGCGCGCCGTCGCGCCGCTCGAGCCCGCCGAGCGCGAGCCGCAGCTGCTCCACGGCCCGCCGGATCAGCGTCGCCTGCTGGCGCGCCTCGGGGCGAATGCGGTCGATCTTGAAGAGCGAGAGGCTGTCGGCCGCCGAGTCGATCGCGTCCATCACGTCGTCGAGCGAGTCGGCGAGCGCATGGATGTCCTCGCGGTCGATCGGCGTCACGAAGGTGCGGTTCAGGCGCTCGACGATGCCGTGCGTGAGGTCGTCGCAGCGGTGCTCGATGGCCTGCACCTCGCCCGCGCGCTGGAGCGCCGGTGGATCGCTCGCGAGGATCGCCTCGAAGATCGCGGCGCCCTCCGCGATGGCGTCGGCCATCGCGCACAGGTCGGTGAAGAAGCGCTCCTCGCGCGGGATCAGGCGAAAGCGGGCCATCTGCCTTTCTCGCCGGGCTGCGCCCGGGCTCCCTCCGGTCCGGGAATCGGTCCGGGAGGCGGACGGGGGCGGACCATAGCGGCCGGGGCGCGCGGCGCGCCTCGACCCCCGCGCGGCTCGTCCCGGCGGGCGCCGGCGGACCTTCGAGGCGCCCGCGAGGCGGGGCGGTAAGGTGTGGCGTCCCCTCGGAAAGGAGGCGCCCTGCTGCGTTGCGTCGCTCTCGTGTTCCTCGCGCTGCTGGCCTGCCGTTCGACGTCCGAGCCGCCCGAGCCGGCGGGCGCCCCGATCCCGATGCTCGTCGAGGTCGGGCGCGAGGAGTTCGTGAAGCACTGCGCGGCGTGCCACGGCCTCGACGCGCGCGGCGGCGGGCCCGTGGCCGAGGCGCTCCGCACCCCGCCCGCCGACCTCACCCGCATCGCGGCGCGCCGCGGCGGCGCGTTCCCGGCCGGCGAGATCAGCGACTGGATCGACGGGCGGCTCGCAACGAGCGCACACGGCCCGCGCGAGATGCCGGTCTGGGGCGCGCGCTTCGCGGAGGGCCTGCCGCCCGAGCCGCTCGCCCAGGACCTCGTGCGCGGCCGCATCGTGACGCTCGTCGAGTACCTGCGCAGCATCCAGGTGGAGTAGGCCATCCCGCCGCGGGCCGGCGCCGCCCGCGGCCCGAGCCGGCACGCGCGGCATGGTACCGTGCGGGCCATGCAGCGAACGCCGCTCGCGCGCAGGCTCGGCGTCGAGCTCCCCATCTTCTCGGCACCGATGGGCGGCGGAACCGCGGGACCGGAGCTCACCGCCGCGGTCTCGAACGCGGGCGGCTGCGGGCTGCTCGGTCTCGGCGGCGTTCCCGCCGCCGCCGTTCCCGGGCTGATCGCCGCGACGCGCGCCGCGACGAAGCGGCCCTTCGGCGCGGGCCTCTTGCTGCCGCTGCTCGATCCCGCGGCGCTGGGCGCGTGCCTCGACGCGGGGCTCGCCTGCCTCGTGCTGTTCTGGGGCGACGTCGCGCCCTTCGTCGCGCGCGCGCACGAGCGCGGCACGCGCGTGATCGCGCAGGTGGGCTCGGCCGCCGAGGCCGCGGCGGCGGCGCGCGCCGGCACCGACGCGGTGATCGCGCAGGGCGTCGAAGCGGGCGGCCACGTGCGCGGCACGACGTCGCTGTCGGCGCTCCTGCCCGCCGTCGTCCGAGCGGTGCGGCCGCTGCCGGTGCTCGCCGCCGGCGGCATCGCCACGGGCGCCGGTGTCGCGGCCGCGCTCGCCGCCGGCGCGCAGGGCGTCGTGCTCGGCACGCGCTTCCTCGCGAGCCCGGAGGCCGCGGCGAGCGACGAGTACAAGCGGCGCATCGTGGCGGCGAGGTCGGAGGACACCGTCTACACCACGCTCTTCGACATCGGCTGGCCGGACGCGCCGCATCGCGTGATCCGGAACCGCGCCGTCGCCGAGTGGGAGGCCGCGGGCTCGCCCGCGCCCGGCGCGCGGCCGGCGGAGGGCACCACGATCGGCAAGATCCGGCTCGGCCCCGCGCTCGAGGAGGTGCCGCGCTACTCGCTCGTCTCGCCGCTCGCGAGCTTCGAGGGCGATCACGACCTCGCGGCGCTCTACGCCGGTGAGTCGTGCGGGCTCGTCGACGAGCTGAGGCCGGCCGCCCGGATCGTGCGCGAGCTCGTCCGCGAGGCGGACCGCGCGCTTGCGAGACTCGCGCCGCGCGAGGCGAAGCGCGCGCGGCCGCGGCCGCAGCGCCGGCCGCGTCGCCGTGCGAAATAGCCTCACGCGCCGCGGCTTCCTCGCGCGCACGCGCGACCTCGCGCTGCTCGCCGCCTTCCCGGAGGCCGCGCTCGCCAAGCACGTCCACGCGGTCGCCGCCGCGCCCGGAGCCGCGGGCGTGTTCCTCAGCGCACCGCGCATGCGAGCGCTCGACGCGCTCTGCGCGCACCTCGTCCCGGGCCCGCCCGAGGACCCCGACCCCGGCGCGCGCGAGGCGGGCGCGGCCGCGTACATCGACCTCCTGCTCGGCGCCTTCACGCGGCCGGTGCCGCCGATCTTCGCGGGCGGCCCCTTCAGCCACCGCGAGGGCGGCGGGCCGAACCACTTCGCGGAGTTCCTGCGCCTCGACGCGCTCGAGGAGCGCGTCTGGCGCACGCGCATCGAGGGCAGCCAGGGGCGTCCCGAGCGCGAGTGGAACGGGCCCGTCGTGGGCTGGCAGGCGCGCTACGTCGAGGGGCTCGACGCGCTCGACGCGAGCGCGCGGCGCTGGTTCCGCCGCCCCTTCGCGGAGCTCGCGCGCTGGCAGCGCGAGGCCGTGCTCGCGTGGCTGCCCGGCGTGCCGCGCGAGTTCGTGGAGCTCGCCTTCGGCCACACGCTCGAGGGCACATACGGCGCACCCGAGTACGGCGGCAACCGCGCGCGCGCGAGCTGGCGCTGGACACGCTGGCCGGGCGACCACCAGCCGCACGCCTACACGCGCGAGCAGATCGCGGAGCCGGATCCCGAGTGAGCCGCCGCCACGCCGTCGTGATCGGCTCGGGAGCGGGCGGCTCGGTGGCGGCGTGGGTGCTCGCGCGCGCGGGCTTCGAGGTCACGATCCTCGAGAAGGGGAAGAACTACTTCCGCGGGCTCGAGGATCCGGCGGGCCTGGGCCTGCCCCTCTTCGGCGGCGACGAGATCCGGCGCCGCCGCGGCTTCCCGGGCCTGGACGCGTTCGCCGAGCCGCGCACGCGCCGCTCGCAGCGCGAGGCCGAGGCGGGCGCGGCGCGCTCGTTCACCGGCGACGTGAACCAGCTTCCCGGCACCGTGGGCGGCGGCACCACGCACTGGGACGGCAAGGTGCCGCGCTTCTTCAAGATGGACTTCGCGATGCGCTCGCGCTTCGGGCCGGTCGAGGGCGCCGACGTCGCGGACTGGCCCTTCTCGTACGAGGCGCTCGCTCCCTACTACGACGCGGTCGAGGAGATCCTCGGCGTGGCGGGCGACCTCGCGGCGACGCCCGGGTTCGTGCTCGAGGAGTCGCCGCGCGGGCCGTACCCGATGCCGCCCGGCCCGCCCATGTACGCCGCGCTCACCTTCCAGAAGGCCGCGGCGCAGCTCGGCTACCGCGTGCACGCGTTCCCCGAGGCGATCAACTCGGTGCCCTTCGACGGGCGGCCGGCCTGCCACAACTGCGGCTACTGCGCCGGCTACGGCTGCCCGGTGAACGCGCGGGGCGGCGCCGCGGTCTCCTTCCTGCGCCGCGCGCTCCTCGCGGGCGCCAGGCTCGCGACGCGCGCGATGGTGACGAAGATCGCGACCGGCGCGAACGGGCGCGCGACGCACGTCGAGCTGCTCGCGACGAGCGGGCTGCGCCGCGAGCGCGTCGAGGCGGACGTGGTGGTCCTCGCGGCCTCGGCCGTCGAGAGCGCACGGCTCGCGCTGCTCTCGGACTCGGCCGCGCACCCGCACGGGCTCGGCAACCGGAGCGGCCGCGTGGGTCGGACGCTCTGCTTCCACGCGTCGACCTTCGCGAGCGCGGTGATGCCCGGACGCATGCACCCGCACCGCGGGCGGAGCGCCTCGCACGTGATGATGGAGCCGTGCCTGCCGGTCACCGATTCGCGCCTCGCGCGCTTCGCGGGGCTGCCCTACCTCCGCGGCGGCGTCGTCGAGATCGGCGGCTCGCCGCAGCTCATCGACGAGGCGCTCGCCTACGACCAGGTGCCCTTCCTGCGGCGCGCCCGCCACAAGGACTGGATGCGCGGCTCCTCGCTCCGCGACCGCCTGATCGGCTGTCAGATGCTCGCCGAGGACCTCCCGCAGCTCGCGAACCGCGTCGACCTCGATCCCGAGGTACGCGACGTCTACGGGCTCCCGGCCGCGCGCGTCACCTACAGCCCACACCGCCACGAGCTGTTCGCCTCGCTCCACTGGGCCCGGCGGCTGCGCGCGATCTGCCGCGCGACCGGTGCCGAGCGCGCGCTCGTCTACCCGGCCGCGCTCGGCCTCGCGAGCGACCCGACCGCGAACAACACCCGCCACGTCTCCGGCACGCTGCGCATGGGCGACGATCCCGCCGCTTCGGTGTGCGACGGCTTCGGCCGCATGCACGACGCCGAAAACGTCGTCGTGTGCGACGGCTCGCTCTTCCCGACCTCGGGCGCGATGAACCCGACCCTCACGATCATGGCGCTGGCTCTCCGCAACGCGACCGCGCTCGCGCACGGCGAGGACGCCGCGCGGCGGGGGCCTCAGCCCACCTCGTCACTGCCCTCGTAGTGGCACGGCGCGAAGAGCGCAGTCTGGAGATAGCGCTCGCCGAAGTCCGGAATGACGGTGACGACGAGCTTGCCCGCGTTCCGCGGCTCCTTCGCATAGGCGAGCGCGGCGAGCACGTTCGCGCCCGCCGAGATGCCGCACAGGATCCCCTCGTCGCGGGCGAGGCGCCGCGACATCGCCATGGCGTCTTCGTCTCCGACCGTGATCACGTCGTCCACGAGCGCGCGATCGAGCACCTCCGGTACGAAGCCCGCGCCGATGCCTTGAATGCGCGTCGGCCCGGGCGAGCCGCCCGAGAGCACCGGGCTCGCGGCCGGCTCGACGGCGATCGCCTCGAAGCCGGGCTTCCGCGCCTTCACGAACTGCGCGACGCCCGTGAGCGTGCCGCCCGTGCCGACGCCGGCCACGAACGCGTCGACGCGCCCGTCCGTGTCCTCCCAGATCTCCGGCCCCGTGGTGCGCCGGTGCACCGCGGGGTTCGCGGGGTTCCGGAACTGCTGCGGGACGAACGCGTCCGGCAGCCCGGCCGCGATCTCGTTCGCGCGCTCCACGGCCCCGCGCATGCCCTGCGCGGCAGGCGTCAGCACGAGCTTTGCGCCGAAGGCGCGCAGCACCACGCGCCGCTCGGGGCTGAACTGCTCCGGCATCACCAGGACGCAGGCGTAGCCCTTCACCGCCGCCACGAAGGCGAGCGCGATGCCGGTGTTGCCGCTGGTCGGCTCGACGAGGACGGTCCGGCCGGGCACGGCGAGGCCGTCTCGCTCGGCGGCCTCGAGCATGGCGAGCCCGATGCGGTCCTTCACGCTGTTCGCGGGGTTCCGGCTCTCGAGCTTCGCCACGATCTCGGCCCCGAGCCCCTCCGTCACCCGGTTGAGCCGCACGAGGGGCGTGCGCCCGACCAGCTCCGTCACGTCCCGTGCGATCTTCATGCCAGGATCCTCCCGGCGCGGCACCCTACGCGCCCGGCGGCGGCGGATCCTTACCGCCGGCTGATTTCTCCGTGAGCAAAGGCCTTAGAATCGGGCGCCGATGCGCTTCCGCTTCGCCGACTGCGTGCTCGACGCCGCGCGCTTCGAGCTGACCCGGGCCGGCCGTCCGGTCGCGGTGCAGCCGAAGGTGCTCGCGCTGCTGCTCTTCCTGCTGCGGAACCACGAGCGCGCGGTCACGAAGAGCGAGCTGCTGGACGCCGTCTGGCCGGACACCGCGACCGGCGAGAGCTCGCTCACGCGCGCGGTGAGCCTGGCGCGCATGGCCGTGGGCGAGCGCGAGAAGGACGCGCGCGTGATCCGCACCGTCCGCGGCCACGGCTACCGGATCGGCGTGCCCGTTTCGATCGAGACGCCCGGGACGGCGGCGGCAGCGCGGCCGGACGCCGGCATCGTCGGCAGGGAGCGCGAGCTCGCGAGCTGTGAGTCCGCGCTCGAGCAGGCGCTCGCGGGCCGCGCGCAGCTGCTTCTCCTCGCGGGCGAGCCCGGCATCGGCAAGACGCGGCTCGCGGAGGAGCTCGCCGGGCGCGCGCGCGAGCGCGGCGCGCTGGCCCTCTGGGGCCGCTGCCAAGACGGCGAGGACGGCCGCGCCTACTGGCCGTGGGAGCAGGTGCTGCGCGCGGGGCTCGCGGCGTGGGAAGGCGAGGCCGGCGAAGGCGCGCTCGGCGAAGGCGCCGCGGAGCTCGCCGAGCTCGTCCCCGAGCTGCGCGAGCGCCTGCCCGAGCTGCCGCCTCCCGCGCGCGACCCCGAGCGGGCGCGCGCACGGCTCTTCGACGCGGTGCGCACGCTCCTCGCGCAGCGCGCGGCCGCGGTGCCGCTCGTGATCGTGCTCGACGACCTCCACTGCGCCGACGGCCCCTCGCTGCGGCTGCTGCGCTTCCTCGCGGCGCAGCTGCGCGAGGCCCGCGTGCTGCTCGTGGCCGCGCATCGCGACGTCGCGCCCGCGGGCCGCCATCCGCTCGCGAACGCGCTCGGTGAGCTCTCGCGCCTGCCTCCGCCCGAGCGGAAGCTCCGCCTGCGCGGCCTCGACCGCGCGTGCGTCGAGCGGCTGATCGCGGGCCGTCTCGGCGCGGAACCCGCTCCCCGGCTGGTGGCCCTCTGTCACGCACGGAGC
>Ga0075326_1000279_pt1 | contig 10896 bp, 11 predicted proteins | sample MayberrySE_Catta_3_FD_120052 | JGI IMG/M metagenome (GOLD analysis project Ga0075326, IMG submission 120052) | Natural and restored wetland microbial communities from the San Francisco Bay, California, USA, that impact long-term carbon... | ecosystem: Environmental > Terrestrial > Soil >...
CAGGACGTGACGCCCGTCGTGCCGGCGCTCGCGGTCCAGTCCGAGTACGGCTTCACGGTCCAGCCGTACTGGAACAACCACGGCTCCTCGATCACGCCCCAGCCCGCACCTCCCACGCAGGCGCCTGACCCGCGCCGGGAGCAGAAGACCGGCTTCGACGCCTGGCGCGCGGCCGGCGTGGACACGATGCTCGTCGTGCCCCGCGCCTCCACGCACCTCGAGTACACGGACATCCCGTACGTGCTGCCTGCGAGCCGCTACGGCCAGGCGCTCACGAGCGTCTATACGCAGGCGTGGCTCGACCGCTATCTGAAGCACCGCGGCGTCGCGCCGCTGCTCGCAACCTCGTTCCGGTACGGCGAGCCGGTCGCGATCGGCACGTGGGAGGACGTCGCGCTCGAGCGGTCGAAGCTGCTCAGCTTCTACCACTGCTCCGGCTGGTCGCTCCGCGAGGGCAAGCGCAAGCTGGTGAACGCCGATCCGGGCGGCGTCGGCGGCTGCTGACCACCTGCCCGGTGGTATGACTAGCGGGTGGCCGGCATCGTTGCGCAACAGCAGGTCTGCCCGCGGTGCGAGTCCCCCGACCAGCGCTTCGGCCGCCGCTGCCCGCGCTGCGGGCGGCGCTGGTGGGGCGGTGGCCTGCTGCGCCTCCTGTTCGGCGCCGGCCCGCCCATGAAGCACTAGAGGCCTGATGTGGGTCCGCCGCATGCACGGATGACGCGCGGCTACCGTCGCTGAATCGCGCCCGTCGGGACTCGCCCATGCCCACCGGCATGGGCTTCGCCCGCCGGGCACGCCCAGCTTGGTCCCGCGCGCCCCCGCGCGCACGCCTAACCCACATCAGCCCTCTAGGCGCTTGCAGGCGGTTTGCCCCCGGTCCGCGGGGGTAGCCAACTCCTGAGAGTTCGGCTTTCGAAAAGGAGGGTCCATGCCACCCCGCGGAGTGAAGAAGGGCACGAAGCGCGCCCGCCAGTACGAGCACATCAAGGACAGCGCCGAGGACCGCGGCGCCTCCACGGATCGCGCCGAGGAGATCGCGGCCCGCACCGTGAACAAGGAGCGCGCCCGCTCCGGCGAGTCGCGCACGCGATCCCGCACCTCGACCCGCGACATGTCCTCGAGCCGCCGCGGCGGACGGCGGTCGGGCACGAACCGGCCCAAGGGGCGCACGCGTGACCAGCTCTACAGCGAGGCCCGCAAGCTGGGCGTCAGCGGGCGCTCGAAGATGAACAAGGCCCAGCTGCAGCGCGCCGTCGACCGCAAGAAGAGCTGACGAGTGGCCCGCGCGATCTGGAGCGGCGCGATCAGCTTCGGGCTGGTCAACGTGCCGGTCAAGGTCTACAGCGCCGTTTCGCGCAAGACGGTGCGGTTCCACCAGCTCCACGACAAGGACGGCGTCCCGATCCGGCAGAAGCGGGTGTGCCCGGCCGACGACGAGGAGGTCCCCTACGAGCACGTCGTGAAGGGCTTCGAGATCGCGAAGGACCAGTACGTGGTGATCGCGCCCGAGGAGCTCGAAGCGCTCGACCCGAAGAAGACGCGCTCGATCGACATCCAGGAGTTCGTGCGGCTGGAGGAGATCGACCCGATCTACTACGACAGCACCTACTACCTGGCCCCGGCGGGCGGCGCGGAGAAGGCGTACGGCCTCCTGCTGAAGGCAATGTCGGAGGCCGGCAAGGTCGCGATCGGGCGGGTCGTCCTGCGCACCAAGGAGTACCTCGCCGCGATCCGGCCGGCCGACGACGTCCTCGTGATGGTCACGATGCTGTTCGGCGACGAGGTGGTGGACCCCGATCGCCTGGACGAGTTGCCCGCGCGCGACGGCAAGGCCGGCAAGCGGGAGGTCGAGATGGCGCAGCGGCTGATCGAGTCGCTGTCCGTGGAGTTCGACCCCGGTCGCCACCACGACGAATATCGCGAGCGCGTGCTGGACCTGGTCGAGCGCAAGGCGGCCGGGGAGGAGATCTCCGTCGCTCCGGCCGAGCGCGAGGAGGGCCCGACGCCGGATCTGATGGCGGCGCTCGAGGCGAGCCTGGCGGAGGCGTCCGGCAAAGCCACCTCGAACGGACGGGGCCGCAAGCGGAAGGCGGCGCCGGCCAAGAAGTCGGCGTCGAAGAACTCGGCCAAGAAGACGTCGCAGGGCTCCCGGAAGAAGCGGGCGAAAGCGAAGGCTTGAGGACCATCTACAGGGCGCTCCTGGTGTGCTCCGACGAGGGCTGCGGCGCGGAGTACGAGGTGTACGGCACACGGTGCGAGATCGAGGCCCTGTGCTGCGATTGCGGCCTCGGGCTCGAGGCTCTCGGCTGGCCGGAAGAGGCCTATGAAGCGGACGACGGTCCGGTTAGACTCCTTCTCCTCCCACTTGGCTCCTCCCCAGAGTAAGTGGGTGTTCCTCCCAAGGCTGGGAGGCTGCGAATCCCTCAGCGCCGCTCTGTTTTCAGGGCGGCGCTGCGGTTGGCGCTCACCGGATGGCCGCAATCAGGGCTCAAGCGCACAGGGGCGCCGGTCGAACTAGATAGGAACATGGTCTCCGAGCAGGACACCGCGGTCCTGAAGGGCTTCTACGAGGCGCTGAACGACGGCGACGTGGACAGCGCCCTCGCGCTGTGCGCACGGGACGTCGAGGTCTACATGCCGCCGGACGTGGTCTCGGCGGTCGCTCCGCGCGGACACCGTGACGTGGGCGAGTACCTGCGGGGCTGGTTCGACTCGTGGCACGTGTACCGCCCCGAGCCCGAGGACTTCGTCGCCGCGGGCGACCAGGTCGTGGCGCTCGTCAACCTGCGTGCCCGGGGCAAGGGCAGCCGCTTCGAGATCGAAGAGCAGGTCGCCGACGTGTTCCAGGTCGGCGGCGGCAAGATCTCCAAGCTTCGCCTCTACGTCCAGCGCGACACCGCGCTGGAGCAGACCCGCACCGCCTGAGGTCGCCTCCCGCGCGCGGGGCGCCGGGTTAGGATGCCCGCGTCGGCGCAAGGAGCGCCGGCAGAGAGGAGGTCCGGAGTGAGCTTTGCGGTCGATCCCGCCCTGGTGATCGCGCGCCAGGTGGGGAACGCGCTCGAGGACGAGGCGGCCCAGCCACTGGCGGAGCTGCAGCGCAACGCGCCGCCGGGGTGCGACTACTTCTCGGAGCTCGAGGCCAGCATCAGCGAGTGGAGCTTCGGCTACGGGGTCGCCTGGGCGTTGGCGCGGATGCGCGACCCGCTGCTCGGGTCCGCCCAGACCGGCCGGATCGCCGATCAGGCGGTGCGCGACGCGTGGCGCGGGTTCAGCGGCCAGGTGTGGACGGCGCTGCTGGCCGAGGACCGGGAGAAGAGGGGCCCGGTGGATGGAGACGAGACGGCGGCGGCCGAGGTCCCCGCCCAGCCGGCCGAGGTGCCCCCCGTATCGGCCGAGGATTCCCAATATGGCGACTTCCTGGGCAAGGTCGCGCGCGCCCGGCCGCGCCGCCCACCGCCACGAGAGGCGTAGCCGCGATGTCCGTCGCCCGCGGCCAGGCGCAGATCGAGGCTCCCGTGGAGGCGGTCTGGGAGCTGGTCGGCGACCCCAACCGCTACCCCGAGTGGTGGCCCCGGATCATCGAGTCGAAATGCGAGGGCATCGAGGAGGGCTGCTCCTACAAGCAGGTATCCAAGGGGCCCGTCGGCATCGAAAGGGAGACCATCGCGATCGACCGGCTCGAAGACTGCCGCGAGATCAGGATCCGGTGCCTCGACACCGGCACATACATGTGCTGGCAGCTCGTGGAGGCCCGCGGCGGGACCTTCGTCGACGTCGAGTTCGGGATGGAGCCTGCGCGGCTCCCGCACAAGGTGTTCGACGCGCTGGCCGGAAAGCGGTTCTACAGGAACTGGCTGGCGGAGTCGGTGGCCGCCCTGCAGCGGGCCGCCGGGGCCAAGAAAGATCGCCCAGAATGACACACATCCCGCAACCATTGGGTAGGCTGCGGGTTGCAACCGAGGGCGGCTGCGATTCGCATGCGCTGGTTCGCCCGGGGCCCCTGCGAAATCGAGGAGGAGGAGCATTTTGCGTAAGAAGCTAATCGCCGCGTTTGGCGTGGTCGCGGTCTTCGCGGCGCTGGCCACGGCAGCGTACGGGGCGGTTTCGATCGTCTTCAAGGCCGAGGCATCTCCGGCGAAGGCCGGCAAGTCGACCGGCCTGAAGGTCGACTTCACCGTTTCGGAGCCCGGCCAGCCACAGCCGCCGATCCTGAACCGCGTCGTCATCAAGCTGCAGAAGGGCGGGAAGTACAACTCGAGCAAGTTCCCGCGCTGCAAGCTGGCCTCGCTGCAGGCGAAGGGCCCGAAGGGCTGTTCGTCCAAGTCGAAGATCGGCAGCGGGACCGGCATCGGGCGCGCCCTGCCGGTCGTCGAGGACCCGGTGAACGGCAAGCTGACGCTGTTCAACGGCGCGAAGATCGGCGGCAAGGATGCGGTGCTCGTGTACGTGTTCCCGGACCTGGGGCCGACCTTCGTGGTGCCGTGCAAGATCACGAAGAAGGTCCAGGGGAACTTCGACTACACGCTGGACTGCTCGATCCCGCCGATCAAGACGCTGCCCAACGCGCCTGATGCGTCGGTCGTCGAGACCAAGACCAACACGCGCAAGAAGACGATCAAGAAGGGCAAGCGGAAGTACCCGCTGATCGTCGCGCCGAAGAAGTGCAGCGGCACCTGGAAGGCCGAGGCGCAGTTCTACTTCCAGACCGGCGAGACGGCCAAGACGCCGTACTCCGGCAAGTGCAAGAAGTAGCGACTCGATAGAGCCGCCCGCCAGGGCGATTCTGTAAGGGCCGGCCCGCATCGCGGGCCGGCCCTTCTTTCTTGGGTCACCGGCGGAGGGGCTATCGTGCTGGAAATGGCGCGAAAGCAGATCGAGATTCCCTCCAACCTGTCGGAGATCGTCGGCGGGACGCCGCTGGTCCGCCTCGCACGGCTGACCGAGGGCCTCGAGGCCGAGATCATCGCGAAGCTCGAGGCCTACAACCCGGCGGGCTCGGTGAAGGACAGGATCGGGGTGGCGATGATCGAGGCCGCCGAACGGGATGGCCTGATCGAGCCGGGCGTCACCACCGTCGTGGAGCCCACGTCGGGCAACACCGGGATCGCGCTCGCGTTCGTGTGCGCGGCACGGGGCTACGGCTGCGTGCTGACGATGCCCCAGGGCATGAGCCGCGAGCGCGAGGCGCTGCTGCGCCTGTACGGGGCGGAGGCGGTCATCACGGAGTCGATGGGCGGCATGCACGAAGCCGTCGACGAGGCGATGCGGATCGCCAGGGAGACGCCTGACTCGTTCGTCCCCCAGCAGTTCGAGAACCCGGCCAACCCCGAGATGCACCGGCGCACCACCGCGGAGGAGATCTGGTCCGCGCTCGACGGCCGGGTGGACGTGTTCGTGGCGGCGGTCGGCACCGGCGGGACGATCACGGGCGTGGGGGAGATCCTGAAGGAGCGCAACCCCGACGTGCTGGTGGTGGCCGTCGAGCCCGCCGCCTCCCCGGTGCTGTCCGGAGGGCGGCCCGGTCCCCACCGGATCCAGGGCATCGGGGCTGGGTTCGTGCCTCCGATCCTGAACCGCGATGTGATCGACGAGGTCGTGACCGTGACCGACGACGACGCCATCGACACGGCACGCGCGCTGGCCGCGCGGGAGGGCGTGTCGGCCGGCATCTCCGCCGGCGCGGCCGTCTGGGCGGCCCTGCAGGTCGCGGCGCGGGAGGAGTCGAGCGGCAGGCGGATCGTGACCGTCATCCCCGACGCCGGTGAGCGGTACATCTCGACGCCGTTCTTCGCGCCGTAGGGGCCATTCTTCGCTGTGCTGGATTTCGGTCACAGCAGGACCAAAATCCAGCATGGTCGCGGCCTCCGGTGTCCGGAGGACCGTGGCGTACCCTTACCTCGATGGGCGCTGAGCTGTCAGACCAGGAGCGAGAGCGCTATGCCGAGCAGATCGAGCGCATCGGGCTGGATGCCCAGCTCCGGCTGAAGAGCGCCCGCGCGATCGTGATCGGCGCGCGGGCGGCCGGGTCCGCCGCCGCGGCCCACCTCGCCTCCAGCGGTGTCGGGTACGTGGGCGTCGTGGACGGGGGCCAGGCGAGCCTCGGCGACCTGCCCGGCCAGGCCGTCCTGTACACGCCCGACGTGGGTGCGAATCGCGCCGAGGCGGTCGCCGCGAAGCTCGGCGTGCTGAACACCTCCGTCCACGCCGAGAGCTACCCGGTCGACGTCGACGAGGCGAACGCCCCCGCGATCGTGATGGGGCACGACGTGGCGGTCGACTGCGGGAGCAAGTCCCCGCTCGAGGAGGCCTGCCGGGCCGCCGGCGTGGCGCTCGTGCCGGCCGCGGGCCCGCGCGCCGCCGACGGGCTGCGGGCCGCCGAGGAGGCGCTCGCCGTGCTCACCTCGCGCACGCGCGAGGGAGCATCGGCATGAGAGGGCTCTCGACGCTCGCCCGCGTCGCGCGAGAGCTGCGCGAGGACGTCTCGGCCGCGCGCGACCGCGACCCGGCCGCCCGCGCCGCCGGCACCGCGGAGATCCTCCTCACGTACCCGGGCGTGCACGCGATCCTCGCGCACCGCATCTCGCACGCCCTGCACGAAGTCGGCATGCCGATCGCTCCCCGGCTGCTCTCGAACGCGAGCCGCATCGTGACGGGCATCGAGATCCACCCGGCGGCCCACATCGGCCGGGACTTCTTCGTCGACCACGGGTCCGGGGTGGTGGTGGGCGAGACGGCCGAGATCGGGGACCGGGTGACGCTCTTCCAGGGCGTGACCCTCGGAGGGACCGGATTCGCGACCGGCAAGCGGCATCCCACCGTGGAGGACAACGTCACGATCGGCTCGGGCGCGAAGCTGCTCGGCCCGATCACCGTCGGGCACGGCGCCAAGATCGGCGCGAACTCGGTCGTCATCCACGACGTGCCGCCCAACACGACGGTGGTCGGCAACCCCGGCCACCCGGTGCGCATCGAGGGCCGCCGCCCCGAGGGTCCCGACACGGACTGGCTGCACCTGCCGGACCCGGTGGCGGACGCCCTGCGCGGCCTGGCGGACCGCATCGGCGAGCTCGAGCGCCAGGTGGCGGACCTGACCGGGACCGAGCGCAAGGAGCCGGCGCAGGTGCGGCCGCTGCGCTCGCGGGGCCAGAACCCCGCCAGCGGCTAAAAATGGAGGCGGCGCAGCGCGAGACGTCGCGCGCGGACCAGCTCCTCGAGGGGCTGAACCCGCCCCAGCGCGAGGCGGTCACCCATGGCCGGGGCCCGCTGCTCGTCCTCGCTGGCGCCGGATCAGGGAAGACTCGCGTGCTCACCCATCGGATCGCGCACCTGGTCGCCACCGGCGCCGCGAAGCCGTCCGAGGTCCTGGCGATCACGTTCACGAACAAGGCCGCGCAGGAGATGCGCGACCGCGTCGAGTCGCTGGTGGGCCGGATGGTGCGTGTGATGTGGGTGATGACGTTCCACTCCGCGTGCGCGCGCATCCTGCGGGCGGAGGCAGAGCGCCTCGGCTACACGAAGCGCTTCTCGATCTACGACGAGGCCGATTCGGTGCGGCTCGTGCGGCGCTGCCTGGAGGAGTTGTCGATCGACCCCAAGCGGTTCGCGCCGCGCGCGATCAAGTCGCAGATCTCGCGCGCGAAGAACCAGCTCGAGGACGCGAGTGCCTACCGTGAGCGGGTGAGCTCGTTCTTCGAGCAGACGGCGGCCGACGTCTACGACCTCTACGAGAAGCGCATCCACGAGATGAACGCGGTCGACTTCGACGACCTGCTGTTTCGCACCGTCAACCTGATGGAGCTGTTCGAAGACGTCGCGGAGCGCTACCGCAAGACCTTCCGCTGGATCCTGGTGGACGAGTACCAGGACACGAACCATGCCCAGTACCGCCTGCTGCAGCTGCTGGCCGGCGAGGAGCGAAACGTGTGCGTCGTCGGCGACGACGATCAGAGCGTGTACAGCTTCCGGGGCGCCGACATCAACAACATCCTCGACTTCGAACGCGACTTTCCCGGCGCGCACGTCGTGAAGCTCGAGCAGAACTACCGCTCGACGCAGACCATCCTCTCGGCCGCCAACGCGGTCGTCTCCCACAACGACGACCGCAAGCCGAAGGAGCTGTGGAGCGACTGCGGCACCGGCGACCCGGTCGTGGTCGCGGAGCTGGAGGACGAGCACGCCGAGGCGCGCTACGTCGCCGCCGAGATCGAGCGGCTCGCGGAGGAGGGCACGGCGCGCGGCGAGGTCGCCGTCTTCTACCGGACGAACGCGCAGAGCCGCGTGCTGGAGGACACGCTGGTGCGCGCGAACGTCGCCTACCAGGTGATCGGCGGCACGAAGTTCTACGAGCGCGCCGAGATCAAGGACGCGCTCGCGTACCTGATGCTGCTCACGAACCCGGCCGACTCGGTGTCGTTCGCGCGGGTCGTGAACAGCCCGAAGCGGGGCATCGGCCAGACCACCGTGAGCCGCGTGCTGGCCCACGCGAACACGATGGGAGAACCCGTGATGGAGATCGCGGCCGTCCCGGAGCTGGTCCCCGGGCTCGGGCCGGCGGCGGTGAAGGCACTCGACCGCTTCGCTTCGATCGTGGAGCGCCTGCGCGAGCTCACCGAGCACTCGTCGGTCGGCGACCTGCTCGAGAGCCTGCTGGAGGAGACGGGCTACATCGAGGCGCTCGAGGCGGAGCGGACGATCGAGGCCCAGGGCCGGGTGGAGAACCTCCAGGAGCTGGTGGGCGTCGCACGCGAGTTCGACGCGAGCTGGGACGGCGAGCACGGCCTTGCCGGGCTGGCCGAGTTCCTCCAGCAGCTCTCGCTCTACTCGGAGCAGGACGCGCTGCGCGACGCAGAGAGCACCGTGACGTTGATGACCTTGCACAATGCGAAGGGCCTCGAGTACCCGGTGGTGTTCATGATCGGGTGCGAGGAGGGGGTGTTCCCGCACTCGCGGTCGATCGACGAGGGCAACCTCGAGGAGGAGCGCCGGCTCTGCTACGTCGGCATCACGCGCGCCGAGCGCCACCTCTACCTCACCTACGCGCGCACCCGCTCCCTGTTCGGGAGCCGCTCCTACAACATGCCGTCCCGCTTCCTGGACGAGCTGCCGGCGGAGCTGACGGCCGGCGACGGGGCCGGGCCGGCCGACTCGTGGGAGACCGCCGGCCCGGCCGCGCCGCAGGAGGCGCCGCCCACCTTCCACGTCGGCGACGACGTCTTGCACGCCACCTTCGGCGAGGGGGTCGTGATCGGCACCAGCCGCGGCGGCATCGTCGTCGTGCGGTTCGCCGCGGACGGCTCCGAGCGCCAGCTGATGGCCGACTACGCGCCGCTGCGGCGGCGCTGAGGAGAGACGCGGTGGCGACGATCATCGACGGAAAGGCGGTCGCGGCCCGGATCCGGGCGGAGGTCGCGCGCGAGGTGGCCCGGTTCACCGCCGAGCGGGGCGCGCCGCCGGGGCTCGCCACCGTGCTCGTCGGGGACGACCCCGCCTCGCGGATCTACGTCGGCGGCAAGCACCGCGCGTGCGAGGAGGTCGGCATGGCCTCGGTCGGCCGCGAACTGCCCGCCGACGTGAGCGAGGCCGAGCTGCTGGGCATGATCGACGAGCTGAACGGCGACCAGCGGGTGAACGGCATCATCGTCCAGCTGCCGCTGCCCGCGCATCTCGACGGAGCGCGCGCCACCTCGGCGGTCGACCCGGCGAAGGACGTGGACGGCCTGACACCGACGAACGCCGGGCTGCTCGTGCAAGGGCGTGACGGTCTCGTATCCGCCACCCCCTTGGGAGTGATGGAGCTGCTGCGCACCTACGAGGTGCCGCTCGAGGGCGCCCACGCGGTCGTGGTGGGCCGCAGCGACCTGGTCGGCAAGCCCGTCTCGTCTCTCCTGCTGGCGCAGAACGCGACCGTGACCGTCTGTCATTCGCGCACCCGGGACCTGGCCGCGGTCTGCCGCTCGGCCGACGTGCTCGTGGCGGCGGTCGGCCGTCCCCGCCTCGTGACCGGCGACATGGTGCGCGAGGGCGCGACCGTGATCGACGTGGGCATGAACCGCACCGAGGACGGCCTCGTCGGCGACGTCGACTTCGAGGCCGCCGCAAGGCACGCCCGCGCCATCACCCCGGTGCCCGGTGGAGTCGGGCCCATGACGATCGCGATGCTGCTTCGCAACACGCTGAAGGCCGCAGCCACCCCCGTCGAACACACGTCCGCAGGCGCCCGCGGCGTGCAGTCCGGCTGATATACGACCATTCGGGCTGTGCCCCAAGGCCGTGCCCCAAACAGGAGGCTGACATGGAACTGAGCAAGTTGCGTCGGGGAGAGCTGATCGCCGCGATCGGCGGGATCGTGCTGCTGATCACGCTCTTCTTCCTCGACTGGTATGCAGTCGACGTGAACATCAGCACGCCGTTCGGGGACATCGGCGGCGGCGCTGAGTTCGGGGCCTGGGACGGCCAGGGCTTCACCGGGACGATTGCCAACCTCGTGATCCTCGCGGCGGCGATCGCGGCCGTGGGCCTCGCGGTCATCACGGCGACCTCGCGCACCGTGGCGCTGCCGGTGGCGGCCAGCGCGCTGACAGCGGGCCTCGGCATCGGCGCGGTCGTGATGGTCGTGCTGCGGATGCTGTTCCAGCCGGGCGAGAACGAGTTCATCGAGCTGCGCTTCGGCATCTGGCTGGCGCTGATCTCCGCCGCCGTGATCGCCTACGGCGGGTGGCAGGCAATGAGGGAAGAGGGAACGAGCTTCGAGGACGCGCGCGACCAGCTGCGCACCCGGGCGGAGGCCGGCGACGGCGGTCCTGCGGCCGGCGGTCCCGCGGCGACGGAGGGGACTGCGCCACCCCCCGCGCCCAGCGCGACGGCGCCTGCGGAAGGCGGGCCCGGCGGACCACCGGA
>Ga0075326_1000280_pt1 | contig 10895 bp, 16 predicted proteins | sample MayberrySE_Catta_3_FD_120052 | JGI IMG/M metagenome (GOLD analysis project Ga0075326, IMG submission 120052) | Natural and restored wetland microbial communities from the San Francisco Bay, California, USA, that impact long-term carbon... | ecosystem: Environmental > Terrestrial > Soil >...
CGATCGGGCCCGTGATTGGCGGGATGGGCGCGGGGTTCGATGGCGGAATTGGCAGTCCTCCGCCGCCGCCGCCGGACCCGCTCCCGCCGATCGTCCACCAATACGGGTTGTTCGGGTCGACGCCGACATCGTAGATCACGACGCCGCCACCGATGCCGATCGTTCGCGCGTCTCCGTCTACGCCAATTAGTTCGGCCATAATGTTACCGTCTCCTTAGACAGCACGGGCGGCAGCACCGACGACGTCGCCGGCCGCCGTTGGGCTCTGGCGCAGTCTCTTGCACCATCGCCGTCGTGAATGGCACCGGCCCGGCGCCACCAGAAAACAGATTGATCAAGGCTTCAATCCCGATCACGCCGTCAGACGGCACAGGCGACACGTTAACGAGATCGTTCCACACCCGCTGGGCGCCGGTCACACCGGGAATCGTGAGCGTCCCTGGCGCGTTGTTTACGCGATCGGTAAAGCTCCACGAGTCGGCCGCGCCGATACCGCCGCCACGCAAGGCCAGCCACCAATCGCGTAACCCAAACCCGGAGATCGCGACGGCTTGCACCGCGTCATTTTCCGGGCCTTGCCAGAGCGAATAGCCGGCCGTGCGGTTGGCAGCATAGAGCCGCGTCCCTGGCCCGGAAAACGGCACACCGTAGCCGGCTGGGAAAATCGATCGATTGTCCCCAAACAGACTATCGATCGCGGTTGTATACGTGCCCCAGCCCAGGCCGCCCGTGCCGCTGTCTTCTCGGACATGCACGAGATCGCCCGGCGCAAGTGTCAATCCGACCGCCGATCGGAAGGCAGTCACGAACGCCGGCAGAGGCCCGACCGGCCCGATCGTGACGCGAGTATCCGGCGTGCCTGCTGTGCCATCTTGATCGATGCCAATGTAGAGCGGCGGTTTCGCCACGTTCCACACATAGGTAAACGTGCCCGATCCGAACGCTAGTGGCGTCGAATAGCTGCACCCGATTTCTTGCACCGTGCATGGCATGGGCACCACGTCGCGCGAGTTCGGATCGATCACACCGTAGATACCAGAGAACGGCAAGAAATAGCGCGATCCGTTTTGGAGTTCAATCCGCGTTGCCGCGTAGTGACTCCGCACCGCTGACGCCGTGACGATTTCTGCTGTGACTTGGAAATAGGGGGTTGCGACGGGCGCCCCGATTTGCGTGTATTGACACGATTCCAGGTCATTGATCGCGAAATCGACGGCCCCTGTCCAGTCGAGCGTGTTTGCGCCATCGGCCATTGTGAGGACAAGCACGTCGCCCTGATTGCGCCGCAAACTGAAGACGTGCGCCGCGCCAAGTCCTGGCGCGTTCGGTGTTCTCAATCGTATATTGCGATACCCGACTGGCGATCGATGGAGCAGTAGGCTCTCTTCCTCAAACGACAACGGATGAGACAGGAACAACGGAAAATCGACCCATATCCCACTCACCAGAGCGCCGAGCGTGTGACCGACAAGGGCTTGCCGCACGGTCTAACACCGATCGCGTTCGGTGCGAATGAGCGCACGGAAGACACCCGCCGAGCCCGCGCCCGGTCCTGGCGCCGCCGTGCCTGGCGCGCAGTTGACGATCGCGCGCAGAAAATACCGCTGCGGGATGTCGAGCTTGTATCCACTCGTGAGGATGTAGGACAGCGCGAACCCGCCGGTTCCGATCGGCACGGTATCGACGCAGATTGACAGCGGGAATGGCCGCGCGACTTGCGACCAGCCGGCCACCGCTTCCGCGAGCGTTTCTGTTGGCGTGGCTTCGGGACACAGGAACAGCCCCGAGATCGGCACTTGTCCATCGGTCGGATCGGGCCGTTGCGTCACCAAGTGCGCCACTAGCACGAGCTCCTCGATGATGTGGTGCGCATCGGCCACGGGCGGCAGCACGAGATCAATAATCAGCGGCTCGTCACCCGTCGTTGCGCCGGCCATCGCGCGATAGGTGACGCCCGCCGAACGCGCGCGATCAAGCTCTACCATGACGAGCTCACACCGACCGGCGCGGTCTGCTGTGCATAATTCCCGACATTGAACCCGATCGGGCCCGTGGGCTCCGGCGGACAGCCCCAGCACATCGGCGCCGTCGTGCCGTTGGGTAGGCCCGTAAACCCGGATGTGCCGACGCCAAAGGCCACGCCCACCGGGCCCACGCCGCCGGAGAATTGGAAGCCGGCCCGCCGGAACAGGAACCAGAACAACAGGAGCAGCGCCAAGATCCAGAGCGTCCGTTCGTCGTCACGCGTTACTGCCATCAGAACCCCCTACGCGCCAGCCTACGCGCGTTGTCGGCCATCCGGTGAGCCAGTAGCCGATCGCCATGCCGATCGCCACGCCGAGCGCCAGTCGGGCCGTCACGTCCCCGGCTCCGTCACCGGCCGAAACGAATAGATCATGATCAGCCAGAACAACAGGCCGACCAGGGCACCGAAGATCAGCACCTCCGCGCCCTTCATGCCCAGTTCCCCTCGATCACGACGGCCGGCCGTGGCGCCAGCGTATACGTCTCACCACGGTCGAGCGTCACATCATCGATCGTGTCACCCGAGATCGGATCGGACACGTCGAAGCGCATCGGATCCTTGGCCGTGAGCGGCACCGGCTCCGCGATCGCCGTGGGCAGACAGACGAATCGACCGCCGGCCGAGGCTGCGTAGATTCGACAGAGCCCGTCCCGTTTCTGAATCACGACGACCGGATCGGACACCCACGGCCAACCCGGCCAATGGGTATTATGCTTCGTCCAATTCGGCAAATCGGCCGGCAGCCGATCGCGCAGTTGCCGCAAGCCGGCCAGCGTCGTCTCCAGATGTGCGACTTCCCAAAAATTCGCACTGCGTCCGCGCGCCAGATCGGCCGCGCCGCCGAATCGAATCCCCGGGCCCGCGTGCAGCGTGTAGGCTGCGCCGCCGGCTAGCCACGTCGTGGCTGCGTGCATCGCGAGCCGCGCCGGATCATCGTCACTCGCTACCGACGATTCTGGCCCGATCGGTTCGTTGTTGAGCCACACGCGCGGCACGTCCGCCAAAAATTGCACTTCCCAGGGCTGGCGCGGCGGACGCCAGTATCCACACGTCCCGCTCACCGATCGATCAAGATGCATGACGAGCAAATCAGCCGCCGATCCGCTGTTCCACCGCGCCGCTTCCGCGTCACCCGGCGCCGCACCGAGCGCCACGAGTTGCGGCGTTTCTTCCCTGAGCACGCGCGCAAGCTCACGGAGCTCCGTGATCATGCTGTCCGAATCCCAGCCGGTCCCAGCGGGTTCGTTCGCGACTTCAAACACGAACACCGCGCCGTCACGGCCGGCCGTCATGGCGATCAAGCGATCGATCACTTGGCGTCGATGACTCGCTTCCGGCACCATGTCGAGATTCCCGAACGCGGTCCACTGCACCCGAGGCCCGAAGCTGGCCGCCCAATCGGTGACTTCGCCATACGGTGTATCTGGCCGAACCGTTCGATCCTCCCAGCTCTGCCCAGGTCCGACGCACCCGAGCGCGCGCACATACTGCACGCCGCGATCGGCCAGCCATCGCAGATTCTCCTCACCCCTGGCGCGATCGTGCAGATAGGCCCAGGCCAACGGAAAGAACGTTGCGCCAATCCAGAGCGCCGGCTGCCCGACACCGATCGCCTGTCCGTGCGCTTCGATGACATCGGCCCGCGTCCAGTCGCCGCCGCCGCCGGCCGGCGGGAGTTCGCCCCCTTCGCCCTCGCCCGGTTCGCCCGGATCGGGTTCGCCCGGCTCGATGCCGCCCGCGCCGCCCGGCGCCGTTGGCGTGCCGTCGCACGAGGCCGGCACGATCCGAAACTGTTCGTCGTCCGTCGTCACCGACCGCGCCGCCGCCGAGAGCCGCTCGTTGTCGCGCCGACTCCAGAGCAGGCCCGACGCCGCCGATCGGAGCGCGACGTATCCACCGCCGACAAGTTCCGGCGCGAATGACGTGGCATCCTCGATCCGATCGCCCGTCGCAAACAGATCATTCCCCGCGCCGACTTGCAGATACTTTCCATTCCAGGCGAGCAGCGAGACAGTCCCGTTGGCGTTGTTGATCCACCGGAACCGCTCCCATAGTCCGACGTTCGCCCGGTCTACGATCATCGGAAAGCCGGGCCAGTTCTCGGCCACCACATAAAGATCGTTGGTTTTGACTTGGAAGGCCACGCAAGGCGCCGCCGTCGCGGGAGAAGCTCCCTCTGACGACGACGCCGGATCAGGGTGGCTGAAGACCTTGAACGATGACGCCGGATTGATGCCGGCCGCCGTCGCTTCCAGTCCGCCGTCACCAACCTGCTGCCAGAATTGCCCCTTGGCCGCTTCGATCGCGATTCGGCCGTCACTCAGCACATGGATCCGAAAGAGCGCGGTTGAGACGATCGCCGCCGCCGAGGCTTGCAGGCCGCGCCCGCCGCCGAGCTCCGCGTCAACATACCGCCCGCTCACCGTGCGAAAGGCAAACACGATGCCCCCTTGCGGGACCGGCTGCAACCGCTCCCAGGCGCCCGCCTCCGCACGATTGGCCGCCAGATACCCCTCGCCGGCCCGCTCCGCCACCACGAACCGCCCATCGGCCGCCTGAAGCGCGATCGCCGCCGGCAGGGACACAGAGCCATCGGCGCCCGTCACCGGCCCCGTAGGCGTTCCTGCGCCGCCCGCGCCCCCTCCTGGCGCTTGACGCCGACTCAGCCAGAGGCCGAGCGCCGCGAGCCCCGCGATCAATAGGATCGGGTCCATTACGTGAGCACCTCCCGGAGCCGTGTGGAGCTCGTCACCGGCAAGCCGGCGCGTTGCAGATAGGTGACGACGTTGGCCGCCCATGCCGATCGTTCCGTCGCGGTCCAGCGTTCGGCCATCTGTGCGATCGTCATGTCGAGGACATAGAACGACGATCGGCCCTCGATGATGATCTTGAGTTGCCGATAGAGCGCGAGCCAGCCATCCGTTGGCGTGGGAAACGTCGAGATCGCGCCGCCATCGGCCGGCAGTTTGAGATCGCCGGGATTGTTGCGGATCGTTGGAATCGCGCCCGGCACGCCGTAACCTTCCGCGAACGCGATCGCGCGCGCAAAGAGTCGGACGCCCTGGCTGTCGGACCAGACGACGGCCGCGCCGACAACCGCGAGCAGGATCACGAGCACGATCGTTTGTTCGCGTGTCATGTGAGACTTAACCGTAATCCGCCGCTTTGCACCGAGACGACGATTACCCACACCGCGAGCACAAGCAGAATCACGAGCACCCACGGCAGCGAGTTCGCGATCATTGTGAGCGTGGCGCCGAGCGAACCCAGGAACGACGCATCCGGATCGGCTGGCACCGTCTCATCGGTTGGCACGCCGCCAACGCGCGCCACGCCAATCTCGGCCGGATAGTAACCCGTGGCCACACGCAGCGCGCCGGCCAGCATGTCTTTAGCTGCGTCGGTTGTGGCTTGCCCCGTCGTGAGCGCGACGATCCACGTCCCGGTATACCCGTTCGTCAGGATGCCGCCGGGACTCCAATCGTAGCGGAGATCACACGAGCGAATCGCGAGCGGCACCGACGCGAGCCGCACATAGTCCGCCACACGCGCGCAAATCGAGGACACCGCGAGCAAGTAATCCTCGCCGGCCGCCACAATCACGAGCTCCGTCCCTGGCTGGACGAGCACCGACATTGGCGCCCTACTTCCGCGCGATGTAGATCACCGCGATCCCGAGCACGACGATCGCGATGATGAGCCCCGGGGACAGCGCGGCCGAGATGCCCGAGCCCCCGACCGTCACCGATCCGCTGGATGTCGTCTGCGGTTGCGTGACCTCGCGCCACCAGAGCAAGGCGATCGCGTTGATCGCCGCGAGATCATCCAGCCACGTTGATCCGCTGCTGCCATTCATGAGATACCTCTTGGCACGACGGGCGCGCGGAGCTCGTCGCCCCGCGCGCCGTGTGCGTCGGATCGATGGCTACCGCGTCCCCATCCAGGCCGGATCGTCTCGATCGGCCCAGATCTGTTCTTGCACGACGTTGATCTGGTTCGTGGCGCCGGCCGTCACGACGTTGGTCACGAGCTCAAACTGCGCACCCGGCGCGACCACCTCCGGCAGATCTCCGCGATAGGCAGAGCGTGGTGTCTGCGAATCCGCGAACAGGAACGGCAGGTATCCCTGCGGCAGAATCGTATTGTTCTGCTTGTTGACGTGTTCGCGCGCCGCCAGATTGAATTGATTGTTTCGGATCGGCCGGTTGTCGATCATCACCTGCGTCGAATCGAGAATCAGATTCGACAGCGCGGCATAGACGTTGACGCCCGCCGACGTGCCCGCGAGCACCGTGCCCGACTTGACCAGCACGTTGGTGGTTTTCTGCTTCTGAAGCACGCCCAGCCGGACGTTGTTCCCGAGCGCCGTGACGCCTTGCGTGATGCTCTGTTCGTTGCGCACCACGCACGCCGTGCGGAAGCCGCTCCGCTCCGCGCCGAGGATGAGATACGACGTGAAGATCCGCGCCTGTGGCGTCCCCGCTGCCGATCCGAACGCGGTGAAAACGGTTGTCGTGGCCGCGTTCGGCGTGCCGAAGCTCGTGCGATCGCCATAGTCCAGTTGGATCTGGAGCGTGTCGTTCCAATCGCGCGGCTGATAGCATAACGGAACGATGTTACCGGCCCGCTGCCCAACCGTGACGACGGGCCACGTTGGCACGACATACCAGAGATCCACGTCGTAACTGCCTTGCGCGCCGAAATTGGCGACGGTCTGCGCATACGGATCACCCGGATCGGGCTGGCGAACACCGTTGATCACGACCGACGAACCGACAAGCCCGAACAGACGCATCCAGGCGTTGATCGTCGCGCCGGTCATGTCGATCGGCGTGAGCGCCGCGCCCTTGAATGTGCCCGTCACCCGGAGCCGTTGCAGGAACGTGGCCGGCGCCTCTGCGGCCACCGCGTCGTAGTCAGCCACGCCGATCACGACGCGGAATCGGACGTTGATCGCGATCGATTCCAGTGGCCGGTTGAGCGAGAGTGTCTTGGGGATCACGCTCTGTGCAGGCGCCGCCGCCGTGAATGGATCGGTAAAGAAGAGCTCCGGCCCCTGATTGCGGCCGAGATACGCAAACGCCGAGCGCGCCACGAACGGCCGCGCCGTGCCATTGGCCATGATGATCACCTGTCCCGTTCCGAAGTGTGGCCCTACCGACCGGGCCACGCGGTCCCGAGCTCGTGTCTGAGCTCCCTTAGCTGCCCGTTGTCGTCACCGGCCACACCGTCCGCAGCATGTAACGGTTGACCATGCCGCCGACGATGACGATCGCCGCGATCCAGAGTCCCTTTTGCAGTCCCTTCATGCGCCGTCCCTCCGTCAAGCTCGAATCCTTGGCCGCGCCCGCGTTCGATTAGAACGCGTGCAGATACCGCTCGTTCACCGCGAAGGCGAGCGCCACGATCAAGATCGCGATGATTGCCTCTGTGAGATCCATTGTCTGTCCCTCTGCCCTTCCGCCTCAGTCAAAGATCGGGATACGAGCGCGCCCCGTCTCGCGCGCCGAGGCCGCGCGCAATTCCCGGAGATCGTTGGTGGCCGTCTGGAGCTCCGCCGCGAGCCGCGCGTTGTCCGCCTTCAGATCCTCGATTGTCTGCTCGTCTTTCAGCACGCGCCGCGCCCGATCGCCCATGCGCATTACTTCGCCGGCTGGCGTCAGCCGACACTCGCAGAACTCGCAGACGATCGTCCGCGTGGCTGGCGCGGCCGGCGCGGGCGCGGGCGGATCAACGGGCGGATCGTTCGGTGGCAGGATTTCAACCATGTTGTGGATCTCCCGACTTGACCCAAGCCTCTAGGGTTTCAAGCAAACGCAGCGCGGCATCACGGACATCGGTCGGGACGTTCGGCCGATCGAGCCCGCCCATCATCGCGCGCAGTTGCGGCAGGAAGGCTGCAATTTGATTCGCCGTCATGCGTCCGCCTCATCGTCGAGCAGCGTCCGATCACGGTCGCCGGCCGGCAGCGTAAGCGCGCCGCGCCCGACGCGCGACAAGTCCACCAGGGGCACGAACCAGACCGCCGGATCACGATAGACAATCATCTTGGCGTGTGCGTCGTCCCACCGAACAAACTGGCGCGGCTCCAAAGCTCGCACGCACGCCACGACGCGATCGCCGCACTTGTCCTCGACATGCTGCAAATCGTGGCGTTGCGTCATGCGGAACAGGCACCAATCATCAGCCATCGCGCGGACGGTTGTCGGGAGATCTTGCGGTCGGTGCGCCGTGAGAATCACGAGCAGGCGATCGCGCGGGCTGCACCGAATGATCCAATCCCAGGCCCGAAGATCGAGCAAGGCCGCCTCATCGAGCACGACCGCCAACCGATCGGCCGGCTGTGACTGCTGGCACCATTCGCGCACGACGCGCGCGAGCGCATCGGACGTGCCCGCGAGATCGTCTTGCGGCTGCACGACGATCAAGGCTTCGGGCGGATCGTCATAGAGTCGCGCGAGCAGTTCGGGACTATCGACAGGGAGATCGGTAATTGGATCGTCAGTCGGCACGAGCGAGCGCGCATCGAGCACGATCGTTTGGCCGTGCCGTTGCGCCATGTAGAGCGCGAGCGTCGTTTTCCCGAGTTCGCGACGGCCGAGCACGAGCGCGATCATGATTCGACCGTGGCCGCTGCTGGCGTCGGTTCGTCGGCCGCCGGTTCGGCGCGCTCACGGATCGGGACGACGGTCGGCCGCGTCTGCGTCGCCGCCGCATCCGTCACGGCCTGCACCTTCGTCATGGTAATCGACGCGAGCGTGACGACAAGCGCGAGCTCGTCCCCATACTTGCCCATGAGCGCGCCGCCGTATTTATCGATCATCCGTTCCACGAGTGGCGCCGTGGCGCGCTGTTCCGCGTCCGTCCAGGCACCGACCGTGCGCACGATCGAGAGTGGCGCGCCGGACATCCGGGCCACGAGAATCAGATCCAAATCCGCCAGCACTTTGACAATGTCTGGCGTGAGGAGTGGCGCGACGGACGGCCCAGCCGGCGCCGCCGACGTGAGCCCGAGTTCGCGCTGCGTATCCGGATCGGCCAAAGCCTTCGCGATCGCGTCCCGCGTATCGGCCCGCATCCGATCCACGGCTAACCGGCCATCTGGCGTGACGAGCACCGCAATCCGTCGCACGGCCTGGCCGGCCGCCGGAGCCGTCACGGGAGACACATCGGCGGCCCCTGGCTGACTTCCCGACAACCTTGGGGACTCATCGATCGGCGCTTTTCGCGCGCGGCGGGACGGGGTTCCGGCGGCCATGCTCCGCCGAGTCTCGCGCCGGCCGGCATCGAGATCAAGCAAAATCCTTCGGGAAACCTTCCGATCGCGAAAGGCTCCCCGGTTCGGTTGACACGAATCGAGCCCCGATCTACACTTCCCGAACCGGGAAGCCTTTCACACGCAAGGCTCCCCGCGTAATTTTCACTAGGGATGGTTCCGAGATGAAGGCTTCCCGACCCATGATCGGCATCGCGCGCCTCTCGCGAATCCTGCGGACGATCGCCGTGAGTGGCGCGATCGATTCACGATCGCGCCTCTCCGCGATCCTCATCGCGCCATCCGACGCCGGGAAATCCGAACTCCTGCTCTCGCATCTTCCGCCCGGCGCCCGTGTGCTCGATGATTTCACGACCGCCGGCCTGCTCAACCTCTTGGACAAAGAGCGGCCGGACTGGATCGTCGTGCCCGACCTCAACGCCGTGATCTCGCACAAGCCGGCCGTTGCCAATCTCACCATGGCGAACCTGCTCTCACTCTTAGGTGAAGGCACGAGCGAGATCCTGAGCCCGGACGGCAGCAAGATCAAAGTATCCGACGATCCGATCCGGATCGGTCTGCTGACTGGCGTCACGCCCGATATGTTCTTCTCGCGTCGCGGACGCTGGCGCGCCACGGGATTTCTGCGCCGGCTCGTGCCGATTTATTACACCTACGGCCGCGAAACCCAAACCGAAATTCAAACCGCCATCGTCAACGGTCACGACACGTCAGCCTATACGCGGAATTCCGTCACGGTGCGATCCTCGATCCTCTCCGTCAAGCTCCCGCTGGCCATCGCGCGCCCGGTGCGTGACTTGGCCGAGGACGCGATTAGGTACCAGTTGAAATGGGCGGCCCGCGCCGTCACGGCCACCGACGACGGCCCGCGCCGAGAAACGCGCGCATTTGAACTCCCGTTCACCCTGCACAAGCTCTATCGGCGGTATGTCCGCGCGCACGCCGCGCTGCACGGCCGGCGCCGCGTCACACATGCGGATCTCGCCGGCCTGACCGACTTCCACCGCTTCGTCCGTTACGACGAACCGGAGATCCTTTAATGCCCCGCGCCCATCTCCAGCGCACGCTCACGAGCGCCAAGCTCGATTGCGTCTTCTGCGGGAAGCGTGTCGGCGTCGATTTCAATTCCCTGGCTTACCATGTTCGGCACGTCTGCCCGCGCGCGCCGAGTGGCATCATTGAACAGCGGGACCAGGAGACACGACCCATGGCAAAGAAACGCACGACACCGGAACCAGACGAGCCCCGCACCGGTTGGGCTTCCCCCACGGACGTAGACGACACCGGATCATGGTCCGGTGAGCGTGTGCAATTCCTGAAGGCATCGGACATCGGCAAGGCCGGCGCCCGTGCCACGCTCACGATCCTGGCCAAACCCGAGGCCCGGATCGTCGCATCGAAGTTTGGCGAACAGATCATCCTGCCCGTTAAACTCGGCCCCAAACGCTACGATTGGGGATTCGGCATGAACAGCGGCAATCACAAGCGCCTCCACGCCCGCTTCAAAGGCAAGGCGCCCGCCGGCAAGGTCCGCGTTGAAGTCATGGCCGGCGCCAGCGGGAATCTGTTCGTCGCCGTCAGCGACTAGCCCCG
>Ga0075326_1000281_pt1 | contig 10891 bp, 12 predicted proteins | sample MayberrySE_Catta_3_FD_120052 | JGI IMG/M metagenome (GOLD analysis project Ga0075326, IMG submission 120052) | Natural and restored wetland microbial communities from the San Francisco Bay, California, USA, that impact long-term carbon... | ecosystem: Environmental > Terrestrial > Soil >...
ACGCTGCGCGAGCGGGCGCTCGCGCTGGTGGAGCGGCGCGCACGGCTCTTCGAGCGCATCGGCCCCTACAAGCGCTCGGCGAACCTCGCCCGCTGGCGCTCCGACTTCCTCCGCACGCAGCACGCCGCGCTCGTCCGCGAGCTTCGCGCGGACCTGCTGCGCGCGCTGCCCGAGCTCGCGGACGCCCCCGCCCCTCTCGTCGACGCGCTCGACGTCGTCAGCTGCTTCGAGAGCTGGGACCGCCTGCGCACGGACCAGCGCCTTTCGCGCGAGCGCGCGCAGGCCGTGCTCGGGCACGCCGTGCTCGCCCTGCTCGAGGGGCTCGCTCCAGGGAGGTCTCGCGGATGAAGGACGCACCCCTCGCGATCGTCGGAGCCCCCGGCTCCCCCTACAGCCGGAAGCTCCGCGCCGTGCTGCGCTACCGCCGGATCCCGCACGTGTGGGTGCAGCGCGGCGCGCGCGAGGCGCGCGCGCTGCCGCGCCCGCGCGTGGAGCTGCTGCCGCAGCTCGTGTTCCCCGGCACGAACGAGGCGCTCACCGACTCGTCGCCGCTGATCCGCCGCCTCGAGGCGCTCCACCCGGAGCGCTCGGTGATCCCGGACGACCCCGCCCTCGCCTGCCTCGACGCGCTCCTCGAGGACTACGCGGACGAGTGGCTCACCAAGGCCATGTTCCACTACCGCTGGGCGTTCGAGCCGGACGTGGCGCAGGCGGCCGCGATCCTGCCGCGCTGGTTCCGCATCGACCAGCCGGAGGCCGAGGCGGTGGCCGCGGGGCGCCAGTTCGCGGAGCGCCAGATCGGCCGGCTCGGCGTGGTCGGCTCGAACGCGGCCACCGCGGCGACCATCGAGGCGAGCTACGAGCGCCTGCTCGCGCTCCTCGACGCGCGCCTTCGCGAGGCGCCCTTCGTATTCGGCGCGCGCCCCGCCGCGGCGGACTTCGCGCTCTACGGCCAGCTGACCCAGCTCGCGGGCTTCGACCCGACACCGCGGCGTGTCGCGCTCGAGCGCGCGCCACGCGTGGTGGCGTGGATCGACGGGGTGGAGGACCTCTCGGGGGCCGAGCCGGGCGACGCGGACTGGATCTCGCGCGACGCGCTGCCCGCGTCGCTGCGCGCGCTCTTCGTGGAGATCGGCCGGGTCTACGTGCCCTTCCTCCTCGCGAACGCGGACGCGCTCGCACGCGGCGCCGAGCGGGTCGAGGGCACGATCGACGGCCGGCCGTGGGTGCAGAAGCCCTTCCCGTACCAGGGCAAGTGCCTGGCCTGGCTCCGCGAGTCGCACGCGTCGCTCGCCGCGAGAGACCGCGCTGCGGTGGACGCGTTCCTCGCCGGCACGGGCTGCGAGGCGCTGTTCTAGACCAGCCCCTCGTACGAGCCCGCCACCAGGTCCTCGTCGCGGATCGCGAGCGCCTCGCGCAGGAAGGCGACCTTGCGCGCCTGCTCGGCCTCGCCGGCGGCGTCGCCGTCCCAGACGGCCTCGAGCTCGACGAAGTCGCCGAGGCCGTCCACGCGGTCGAGGTGGATGCGCACGTTCTCGTGGAGCGCGAGCTCGCGCGTCTTCCGCACCACGCGGTGCACGCCGAGCAGCGCGGCGAGGATCTCCTTCGTGCGCGCCGGCTCGGGCACGGGGATCACGACATAGTCGGAGCGGCGCGCCGCGGCCGCGTCGGCTCGCAGATACGGGACCAGCTGCCCGCCCGAGCGGCTCGACTCGCGGAGCTTGAGCCGGCCCGCGGCGGTCCGGAAGTACGTGTCCACCTGCTCGTCGACGCCGAGCCACGCGGTCGCGACCGCCTTCACGCGCTCGCGCAGGGCGGCGAGATCGTGGCAGCGCGCCTTCAGCTCCAGGTTCGTGGCCACGGCAGGGGCATACCACGTTTCGCGAAGGAAGGGGTGAAGGCGGTACCTTTGGCGCCGTGGCGCGGCCGGTGCCCGGCCCGGCGCACGCGAAGGCGAGCGGCCCGGCGTTTCGAGCCCGGCGTGCGAAAGGAGGCCGATGCGACTCGCCGAATTCGAACGTATGCCTTCGGTGGGCGTGGCCATGACGCCGTTCCCGCACGCGGTCGGCCCGGACGCCTCCGTGCTCGAGGTCGAGGAGCTGATGGAGGTGCACCGGATCCGCCACATCCCGGTGCAGGAGGACGGGCGGGTGCTCGGCATCGTCTCGGAGCGCGACCTCCACCACCTCGTCCACGCGGCGCTCCCGAAGGCCGACAAGAGCCGGCTGCGCGTGCGCCACCTGCTGCTGCCGGACCCGTACGCGGTCGAGATGTCGGCGCCCCTCGACGAGGTGGTGGCCGAGATGGCGGCGCGCCACATCGGCTCGGCGATCGTGCTCCGTCACGGGCGCCTTGCGGGCGTGTTCTCCGCGGTGGACGCCTGCCGCCTGCTCGCCGAGTTCCTGCGCGACCGCTTCCGGCCGGGCGAGCCGGAAGGCGCCGCATGAGCGGCCGCGTCAGATCTTCTCCAGCAGCCCGGCGAGCGAGGCGAGCTCGAGGTCGCCCGCGGTGCCGAGGCCGGCGAAGCGCGCGCCGGCCGCGCGGGCCGCCTCGCGATCGTGACGCGAGTCGCCCACCACGAGCGTGCGCGCGGGCGCCACGCCGAGGCGCTCGCACGCGAGCCACACCATGTCGGGGGCCGGCTTCGCCTTCTCGACCTCGTCGCCGCCGACCACGACGTCGGGCGAGGCCTGCGCGCGGCGCACGAGCCGCGACGCGAGCGCCCGCGGCGTGTTCGTGATGACCGCGCTGCCGAGCGAGCGGGCGCGCAGCGCCTCGAACACCTCGGGCACGCCGGGCGCCACCTCGAGCGCCTCCACGTGGTGGAGGAAGTGGTCGTGGTAGTAGCGCTCGATCTCGGCGAGCGTGTGGCGCGGAAAGAAGCGCTCGCGATCGAGCCGGCTGCCCTGCCCCCAGCACTCCCGGAACAGCCCGGGCGAGATGCTCGGATAGCCGAGCTCCGCGGCCGCCGCGTTCAGCAGCTGGAACCACACGCGGTAGCTGTCGATCAGCACCCCGTCGAGGTCGAAGAGCACGGCCTCGAGCCCGCTCGGCGCAGCATCCGGCACGCGCCAACCCTACCATCCGCCGCGCCGGAGGGACCATGGACGCGCCGAGCGGTCGCAGCGACGTGCTGCCGATCCGAATGAAGCTGATCTACGCGCTCGGCGACCACACCGTGAACCTCGCGCTCTCTTCGCTGCTCTTCCTGTACCCGTTCTTCCTGACCGACGTGATCGGCCTCCGCGCCGGCCTCGCGGGCCTCGTGCCGCTCGTCGGGCGCGCGGTCGACGCGTTCAGCGATCCGCTGATGGGCCGCCTCTCCGACGCGACGAGGCTCCGGGCGGGGCGGCGGCGCCCCTACTTCCTGATCGGCATGCTTCCCTTCGGCGTGCTCTACGCCGCGCTCTGGGCCGACCGCTCCGGCGCGGGCGAGGCCGCGCAGTTCGCCTACTACGCGGGCGTCTACGCGGTGTTCGTGGTGGCCATGACGGTGCTCTCGGTGCCCTACCTCGCGCTCATCCCGGAGCTGGCGCCGAGCTACCAGGAGCGCACCTCCGTGAACGTGTTCCGGGCGGCGGGCGCGATCTGCGGCACGCTGGTCGCCGCCACGGCGATGCGGCCGCTCGTCGAGCTCTTCGGAGGCGGGCCCCGCGGCTGGGCCAGCGTCGGGCTCGCGGCGGGCCTCTACCTGGTGCTGCCCTGGCCCTTCCTCTTCCGCAGCACGTTCGAGCGAGGCGGCTATTCGCGTCCGAGCCAGCAGCCCTTCTTCGCGAGCCTGCTCGCGCTCGCGCGGCACCCGGCCTACCGGAGCCTCACGGGCCTCTTCCTGCTCGGCCGCATCGCCATCGACCTCGCCTCCACCATGTTCCTCTACTACTTCACCTACTGGCTGGCCCGGCCCGAGGACTTCGGACCGACGCTCGGCCTCTTCCTGCTCTCCGTGGTGGCCGCGTTGCCACTCTGGCTCCGCATCTCGCGGCACGTGGACAAGCGGACCATCTTCCTGCTGGGCGCCGCCTCCTGGGTCGGCTCGCAGAGCTTCCTGCTGGCCGCAACGCCGGAGTGGCCGCGACTCTGGATCTTCGTCGGGGCGGCGATCGGCGGGGTGGGCTACGCGGCCGCCGACATGATCCCGTGGTCGATGCTCGGCGAGGTGGTGGACGAGGACGAATTCACCACCGGCGAGCGGCGCGAGGGGCTCTACTTCGGCCTCTTCACCTTCCTGCGCAAGCTGGGCGGGGCCTCGGCCGTGGCGATCGGGCTCGGCGTGCTCGACCTCTCGGGCTTCGTCGCGAACCAGCCGCAGAGCGAGACCACGCTCACCACGATCCGCGCGCTCACGGCGGTCGTGCCCGCCGTCTTCGTCGTGCTCGGCGCCTGGGTCGCGCGCGGCTATCCGCTGACGCGCGCCCGCCACGCCGAGATCCTCGCGGCCCTCGCGGTGCGCCGCGCGGCGGGAGCGCGCGGGTGAGCGCCTTCGACGACGACGCCGACGTCGTCCCCGACGGCGGGCGCGTGCGGCTGCTCCGCCACCGGCGCGGCTGGTCGCGCCGCGAGCTCTGCGAGGCGGTCGCGCGCGCGAGCGAGCGCGCCACGGGGCTCCGCGACACGGTCTCGCTGAACCTCCTCTCCGGCATCGAGGAGAACGACGAGCCCGTGCCCTTCGCGACGCTGCGCCTGATCGCCGCGGGCCTCGACTGCGAGCCCGTCGAGCTGGCGCGCGCAGCGGAGCCGGATTAGCGCGAGCGCCGGCCGAGCGCCGTGCTCGAGCGCGTCTTGGGGTCGCCGCAGATCACGATGCGCCCGCCGTAGCGCTCGACCTGCGCGCGCTCGGGGACGCTTTCGGGGCTGCGGTCGGTGCCCTTGATCTGCACCTCGGGGCGGAGCGCCTCGACCAGCGGGCCCGCGGTGAGCTCGTCGAAGCTCGTGACGAAGTCGACGCCCGCGAGCGCGGCCACCACCTCCATGCGCTCGGCGAGCGGCACGAAGGGCCGGCCCTCCCCCTTGAGCGCGCGCGCGCTCGCGTCGGAGTTCAGCGCCACGACGAGCAGATCGGCGTGCGTGCGCGCCTCGGCGAGGAGCCGCACGTGCCCGACGTGGAGCACGTCGAAGCAGCCGTTCGCGAGCGCGACGCTCTGGCCCTTCGCGCGCGCGGCCTCGAGCCGCTTTGCGAGCTCGCGGTAGTCGGGGAGGATCTCCGCGCTCACGCGAGGAGCTCCGCGGCGGCGGCGACGACGCGCTCGGGCGAGAGCCGCGTCATGCAGCGGTGGTCGATCGGGCAGCGCTTCAGGTGGCACGGGCTGCACGGCACGTCCTCGCGGAGGACGCGCTGCCGCTCGAGCAGGTGCGCGGTGTGGCGCGGGTCGGTCGGCCCCATCACCACGACGGCCGGCACGCCGCAGGCGACCGCGATGTGCCGCGGCCCCGTGTCGTTGCCGAGCTGGAGCGCGGCGCCCGCGACCAGGGCAACCAGCTCGGCCAGCGAGGTCGGCGGATCGGCGAGGACGAGCGCGCGCTCGGACATCGCCTCCGCGATGCGCCGCGCGATCGCCTCCTCACCCGGGCCGGGCGCGAGGACGACGCGGAGGCCGTGCCGGCGCGCGATCGCGTCGGCGGCCGCGGCGAACGATTCGGGCGGCCAGAGCTTGCTCGCGCCGAAGGAGGCGCCGGGCGTCACCACGAGCCGGCGCGCGCCCGGCGCGAGGCCGGCCTCGGCGAGGCGCTTCTCGACGCGCTCGCGCGCGCCGGGATCGACGCCGAGCTCGAGCCCCGTGCCGGCGTCCGGGCAGCCGAGCGCCCGCGTGATCCGCAGGTACCGCTCGATCATCGAGATGGGGACGCGCCGGCCGTGCTCGCGCGGCGGCGGGAGCGCCGTGGTCAGCAGCGCGCGGCGGAGCGGCTCGCGCGCGTAGCCGGCGCGGACGGGGACCCGCGCGAGGAAGGGACCGAGCGCGGCGCGCGTCGAGTCGGGCAGCAGCACGGCCCAGTCGAAGCCGCGCCGCCGGAGCTCGCGGGCGCGCGCGAGCGGCGAGCGGCCGGCGTCCGGGAGGAAGACGTCGAGGCTCGGGAGCCCGCGCACGAGGCCCGCGAGGAAGGGCTTCCCCTCGAGCGTGAGCTCGGCGCGCGGGTGCGCGCGCCGCAGCGCGCGCAGCGCGGGCGTCGCCATCACCACGTCGCCGACCCAGCTCGGCGCGCGCACCAGGATCCGCGCCGGCGTGTCCACCGCTAGAGGAAGAAGTCGCCGCGCTCGTCGCTCGGCTCGAGGGGGACGTCGGCGCTCGGGTCGTGGATCCGCTTCTCGAGCCACCAGTTGACGCCGTTGTAGAGGCAGGTGACCTCGCGGCACTCGTGGCTCGCGTCGAAGCGCTCGAGGATCCCGCCGACGTCGCGCGCGGTGGCGTCGGCGGCGGCCGCCCCCGTGAACGCCGTGCGCTCGCCGATCTTCGCCTTCTCGACGCCGCGGTGCGCGGGGCAGTTGTAGAGCCCGGTCGGCGTCAGCACCTGGCGGAGCGCCTGCATGTGGCAGGTGCGCGGCTGGCGCGTGTAGTCCCGCCAGCTCCCCTCCTCGAGGACGCGCAGGTTGATGCTCTCGTAGACGGAGAAGCGCTCGTCGGCGAGCTCCTTCGCCGCGTCCACCTCGCGCCGGATCCGCGCCACGATCCCGGCGATGCCCTGCTGCGCCTTCGTCGGATCCATCACCTCGGCACCGTCGGCCTGGCGCTCGAGCACGGGCTTGAAGGCGATGTAGTCGAAGCCGGCGCGCTTGGCCCGCTCCGCGGCCAGCACGATCTCGTGGATGTTCTCGTGGAGCGCGTTCTCCTCCCGCGAGGAGCCCGTCCACGTGATGATGTACGAGAAGCCGCAGCGTACGGCGGGATTCGCCGCCTTGATCTTCGGGATCCACGCGCAGATCGCGTCGAGGTCGCACTTCGGATCCACCGGCTTGTGCATGGCGCGGAACAGCTCGTTGCTGCCCGAATCGAGCGAGAGGCGGATCCAGTCCTGCGTGGCGAGGTGCTCGGCCGCGGCGAGCAGCCGGTCGCCGCGGCTCCCGTTCGTGACGATCGCCGCCTGGAGGCGGAGCGCCTTCAGGTGCGCGACGAAGTCCGCGAAGCGCGGGTAGAGCGTGGGCTCGCCGCCTCCGATCAGGATCACCGAGCGCAGTCCGCGCTCCGCCATCACGGCGACCGCGTCCCGCAGCTCCTGCTCGCGGTGCTTGTGCGCGGTGTTCAGGATGTCCCAGTCGATGCAGTGCGTGCAGCGGTAGTTGCACGCCGTGGTGAGATCGAGATTGATCGAGATGGGCGCGAGCGCCGGCGGCGCCGGCTCCTGGCGCCCGGCGAGGCGCGCCTCCAGGACCGCCCGCCGCCAGGCGACGTAGCGCTCCACGTGCGCGAGCAGCGAAGGCTGCCGCAGCTTCGCCGTGAAGTCGTGGATGGCATGCATCACGCACCTCCCCCAGGCGGCAGAGCATCGAGAATCCCTTCGAGGAGCGCCATGCGCTCGCCGCTCTCCCCCGTGGGCGCCCGGGCGGGCTCGGCCACGAAGTCGGCGAGGAGGGCCCGCAGGGGATCGGGCACGGGAACCTCGCGCGCGCCGTCCGTGAAGAAGAGGGCATAGTCGGCGGGCCGGATGCGGCGCTCCGCCCGGCGTCCGTTCACCGCGAACGCGGCCTCGCGGGGCGGCCGCTCCTTCGTTTCGAGCGCGATCTCGACCGAGACCGGCGCCGCCGCCGCGCCGTGCCATTCGAAGGCGAGGCGCAACGAGCCCCGGGCGGGCGCCTCGAAGCGGATCGCCGCGATCCGGGCCGGGCCGGGGGCCAGCGCCTGGAGCAGGCTCAGCGGGTGCGGCAGCGAGTCGCCGAGCATCGCGCGCGGCTCGAACGACGCGGGCGAGAGCCGCATCGCGAAGGAGCGCACCGGCGCTGCGTCCGCCTCGGGGTGGAGCGCGCGGTACGCGGGCAGCGTGTACGGCCACTGACAGCACTCGCGGAGCCCGAGCCCGGCGGCGCGGAAGCCGCGCTCGAGAGCACTCGCGCGAGCCGCGAGCCCCGTGCCGCCCCAGAGCAGGGGCTTCTCGCACAGCACGTGGAGCCCGGCCTCGAGCGCCGCGTGCAGGTAGCGCTCGTGCGTCTCGGAGGGCGACAGGATGGCGAGCGCATCGAGCTTCTCGTCCGCCAGCATGCGACGCAGATCGGTGTAGCCGCGGGCGGAGAGCGCGCGCTCCGTCTCGGGGACGGACGCGGCGCGCGAGGCGAGGAAGCACGGCACGCGCGCACCGAGCTCGTCGAGGTGCCGCGCCACGAAGGGCCCGAGCCCCTGGCGCACGCGCCGCGCGCCGATCACGCCGACCCGGACTCGTCGACTCCGCTCGGCTGCGCCTCGCTGCGCGCGCCGCTCCGCGTCGCTTGCACTCACTCGCGGGCCGCGATGCCGAGCCGCCGGTAGCGCGCGCGGAGCGGCTCGGGGAGCTCGCTCGCGAAGCAGCCGAGCTGGGGGATGAAGCCCAGGTGGTCGCAGAGGCGGAAGAGCGCGAGCTCCGTCTTCATGTCGGGGATGTCGCCGCGCCGGCACGCCTCGAGCGCCGCCGCGAGCTCGAGGCGCACGAGGCGGCCCACCTCCTCCATCACGCTGCCGTCGCCCGAGGCGGCCCCGAGCGCGGAGGCGCGGACCGGCCCCGCGCAGTAGTAGACCTTCTCGTCGCTCGTGCCCGGGCTCGCGAAGGTCTCGCCGCCGATCACGCGGAACTCGTGCGGCGGCACCGCGCAGCCCGCCTCTTCGTGCGCCTCGAGCGCCGCGCGCTGCTGCATGCCGGCTTCGCCGGGGCCGTCGCCCGGCTCGACGAGCCCCGCGATCACCTCGGCGAGGGTGAGGTAGACGCGCCGGTCGGGGTGATGGAACTGCCGGAGCTTCCGGAGGTAGACGGGCGGGCGCACGCCCTCGCGGAGCAGCACGTGGACGCGGCCCTCGCCGTCCCGCTCCCAGAGCACCGCCACGACCGCGTCGCTCCCCGGCCGCGACACCACGTCGCAGGGATAGATCTCCGAGACGCCGTCCGCGTAGACGTTGCGGAGCCGGAGCCGCCGCAGCGTCAGGAAGCCGTCGTCGCAGCGGCTCTTCGCGGTGAGGTCCTCGACGATCTCGATGCCGCGCAGCTTCACGAGGTGAGCTGGCCCGCGCGGAGCGCCTCCGCGAGCTGGCGCGCGGCGCCCGCGTGGATGCCGAAGCCGAGGTGCGCGCCCGTGAACCAGGTCGTCGCCGGCTCCTCCCAGTGCCGGACCAGCGCCGCGACGTGCGAGGCCGGCACCAGCTGGTCGGCGTTGCCGGCGAACACGAAGCGGCGCTCTCTCGGCACGCGCGGCGCGAGCGCGAGCGGCGAGACGACGCGGAGCACGCGCTCCGCGCGCTCGCGGTGGAGGCCGAGGTACTCGTCGCGCTGGAGCAGGTGTGCCGGCCCGTGCGCCCAGATCAGGGCGGTGAGATCGGTGGCCGGGATCCCCGCGACGACGCAGGCGAGCTCGCCCTCGAGGCCGGCGAGGAGCGCCGCGTTGTAGCCGCCGAGCGAGAGCCCGTAGACGCCGATCCGCGTGCCGCCCTGCGCGCGGATCCAGCCGAGCCAGCGGCGGAGATCCCACATCGCCTGCGCCTCGGCGTGCACCATGTCGAGCACGTCGGCGCCGAAGAAGCCGTCGCCCGAGAGACGCCCGATCCGGCGCGGGCCGTGAAGGGGCAGGATCGGGAGGAGCACGTTCAGCCCGAGGCGCGCGCGGAGCCGCTCCGCGCGGAAAGCGGGCAGGTCCATCCAGGGCCGCCCCATGCGGTAGCCGTGGATGCAGATCAGCCAGGGCCGGCCCGGGTCCGCGTGGCGCAGCAGCCACGCGTGGGCGCTCCGCGTCGGCGCGTAGCCGAGCCAGCGCTCGCGGCCGGGCTCCTCCGGGTGCGGCGCGTAGCCGCTCTCGCAGGAGAGGTGCTCGAAGTCGACGCCGAGCGAGCGGCGCTTCACGCTCGCGACCGCGGCGAACGGGGTCGGCGTGGCGTGGAAGCTCTCGGGCTTCTCGAGCCAGCCGCGCGCCGTGAAGCGCTCCTCCGCCTCGACCAGCTCCGCCACGTGGCGCTCCGCCTCGCTGCGGCTCGAGTACGGCAGCGCGAGGTCGAAGAGCGCGAGCAGCGCGTCGTCGGCCGCCGTCTCGGCCGAGAGCCCGAGCGCGGGAGCCGCCTCGGGCACGCCCGGGACGGGCTCCGTCTCGCGGAGCGCGAGCGCGCCCGAGGCGGCGAGAGCCGCCGCCGAGAGCACGAGGAGGAGCAGCGCCGGAGCCAGGCCCACGGCGAGGCCGGCCGGCAGCGCGAGGAGCACGCCGAGCAGCGCGCCGAGCGCGCCATAGCGGCGCGCGCGCACGTCGTCCCAGAGCAGGAGCACGCCGACGCCGCTCGCGAGCTGGAGCGCCCCGGGCAGCGCGGCGACCAGGAAGGCGAGCGCGCCGGACGCGCCCGCGACCGCGAGCCAGACGAGGCCGGACACGACCAGCGCCCAGGCCTCGGGCGGACGGCGCTGCGGATCGTCCATGGCGAATCCTCCCCCCAGGCGAGCGGCGCGAAGGGTACCCTCCGCGTCCCGCTCGGGACAGAGACGGAGAGAGGAGGCGACGTGACGCCCTTCATCGTTTGCGCGCTCGCACTCGGCTTCGCACTCGCGGCGCCCGCGCGCGGCGCGGAGCTGCGCGCCGAGATCGACCGCCGCGCGGCCGCGCTCGAGGAGCGCGTGATCGCGACGCGCCGGGATCTCCACCGGCACCCCGAGCTCTCGAACCGCGAGGAGCGCACGGCGAGCCAGGTGGCCGAACGGCTCGAGGCGCTCGGCCTCGAGGTGCGCCGCGGCATCGCGAAGACCG
>Ga0075326_1000282_pt1 | contig 10885 bp, 11 predicted proteins | sample MayberrySE_Catta_3_FD_120052 | JGI IMG/M metagenome (GOLD analysis project Ga0075326, IMG submission 120052) | Natural and restored wetland microbial communities from the San Francisco Bay, California, USA, that impact long-term carbon... | ecosystem: Environmental > Terrestrial > Soil >...
CGACGCGATTGACCATTTCATCGAGGTCCCGTCTCAGGCCACATCGCGAGTTGAATCGACCTCGGCCAGTTCCAAATACGGAGCAGGCCTCACCGTCATCCTCTTCGCCGACATCGCCAACTCGACCGCGCTGACCGAGCGCCTCGGCGACGCGGCCTTTCGCGAAAAGGCGCGCGCCCTCGATGACGCGCTCCGTGACGCGATCACCGACGCCGGCGGTACCGCGGTCGAGGGCAAGCTGCTCGGCGACGGCGTGCTCGCCGTGTTTCCGTCCGCCCGCGACGCCATCGCCTGCGCGGGCGCGTGCCACGCCGCCGCGAGCGACACCGACCTCCAGCTCCACGTCGGCATCCACGCAGGTGACGTCATCCGCGAGGAGGGGAACGTCTTCGGCGGCGCGGTCAACATCGCGGCGCGCGTCTCGGACGCCTCGGGCGCGGGGGAGACGTTCGTCTCGGCCACCGTCCGCGACCTGGCCCGCACGTCGGCCGGCGTCGCGTTCGAGGACCGCGGCGAGCACATGCTCAAGGGCATCGACGAGCCGCAGCGGCTGTTCTCTGTGAGGGACGAGTGATGGCCTCCGCCGAGGTCCGCTACTGCACAGCAAGCGACGGTATTCGAATCGTCTATGAACGGGCTGGACACGGACCGCCCTTGGTGCTCTTGCACGGCTTCATCGTCGACCGCCGAACGTGGCGTCCGCAGATCGATGACCTGAGCCAGGACTTCGACGTCATTGCCTGGGACGCGCCGGGCTGCGGAGAGTCCACTGATCCACCTGAAGAGACGTCGATGGCAGAGTTCGCGGATTACCTCGCTCAAATGATGGAGCATGCAGGCGTTCCCTCAGCGCATCTCATGGGCCTTTCGTGGGGTGGCACGCTCGCGATCGAGTTCACGCGGGAGTACTCAGCCAGGGTCCTCTCGTTGACCCTCGCCGACACGTACGCCGGATGGACGGGTTCCCTCGGTCGCGTCGCGGCGGAGGAGCGCCTCGCTGGCTGTCTCCGCGAGTCCAAGCTGCGCCCCGAAGAGTGGGTGCCGGCGTGGGCTCCCGGAGCCTTTTCGAGTGGAGCGTCCGAGGCGCTGGTGGACCTGTTGGCGAGTATTATGTCGGACGTCCATCCGGTAGGCTTTCGCGCGATGTCTCGGGCTGTCTTTCCCGACTTCTCAGATCGCCTGGGCGATATCGATGTGCCTACCTTGCTGATCTGGGGAGATGATGACAAACGGTCGCCGCTCAGGGCGGGACAGGAGCTGCACAAGCGACTTCAGGGATCGCGCCTCGTCGTGATTCCCGAAGCCGGCCACGTCAGCAACATGGAACAGCCTCAGCGGTTCAACTCCGCGGTCCGGACGTTTCTCGCGGCGGAAGTGACGTGATGGAGCCGCAGTACTCCTTTTGCACGAGCGCCGACGGCACGCGCCTCGCGTACGCAGTCTACGGCAGCGGCCCACCGCTCGTCTTCGTGAACACCTGGGTGATCAGCATGGACGCGCAGTTCACGTGGCCGGAAGCTCGCGCCTTCTTCGACGCCCTTGCCGCACGTACGACGCTCGTGATCTACGATCGTCGCGGCTGCGGAGCGTCGACCCGTGAAGTGGACGATCTGTCGATTGACGCGGAGGTCCAGGACCTCGCCGCGGTCGCGGACGCCGCGGGCCTCGACAGCTTCCCCATCTTCGGCGATGCCGCGGGTGGAAGCGCCGTGTCAGCGTCGTTCGCCGCCGCCCATCCCGAGCGAGCTCAGCGGATGGTGTTCTGGGCGCCGGGCACCAGTACCTCCCAGGGACAAGCAGACAGCGAGCGGGCGAGCTCATTCCGGGAGAATTGGTCTTACGCCAGGCGCCTGTGGGCCGGATTTCTCTTCCCGGACGGTCCGGTGCCGCTCCAGCGCGCCGCCAGCGCGGCGTTCAAGGCGAGCGTATCGGCGGAGATGGCGGCGCGGCGTTTCGAATCGCAGGTCGACCTCACGATGCTGGTTCCTGCGGTCAGGCAGCCGGTACTCGTCCTTGAACGCGGGGCCTGGCGTGCGCGGCAGTTCGCGACCCAGGTCGCTGGGCTCATGCCGGACGCCCGGCTCCAATTCGTTTCCGGTCGTGGCGCCACGGAGTACCCCGACTACGAGCCGATTGTCGAAGCGGTGTTCGAGTTTCTCGAAGTACGTGCAGCGCCGCCGGAGGCTGGCTCAAGCCTCCCGTCCGGCACCGCTGTCATCCTCTTCCTCGACATCGCGGACTCCACGGCGCTCACCACGAAGCTCGGCGACGACGCCTACCGCGAACGCGAGCGCGAACTCGACTCCGACCTCCGCAAGGCCATCTCCGACGCCGGGGGCGCGCCCGTCGAGGGCAAGGTCCTCGGCGACGGGATCATGGCCGTCTTCACGGCGGCGCGCCAGGCGATCGACGCCGCGCTGGCGTGCCGGGAGCTGGGCGACGCCGCCGGCCTGCCGCTGCATCTCGGCATCCACGCGGGCGACGTCGTCCGCGAGGGGAACAACGTCCACGGCGGCGCCGTTCAGGTCGCGTCGCGGGTGCAGAGCGCGGCCGCGCCCGGCGAGATCCTGGTCTCGCAGACCGTGCGCGACCTCGCCCGCACCTCGGCGGCCGTCGCGTTCGACGACCGCGGCGAGCACGACCTCAAGGGCATCGACGAGCCGCAGCGGCTGTACGCGGTGAGGGGCGTGTGATGGAGCCCCAGTACTCGTTCTGCACGAGCGCCGACGGCACGCGCATCGCCTACGCCGTCTACGGTAGCGGTCCGCCCCTCCTCTACTTCCCCGGCCCCCAGCTTGGCATGGACGCCAGATTCTCGCTCCCCGAGGCCCGCGCCTACTTCGACGCGCTCGCCGCGCGCGCGCTGCTCGTGACGTTCGACCGGCGCGGCACCGGAGCGTCGACACGGGATGTCGATGATCGCTCTACCGATGCGGAGGCCTGTGACGTTGAGGCCGTCGCGGACGCTGCAGGCCTGCGTAGCTTCGCACTGTTCGCAGAGACCATGTACGAGGCAATCGGAGCCGTCAGGCTTCGACAACGTATCGACCGTCTTGTGCTGTGGTGCCCGTCTGCCATCATGGAATTTCATGAAGCGGCCCGGACGTATCGTGAGAACTGGTCATATGCCCGCCGCGTGTTGGTAGGCATCTTCTTTCCGGATGGCCCAGTCACGCTTCAACGGGCTTACAGTCAGGCCATGAAGGACTCCGTGTCCGCGGAGACAGCCGCGATGTTCATGGAGGCGCAGGCTGGCGTGGACTGGGATGCGTTGTGGCCTACTCTGACGGCCCCTGCTCTGGTGCTGGGTCGCGAGTATGTCACCGCCCTCAAGCAGGACATTCTGCGCGTTACTGGCCTCTTGCCGAACGGACAATTGCGGTTCCTAAGCGGTCGTATTTTCGGCCCTTATCCGGGACACGAACCGGTTGTTGACGCGGTCTTTGAGTTCATGGGACTCAACGACCCTGCGGTCGCATCCGCCAAACCCACCTCCCTCCCGCCCGGCATGACCGCGATCCTCTTCCTCGACATCGCCGGTTCGACGGAGCTGACGACGCGGCTCGGCGACGACGCCTACCGCGAACGCGAGCGAGCCCTCGATACCGAACTCCGGAAGGCCATCCGCGACGCCGGCGGCGCGCCCGTCGAGGGCAAGGTCCTCGGCGACGGGATCATGGCCGTCTTCACCGCGGCGCGCCAGGCGATCGACGCTGCGCTGGCGTGCCGGGAGCTAGGCGACGCCGCCGGCCTGCCCCTGCATCTCGGGATCCACGCCGGTGACGTCGTCCGCGAGGGGAACAACGTCCACGGCGGCGCCGTGCAGGTCGCCTCGCGGGTGCAGGGCGCCGCCGCCCCCGGCGAGATCCTGGTCTCGCAGACCGTGCGTGACCTCGCGCGTACATCGGCGGGCGTCGCCTTCGAGGACCGCGGCGAGCACGCGCTCAAGGGCATCGACGAGCCGCAGCGGCTGTTCGCGGTGAGGGACGAGTGATGGACGCGCCGCCGATTCAGTATGTGCAGACGCTGGACGGCGTGAACATCGCATACTACGTCATGGGTGAGGGGTCGCCGGCCACGCTCTACTACTCGATGCCGCACTCACACTTGGAAGTAGAGTGGCAGATCCCTGAGCTGCGCGAGGGCTTCCTTGGCGCCGCGCGGACCGGCACGTTGATCCGCCTCGATCCACGCGGCTTCGGCCTGTCCGACCGCGAAATCGATGACTTCTCGCTGGATGCGATGCTCCTGGACATCGAGGCGCTCGTTGAGCGTATCGGGCTCAGGTTTTTGGGCATCTACGCAAACGGGTTCGCGGTGGTTCCCGCAATAGCGTTTGCAGCCCGCCACGCGGAGATGATGACTCATCTCATTCTGAATCCCCCGGCTGCGAGCGGGGAGGACCTCCTGGCGTTCCAGCGCGTGCTCGCGCTCCAGGAGCTGGCGCCCATCGACTACAAACTGGCGACCGAAACGATGCAGCGTGTCGTCTTTCCCGACGACGCGCCGGAGGAGATGATCAAGACGTTCGCCGCCTACGCCCGGGCGTCCATCGATGCGGATCGCTTCCTTCGTGTGGCAGCGGATACCAGGTCCTGGGAAGCGGACGAAGACGCGAAGGCCGTACGTGTCCGCACGCTCCTGCTGCATGACCGAGCGGGGACCGACTCTGACATCGCGAGGACACGCCGGGTAGCGTCGCTCATTTCGCGTTCACGCGTCGTGTTCATGGACGGGCCGTTCAGTGGCGGCGCGATCGCTAGCGCCTTCTACGCTCCTCAGCCGCCCGACGAGCAGGACGAAGAGGGACCTGGTGAGCCATCCGGAGCTAGTCCGACCTCCGGTACAGCAATCATCCTCTTCGCCGACATCGTTGACTCGACAGCCTTGTCCGAGCAGCTCGGCGACTCGACGTTCCGGGAGCGCTCTCGCACGCTCGAGGAACGCGTGCGCGCGCAGATCACCGCCCACGCCGGGACGTCTGTCGAGAGACGGACGCTCGGCGACGGCGTGTTGGCGACGTTCGCGTCAGCGAGCGATGCGATTCGTGCCGCGCTCGCCTGCGCCACAGTCGGCGATGACGTGGGACTCGCCCTGCATCTCGGTCTGCACGCTGGCGACGTGCTTAGGGAGAACGCCAACGTCTACGGGCAAGCCGTGAGCATCGCATCTCGCGTGAGCGGACTGACCGCGCCGAACGAGGTGCTCGTGTCGGCCACCGTGCGCGACATCGCGCGCGCTTCCGCCGACGTCTCGTTCGAGGACCGCGGCGAGCGCGAGCTGAAGGGCGTGTCGGAGCCGGTGCGGCTGTTCGCGGTGAGGGCGGGCTAGAATAGTTCTTCGCCTGGCCGGCTATTGCTCTTAACGGAGAAACTCACTAGTATGAGAATGCAGACGGGGCCTATTAATGGGCCCTAGGCCAAGACGGACTAGACATCCGAGAAGGAGCACCGACACACATGACCAGAATCTTCACCAGCGCAGCGGCGGCCCTCGCGGTCGCGGCGGCCATCATCCTTGGCGCGGGTCTCGCGACGCCGGCCGGCGCCCAGGACCCGCAGGCCGCTGTGGACAACCTGATCGAAGCTGCCAACGAGTCCTTCCCGAGCGGGGACGGCTCGATTCTAGCCGCCGCGTTCACGGAGGACGGCGTCTTCGCCAGCATCAACGGTGGCTCGTTCGCGATCGTTGGTCGCGAGGCGATGACAGTCGGGTTCTCAGAGGAGGACCCGGACTTCCAGGTGACCCTCCTCGAGTCGACTGTCGACGGTGACACCGTAACGGGCTCGGTCGAGGTGGTCGACGCCGACACCATCGCCGCGGGCGTCGATACCCATATCGAACTCTTCACGGCCGTCACGGAGGGCGACCTCGTGTCGTCGCTCACTCTGACATATGACGAGAGCGATCCCGATACTGCGACCTATCTGGCGTACCTCGAGGCGAACGAGGGAGAGCCCGACGACCTGCCGCCCGGCAGTGTCACTATCGCCCTCGAAGGCGATCAGCCCGGACAGGCCTTCATCGGCTCCTTCGAAGCCGGTACCAGCTTCATGGACGTGGAGGTCACGCCGGGAGCAGAGGGCGTGGCGCAGCCTGCGCACGTCCACACCGGCACGTGCGACGCGCCGGGACCGATCGTCTATCCCATTGCCAGCGTCGTCGAGGGCCGCTCCTTCACGATTCTCAGCGCTGACATGGATGAATTGCTGGGCAGCGACTATATCGTCAATGTGCACCTTTCTCCTGAGGAAGCCGACACGTACGTCTCGTGCGCCGTCCTCGAGGAAGCGGAAGCGCCCGCGCCTACGGCGGCGCCAGGCCTTCCGAGCACCGGCGGCGGACCCGCGTCCGCCAGCGGCTCGAGCGGCCTCACGTTGGTGGTCGTGATGCTCGCGCTGTCCGGCGCGCTTGCCGGGGCGGGCGCGCTCGCCTGGCGCGCGCGCGCGTAAGCAATTCGGAAACCAGGAACACGGAGGACGGGGCCACGCAGGCCCCGTCCTCCCTTCTTGTCTTGCTGTTCGCCGCCTACCCGGTTGCGCTCTCTCCAGGGATCGTGAACTCGGACCACATGCCGTTCGCGGCGTGCGGTATGCCCTCGGCATCGGTGATGAAGCAGACCATCGCATAGCGGCCCGGCTCCAACGGCGACTCGAAGACCACGCCACTCTCCGTGCCCGGCGCAAGCGGTCCGGCAAACGCGATGTCGACGACGCCCTCAGGCTCCTCGTCGGATTGCACCGCTGCCTCGATGTCGAGGTCTTCCGGCACCTTGACGACGGCCACCTCATGCTCGTCGCCGCCGATGTTGCTCGCCTGGAACGCGAAGTTGCCGTCGTCCGGGATCGCGGTTTCGTCGAACGTGAAGGCGTACTCCGATAGCGCCAGGTCAACGACCGGCACGCCGTCGGGGATCTCTACGGAGACCGGGATTTCCTCCAGCACATCCACCTTCCACGTGTCATCTTCGAGGACCAGCGTCGCCGTGAAACTGCCGAAGTCCGCGTGGATGTCCGTGGTCGCGCTCTCGCCGTCGACCGTGGTGTTCTCGATGCTCTCCACCATGCCCGGCTCGCCGAAGCACTCGAGGATGTCGGCCTCGCACTCCTCCCGGGTCGTCTCGAACGTTTCCTCGAGGACGCGGTCGGTGACGTGGGTCAGGTAGAAGTCGGCTTCCTCTACTGGGTCCGCCTCCACGAGTTGCGTCACAACCATCTCGATCTCCGCGACGGCGTCTGTGTCGTCCCCGTCGCTATCGCCATTGTCGTCACCGCAGGCTGCACCGATAACCAGCAGCGCTGCCAGCGCGACAGTCGCCAGCCCAACGAGCCGGCTGTCCCAAAAGCGTCTCAATTCGTGCTCCTTTCAAAGCCAGAGACTGATTCTGATAGAAGCATCGCAGGCGCAGGTTCCCTGGGGCAGCTACAAACGGGCGATCTTCCCATCCCCCGAACGGACGATTCGCCCGGGCGCCATTCGGACGAACGGACGGCCCACCGACGACGTCGCCGTGGTGGGCCGTGGCCGATTACCTGCTGGAGGGTCTGGGACTATGGCTTGATGTTCTGGTTCAGGCTGAAGAAATTGTCCGGGTCGTACTTCCGCTTCAGCTCGCGGAGGCGCTCGTAGTTGGGCCCGTACGCTCCAGTTGCGACGCGGTCCTGCTCGTCCTCGGGCATGAAGTTCACGTAGACGCTGCCCGACGCGAACGGCCTGGCAGCCTCGAAGACACCGCGCGTCCAGGCAATGCCCGCCTCGTCCTCCTCCGGCGAGTCCCAGCGTCCGTGCACGTTCACGATGTAGTTGGTGTCGCGGTGTGGATAAGCGATCGCGTCCGACGGCAGCTTCGACGTCGCGCCGCCCATCGCGACCAGGATGATCTCGCACCCAAACCCTGGGATCTCGCCCGCCTTGTCGACCAGCGCGTCGATCGCGCCGTCGCTGATGTCGTTGAAGTTGTGTGACTTCCAGTAGTTTCGCGAGCCCGGCGCCAGCAATGGATCTAGCGCCTGCTGCCAGGCAATATACGGCTGTACGCCAACGTGCTCGCCGAATGGTTCGCCCCAAGCGCGGATCGGCTCGATGAGCTTCTCGCCTTCCGACGGATCGCCGGCATGACAGATCGCAAATATGATGGCGCTCTTGAGATGAACGTTCTCCGGAAGGAATGGTAGCGGCGGCGCCTGCCGGAGCACTGCCCAGACACTCAACTCGTCCGGCAGCGTCTTCGAGTACGGCACGTACTTCCGTAGGGCTTCCTTCGCCTGATCGAGCGGGAACACGATGAGCCCGCTCAGCAGGTCGGGCCCAAGCGGAGACAGCTTGAACTCGAACTCGGTGACGACGCCAAAGTTGCCACTGCCGCCGCGCAGACCCCAGAACAAGTCGGCGTTCTCATCCTCGCTCGCGCGCACCCGCGAGCCGTCCGCGAGCACGACGTCGGCCGCGACTAGCGAGTCTGCCGTCAAGCCAAGCTTCCTGCTGGTCCAGCCGAACCCGCCGCCCAGCGTAAGGCCGGCGATACCAGTGGTCGAATTGATCCCGAGCGGGACCGCCAGCCCGTGCGCCTGCGTCGCGCCGTCGACGTCGGCCAGCGTTGCCCCGGCCTCGACGAACGCGCGCTTCGCGCTGGCGTCGACCCGCACGTTGTTCATTTGCGAGAGGTCGATCATGAGGCCGTCGTCGCAGACGGCGTTCCCGGCGATGTTGTGGCCGGCGCCGCGGACGGCGACCAGTAGCCTCTGCTCGCGTCCAAACTTCACCGCCGCGACGACATCATCCGCGGTCTTGCACCGCGCGATCAGTGCCGGGCGCTTGTCGATCATCGCGTTCCAGATCTGGCGAGTCTCGTCGTAGTCGCCGTCGCCGGGCTGGATAAGCCGGCCCGAGAAGTTCTGCTTGAGGGATTCGATCAGAGCGCTGTCGAGTGCCGTTGTCATTTGGTGACCTCCTTGCTGCATCGGGGTAGCGGGCGTAGTCTAGCAACATCGCGCGGCTCGCACTGATAGCTGGGTCACAGAGGCCAGCTATATACTGTGGTTTGCCCGTCAGCCAGCCGGCCCGGCCGGCCCGGGCAAGGAGGTACCCGTGTACGGAAGCGTCTTTCGCATGAAGCCGAAGCCGGGCGCCAGAGACGCCGTCCTGCAGGACACCGAACAGTGGTACAAGGAGCGCGGCAAGGACGTCCCCGGGTTCGTCGCCAGCTACGCCCTCGAAGCCGCGAACGGCGATATCATCGGCGTGGCCTTCTTCGAGAACGAAGAGACGTATCGGCGCAACGCGGCCGACCCCGGGCAGGACGCCTGGTATCAGAGGCTGCGCGCGAACCTCGAAGCCGACCCGGAGTGGAATGACGGCTTGTTCCGCACATGGCACAAGTGACCGACGAAACGGTCGAGGCGCTCCTCGTCCGCGTCGACGAGGCCCGCGGGTCGCTGATCGAACATCTTCGTTCCGCCGATCCGCAAACACTCGCCCGGCGTCCGCGCTCTGGGGAGTGGTCGGCTGTCGAGAACGTCCGCCACCTGCTCTTCGCGGAGCAACTCCATCTCGGCCAGTTCGTGGCGGAGGGCAGCAAATTCAGCGAGTTGGGCCTCACGCCCGACTTCTTCAGGGAGATGCCTCAGTTCGCGGACGTCGGTACTCAGCCGAGCGACGACCTCGACGAAGTGCTGGCAGCTTGGGACGCCATCCACGCGCCCACCCGCGAGGCCGTTCTGAGCGCCGGGCAGGACGTACACGAGAAGCTCGAGGGCAACCTCAACCACCTGCAATTCCACGTCGACATCATCGACAAGCTGCTGGCCTAACAGCCGGGGCGTGATCCTCGGCTGCGGGGGATTCCGACCCTCATAAACCCTTGAGTACGTCTCCATCCCCGTCTGGGGCACGGCGTGCCGCCACGCCGAAGTCGCGGTTGAGGTGGCGCACGCGGCGACTAACATGGCGAAGAGGCCGGAGCGTCTAACGCTCCGGCCTCCTCTATTGCGTCTCTGTACGGCCGCGCCTAGTTCGTGTACTCGTGCCCGGCCGGTTTGATCACCAGCTTCGACCCTTCGAGCGGGTCCGTGTCGATGATGACGTCGCCAAGGGCCTCTGCGATCGAGGGCTCCAGCACGAGCACAGGACGTTGCTGATGCTCGAAGACGACGTCGCCTTCTTGCTTCGCGCCCAGCTTCAGCGAGAGGTCCGTTCCGTCTTGCGAGACGCGTAGCACGTCCTCGTCGTTCTTGCGGCTGGCCGCAAGGCTTTCGGCGAGCACCGAGGCGGCTGTGTCGGAAACCGTAACCATGCAGTCGATCCTTTCGTTGAGAGCGGCTACGCTAGCGCGGCAGCGGCCTCGCCCGGCCAACGCTCTCCATCCGTAGGTGCGGGTAGATCTTCGTGCGAGCGCCATCTGAGTACGTTAGCAATGTGCCGTTGCTCGCGTGCAACCGGTACTGGAGCGATCCACCCAGGTCGGCCGGAACGCTCAGCAGCAGGTCGCCGCACTGAGCATGGACGGCCAAGCCGAAATCCGGCCGCTTCAGCACCGACTCCGCGACGAGCTCGCCGCTCTCATCGTAGAGACGGTATGCCAGCATCAGTACGCCGTTTTCGTCGGACGCGATCTGCAGGACCACCTCACCGGAAATCGAGTCGACGAACGTCGTAGACGTATCCGGGGGGCGGTCCTCCAGCAGCATCTGGCTACGAGCCGGCGCGTACGTTCAGGGCGCGACTGCGGTTCGGCTGCTTGGGATCCGCTTCGACGTCGAACTCGACGGACTGTCCTTCGTTCAGCTCATCGAAGCTGTCCTGCTCGACTGAGCTGCGGTGGAAGAACACCTCGTCTGCGCTGTCCGCGGACTTGATGAACCCGAACCCTCGGTCGCGGACCATCTCG
>Ga0075326_1000283_pt1 | contig 10862 bp, 3 predicted proteins | sample MayberrySE_Catta_3_FD_120052 | JGI IMG/M metagenome (GOLD analysis project Ga0075326, IMG submission 120052) | Natural and restored wetland microbial communities from the San Francisco Bay, California, USA, that impact long-term carbon... | ecosystem: Environmental > Terrestrial > Soil > Wetlands...
ACGGTGGTGGTCGCGGTCATCAGGACCGGCCGGGCCCGCTCGTGAACCGCGGCGAGGGCGGCGGCGCCGGCCGACCGCCCCCCGCTGCGCGCATGGTGCTGCATGCGATCCACCAGCAGGATCGCGGGGTTCACGGTCAGGCCGATGAGCGACAGCGCGCCGATCAGTCCCATGGGTCCGAGCGGGGTGCCGGAGAACACCAGCGCCCACGTCGATCCCAGGATCGTGAGAGGCAAGGCGACCAGGATCAGGATGGGGAGCGTCACCGACTCGAAGGTGATGGCCAGGACCGCGAACAGCAGCAGCAGCACGGGCGCCACGAGCTTCTTGAACCACCCGGTCCCCTCGTCGGGCGCCGGGGTCGCGACGGTGTAGCCGTTCGGCCGGCTGATGTTGCGGATCTCGTCGTGGATGCGCCGATCGAGACCCGCTCTCGCGGGCCCCGACTGCGGGGCGAGCGTGTTGAAGTTGTACAGCACGCCGAGCTCGCGCCGGCCGTCGTGGTGGCGAATGGCCATGGGGGGCGGCATCTTCCGGACCGCGGCGAGGGCCTCGAGGGGATAGACGCCCGAAGCCGTCGCGACCCGCAGCTCGCCGAGGTCGCTCGCGCTCCGGAACAGACTGCGCTCGCGCCGCACGGTCATCGGGATCTCGCGATCGTCGGCCAGCGTGAATCCGGTCTGCAGCTCGAAGCCCTCCCGCCGGACGACCCCGAGCACGGGCAGGACCTGATCGGCGGTCAGGCCGAAGCTCGCGAGCGCCCGGTCGTCGGGAAGCACGTGGATCTCGTCGATGCCGTCGCGGCCGGTGACCTCGGTATTCTCGATCTCGGGCATCGATTCGAGGCGCGCCCTGATGTCACCGGCGAGGTTCCGCAGGCGCGCCGCCTCGGGGCCGGAGACCACGATCTCGCTCGATCCTTGACCCAGCAGGCTCGCGAAGCCGTCTTGCGACCCTCCCTCGCCGCCTTGCTCCGGAGACTCGATCGAAACGCCGTCGAGATCCTCCGCGGCCTTCCGCACCACGGTTCGAATCCGTGCCGCCGTCAGATCGGAGGGGCGACGCTCGGGATCGACGAGCTTGACGTTGAGCGACCCGCCCTCCTCGCGCACGAAGGACTCCACGGACTTGATGCCCTCGAGGTCGAGAGCGGCCTGCTCGAGACGCTCGAAGACCTCGGTCGCCGCCTCGAGCGAGCCTCCGGGCGGAAGCTCGATCGCGAGCTGGACCTCGTCCGCCTCGCGCGACTCCTGCGGGAGCGCGCTGAGGCCGACCCACGGCAGGGCGATCACGACGGTCAGGAGCACGGCGACGATCACCGTGGCGATCCACCCGGCCGGCCGGCGCAGGGCGAGGGTCAGGAGCCCGACGAACATGCTCCGAGATCGATCGGGAGGGGCCATCCCGGCGAGCGCGTCGCGCCGGCGGCGCAGCTTGGCGAGACGAGCGACCGCCGCGGGTGCCGCCAGCCTGCGAGCCAGGAGCGGGACGAGGCCGAGGGCCACGATCAGCGAGCCTGCGAGCGGCAGCAGGTAGGCGACCGCGATGACCTTCAGCAGCGACCGCAGGAAGCTCGACTCGGCCTCCAGGAACACGATCGGAACGAAGACGACCCCGTTGGTGATGCTCGACGCGAGGATCGCTCGTATCGTCCTGCGAATGCCTTCGTTCGCCGCGCGGTCGGGCGGCGCCCCGCGCTCGAGCTGCCGCTGGACGGCCTCGTACACCACGATGCTGTTGTCCACCAGCATGCCGATGCCGACCGCCAGGGCGAACAGCGTCACGAGGTTGATGGAGAATCCGCTGAGGTACAGCAGCGCGAGCGCCGCCAGGAGGCTGATCGGCACGGCGAGCGCCACGACCGCGACGGCGCGCCACTGCCGGAGGAACAGGTACAGCACGGCCAGCGCGATGAGGAACCCGGTGAGCGCCAGCTTCTCCAGACGGTCGAGCTGCTCCTCGATCAGCTCCGCGCCGTCGAAGCTGATGGTGAAGTCGATCCCGAAGGGCCGGAACTCCTCGCGCAGCTCGGCGATGCGCACCCGCAGCGCGCGGCCCAGACGCACGAGGTTGGCGCCTTCCTCCTGGTAGACGATGAGCCCCACGGACGGACCGCCGTTGACGCGGAACAGCATCTCCTCGCGGCCCGTACCCAGCTCCACGTCCGCGACGTGGCGCACGCGGACGGCGCCTCCCGGCACGATCCCGATGTCGCCGACCGCGAGCGGCCCTCGGGGGCGGCCGTCGAGCACGACCGTGGTGCGCTCCCCTGCGTCCTCGAGCCCTCCCATGTAGCGCAGCCGGCCCACGGACCGCACGAGGGCCGAGACGACCTCGTCGGGTCGCACGCCCTGTGCCGCGCAGCGATCGGGATCGATTCGAACGGTGAGCTCCATCGACGCGCCGCCCGCCGCCACGACCCGCGAGACCTCGGGAACGGCGAGCAGGCGCTGCTCGATGCGCTCGTCGATGAGGTGCCGGAGAGCGTTGCGATCGCCGCCGCCGGCGACCTGGATGAACATCGCGAAGCCGCGCAGGAACTCCGACGAGTCCCAGTTCTCCACGTCCACCGTCGAGCCGCGGGGCTGCTCGCGCGCCAGGTCCGCGGCGATCCGCCGCAGCTCGAGCTCGCGGACCTTGAGGTTCGCGCCCGGCTCGAAGCGGATGCTCAGGCTCCCGGTCGAGCCGCGAATCTCGCCCCACGTCTCTTCGACTCCCGGAAGCACGGTCACGCGCGCCTCGAGCGGAGTCAGGATCTCGCGCTCCACGACCTCGGGCTCGCTCCCCGGCCGGTAGAACGCGACGTACAGGCGATCGCCGGACAGCTCCGGGAGCAGCTCGACGGGGATCGTCTGCCACGCCACGATGCCCATCAGGACGATCGCGGCGAAGAACATCGCCGTGGCGACCGGGCGGTTGAGCGCGAACGACACCGGGCTCACGCCCCGCTCCGCTTGAAGCGCAGGCGCTCGAGCACCATGTAGACGCACGGCACGATGAACAGGGAGGCGAGGGTCGACGCGAAGATCCCGCCCACGACCGTCAGCGCCAGCGGGCTGCGCAGGCGTGCGGCGTCTCCCGTTCCGAAGGCCAGGGGCAGCAGCGCCAGGATCGTGGTGGCGCTCGTCATCAGGATCGGGCGCAGCCGGATCCCGGCCGCCCTGGCGAGGGCTCGCTCGGCGGGAACACCGTCCGCGATCTGCTGGCGTGCGGCATCGACCAGCAGGATCGCGTCGTTGACCGCCACGCCGGCGAGCACGATCAAGCCGAGCATCGCCATCACTCCGATCGGTTGACCGGCCAGCCACAGCACCGCCGCCACGCCCACCAGCGCGAACGGGACCGCCGACAGCACCGTCACCGGATGGACCAGCGACTCGAACGTCCCCGCCAGGACCATGAACAGCAGCAGGAGCGCCAGGGCCGCGGCCCACTTCAGCTCCGCGAACGTCTGCGCGCGCTCCTGCTCGTCGCCGCCGATTCGCACCGTCAGGCCCGCCGGGATCTCGGCGGCACGCAGCGCCTCGCGAGCCGCGGCCATCGCGGACGGGTAGTCCCCGGCCGCGGAGATGTGGGCGGTGACTCGCGCCACGCGACGCTGGTTCCGCCTGAACACCTCGCGGGCGCCGGCCTGGGGCTCGAAGCGCGCGATCTCCCCGAGAGCGATGCGGGCGCCCCGGGGCGTGGTCATCATGACGCTCGAGAGGTCCTCGAGCCGGACCCGCGGCAGGCGGATCATGACGTCACGTTCCTCGTCGCCCGTGGACAGCACCGTCGCCTTGCGTCCGTCCAGCGACGACTCGACCGCCGCCGAGACCGACTCCAGATCGATCCCGAGCCCGTCGGCCACGACGCGGTCCAGAACGACCCGGATCTCCGGGGGCCCGCCTTCGAACGAGCTCCGGACGTTCCACAGCTCGTCTCTCGCGCCCAGCGTCTCCTGAATCCGCGCGGCGGCGGTTCGCAGCTCCTCGAGCGATTGGCCCGAAACCTCGATGACCACCGGCGGCCCCGAGCGTCCGAGCGCACGCGTCAGCGCCGAGGCCCCCGTCTCCCACGACGCGTCCACCCCGGAGAGCTCCGCGACGCGGGGCGCCGCCGCGGCCACGATCTGTCGCGCACCCAGACCGCCGGGGGACAGGCGGACGCGGATGCGGGCGGTGTTCTCCTCGTGCTGCTCCTCGTCGACGAGACGATCGTCGTCCGGCAGCCGGCCGACCTCGGCCATCACCGCCTGCAGGTCGTCGCCTGCCGCCGCACGGATGATCTCGCTGACCGTCTGCGCGACCTTGGCGGTGGACTCGACGCGCTGTCCGGCGGGACACACCAGCCGGACCGCGAACTGGCTGGGGTCGGACGGCGGGAGCAGCTCCGTGCCGAGCAGGCCGAGACTGTAGATCGAGCCCGCGGAGACCACCGCCGCGGAGGCGACGACGAGTCCCGGGCGGCGCAGCAGGCCCAGCACGATGCGCTCCATGCGTGCCGTTCCGGGATCGAGCACCCGGACCTCGCGCTGCGGGAGCAGCCTCCCCGCCAGGGCCGGGACGAGCAGCACCGCCACCGCCAGGGACGCGATCAGGGACACGACGACGCTGAACGCCAGCCCCTCGATGAGGCGAGCCGCCAGACCCTTGACGAACAGCACCGGGAGGAAGACGACGCAGGTGGTCAGCGTGCTCGCGGCAATGGCACCGGCCACCAAGGCCGTGCCGCGCGCTGCGGCCTCCACGGGCGGGTCGCCCGCGGCGCGGCGGCGGAAGATGCTCTCGACGACCACGATCGCGTTGTCCACCAGCATCCCGGCACCGAGCGCCAGCCCGCCGAGTGTCATGATGTTGAGGCTCTGGCCGGCCACGTACATCACGAACAACGTCGTCAGCAGCGAGACCGGGACCGCGGTTCCGACCACCACGGTCGGCCCCACCGAGCGCAGGAACAGCACCAGAACCAGGACGGCGAGTCCGATCCCGATCAGGGCCGCCCCCTCGACGTCGGCGATCGAGTCCTCGATCATTCGCGCCTCGTCGGCGACGAGGACGACATCGACGCCCGGGAGGTCGAGGTCGAGATGCTCGAGGGCGTCGCGAACGGTCTTGGAAACGGCGACCGTGTTGGCGCCCGCTTCCTTGTAGATCGACAGACCCACGCCCTCGCGGCCGTCGACCAGCACGAGATGGCGGATCTCGCGATCCGCTTCGACGACCTCGGCCACGTCCGACACCCTGAGCGGAACGCGCTGGCCGTCGTTCCCTTGCCCGGCGTCGCCTTCGCCGTCGCCGCCCTGGTAGCGCACCACGGCGGCGGCGACGTCCTCGGGCTGCCGGAACTTCGACAGTCCGCGGACGAGGTAGACCTGGCTGGTTTCTTCCAGGGTCCCCGCGTTGATGTCGACGTTGGTGGCCTGGAGGCGCGACTCGAGCTCTCCCACGGTCAACCCGTGGGCCTCGAGGCGATAGTTGTCGACCCGGACTTGAATCTCGCGCTCGCGTCCGCCGAGCACCCTGGCCTCGGCGACCCCTTCGAGCCGCTCGAGACTCGGGGCGATCTGGCGCCGGGCGATCCGCCGAAGCTCCGCCAGGTCGGGCGACTCACCCGAGGCGACCAGGCCCAGCGTCACGACCGGTGACTGCCGTGGATCGAAGCGCCGCACCACGATCTCGTCGACGTCGGGGTCGGCGCCGATCGGGTTGACGGCCTTCTGGACGTCCACCAGCGCCAGATCCATGTCGGCGTTCCACTCGAACACGACCGTGGCCACCAGCCGCCCGGTGCGCGCGACCTGCGAGATCTCGCGCGTCCCGCGGACGGTGAACAGGCGCTGCTCCACCCATTCGCCGTAGACGCGCTCCATCTCCGTCGGAGGCCGGTCGCCCGAGCGCAGCGACACCACGATCGTCGGGCTCTGGATGTCGGGGAGCAGATCGAGGGGAATGCGCTTCCAGGCGACCCATCCGAGGATCACCAGGGTCAGCGCGAAGACCGCTATCGCGATGGGCCGGCGGGTCGCCAGGCGAGCGAGTGCTTCCATGTCACGGCCCCGGATTCCGCATCGAGATCAGGCTCCCGAAACACTGACCCGGGAGCCGTCGCTCAATGTCTCCAGCCCCTTGACGACGATGCGCTCGCCCGGCTCCAATCCCTGGCGCACCTCGACGACGTCGTCGTCGCCGAGTCCCAGCGCCACCTCGCGCCGCGCCACCTTCTGTCCCTGGAGCACGAACACGACCTTCGAGCCGCCCCGCTCCACGACGGCCGTGCGCGGGATCACCGGAACCGCGTCACGCTGCTCCGCGACCAGCGTGACCTCGACGAACATCCCCGACAGCAGGAGGTGCTCCGGATTGTCGATCTGGACCTGGACGTTGAACGTGCGCGTCGTGGGATCGATGTACGGCTCCAGCAGGATCACCCGACCGGGGAAGGTCCTGTCCTTCCACGCGTAGTGCCGGACCCTTGCCGGCTGGCCGACGCGGACCCGCGACACGTCCGACCCGACCAGATCGACGTCCGCGATCAGTCGATCGAGGGACGAGATCTTCGCGACGGTGAAACCCGCGTTGACCAGCTGGCCGTCGGCCACCGGAGCGTCCGAGTAGTTGCGGCCGAGCCGAACGGTCCCGACGATCGGAGACTTGATCCTGGCGCGGTCTTCCTTGAGCAGGCTCGAGTCCAGGGACACCTGGGCATCGGCCAGCTCCGCCTCGACCCGCCGGAACTCCTGCTCCGTGATCAGGCCGTCCTCGAACAGCGCCTTGGCGGACTCGAAGTCCCGCAGGGCCGCGCGATGGCGACGCTCGTTCGCCTCCGTGCGCGCCTCGAGGCGCACGTCGTCGCCCACGATCTCGGCGATCACCTGGCCCGCGTCGACACGATCGCCGTCCGCGATCCGTCTCCCGCCGGCGTCGCGCGCGTAGCGCAGGACGCCGTTGGCGCCCGCCGTCAGCACGATCTCCTCGACGGGCCGCAGGGTCGCGGTGGCCACGATGCGGTCCTCGACCGAGCCGGTGCCCACCTCGCTCACGGTGACCGGGACGCGGAACTCGATCTCCTGCTCGGTTGCGCTCGGGCTGCATCCGGCCAGCACGATCGCGGCGAGTGCGCCCGCGACGAGCGCGCTGCGGGGCGTCATCTCGAGGCGACCTCCGTGCGCTGCGCCGGGATCCACCTTATGGCATCCGCCAGCACGAACGGCGCATCGGTCGCGTCGGACAGCTCGACCCGTACCTCGCCCTCGGCGATCTCGAAGATCCCGAGCGAGTTCCAGCCCTCGGTGCCGGCGCCGAGATCGAACGGCACGTCCTTGCGCCCCGAGGCGTCCTCGACCGCGAGGGTCCAGGTGCCCTTTTCCTTGGTGCGCTGCGCGGGCAGGTGCAACTGCAGCTCCCACGATCCCGCGCGCGGCACGCTCGCGTTGAACACCGCCTTGCGCTCGCCCTCGCCCGCCTTCACGACCGCCAGCGTGTGGCGGTATTTGCCCCACGCCGTCGTGGTGGCGCGGCGCGACCAGCGGCTCGGGGGCTGCAGCAGCGATTGCGCGATCGGGAGCCCCTGGTCGGTCTCCTCGTCGTCGGCGCGCGTGCCGAGCCGCAGCCCGGAGCGGCCCGTGTCCTCCACGACCTCGAAGCCGTCGTCGAGATCGTCGACCACGATGGCCTCGCCGTCCGACGACGACCATTCGGTCGCGCGATGGCCGGTGAACGGCTCACGGTCGTCGAGCTTCGCCTCGTCGATGGTCGGGAGATCGACCTTGAACGACGTGCGGTTGAGCGACAGGTACGGCCCGATCGACACCGACTGCGGCGGGCGCGGCGTCACGATCCCGATCTCGAGCTCGGAGCGTCCGGCGACGAACATCGGGTCGGTCCGGCTGGTCTCGACCCGCTGCGAGTCCGGGTCCGTGTCGCCGATGCCGTACTCGACCGCGACCATCCCGCCGACCGGCTCGTCGTTCCGGAGCGTGAGGAGGATCTGGTATCGAGGACTCCCTTCCTGGTCGTCGGCGAGCCGGTAGGTGTCGGCGCGCTCGAGCACGAACCCCGGGAGCTCGGTGGCGTCGAGCCACAGCGCGAAGGTCCCCGCGACGTCCACGCCGAGCTCGGATGCGACCGCGATCATCTCCTCGCGATCGAAGGTCCCGCCGTCGTTGCGCTGCAGCAGGGTCGAGAGGAGGAGCGCGACGCGATCGCGGCCCATCTCGTCGACCAGGGATCGCGCCATGGCGTCGCCCTTGAGCGTCAGCACGTCGAGCGCGGCGCGCGGGTTCTTCCACGGGTCGAGGCCGTTCAGGGCCACCCCGAGCGCCTGATCCCAGACCTCCTTGCGGGACGTCAGCTCCTTGGTCACCACCTCGGTGACGTTGAGGCTCTGTCCGCCCTGCGATCCCATGACGATGCCTTGAATGACGGCCCCCGCGACGGCGTTGAAGTCCCGATCGAAGATGTGCGCCGAGAAGTAGCCGTTCCTTCCCGACAGCAGGCGCGAGACGAGGCTGTCGCACACGAAGTCGAGCGCCAGGCCATCGGGGCCCGTGGCCGCGGTCCGATAGGAGAAGCTGTTGCGCGTCGCTCCGACGAAGATGTCGCCGCCCGTGAAGTCGTTCTCGAAGAACCGCACCAGCCACTCGAGCTTGGCGCGGGGCAGTCCGCCCTCCTTGTCACGGAACGGCTCGGGATCCTCGAAATGGTGGTCGAAGCGCGCCGTCGGGAAGCTGCACTCCCGCATCAACAGCATGGCCGGCGGCGCCAGGGTCGTGTCCATCCTCCAGCCGCCTCCGTAGCCGCGCAGGGGATACGGGACCTCGACCAGGGTCAGGCCGTCGTAGGGGTAGGGCAGCCCGATGTCCTTCGCGTCCTCGAGCTTGCCCGCGATCCAGTCGCGGATCTCGCCGGACGCGTCCTCGAACAGGTCGAGATTCGCGGTGTGCTTGGGATGGACGAGCACCTCGAAGCGCACGCCTTCGATGTCCGTCGATCGGCTCTCGAACCCGCTCGCCACCAGCGCGACTTCCGGAACCGGTGCCGGCGGAGCGAAACGATAGCGCACCGAGCCGTCCCCCCCGCCGGGGCCCTCCTGGCGCTTCCCCGGGCCGGCCGCGAGCCAGCCCTCCGGGACCTGCACGACCAGCTCGAGATCGTAGAAGTCGGCCGCGTCGTCCCGTCCGAACTCGGCGCCCGCCGCGGGAAGCCATCGAGCCCCCGGCATCAGGGCGACGTAGCCGCGGGTGAACAACATGGGCTGGAAGCCGAGCAGGAACATGGCGCCGTCGCGGCCCTGCATCTTGAGCGGGTGCTTGGCCGCGTCCAGGAAGGCGAAGTTCTCGGCCGGGAACCCGGATGCCTTGACGATCACGGTCGATTCCTGGCCCGGGCCCAGGGGTGCCTCGATCTCGAGCAGACCATTCTCCGAGGTGAAGGCGAGGTCGCGCCCGTCGGCGTCGGTGACGCTGGCGACCGTGAGGCCCGGGTTGAGGCTGAACAGGGGTCGATCGAGAGCGCTGCCGGGCGGCGCGGCGAACCTCATCTCGACCTCCAGGTCGAGGGAGCGTCCGGGAGCGATGTCCGCCTCGGCGCTCATCGCCAGGATGTCCGGCGCGGGCTCGTCTCGCCTCGCGTCGTGAGCCGCGTACCACTCGTCGAACTCGGCCACGTACGATCGCGTGCTGTGGATGTTGACCAGGAACATCGCCGCAGTCAGCACCGCGGCGACCCCGGCGGCCCCGAAGGTCCTGCCCTTCGAGCCTCCGTCGAGTCGCGGGTGCAGGGCCGAAGCGAGCAGCAGCAGCGTCACGCCCAGGAAGAGGAACGCGAGACGCTGCGCGAAACCCGGGAAGCCGGCGCCGAAATGCATGAAGTCCGAGGAATACCCGACCGCGAACCCGCCGGTGATGTTCGTCAGCCCGCCGAGAGCGATCGGGCCGAACTGTCCTCCGACCACCGTTCCGACGAGCAGGCCGCCGACCAAAAGGACGGTCAACAGCCTCAGGCGCACCACGATGCTGGCCAAGAACGTCAGGCCGATCGTGAACACGAACGCCGGGAGGGCCATGAAGACCGCGAAGTCGATCATCGACCACGGCTCGATGGGCTCCTTGACGATGAGCCCGAGTATGCCGAGGAAGGAGATGATCAGCACGACCGGGACCCACGACACGAACAGCAGCCCTGCGCACCGTCCCGTGACCAGCTCGGTGTTCGTGTACGGCTTCGCGTCCAGGACTTCCACGATGCGCTCGCGAACGTCGCGCGTCCGAACGTCGAACGCGAGGAAGATCAGCCCGATCAGGACCACCAGCAGGTACCACGTGCCGTACAGCGCCACGAGGTACCTCGGATTCAGCATCGCCGCCGTGGCGGAGTACGCCGAGAACGGACGGTGCAGGAAGATGCCGTACTGCAGGTAGCCGAGGGTGCCGATGATCCACGCCAGGACCAGGAACACCCAGTAGCGCACCAGCCGTCGCGCCAGCCTGCCCTCGGCGCGCGCGATGGCGAGAACCACGTCGGGCCGAATCACGACGACGCCTCCTCCGCCAGGGCCGCGTCGGCGCGGCCGCGGGCGGCCATGAACGCCAGGTAGGCCTCCTCCAGCGTCGGCGACCCGACCACGCTGGCGCCGGCCGGCGGGCGCCCGTCGGCGGCCACGCCCCGGATCTTGATCCCGACTCCGTCCTTGGTCCGGGAGACGATCTCGATGCCGGGTCCGAGATCCTCCTGGCCGATCCCGACGGTGATCTCGAACGCCTTGCCGCGGGCGTGCTCGGTGAGCGCCGACGGGCTCCCGCGGAACACGATCTTGCCGCGGTCGATGATCGCCAGGTCCCGGCAGCCTGAGCCGAGATCGCCCACGATATGGGTCGAGAGCAC
>Ga0075326_1000286_pt1 | contig 10783 bp, 8 predicted proteins | sample MayberrySE_Catta_3_FD_120052 | JGI IMG/M metagenome (GOLD analysis project Ga0075326, IMG submission 120052) | Natural and restored wetland microbial communities from the San Francisco Bay, California, USA, that impact long-term carbon... | ecosystem: Environmental > Terrestrial > Soil > Wetlands...
CGCCTCCGTCACCTCGGAGCTGTTCCTGCACGACGTCCTCGTGCCGGAAGAGAGCGTCCTGCCCGGCGTCGCGGGCCTGCGCGGCCCGCTCTCCTGCCTGACGCAGGCGCGCTACGGGATCGCGTGGGGCGCGATCGGCGCCGCCATGGCGTGCTACGAGGAGGCGCTCCGCTACACGCAGGAGCGCATCGTGGACGGCGGCCCGCTCGCCTCGAAGCAGCTCACGCAGGAGAAGCTCGTCTTCATGCTGAGCGAGATCACGAAGGCGCAGCTCCTCGCCCTGCGCGTCGGCCAGCTGAAGGACGCCGGCCGCGTCACCCACCCCATGGTCTCGCTCGCCAAGCGCAACAACGTCGACGTCGCCCTCCAGATCGCGCGCCTCGCCCGCGACCTCCTCGGCGCGAACGGCATCGTCGACGACTACTGCGCGATGCGGCACATGGTGAACCTCGAGACCGTCCGCACCTACGAGGGCACGCACGACGTCCACATGCTGATCCTGGGCGAGCACATCACCGGCATGCGGGCGCTCTGATCGGATGCGAATTCCCGCCCTCGACGGGCTGCGCGCTCTCGCGGCGTTCGTCGTGGCGCTCTCGCACTTCAGCAACCAGACCGGCCTGTTCGGCGCGATGTTCGGAAAACGCGCCGGGCAGTTCGGTGTGATGATCTTCTTCCTGATCTCCGGCTTCCTGATGGGCCGCCTCTACATGCCGGGCCGCTGGGATCGCGCGAACGTCGGCGACTACGTGCGCAAGCGCATTGCGCGGGTGTTCCCGCTCTATCTGACCGTGGTCGTACTCTCGGCCCTGGCCTTCGACCGCCTCGGCCTGGAATCGCCGCTCTACGCGATCACGCGCGAGAACCTCGTGGACCACCTGCTGTTCCGGGAGGGCGTGTCGGTCCTCTGGACGATCCCGATCGAAGTCCAGTTCTACGCCCTGTTCATCGGGATCTGGTGGGCCTTCTCGCGCCTCGGCGCGCGCACGACGGCAGGCCTCCTCCTCGTGACTGCACTCCTCTCGTATGGCCCGCTCACCGAGCGCTTCCCCTTCCGGACGCTGCCCCACCACCTGCACTACTTCCTGCTCGGTGTCTACGTGTCGATCGTGGCGCCGGCGGATCTCATGGCCCACGCGCGCCGGCGCTGGGACGCCCTCTTCGTCGCGGCCCTCGTCGCGATGGTGCTCGCCATGCCGAAGGTCTCGCTCGCCGTCTTCGGCGTCTCGCTCGGACGGCTCTGGATGAGCGCGGTCCCGATCGCGATCCTGACGGCGCTGCTGTGGTCCTGCCTGCGCTCTCCGCTCGCGATCCAGATCCTCGGCGGCAGGATCGGTCGCTTCTTCGGCGACGTCTCGTACTCGGTCTATCTCCTGCACATCCCCGTGCTGCGTTTGCTGCGCACGCACGATCCGCTGAGCGAGAGCGCCCCGGAGCTCTTCCTCGTCTTCCTCGCCGTGCTCATGGCGCTGAGCTTCCTGTCGTACCGCGTGCTCGAGGCGCCGGCGCGGCGCGGGATCAACGCCGTCGCGCTGCCGCTCCGCCGCGCGGCCGCCTCGTCCCCCTGACGCGAAGGGCGCGCGTCCGCCGCCGGTCCCCTACCCGGCGAGCGCCAGGAAGCGGTCCTCGGCCTCGACGCTGCCGATCAGGATCAGCTCCGCGTCGGCGGGCAGCGGGCGGTCGGGATCGGGGTTCACGTCCATCCGTCCCGCGCGCTCGATCGCCACCACGTTGCAGCCGATGAGCTCCCGGATGCCGCTCTCGGCGAGCGTGCGGCCGACCAGCCGCGCCGGCACGGCGGCCCGGAACAGCTCGAGGCCCTCCGCGACGAGCAGGATCTCGCGCTGGCGCAGCAGGTTCATCATCACGTTCGCACCCATCGAGGCATACGACATCACGACGTCCGCGCCGGCGCGGTGCAGGTTCGCGACCGTGCGCTCGTGCGTCGCCCGGCACACGATCTGGATGTCCGGCCGGAGCCTCCGGCAGTAGATCGTGAGATAGACGTTCATGTCGTCCTCGTGCGGCGTGATGAGGACGGCGGGCGCCTCCTGGATCTGGGCGCGCTCGAGGACGCTGAGCTCCGCCGCGTTGCCGTGCACGGTGCGGCGGGGGTCGCGGATGCGTTCCGCCCGCTGCTCGACGATGCGATAGTCGACCTCGCGCTCCGCGAGCGCGCGGGCCGCGGCGCGCCCGACGCGCCCGCCACCGATGATCACCACCGGCGCCGCCGAGACGTTGTAGATGCAGAAGGCCTCGTCGTAGCGGTCGAGCTGCTCGCGCGAGCCCGCGAGCAGCAGGATCGTGCTCTCGGTGATGCGCGTGTCGCCGTGGGCCGCCTCGAAGCGGCCCCGCTCCCAGACGCCGGCCACGGTGATGCCGAGCTTCTCGCGCAGCCCGTGCTCGCGCAGCGTCTTGCCCACCATGGGCGTGCGCCGCGCGGTGGCCTCGGCGATCAGCAGCTTTCCGAATTCGCCGATCACGTGGGAGAGCGCGTCGCCTCCGAACGTCCGGCGCGCGAGCGACTGGCCCATGCTCTCGGCGAGCTGGAGCACGCAGTTGCAGCCGGCGAGCTGGAGGATGTCGACCGACGCGGGATCGCGCGCCGTGGCGACGATCGGAACGTCGGGGCTCACGCCGCGCACCGTGAAGGCCACGTTCGTGTTCACCGGGTCCTCGCGCGTGGTGACGACCAGCGCCGCCCCCCGCGCCCGCAGCCGCTCGTACGTCGCGGGGTCGTCGAGGTCGCCGAACGCGACGTGCACGCCCTCGTCGTTGAGGCGCAGCGCCTCCGGCAGCTCGGGGACGAGCACGACGTACTCGTGCTGGAAGCGGCCGAGCCGCTGCACGAGCGCCTTCGTCACCGCGTCCCAGCTCGTGATCAGCACGTGGCCCCGCGTCTCGGCCGGCAGCTCGCGCGGCGCGCGCGCCGCCTCCTGCGCGCGCATCCAGGGCTCGTAGAAGAACTCGATGAACGTGAAGGGCAGCAAGACGAGCAGGAAGATCATCCCGGACAGCAGCACCAGCATCGAGAAGGAGCGGCCGAGATCGGAGACGAAGGTGATGTCCCCGAACCCGAGCGTGGACATCACGGTGAGCGTCCAGTAGAAGCCGGTGAGCCACGAGAAGTGCCGGCCCTCGTACTCCATCAGCACGTGGAAGAGCACGCTGTACGCCGTGACCATCACGACGAGCACCGCGAGGAAGCGGGCCAGCGCCGCGAGGTTGCGCTGGCTCACGCGGCTCCGCATGAAGTAGAAGAGCTGGCTGGGCAGGAATTTCATGGCGCCGGCTCGCAGGGTAGCCGCGGGGAGCCGAGGGGAGGCCGCGCAGCCGCTACCAGCGGTGCGCGAACTCCTCCGCCCAGCCGAGCAGCCCGTCCACCGCGAGCTCGCGCCCGGCCGCGCGCACCCGCCCGCGCCAGCGCCCGAACGCGCAGACGCCCCCCGTCGCGAGCACGCCGAGCTCGAGCCGTGGCGTGTGCGCGGCCACGGGCTCGAGCACGAGGTCGAGTGCGCCCGAGTGCGGCGCCACCACCCGCCAGGGCTTCCGCCACTCCGCGGCGTCGTACTCCCAGACGAGGTCCTCCATCACCTTGTGCAGGCGGCCGTCCCAGAGGATGCCGTTCTCGTTCGAGCCGGTGCCCGTGGTCCACTTCGCTCCGAAGTTCAAACCGAGGCGCACGCCGCTCGCGAAGCCGGTCGCGACGCCCCAGTTCCAGAACGAGCGGTACGGCCAGAGGCCGCGGCCCCAGTCCTGGACGCCGAAGCTCGTGTGCGGGTCGAGCCGGTAGCGGCGCCCGCCGGCCCGCACCTCGCCCTCGCACGGCAGCGCGGCGTGCTTCGAATTGCACTGGAAGCGCGTCGCCGTCCACGGCACGACGACGTTCAGGCTCTCCTCGCCGGGCGAGCGGCGCACCGCGAAGTCGGCCGCGACCTGTTCGCCCCGGCCCGCGCGCCCGCGGAAGCGCACCGCCAGGTCGGAGCCGTCGGGGCGGTTCTCGTACTCGAGGCCTCCGCCGCGGAACGCGACGCCTGCCTCCACCACCTCGGGCAGCACGAAGCGGCCGGGCCGGCCGTACGAGGCGCCGCGGAGCTCGAAGCCGTCGCGGAAGTCCGTCAGCGTGAAGGCGCAGAACGAGACGTAGTCGATGTCGGCGAGCGTCACCGAGAACACGAAGTCCGGCGCGATCCAGTTCCAGAAGTTCCAGCGCTTCTTGCGGGGCCAGTGGCCGGCGAGGTTCGCGCGTACGAGCGGCCGGCGGGAGAAGCCGACCGCGGCGGGGTTCAAGCGCCCGCGGGCGTCGCAGAGGTCGACCGGTGCGGTGAGCTCCCGCTCGACGGTGACGCCGCCGGCGAGCGGCACGCCCCGACGGTCGAGGATCGGCAGGTGATCGGGCAGACGGCTCAGGTGCGCGGGCTCCTCTTGCTCTTCCGGCTGCGATGCAGCGCCCAGCCACGATAGAGCAGCGCCAGGCCGAGCCAGCCCGTGACGAGGACCGTCGGGATCGCGAGCAGCCGCGGAACGAACGCGAACACCAGCGCCAGCACGAGGAGCAGCGCGCCGGCCGTGAGCGCCAGCCGGGCCTCGACGGGCTCGAGCACGCGGCGGTCCGTGAAGGCGGCGCCGACCGCGTTCCCGATGCGGATCGCCCCGGCGGCGGCGCGCCCCGCGCTGCCGCGGCCGCCCCAGCCGCGCCGGTGCGCGAGCTCCGCCTCGCCCGAGGGGCGCACGCGGCTCTTCGCGTCGAGCACGATCTCCGTCGCGTTTGCGAGGTCGCGCAGGTACACGGTCTCCATCTCCGCCGCGAAGGGCTCGTCCTCGATCACCGCGTCGAGCTCCCAGTTGCCGAGCCAGCTCGCGAGGTTCAGGTTCGTCGAGCCGACGCGCGACCAGCGACCGTCCACGACCGCAGTCTTGGCGTGGAGCATCGAGCCCTTCCACTCGAAGACGCGGACGCCGGCGGCGAGGAGCGGGCGATAGCCGACGCGCGAGAGCGGCTTCATGAGCGGGACGTCGGTCGCGTCCGGCACCAGCAGGCGCACGTCGACGCCGTCCTGCGCCGCCGCGATCAGGCCCTGCACGTAGGTCGTGGTGCCCGCGAAGTACGCGTCCGTGAGCCAGACGCGCCGCCGCGCGAGCGCGACCACGAGCTGATCGAGCCGGAACAGCGTCGCGGTCGCAGGCAGGCTCGCGACGATGCGCACGCGCACGTCCCCGGCCGGAGCGCTCGCCTCGGCGGGCTCCTCCACCGCGATCGGCTCGCCGAGCGTCCCCCAGATCTGCGCGAACGCGCGCTCGATCTCCGCGACGGCCGGCCCGTGGATCTCGACGCCGGTGTCGCGCCACGGCTCCACGTTCTTCTCGGGCCGGCCGGCCCACTTGCGGCCGACACAGAGGCCCGTCACGAAGCCGACGCGCCCGTCGACCGCGAGGAGCTTGCGGTGATCGCGCGAGAGCCAGCCGAAGGGCGAGCTCGGATGCGGCGGGTTGTAGCAGCGCACCTCGACGCCGGCCGCGCGCAGGCGCTTCCAGAAGCGCGGCGAGGTCTTGCCGAAGGCTCCGAGCCAGTCGTAGACGACGCGCACGCGCACGCCCGCGCGGGCACGCTCGACGAAGGCCTCGGCGAAGCGCTCGCCGACCTCGTCGTCATAGAGGATGTAGGTCTCGAAGTGGACGTGGTGGCGCGCCGAGCGGATCGCCTCGAGCCACGCCGGGTAGTTCTCGCCCGCGTCCTGGAGGAGGCGGACGCGGTTGCCTTCGAGGAGCGGCGCCCCCGCAGCACGCGAGAACATCTGGTTCGCGAGGGCGCGGACCGGCGACGGGTCGTAGCGCGCGCGCTCGCGCGGCGCCGCCCGGACGCTCCCGGCGGAGGCCCGGCTCCGCAGCGGCTCGCGCGCGCCGGGCCGCGTCAGCCGCGGCGCAGCAGGCCCGAGCCGCCGCAGTCCTCGCAGTCCTCGTCCCCTTCCCAGCAGCTCGGACAGGACTCGAAGTCCAGCACCGAGACCAGCTCGGGGTCTGGCAGCGCGTCGTCCTTGCCCCAGATCACGTCGGCGATCTGGTGCGCGTAGGGCTGGAAGAGGCGCTCGAGCTCGCTGTGGAGCTCGCATCGCTCGCGGGGAGCGGCAGGTCGGGCTCGGCCATCGGCAGGGTCCACGGGCGTCCCTTTGTAGAAAATGAGGCCTTGCGGCGAGCGCCGCGGCCTCCGTGGCCCGGCGCCTTCGGCCCCCGAGCGACAGCAAGCCCGATGCCAACCGGACCGCGAGCGAGCTCATCTCGCGTGCGACTTGACCCAGGCGACGTAGCGCTCCACGAAGCCCGAGAGGAACTTGCGGGTGCCCGGATCCGCGATCTCGCCGGCGTCGTCGAAGAAGCCTTCCTTCGCGTGGAGGAAGACCTCGGGCTGCCCGAGCGTGGGGCAATCGAGATACGCGAGGACGCCCCGCAGGTGCTGCTGCGCCACCGCCGTGCCGATCGCGCCGACCGAGATGCCGATCACGCCCGCCGGCTTGCCCGCCCACGCGTTGTCGCCGTACGGGCGCGAGGCGTGGTCGATCGCGTTCTTGAGGACGCCCGGCAGCGAGCGGTTGTACTCGGGCGTCACGAAGAGCAGGCCGTCGGCGTCGCGGATCGCCTGCTTGAGCCGCAGGACCGGCGGGGCCTGCCGCCTGTCGTCGTCCTGGTCGTAGAGGGGCAGGTCGCCGATCTCGAGCGGCGTGAAGGAGAGCTCCTCCGGCGCGAGCTTCGTGACCGCGTTCGCGAGCTTCCGATTCAGGGACTCCCGCCGCAGGCTGCCCACGACGACCGCGATGTGGGTGCGCTCCATCTCGTCTTCCTCCGCGGCCCCTCCCGGCAGCATCGCAGCCACGGACCGTGCCGCCAGCCGTCACGTCAGCCGGAGAGCGCCCGCAGCCAGCGCCAGCACGCGCGCGGGCCCGGGAAGAGGAGGAGCTGGCGCGCGCGCACGCGGCGGAGGGCGCGCCCGCGCGGGCGGCGCGCGAGCGCCTCGAGGAGCTGCGCGGCCCGCGCGCGCGCTCCCGTCTTCGCGAGGAGACCGGCCAGGTCGAGGCCGAGCTCGACGTTCGCGGGGTCGAGCTCGCGGGCGCGCTCGAGCAGCCGGAGCGCATCCGCCCGCTCGCGCCGCGCGCGCAGGTGTCCGCGGCCGGTCGCGAGCGCCGCCACCGCATCGGCCCGCCGCCCGCGCGAGACCTCGAGCTCCGCGATGGCGAGCCAGACCGCGCTCTCCCGCGGCAGATGGTGCGCCGCGTCGCGGTAGACGCCGAGCGCGCGCTCGACGAAGCCCTTCGCAGCGAGGGCCTCGGCCGCGCGCCGGAAGCTCTTCAGGGCCTCGTCCGGCTGCCGCGTGCGGGCGAGCAGCGGCGCGAGCCGGCGGTGCACGGTGACGTCGCCAGGCTCCGCGGCGAGGATCTCGCGGTAGAGCCCCACCGCCTTCTTCGGCTTGCCCCCGCGCTGCGCGCGCGTGGCGTCCGCGAAGAGCCGTGCACGATCGTACGGACGTTTCCGGCCGAGCAAAGCGCGCTCTCATCGGAAGGACGCCGCGGGATCCCGAGTGAGTGCAGGCAATGCGAAGAATGGCGGCAGCGCGAGTGCGCGCGTGCGGCGTCCCGGCCCGCGGGCGCTCAGCGAGCGGCGAGGGCGTCGCACGTGCCCCAGAGCTGCGCGGCCGAGACGGCGTCGCGTGCCGGGTCGCCCGCTGCGAGCCGCATGCGTCCGTGGACGTTGTGCCAGTAGCCGCCGCTCTCGAGGCCGGGCGCGAGGGCGCAGAAGAGCGGCATCTGCGCACCGAGCTCCGGCGAGATCATGATGCGCCGCTTCCACCCGCTCGCGACCGGCCCGAACTCGCCGCCGAGCCCCGTCGCCACGACGCCGGGATGGACCACTGCGACCTCGAGCCCACGCTCGCGCTTCGCGAGCTCGCTCGCGATCCAGAGATTGCCGAGCTTGCTGCGGCAGTACGCGAGCATGCCGCCGAGAGGTCCGGACCAGCGATGATCCGGCGTGCACCTGGAGGCAAGGACGTAGATGTCGCCGGTGAGCACCACTACGCGCGCCGCCCGGAGTGCGCCCTGCGCGAGCAGCTCGCGCCGCAGGACGAAGTGGGCGAGGACGTTCACGCCGAAGGCGATCTCGAAGCCCTGCCGCGTCTCGGCGTAGCGCTGCGGCCAGACGCCCGCGTTCTCGACCAGCACGTCGATCGGCCGACCCGCGGCGCTGTGCACGATCTCTGACGCGCCCTTCCGGACCGTCTCCAGGTCCTCGAGATCCATCGCCACGACGTGGACCTCCGCGCCCGGCGCGGCCTCGTTCCGGAGGGCCGCGGCGACCCGCTCGCCCTTCGCCGGGCTGCGGCAGGGCAGCACGAGCGACGCTCCCCTCCGCGCGAGCCCCCTCGCGATCTCGAGCCCGATCCCATTCGTCGCGCCCGTCACCACGGCGAGCCGCCCGTCGAGCCGCAGCGTTTCCGGGCAGCGCGGCGTGCGCGCCGTCTGCCGGAGCGAGGCGCCGAGCATCCGCCGCAGCGCGCTCCGCGGCGCGGCGTACTCGGGAGGCGCCGACGTCATGCTCTCGAACCTACTCCATCGCTCCGCAGTCGATGCCCGTCGCCTCCTCCCAGCGCCTCATCCCGTCGTACCAGAGCGCGCCGGGGTCGACGCCATCGTCCCGGGTGCGCACCTGGATGCAGGTCCCCCCGAACTCGGCATTGAGTGCCTCGAGGCGGCCCGCGTTGGCGCCGGCCCGGGTCAGCTCGCCCCACTGCGCATCCGTGCCCGCGAACAGGTACACGTTGTTGGAGCAGCCGATCACCGCGTCGGGGTGCGGGAAGATGGACGGCGTGCCCGACGCGCCCCGCGCGAGGTCGTACTGCTCGTGCCTGGAGAACGCGACCGTGTTGTTCGTGAACACGATCGACGGGTGGCGAGCCGGGTCGAACCGGAGCGAAGGATCCTCCTCGAACAGCCCGCCGAACTTCGGCTGCTGGCGCTCCGTGCTCGCGAACCGGAACAGCTTGATCCGGTTGCCGTTGATCGTGAAGCGCCAGCCCGGCACCTCGCCGACGAACCGGAAGGCGGGGCGCGCGCGGTACGAGAATGCCGTTTCGACGCGGTTGAAGAGCGAGAACTGGACGTCGAGGTCGTGCTTGCGATAGCCCTCTTCGAGCGCGGCGTCGCGCAGCGCCTCGAAGCAGGAGTGCCGGATCCGGAGCACGGGATGGAGGCTCCGGTCGCCGTCGGGATCGGCGGAAGACACGGTGCCGTCCTCGATCGAGAGGCCGTGCCCGGAGTCCGCAAAGCGGACCTGATCGAGGTTGTTCTGCGCGCCCCGAGCGGTCCCCGCCGGGCCGGAGACGAACTTCATCGCCTGGGTGCCGTGGTAGCCGTCGTAGCCCGCGATCGCGGCCGCGCAGCCCGGGCAGCGCGGGTCGTCGTCGCAGCAGTTGCCGTCGGAGCCGCAGTGCCCCGCGGCGGGCTGGCACGCGTACACGGCGCCCGAGCCCGCCCCGGTGAGCGGGAAGCTGCCCCGCGCGTCGCCGCCGAACCAGCACGTCGCGCCGGACGCGCGGCCGGGCTCGTACGCGACGGACCAGCTCGCGCTCGCGGAGCCGTCGCGGTTCGTGAAGACCGTGCATTCGGCCTCCACCCTCCGCGAGGCGCCGAGGACCGCCTCGAGCTCGTCTCCGCCGTTGGCATACGACGTGCGCGGCACCGCGCAGGAGTTCAGCGCGGAGAGGCAGTCCGGCTGGCACGGGCTCGCGCCGGGATCCGCATCGAGCGCGTCCAGCCGGCTCTTCAGGGCCTCGAACGCGGCGCCGCCCCGCGCGGCGAGGTTCACCCGCTCGCCGCGATCGCGGGTGAGGTCGTAGAGCTCGTAGGCGTGGACTCCCCGCGCGTCCCGCTTGCGCCGGATCAGCTTGTGCGTCCCATCGCGGATCGTCACGTCGTGGTGGGCCGGCGCGGGCGCTCCGTCGACGAGGCCGTCGGCATAGACGCAGCTGCGCACGGTCTGCTCCGGCGCGCGAAGCACCGGCGCGAAGCTCACCCCGTCGACGAAGCCACCCGGCGCCGCACCGGCCAGCTCGAGCAGCGTGGGCATGAGGTCGACGGTGTGCACGAGGGCGCTCGTCTCTTCGTAGCCGGAGGAGGCCCCGGCATCGGCCGTCACGCCCGCGCCGGCCACGATCAAGGGGACGTTGATGCCGCCCTCGGAGACGCCGCCCTTGGCCCCGGCGTTCACCTTGCCGGGGATCTGCGCGAGCCCCGTCGCCGGCGTGCCGTTGTCGCCCACGAAGAACACGGTCGTGCTCGCGAGGTCGACGGCGTCGAGGAGCCGGCCGATCTCGTAGTCCATCATCTCGAGCATCCGGCAGCGCGCGCGACGCGCGGTCGCGCCGGACCAGAACGCGCCGTTCGTCCCGCGCCCGATCTCGTCGCACGCGGAGCGCGGCGGCGGCGAGGGGCACCGCGCTCCGGGCGGCGGCGCAGCGCACTGATGGTCCGGATAGCGCGGCTCGCACGACAGCCCCGGCGGCCTCGGCGTGTCGCACTCCGACCAGCTGTCGTGCAACGCGTGGAGCGCGAGCCACAGGAACCAGGATTCGCCGGGAGGCCGCGGCCGCCGGACGAACTCGATCGCGGTCTCGATCTCCCGGGTCGTGAGATAGGCGTCGGCGCGCGTCGCGATCACGGGCGGATCGGGCGGCGGATCCTCGGCCCAGGGGAAGCTCCGATAGGAGTAGAGCCCTCCGACCGCCGGCTCCCAGAAG